>Ga0228700_1000848_pt1 | contig 23478 bp, 16 predicted proteins | sample McNCre317_Aug_MG_FD_178019 | JGI IMG/M metagenome (GOLD analysis project Ga0228700, IMG submission 178019) | Freshwater microbial communities from McNutts Creek, Athens, Georgia, United States - 3-17_Aug_MG | ecosystem: Environmental > Aquatic > Freshwater > Creek | place: USA: Georgia...
CACGAGGCTACGACCACCCAAAGGTGCGCCATTCATGCCTTCGATGGCAGCTTGCGCTTCGGCATCGCTGCCCATTTCGACGAAACCAAAACCTTTAGAGCGGCCAGTGTCGCGCTCCATCATGACTTTGGCGCTGGTCACAGAACCGAACTGTCCAAAAGACTGTTCAAGATCACCGTCACGCACGGAATACGGCAAGTTGCCGACGTACAGTTTGTTGCCCATGAAAGGGACTCCTTAAAACACATAAACAAAGCGATGGAGTCCCGAACCGAAACTGACCGATCACCAAATACAACCGTGTGCACGCGTTGCATACACACGGCAGCGGCCATTATGGAGCACAAGTTGACTAAATTACCAAGCGTTTACCTGTATTTAGCGCAATTCGCACCCGAAAAACCACAGTGGGTGCGGTTTACCAACTCGCTTCGCGGTCAGGGGATGACGTGATTTTGTGAATCGTCAAGTCAGCGCCTTCGAACTCTTCTTCTTGGCTCATGCGCAAACCGACCGCCATCTTCAACACGCCGTACACCACAAAGCCGCCAACCAACGCCCACATCACGCCCAGTGCCGTGCCGGCCAGTTGCGCCGTCAGGTTGATGCCACCTAAGCCGCCTAGGGCTTGGCTGCCGAAGATGCCAGCGGCAATGCCACCCCATGTGCCACACAAACCGTGCAAGGGCCACACACCCAACACATCGTCGATGCGCCATTTGTTTTGTGTGAGGGTGAACATCACCACAAAAATGCCGCCAGCGACAGCACCAACCACCAACGCGCCCATCGGGTGCATCAAGTCAGAGCCCGCACACACGGCGACCAAGCCTGCCAAGGGGCCGTTGTGCACAAAGCCCGGGTCGTTCTTGCCGGCGATGAGCGCCACCAACGTGCCTCCCACCATCGCCATCAACGAGTTGACTGCCACGAGGCCAGAAATTTTGTCGAGGGTTTGCGCGCTCATCACGTTGAAGCCAAACCAGCCCACGATCAAAATCCAGGCACCCAAGGCGAGGAACGGAATGCTCGACGGTGGGTGTGCAGAAATGGCACCGTCTTTGCGGTAACGGTTGCTACGCGCACCGAGCAGCAGCACGGCAGGCAACGCAATCCAGCCCCCCACAGCGTGAACCACCACAGAGCCCGCAAAGTCGTGGAACTCATCGCCGGTCACCGCTTTGAGCCATGCTTGAAAACCGAAATGTTGGTTCCACGCAATGCCTTCAAAGAAGGGATAGACAAAACCCACGATGACGCCTGTGGCAATCAGCTGTGGCCAAAACTTGGCGCGTTCCGCAATGCCGCCCGAGATGATGGCGGGAATAGCCGCAGCAAAGGTGAGCAAGAAAAAGAACTTCACCAACTCGTAGCCGTTCTTGTCGGCCAATGACTCCGCGCCGATCATGAAACTGGCGCCGTACGCCACGCCATAACCCACCACAAAGTAGGCCAAGGTGGAGACGCAAAAGTCCACCAAAATTTTTACCAACGCATTGACTTGGTTTTTGCGGCGAACGGTGCCCAGTTCTAAAAACGCGAAACCTGCATGCATGGCGAGCACCATGATGGCGCCGAGCAGAATGAACAAAGCATCTGCGCCCTGTTTGTGTGCATCCATAAATCTAATCCTTGGGAAATTGAACTTTTTTGGTGCGTGCTGCACCTGTTTTATCGAGTCGCACCAGATGTATGCAAAAAATGCACCAAATGCTTAAAAAGCATGCGCGGTGGGATCAACGCATGGAAGCGTTTCTCATCTCAACGGGCATCGTCGCCCTCGCCGAAATGGGCGACAAGACGCAACTTTTATCGCTTGTGCTGGCGGCACGTTTTCGCAAACCCTGGCCCATCGTGTGGGGTATTTTGGTGGCGACGCTGGCCAACCACGCGCTGGCGGGTGGTCTGGGCACATGGGTTACCAGTGTCGTGGGTCCCACGGTGTTGCGCTGGGGGCTGGGCCTCTCGTTTTTGGCCATGGCCGCATGGATGTTGGTGCCTGACCAGCTGGACGACGACGATGCCGATGTCACGCCAAAATTTGGCGTGTTTGGCACCACCGCCATCGCCTTTTTCTTGGCCGAGATGGGCGACAAAACACAAATTGCCACCGTGATGTTGGCGGCTGAATACCAGTCGTGGTTGTGGGTGGTCGCCGGCACCACCTTGGGCATGATGTTGGCGAACGTGCCGGTGGTGTGGTTTGGCGAGCGCATCACGCGTTTGGTGCCGCTCACGTGGGTGCACCGCCTCAGCGCGGCGGTGTTTGTGGTGTTGGGGCTGTTGGTGTTGTTTGGCAGCGAAGCGCCACAGACGCATGGCAAGCCACAGGGCGCAGCGACAGAGGTGGTCACGCCCAGTGAACCCGCCTCCGCCGCATCCAATTAAATTACGTCCCGATCACGCGCACCATCTCCAAACACTTGTTGGAGTAGCCCCATTCGTTGTCGTACCAGCTGACGACTTTGATGAAGGTGCCGTCCAAAGCCAAGCCTGCATCAGCATCAAACACCGACGTGCAGGGCTCGCCACGGAAGTCGGTGGACACCACTTTCTCGTCGGTGTAGCCCAGCACGCCTTTGAGCGCGCCCAAGCTTTGTGCTTTCATCTCTGCGCAAATTTCTTGATACGTGGCTTCGCTGTTGAGTTCCACCGTGAGATCAACGACCGACACATCGGACGTTGGTACACGAAAGGCCATGCCTGTGAGCTTGCCTTTGACCGAGGGGATCACAACACCCACGGCTTTGGCAGCACCCGTGCTTGAGGGGATGATGTTTTCCAAAATACCGCGGCCGCCGCGCCAGTCTTTGCTGCTGGGGCCATCCACGGTTTTTTGAGTGGCGGTGGTGGCGTGTACCGTGGTCATCAGGCCACGCTTGATGCCCCATTTGTCGTTCAACACTTTGGCCACAGGAGCCAAACAGTTGGTGGTGCATGACGCGTTGGAGATGATGGACTGCCCTGCGTAAGTCGTGTGGTTCACGCCATAGACAAACATCGGCGTGTCGTCTTTCGACGGTGCCGACATCAGCACTTTCTTTGCGCCTGCGGTCAGGTGTTTTTCGGCGGTGGCTTTGTCGAGGAACAGACCCGTGGACTCAACCACCACATCCGCGCCAATCTCGTTCCACTTCAAAGCCGCAGGGTCGCGTTCTTGGGTGAGACGAATCTTTTTGCCGTTGACCACCAAGTGATGGCCATCCACAGACACGTCACCTTGGAAGCGGCCATGCACGCTGTCGAACTTGAGCATGTAGGCCAAGTAGTCGGGCTCCAGCAAGTCGTTGATGCCGACGACTTCGATGTCGTGGAAGTTTTGGATAGCGGCGCGAAACACCATGCGTCCGATGCGGCCAAAGCCGTTGATGCCGATTTTGAGGGGCATGTCAGTCTCCTTAGATGCGCAATTCTATGAAACTTTGTTACATGATTTCAAGTGTTTGCACGTATTTTTTTTACAAGCGGTGTTTTGCGGGCGAAAAAAAAGCGCCCGAAGGCGCTTGAGGTCTTGCTGGCAGCAATTACTTTTTCGCCACGACACGGATCATTTCCAAGCATTGCTTGGCGTAGCCCCACTCGTTGTCGTACCAAGCCACGACTTTCATGAAGGTCTTGTCCATGGCGATGCCTGCCGTGGCATCAAACACAGAAGCGCATGGCTCACCTCGGAAGTCGGTGGACACCACTTTGTCTTCGGTGTAGCCCAACACGCCTTTCAAAGCGCCCAAACTTTGGGCCTTCATCTCAGCGCAGACCTCTTCGTAGCTGGCTTCTTTTTCGAGCTCGATCGTCAAGTCCACGACGGACACGTCAGACGTGGGTACGCGAAAAGCCATGCCCGTGATCTTTTGGTTCACTTCTGGAATCACTTTGCCAACGGCTTTGGCTGCGCCAGTGCTGGAAGGAATGATGTTTTCTAAAATGCCTCGGCCGCCGCGCCAGTCTTTGCGAGATGAGCTGTCGACAGTGGCTTGGCTGGCAGTGGCTGCGTGCACCGTGGTCATTAAACCGCGCTTGATGCCCCATTTGTCGTTCAACACTTTGACCACAGGTGCCAAGCAGTTGGTGGTGCAAGAGGCGTTGGACACGATGGTTTCGCCCGCGTATTTTTGGTGGTTCACGCCGTACACAAACATCGGCACGCTGTCTTTGGACGGGGCAGAGATCACCACCTTTTTAGCGCCTGCATCGATGTGCAGTTGGCAAGTGGGTTCGGTCAAGTAGTGGCCGGTGCATTCGAGCACGATGTCCACGCCCATGGCGCCCCACTTGAGGTTGTGGGCGTCGCGCTCGTGGGTGAGTTGAATTTTTTTGCCATTGACGATCAACGCGTCTTCGGTGTGCTCCACCGTGCCATCAAAACGCCCGTGCACACTGTCGTACTTGAGCATGTAAGCCAGGTAGTCTGCCGACTTGGGGTCATTGATGCCGACGACTTGAATGTCGTTGTAGCCATGCTTGAACGCTGCGCGCAAAGCCAAACGGCCAATACGGCCAAAGCCGTTGATACCAATTTTGATGGTCATGTGAAGCCTCAGGAGGAAGTTAAAAACCGTGAATGAACCAGTTTGTAGATCACCCGCCTTTCACGAGGCTGATCCAAGGAGGCCCCTCACACGAAAGGCCGTCCTCTGGTTGATGGCTTAAGCGTGCTTTTGCAGCGCGGCTTGAACCGTATCGGCCACGTTTTCTGGCGTGAAACCGAAGTGTTTGAACAAAACAGGTGCAGGTGCAGACTCGCCGTAGGTGTCGATGCCGACCACGGCCGACACGCCATATTTCCACCAGCCGTCGGTCGAGCCCATTTCCACCGCAATGCGGGGCACGCCTGCGGGCAACACGGCCGCTTTGTAGGCCACGCTTTGACGGTCAAAGGTGGTGGTGCTGGGCACAGACACCACGCGCACCGCAATCTTGCGCTCGGCCAACAAAGCTTGCGCTTTCATGGCCAGTTGCACTTCAGAGCCTGTGGCCAGGATGACGGCTTGCGCCTTTTTCTTGATACCCACAACGCTCGGCTCAGCCAACACGTAAGCGCCTTTGTTGATGGCGTCGAGGCCAGAGATGTCGCCAGCCGTTTTGTGCGGGGCCGCATCGCCCTTTGGCAAGTAAGGCAGGTTTTGGCGGCTCAACAACAAGGCCGTTGGGCGGTTGGTGTTTTGCAAAGCCACAGCCCAAGCCACCGCAGTTTCGGCGGTGTCAGCGGGGCGCCAGACGTCGAGGTTGGGAATCAAGCGCAAGGAAGCGGCGTGTTCGATGGACTGGTGTGTGGGGCCGTCTTCGCCCAACCCGATGGAGTCATGGGTGAACACGTGCACCACGCGTTGCTTCATCAACGCGGCCATGCGAATGGCGTTGCGTGAGTAGTCGCTGAAGGTCAAGAACGTGCCGCCGTAGGGGATGAAGCCACCGTGCAACGCCACGCCGTTCATGATGGCGGCCATGCCAAATTCGCGCACGCCGTAGTTGATGTGGCGGCCACCTTGGCCAGCTTCGTTTTTCACCACATGGCCACCCGCATCAAAGCGCAAGTTGGGGGTGGATTTGGTGTTGGTCAGGTTCGAGCCGGTCAAGTCGGCGCTGCCACCCAAGAGCTCGGGCAAGGCGGCTGTGAACGACTCCAAGGCCAATTGGCTGGCCTTGCGGCTGGCCACGGTTTCGGCTTTGGTGTGAGCGCCGATGACGGTGTCCACCACGGTCTGTGCAAAGTTCTTGGGCAGTTCGCCCGCCATGCGGCGCAGCAGTTCTTTGGCCAAGGCGGGGTGTGCGGCTTTGTAGGCGGCGAAAGCGGTTTTCCACTCGGCTTCTTGGGCCTTGCCTTTGGCTGCCGCGTTCCAGTCGGCGTACACCTCTTTGGGCATCTCGAAGGGGGCGTGGTTCCAATCGATAGCGGCGCGGGTCAATGCAATTTCTTCAGCGCCCAAAGGTTCGCCGTGGGCTTTGGCGGTGTCAGCGCGGTTGGGGCTGCCTTTGCCGATGCTGGTTTTACACACGATGAGCGTGGGTTTGTCGGTGCTGAGTTTGGCCGAGGCAATCGCTTGGCTCACCACCGCGGCGTCGTGGCCGTTGATCGGGCCAATCACGTTCCAGCCGTAAGACTTGAAGCGCTCGGGCGTGTTGTCGGCAAACCAAGGGGCCACTTGGCCGTCGATGGAAATGCCGTTGTCGTCGTACAGCGCGATGAGTTTGTTCAGCTTCCATGCGCCGGCGAGTGAGCAAGCTTCGTGGCTGATGCCTTCCATCAAACAACCGTCGCCCATGAAGGCGTAGGTGTGGTGGTCGACCACGTTGTGGCCTTCGCGGTTGAACTCAGAGGCCAACAGTTTTTCAGCCAGTGCCATGCCCACCGCGTTGGTGATGCCTTGGCCCAAGGGGCCGGTGGTGGTTTCCACGCCGGGGGTCACGCCCACTTCGGGGTGGCCGGCGGTTTTGCTGTGCAACACACGGAAGTTTTTCAACTCGTCCATTGGCAAGTCGTAACCGGTGAGGTGCAACAAGGCGTAAATCAGCATCGAGCCGTGGCCGTTGGACAGCACAAAGCGGTCGCGGTTCAACCAATGGGGGTTCTTGGGGTTGTGACGCAGGTGCTCGCCCCACAAGGCGACGGCCATGTCGGCCATGCCCATGGGCGCTCCGGGGTGGCCTGAATTGGCTTGTTGTACAGCGTCCATTGCCAAGGCGCGAATTGCGCTGGCCATTTGTTGGGTGTTTGCCATGTCAGGCGACTCCGGTGGGTGTGAGGGAAAACCACGATTTTAGCGAGCCTGCCAAGCCTTGGCCGATCGTTCTCACGGGTTGTTTGTCCAAACAGCCAGCGCTGCCCGCTGGCTACACTGCGACGTGATGACAAAACGCCTCATTTCTGCCGATGTACCCTCTTTGTCGACTGCGCTGCTTTTGGCTGCCGGCCGTGGCGAGCGCATGCGCCCACTGACCGACATGACGCCAAAACCCCTGCTCCGTGTGCGCGGCCAACCCCTGATGCAGTGGGCCATGCAAGGCTTGCAGCGCGGCGGCGTTGACAACTTGGTCATCAACACCGCTTGGCTGGGCGAGCAAATTCCTCAGCATTTTGGTGAGGTGTTGGACACAGCAGGGTGTGCGCCCATGCACTTGCACTATTCACAAGAGGGGGTGGACTTTGGCGGCGCGCTAGAAACTGCAGGTGGCATTGCCCGCGCCCTGCCGCAATTGGCCGACGTGTTTTGGGTGGCGGCAGGCGATGTGTTTGCACCGGACTTTGTGTTCGCCACGAAGGCTTATGCGCACTTCGCCGCCAGCCCGCAACTCGCCCACATTTGGTTGGTGCCCAACCCCGAACACAACCTCGGCGGCGACTTTGGCTTGTCCGCCGACGGCTTGGCGTTGAACTTGCCCAAGTTGACGGCCCCCGCCACGGGCGCAGAGCGCCCGCGTTACACCTTCAGCACCATCGCGCTGTACAAGCGTGCATTTTTTGAGGCGGCATGGTGCGACATTCCTGTGGGCAACCCCGCAGGCCTGAAAGCCCCGCTGGCCGCCATGTTGCGTGCCGCCATGGACAATGGCGCGGTGAGTGCGTCGCTTTACACAGGCGCGTGGACCGATGTGGGGACACCCGAACGCCTGGCGCAACTCAACGCGGCTTGAACAACAAGGTAAAACATGACACACCCAATTCCACACGCCCACATTTACGCCGCACGCCGCGCCCGCTTGGCTTCACAGTTGGGCGAGGGTGGCGTGGCCCTCATCCCCACCGCGCCCGAGCACGCGCGTAACCGCGACAGCGATTTTCCGTACCGCCACGACAGCTACTTTTATTACCTGACGGGCTTTACCGAACCCAACGCATGGCTGGTGCTCGACGCCACGGGCCACAGCACTTTGTTTTGCCAGCCCAAAGATGTGGAGCGTGAAATTTGGGACGGCTACCGCTTGGGCCCAGACGCTGCCGTGGCGATGTTGGGCGTGACCGCTGCTGTGTCGGTGGCCGAATTGGACAAGCAGTTGCCTAAATTGCTGGAGAACCAGCACACCGTGTGGTACCCATTCGCGACACACAAAGGGTTGGAAACCCGCGTGGACGGCTGGCTCAACGCCGTGCGTGCGCGTGTGCGTTTTGGTGCGCAATGCCCTGCGCAACAGCGCGATGCCTGCGGGCCACTCGATGACATGCGCCTCATCAAAGACGCGCACGAGCAAGACGTGATGCGCCGTGCCAGCGCCATCAGCGCACGCGCCCACATCCGTGCCATGCAAACCAGCGCGCGCATGTTGCGTGCGGGCCAAGACGTGCGTGAGTACCACTTAGACGCCGAGTTGCTGCACGAATTCCGCACGCACGGCTCACAGTTTCCGGCCTACACCTCCATCGTGGCGGCTGGTGCGAATGCGTGTGTGCTGCACTACCGCGCCGACGTGGCCCCTGTGCGTGACGGTGAGTTGGTGTTGATTGACGCCGGTTGCGAGCTGGATGGCTATGCCTCAGACATCACTCGCACCTTCCCTGCCAACGGCAAGTTCACAGGCCCGCAGCGTGACCTCTACAACCTGGTGTTGGCCAGCCAAGACGCGGCCGTGGCGGCCACCCAAGCGGGCGCGCGTTTTACAGACCCGCACGACGCCACGGTGCAAGTGTTGGCACAGGGTTTGTTGGACCTTGGGTTGCTGAGCAAGGACAAACATGGCACCGCACAAGACGTGATTGACCAGCGTGCGTACTTCCCGTTTTACATGCACCGCACCGGCCATTGGTTGGGGATGGATGTGCACGACTGTGGCAGCTATGTGGAGCCGTCAGAGCTGGGCCAAACCAGCGAGCGCAAAGACCCGTTGTCGGGCGAGACGCTTGTCAACCGACCCAGCCGCATCTTGCGGGAAGGCATGGTGCTCACCATCGAGCCAGGTTTGTATGTGCGACCTGCCAGCGATGTGCCTGAGGCGTTTTGGAACATCGGCATTCGCATTGAGGACGATGCCATCGTCACGGCAAGTGGCTGCGAACTCATCACGCGTGGCGTGCCTGTGCTGGCTTCGGAAATTGAAGCGTTGATGCGCGCTTAAGTTCGCTTTTGCGAATAAGTAAAAACCATTGCCACTTGTGTAAGCACATCCCCGCATCAAGTGGCTTAAACACAGGCCTAAAATGAAATCACAAGCCAAGGCGGTGTGCTTTTGCAAAGCACAGCCGCCTTTTGCATAACAAGGAGATTTCTATGGGTTCCAACCACTCTCACAACAGCGCTGAGGCACGTGCCGAATTGCGTCGCGCCGCGCTCGAATACCACGAGTTCCCCACCCCCGGCAAAGTGGCAATTCAAGCCACCAAGCAGCTGGTCAACCAACACGACTTGGCGCTGGCCTATTCACCTGGCGTGGCTGCGCCTTGTGAAGAAATCGTCAAAGACCCGAATGCAGCGTTCAAGTACACCAGCCGCGGCAACTTGGTGGCCGTGATCTCTAACGGCACAGCGGTGCTGGGCCTCGGTGACATTGGCCCTTTGGCCTCGAAGCCTGTGATGGAAGGCAAAGGCGTTTTGTTCAAGAAATTTGCAGGCATCGATGTGTTCGACTTGGAAATCGAGGAGAAGAACCTCGACAAATTGGTGGACATCATCGCGTCGTTAGAACCGACCTTCGGCGGCATCAACCTCGAAGACATCAAGGCCCCAGATTGCTTCTACGTTGAGCGCAAGTTGCGCGAGCGCATGAAGATTCCAGTCTTCCACGACGACCAACACGGCACGGCCATCACCGTGGGCGCGGCCATCATCAACGGCCTCAAAGTCGCTGGCAAAGACATCAAAAACGTCAAGCTCGTGACCTCAGGTGCAGGCGCTGCGGCGTTGGCCTGTTTGGGCTTGTTGCTCAAGATGGGCATGCCTCGCAAAAACATTTACGTCACCGATTTGGCCGGCGTGGTCTATGAAGGCCGCACCGAGTTGATGGACGAAGACAAGATTCAATTCGCCCAAAAGACCGATGCCCGCAGCTTGAGCGACATCATCGAAGGCGCGGATGTGTTCTTGGGTCTGTCTGCAGGCGGCGTGTTGAAACCAGAGATGGTCAAGAAGATGGCGTCAAACCCAATCATCATGGCCTTGGCCAACCCCAATCCAGAAATCACGCCCGAAGAAGTGAAGGCTGTGCGCGATGACGCCATCATCGCCACGGGTCGCAGCGACTATCACAACCAAGTGAACAACGTGCTGTGCTTCCCCTACATCTTCCGCGGTGCGTTGGATGCGGGGGCGTCCACCATCACCGATGAGATGGAAATTGCCGCGGTGTACGCGATTGCCGAATTGGCACAAGCCGAACAAAGCGAAGTGGTGGCGGCGGCTTATGCAGGCGAGACCTTGGCTTTTGGCCCTGAGTACCTCATCCCCAAGCCGTTCGACCCACGTTTGATGATGAAGATCGCGCCTGCCGTGGCCAAAGCCGCCGCAGACAGCGGTGTGGCCACACGCCCCATCCAAGACATGGACGCCTACATTGAGAAGCTGCAAGGTTTTGTGTATGCCTCGGGCTCCATCATGAAGCCCATCTACGCCGCCGCCAAGCGTGCCAGCAAAAAACGGGTGTGCTTTGCCGAGGGTGAAGAAGAGCGCGTGTTGCGCGCCGTGCAAATCGTGGTGGACGAAGGGTTGGCTGCGCCGACCTTGATTGGTCGTCCCGCTGTGATTGCACAGCGCATTGAGAAATTTGGCTTGCGCCTGAAAGAAGGCGTCGACTACCAAGTGGTCAACGTGGAGCAAGACCACCGTTACCGCGATTTCTGGCAAACCTATTACAAGTTGACAGCCCGCAAAGGTGTCACAGAACAGCTGGCCAAAATCGACATGCGCCGTCGTTTGTCACTGATTGGCACCATGATGCTGCACAAAGGCGAAGTCGATGGCTTGATCTGCGGCACATGGAGCACCCCGCTGACCCATCTGAACTACGTGGACCAAGTGATTGGCCACCGCAAAGGTGTCAGCACCTACGCGGCCATGAATGGTTTGCTCTTGCCCGACCGTCAAGTGTTTTTGGTTGACACACACATCAACTACGACCCCACTGCAGAGCAATTGGCCGAAATCACGGTGATGGCGGCTGAAGAAATGCGCCGCTTTGGTATCCAGCCCAAGGCGGCGTTGTTGTCGCACTCCAACTTTGGCAGCAGCGACAAACCTTCCGCCGTCAAAATGCGCGAAACCTTGGCGTTGGTCAAGAAACTGGCGCCTTGGCTTGAAGTGGACGGCGAAATGCACGGTGATGTGGCCTTGGATGGTCACGCGCGCGAAGCCCAAATGGCGGATACCACGTTGATTGGCGACGCCAATTTGCTGGTTTTGCCCAACTTGGATGCGGCCAACATTGCCTACAACCTGCTCAAAACGGCAGCGGGCGGCAACATTGCGATTGGCCCCGTGTTGCTCGGTGCGGCAAAGCCCGTGCACATCTTGACGGCGAGCACCACGGTGCGCCGTATCGTCAACATGACGGCCTTGACGGTGGCGGACGCCAGCGCGGCACGCTGAACAGGGCACCCACCAAAATTAGTTAGTTTTGGTTAAATAACCCTTCAAGGGCTCCCTAGAAATGGGTGAGCCCTTGCTTTTTTGTTTCAATTCGAAGACACTTGCGCTTTCAATTTTCGGGTTAACCCGAATTAGAAACGAATACAACCTATGCCACTGCGTACCGTCAAAACCAATATCGTTCAGTCTATTCGCGCCTTCCGCGTGCCTGATTTGCAAGAGGCCGCCCAAGGCCTTGGTCACCACTTTTTGTATGTCAATTTGGCGCAAGCCCAAAGCAAACAAGACATCTTGGACATCATCTCCAAAGAGTTCAACTTGTCTGCCTCGTCTAGCAAAAACTTCGATTCTTTGTATGACGGCATGACCGACCCCTTGTACAAGTCTGGCCCACAGCCGGGTTTTATCTTGGTGTTGGAGCACATTCCTGCCCACGCGAAATTCGACAAAGAAGCTCGCGAGCAGCTGTTGGACATCTTCCGTGAAGCCGCAGATTACTGGTCTGACCGCAAAGTGGCCTTCCGTTGCTTTTACTCTTTCTCCGTGGCACGTGCGCCTTCGGCGGACAAGCCTGGGGTGGCTGCTGAAGGCATTGAGTTGCTGGAAGAAGGCGAAAAAATGCCAACGGACAAGTTGGTCGACGTGTCGCCCATGGCGTTGCGCATGAGCAGCCCCTTCAACGCAGGCTATTGGCAAACAGCGGCCTAATCGGTCCGCTGCCTAACCGCAGCGCCAAAAACAAAACCCGTCGCAGGTGACTGCTGACGGGTTTTTTGTGGGTGTTTGGGTCCTTACAGACTTTGCACCAAAGCCACATATTCGGCCACCGGCACTTCTTCGGCACGACGCTGCACATCAAAGTGCCCCGCAAAATTGCGGGCTTCCAGCCATCGACCCAAGGTGTGACGCAACAGCTTGCGACGTTGGCTGAAGGCTGTTTTCACCATTTCCTCCATCAGCTGGACGTCAATCTTGGGCGGCTGTGCCAAGGGCACCATGCGCACCACGGCACTGTCCACGCGTGGAGGCGGGTCAAACGATTCGGGGGGGACAAACAACACGTCTTCCATGTCGTAGCGCCATTGCAGCATCACACTCAGGCGGCTGTAGTCGCCGCTGCTGGGGGTGGCCACCATGCGGTCAATCACTTCTTTTTGCAGCATGAAGTGCTGGTCTTGCACCACGGCCACATGCTCCAGCAGATGGAACAAGATGGGCGACGAAATGTTGTAGGGCAGGTTGCCCACCACGCGCAGCTTAGGCACTTTCAGGTCAGCGGCCAATTGTGTGAAATCCACACGCAGCACGTCGGACTCAATCACGTTCAGGTGCGGATGCTCGCGCAGACGCACCGCCAAATCGCGATCCAGCTCAATGACGTTGAGGCGACCTAAGCGCTCCACCAAGGGCTGTGTGAGCGCTGCCAAGCCCGGACCAATTTCGACCATCGGATCACCCGGTTGCGGGTTGATGGCGTCGACGATGCCTTCAATGATGGCGCCGTCAGTTAAGAAGTGTTGGCCGAAGCGCTTGCGTGCAATGTGTTTCAAAGTGAACTCAGTTTATTGCGGTGCATCGCGGTATTCCACATAGGCACGGCCACGCACCTCTTGGGCCCACAGTTGGTAGGTTTCTTCGAATTTCTTTTCACGCAAGCCATTGCGAGCCATGTCGCGTAATTCACGTTCGCTGATGGGGGCTTCTCGGCGTTCCAAGACTTGAATTAAGTGAACACCAAAGCGAGAGACCGTGGGGTCTGCGATTTGTCCGGGTTGGAGTGTGTTCATCACCTCTTCAAACTCAGGCACAAACAGGCCAGGCGACACCCACCCTAAGTCGCCCCCTTCGGGGCCACTGGCGTCTTGTGAGTGTTCACGGGCAAGCTTGGCAAAGTCTGCCTTGCCCACTTCGATTTGGCGTTTGTAGTCGGCCAGTTGGGCGCGGGCGGCTGTTTGACTGAGTTGACCGCCTGGGCGCAACAAGATGTGACGGGCGTGCGTTTGCGTGACGGTCAAAACGCTGCTGGCCTTTTTGGTGATCAGCTTCAACACATGAAACCCTGCGCCCGAGCGAATCAAGGTGACATCGCCAACGTTGAGGTTGCGTGTGGCGTCCATAAACAAGGTGGGGTAACGATTGGCAGGACGCAAGCCCATGAGGCCGCCCTTGTCGCGCTCGGCACCGTCAGAAAACTCTTTTGCAATGCGGGCAAGGTCATCCCCGCGTTGGAGTTGTGCCAGCGCAGTTTGTGCTTTGGTTTGCAGCGCAGACACCTCCGCATCGGTGGCTTTTTCAGAGACCGCAATCAAAACGTGTCCGAGTTCAATGTCAGGGTTAGTTCCCAAACTGGCGTTTTGTCGTTCGCGAACGGCTTGGTCAATTTCGACATCACTCACTTTGATTCGGCTGGGTACATTGCGCTCACTCAAGCGTTGCAGCGTTAACTGCTCTTTCAGGCCTTGTCGCAGGCTCTCGATGCTGATGCCATCCGCACGCGTTTTTTGGCGCAAAGCATCAAGAGAGAGTTGGTTTTGAGCCGCCATGCGTTGCTCAGCTTGATTCACCGCTTCATCCTCAACCGTGATGCCCACTTCTTTGGCATGTTGGAGCAAAGCTTTTTCCGTGATCAAACGCTCAAGGCCTGTGCGAAGCAACTCATCGTGTTCAGGCACGCTTTTTTGCTGTTGTTTCAGCTGCTGCGATAGCAAAGTGGCGCGCACGTTCACTTCGTGGTTGGTGATGGGGACGGCATCCACCACGGCCACGATGAAGTCACGGTCAGAAACACGGCTTGGTTTGGTGGTTTGTGCCAATGCCGATGCGCTGGCTAAAGCGATGGCCAAGCAAGCGACCGATGCCCGATGGGCAACACGTGAAGTAAAAACAGACATGGTCATCATCAATCGTAATTGCCGAAACGGCTGGGGGTCATAGAAGGTTGTCGCAAAGGCTGATAGCGCGGCACGTTGGTTTTGAGTGAACCCATGGCGTTGGTGCCGATGCGTGAGAAACCTACAAATTCGAGCTGGAACAACAAACGTTTGCTGGCAAGGGTGTCTGTCACTTGCAAACGCTCGCCCACCACGCGGCCTAACCAACAACCTGCATCGTATTCGAAGCCCATGATGGATTCGACCATTTTTCTATCCATGGGGTTGTAGTTCATGCGTGCCACGCTGTACCAGCGGCCCTCTCCCAAGCCCCGGCCCTCACCTGTTTCGGTGTCGGCGCCGCCCCACAGATCATGCAGCGGCCATTGCCAACCGATGTCTACTTGGCGTGCAACATGGCCACCGGACTCATCGTTTTCAGTGCGGTAGCCTGCGGTAACAACGCGGTATGGGCCTGGGTTATAGCGCCCACTCACCATGCGGCGCATGAAGTTTTCAGTTTTTTGGTTGTATTGAACCGTGGTATCGACGGCCCATGCTTTTGAGAGGGCCACAGAGGCGCCTGCCAAGAGGTCGCTGACACCGGTTTTGCCTGTCACGTCATCGGGCATGGTGACGCGCTGCTCTTTCATGCGTAAACGTTGGGCCAAGCCAAAGCGTGCCCCTTCAGCCCCAGTGTCTGGGTCGATCAATCGCGAGGTGGCACCGATGGTGAGAAGCTGGCTGTCAGAGATGCGGTCATAACCACCAAATGCGTTTTCGGTAAAGATGCTTGCGAAGTTGAAGGAGTTGCCGCCAGAGTCGTAGTTGGGCAAATAATTTTGATCGCGGTAAGGCGTGTAGACGTAAAACACGCGTGGCTCCAAAGTTTGAATCCACGCGCGATCAAACAAACGGGTTGATTTTTCAAATGCCACGCCGGTGTCAAGGCTGAAGGTCGGAACCGTAACGCTGGCGCTGCTTTGACCCGCATGGCCGCTGTCGCTGTAAAAAGGGTTGTTCGGCAGGCCACCAGCAAACTGGTAGCTGCGGCTGTTCATCTGCAGTTTGGGCGTGAGGTAGCCATAAGGGGTGGTGAACGGGCGGCTGATTTGTGCCAAGGCCACCGCACGGTCAGCATTGGGTGAACAGGCGGAACGATAGGTTGTGCCGTTCGCACATTCGTAATCGCGCGCTGATTCGAATCGCGTCAAATCGCCATCAATGCTGAAATCAAAGCCTTCAACGTTGATTCGCTGCATTCGAGCGGTGAATTGTGGTGCGCGATTGAAAGGCGGTGTGATGCGATTGCCATACAGGTTGGCTAAATCTTGAAGGGTTTGCCACGTTTGTGTCCGCATGCCGTAGGTGTAAATGCCATTCGTCCACGTCAAACCAACATCGTTTGACAGCAAGCGTTGAACGCCAGATCCGCCAGCAATGGCAAAGTCTTTCCAATAGTCGTCATCACTGACACGGTTGACATTGACATTCAGCCCTAGTCCACCTCCCGCGAACGCTGGATTGATCAAGCCCACATGCGAGAGCTGTAGGCCCCAGCGGCGAGAGCCATCGCGTAACGCATCTTTTTCCATGTAATCAAAGCGCATTTGGCCTTGAAATGGGGGTTGCGGTGCCAGACCTTCTAGGTAACGAAATTCCGTCCCCAGGCGCATGCCACGGTTGCTCCAGTAGGTTGGAAAAAACGTGATGTCGCGGTTCGGCGCCAAGTTCCAGTAATAGGGCTGTGTGTACTCCAAGCCGCCAATGTTGTCGACACCGATGGTGGGCGGCAACAACCCAGATTTGCGCTCATCACTGAGCGGAAAGTCGATAGAGGGGACGGGCAAGATGGGCACATCTTTGAAGCGCAACGAGGCCCCTTCTGCCAGACCGACATTGCGGTCGGTGTCGAGCGTGATCTTCTCGCCTTTGAAAAACCAATCGGGTGTCCAGTTGGGGCCGGGTTTGCGTTGGCACGTGGTGAAGTCCGCCTTGTGCATCACTGAATTGGCGGGGTCAATGAAGTCAATGCGCTCGGCTTTTCCGTAGGCCTTGTTTTTGAGTAACTGGTAGCTGGGCTGGGTGAAGAAGCCCTCAAACGCATCCATGTGGATATCGAGTGCCGGTCCTTGGTACACATTGCCAGAACGGTTGATGTATACATTGCCACGCGCCTTGGCGAAGTCGTTCACTTGGTCGTACTCAACCTGGTCTGCCTTGAGCAACATATCGCCACGCCGAATGACAACTTGCCCATTCAAATTGGTTTCTAAGTCTGGACGCCCACTCAAGGTGTCGCTTTGCAAGAACGTCGGCAGCTGTTTGCGGGTGTTGTCGAGGATGGACTCTTCCAACAAGCTGCTAGGCTTGAGGATCAACGGTGGCGAACTCAGGGTCTGTGCCTGACCGATCAAAGCGTTGCCCAATAGGCCAAATGTGAGCCACGGGAGCGTGCGTATTTGGCGATAAAAGAAAGGCAACAACATGAACGCAGATCAACCCGAGGCTGGTTTGTAGAATTTAGATTATCCATGAGCACACAGCCTAACTCCCAGCCTTCGGGCGCAAATACCTCTGCTTCGATCGAATGGGCCCAGCCCGCGCGTCAAGCAGCCTTCCACCAGTGGCTCAATGCCCAAGCCAGCACGCACGGCGTGCAGCCTGACACGGTGCGCGCCGCTTCGGCAGACGCCAGCTTCAGGCGCTATTTCCGTGTTGACACAGCCAACGGTTCGTGCATCGTCATGGACGCGCCGCCCGACAAAGAAAACTGCGAACCTTTTGTGCGCATCGCGCGCCTGATGTTGGATGCGGGCTTGTATGCCCCGCGTATCTTGGCGTGGGACGAGCCACAGGGCTTCATGTTGCTCGACGACATTGGTTCGCAAACCATGATGGATGTCATTCAGCGCGACGACCCGCAAGCCAACCACGGCCTGTACATGCGTGCGGTCGATGCGCTGTTGACGCTGCAACAAAGCAGCCGCCCTGGCGTGCTGCCGGCGTACGACGAGGCTTTGTTGCAACGCGAGCTGTCCTTGTTCCCCGACTGGTACCTGACCCAGCACCGCCAATTGCACATCGACAGCACCCAGCGCGAGATGCTGGACAAAACCTTCCAAACCATCGTGCAACGCAACTTGGCCGCGCCCAGTGTGTATGTGCACCGCGACTTCATGCCGCGCAATTTGATGATGCCGCACGACCCTGCCGAACAACGTTTGGGCGTGCTCGATTTCCAAGACGCGGTGTACGGCCCCGTGACCTACGACATCGCCAGCCTCATGCGCGACGCGTTTTTGACGTGGGAAGAAGACGTGGTGCTGGACGTGACCATCCGCTACTGGGAGCGCGCCCGCAAACTCGGGCTGATGGAGTTTGAAGACTGGCACAACGACTTCGGCGCGTTCTACCGCGCGGTGGAGTGGATGGGCCTGCAACGCCACCTCAAAGTGGCGGGCATCTTTGCGCGCCTCACCTTGCGTGATGGCAAGCCTAAGTACTTGGCCGATGCACCCCGCTTCATCAACTACATCCGCGCCACCGCCAGCCGCTACACAGAGCTGACACCCCTGCTGCGCTTGATTGACAAGGTTGAGGGCACCGAGCCAGCCATCAGCCTGGCCTTTCCCCGTTTGAACGGACGCGGCTAAGGTGGCGCGCTTTTACTGCCCCCTGCCCTTGGTGTCCGGCCAAGTGGTGGACTTGCCACCCACCGCCGCCCGCCATGTGCAAGTGCTGCGCATGCAACCCGGCCATGCCTTGACTTTGTTCAACGGGCAAGGCGGCGAGTTCAGCGCCGAGGTGCAACACATGGGCCGCAGTGACGTGCGGGTGGTGGTGGGCGAACACCGAGACGTGGAGTGTGAGGCCTCTGTGCAGGTCCACCTTGCCGTCGGCATGCCCGCCAACGAGCGCATGGACTGGTTGGTGGAAAAAGCCACCGAGCTGGGCGCGCACCGCATCACCCCGTTGATGACCGAACGCAGCGTGGTGCGCCTGACAGGCGAGCGCGCGGAAAAGAAACAAGCCCATTGGCAAGCGGTGGCCGCCAGCGCGAGTGAGCAATGTGGTCGCAACCGCGTACCTGTGATTGACATGCCTGAGCGTTTAGATGCATGGCTGGCGCGTCAAACCGCGCAGACCGATGTGGTGCATGGCGTGTTGTCGTTGCATGCCAGCACACAGCCTTTGAATGCCTTGCGTGATGGGGCAACGGGAAGTGCCAAGTCCTGGGTTTTGCTCAACGGCCCAGAAGGCGGCTTGACCGATGCAGAAGATGCGGCCGCTCGCACCAAAGGCTTCATGGCCTTGAGCTTGGGTGAACGCGTGTTGCGGGCAGAAACAGCGGCTTTGGGCGCTTTGGCTTTGTTGACGCTTGCTTAAGCGCGTTCGAACTTAAATACAGCAGTTCCTGCCATCAAGTTAGGCCAGGTATCCACGCGCTGACCGTCTTGCAAGCCAAAGGCATCGGTCACGTGCAGACCGTTTTTCTCAGCCAACACTTCAAAGTCTTTGAACGTGCCCACGCGGATGTTGGGCGTGTCGTACCACTGGTAGGGCAGGCGCTTGGTCACGGGCATGCGACCTTGCAGAATGCTCAGGCGATTGGGCCAGTGCGCAAAATTGGGGAAGGCGACGATGCCGGTTTTGCCCACACGTGCGGTTTCGCGCAACATGGTCTCGGCGTTGCGCAAGTGCTGCAAGGTGTCGATTTGCAGCACCACATCAAACGATTGGTCGGCAAACACGCTCAAACCCAAATCGAGGTTGAGTTGCAGCACGTTCACGCCGCGTTGCACGCAGGCGTGCACATTGGTGTCATCGAGCTCCACGCCGTAGCCCGTGCAGGCTTGGTGTCGTTGCAAATGGGCTAGCAAAGCGCCGTCGCCGCAGCCGAGGTCCAGCACGCGGCTGCCTTGGGGCACGAGGGCGGCAATGGCGTTCAAGGTGTCGTTCGTCATGCGGTCACTCCTGCAGCCAATTCACTGCTGATGCGCGCGAAGTACGAGCGCACCACGTTCATGTAGCGCGCATCGTCCAACAAGAACGCATCGTGGCCGTGGGGCGCGTCGATTTCGGCGTAGCTCACATCGCGTTGGTTGTCGAGCAAGGCTTGCACCATCTCGCGGCTGCGCGAGGGTGAGAAACGCCAATCGGTGGTGAAGCTCACCAACAAAAACTTAGCGGCTGTGCGCGCAAAGGCGGCTGACAAATCGCCGCCGTAAGTACGCGCAGGGTCAAAGTAATCCAAGGCGCGGGTGATGAGCAAATAGGTGTTGGCGTCAAAGTACTCGCTGAACTTGTCGCCTTGGTAGCGCAGGTAGCTTTCGATTTGAAACTCCACGTCTTGCGTGGAGTACTTGTAGCCTGTAGCGCTGCCTACGACTGCATCGCGTAACTCTCTTCCGAACTTCTCGTTCATCACATCGTCGCTCAGGTACGTGATGTGGCCCACCATGCGGGCAATGCGCAACCCGCGTTGCGGCACCACGCCGTGCGCGTAAAAGTGACCGCCATGAAAATCGGGGTCGGTCACGATGGCGCGGCGCGCCACTTCGTTGAAGGCGATGTTCTCGGCGGTCAGATTGGGCGCACTCGCCACCACCACGGCGTGGCGCACGCGGTCGGGGTATTGCAGCGTCCAGCTCAGGGCTTGCATGCCGCCCAAGCTGCCGCCCAACACGGCGGCGAGTTGGCTGATGCCCAAACGGTCGAGCAACAAGGCTTGGGCATTCACCCAGTCTTCCACGGTGACCACAGGAAAGTCTGCGCCATACACCTTGCCCGTGTCGGGGTGGGTGTGCATGGGGCCGGTGGAACCAAAGCAAGAGCCGAGGTTGTTCACGCCAATCACAAAGAAGTGGTTGGTGTCCACGGGCTTGCCGGGGCCAATCATGTTGTCCCACCAGCCTTCGCTCTTGTCTTGGCCTTCGTACACACCCGCGACGTGGTGGGACGCGTTGAGCGCGTGGCACACCAGCACCGCGTTGGAGCGGTCGGCGTTGAGCGTGCCGTAGGTCTCGTAGGCCAGGGTGTAGTCCCGCACCTGCGCGCCGCTTTGCAGTTGCAAAGCGTCAGCAAAGTGCATCGCTTGGGGCGTGGCAATCATGGGTTTGGCGTGGACAGTCATCTCAATTACTCGCCAATGGGTCGCAGGTGTTTGCCTGCAATGCCTGCCAGTTCAAACATGGTCACTTGGGGCTTGCCAAACACGGATAGGAGTTTGGCGTCCGCGTTGATGGCGCGTTTGTTGGTGGCATCTTGCAGGCCGTTGGCCTTGATGTAGTCCCACAGCTTTTTGATCACCTCGGTGCGGGCCACGGCTTCTGCGCCAATCACGTTGGCCAGCTCGGCGCTTGGCAAGAAGCCCGCTGTGACTTTGCGTGGTGCTTTGGGTTTGGCCGCTTTCTCGGCCTTGGCCTTCGGAGTTTTGGCGGTTTTAGCGGGTACCTTTTTACCAGCGGCTTTGATGAGCGCATTGGTGGTTGGTGTCTTGCCGCCACGCGCGGGGTATTTGCTGACGCGGGGCTCGAACGCAAAGTTCACCTTGCCCGCTTCAGCGTCCCACTGCAAGAAGGCCTTGAACGAGCGGCGTGTGCGCATGGACACAAACTTGTCGAGCAAATCGGTTTTGCCTTCGCTCAACAGCTTCATCATTTGTTCACGTTCGATGGGCTGCTGCAAGATGATCTTGCCGCTCTTGAAGTCGCAGCTGGGTGTGGCTTGTGCGTGGGTGGGCACAGCCTTGCTACACACGTAGTTGCTGCCGTGCTCGTGCACAGGGCTGCCGCACTTGGGGCAATTGCCCAAAGGCGGTGTGTCGTTGAATTCCACAATCTCACCAGAGTCAGCGCCGTCGTCACCAAAGTCGAATTCGAGTTTCCAGTTTTGGTCTTCTTCGCTGTACTTGAGGGCGATTTCGGCGGTGAATGGCCAACCCGCTTTGGAGCGGAAACCGTCGAGGGGGCCAATCTTTTTGTCGGTCAAGAACTGTTCCACTTCAGCCACGTCAAAGGTGCGGCCGCCGGGAATTTTGCTGATCGAGAAGCCGCAACCGGCGCCGTTTTCGCCCGAGTCAGACGCGTTGCCGTCTTTGCCCACACATGCGTAGCGACGGTAGTTTTCTTTCACCACGCCGCCACACTTGGGGCACGGTGTTTTCAGTGTGGCGTAGTCACCGGGGATGGTGTCTCGGTCAAACTCTTTGGCCTTCTTGACGATGTGCTCGGTCATCTCGGCAATTTCGCGCATGAATTCTTCGCGGCTGAGTTGGCCGTGTTCCATGAGCGAGAGCTTGTGTTCCCAACCGCCTGTGAGTTCGGGCTTGGACAACTCTTCCACGCCCAAGCCGCGCAACAGCGTGAACAGCTGGAAGGCTTTGGCGGTGGGAATCATCTCGCGGCCATCGCGGATGAGGTATTTCTCGTTGAGCAAGCCTTCGATGATGGCCGCGCGCGTGGCCGGTGTGCCCAAGCCTTTTTCTTGCATGGCTTCGCGGAACTCGTCGTCTTCCACCAACTTGCCTGCGCCTTCCATGGCACCCAGCAAGGTGGCTTCGCTGTAGCGAGCGGGGGGGCGGGTTTTCAAAGCTTTGGCATCGACCGATTCGTTCTTGGCCGATTCGCCCGCTTTCAAAGCCACGAGGGTCTTGCCGTCTTCTTCGTTGTCTGAGGCTTCTTGCGCGGCGTCTTTGCCGTACACCGCCATCCATCCAGCGTTGACCAGCACTTTGCCTTCGGTGCGGAAGTGGTGGTCTTTGCCTCCTGCCTTGACCGTGCTGATGCGTGTGGTCACCATGTACTCGGCGCTGGGGAAGAACACCGCCATGAAGCGGCGCACCACCAAGTCGTACAGCTTTTGCTCGGCCTCAGACAAACCGCTGGGCGCTTGCAGGGTGGGGATGATCGCAAAGTGATCACTGACCTTTTTGTCGTCAAACACGCGGGGCAGTTTGCGCACGTAGTTGTTGTTTAGCGCCACGGTGGCGTGTTGTTCGAGGTGCTTCATGCCACTGTCGGCCAGCATGGTGAACGTGTCTTTCACCACAGGCACGTAGTCTTCAGGCAAGTGGCGTGAATCGGTACGGGGGTAGGTCAGCGCTTTGTGGCGTTCGTACAAGCTTTGCGCCAAAGCCAAGGTGGTTTTGGCGGAGAAGCCAAAGCGGCCGTTGGCTTCGCGTTGCAGCGAGGTGAGGTCAAACAAACCGGGGCTGGCCTTGGTGGTGGGCTTGCTCTCTTCGGTGACGGTAGCGGGCTGGTTGCGTACCGCGTCGGCAATGGCCAAAGCTTCGGCTTCGCTCCACACGCGGTCGTGTTTTTTCTCGGCGTCTTCGGCGTCTTTTTTGTGTTCGGGGTTGAACCACTTGGCGGGGTAGCTACCCGCTTGCACTTGGAAGCTGCCGTGAATTTCCCAATAGTCGCGGCTGATGAATTTGCGAATTTGTTCTTCGCGCTCCACCACCACCGACAGGGTAGGCGTTTGCACGCGGCCCACGGTGGTCAAGAAGAAGCCACCTTCGCGTGAGTTGAACGCGGTCAGAGCACGTGTGCCGTTGATGCCCACCAGCCAGTCTGCTTCAGAGCGGCTGCGTGCGGCGTCGGCCAAGCCTTGCATTTGTTGTTGGGTGCGCAGCGAGTCAAAACCATCACGAATGGCTTGGGGCGTCATCGATTGCAGCCACAAGCGTTTGACGGGTTTGTCGAGTGCTTTTTTGCCGCCCGCGTATTGCTCGATCAAGCGGAAGATCAATTCACCTTCGCGGCCCGCGTCACAGGCGTTGATGAGGGCGGTCACGTCTTTGCGTTTGGCCAGTTTCACCACCGCGTTCAAGCGGCTCTTGGTTTTCTCGACGGGCTTCAAATCGAAGAAGGGCGGGATCACCGGCAGGTTGGCAAAGCTCCACTTGCCGCGCTTGACGTCAAATTCTTCGGGGGCTTGGATTTCCACCAAATGACCGACGGCACTGGAGACCACATAGGTGTCGCTCTCAAAGTGATCGTCGTGTTTTTCGAACTTCCCCGCCACAGGCGTGAGTGCGCGCACGATGTCTTGCGCGACCGAAGGTTTTTCGGCAATCACGAGGGTTTTGCTCA
>Ga0228700_1000850_pt1 | contig 23456 bp, 18 predicted proteins | sample McNCre317_Aug_MG_FD_178019 | JGI IMG/M metagenome (GOLD analysis project Ga0228700, IMG submission 178019) | Freshwater microbial communities from McNutts Creek, Athens, Georgia, United States - 3-17_Aug_MG | ecosystem: Environmental > Aquatic > Freshwater > Creek | place: USA: Georgia...
GTCTGATTGCCTCGATGTGGATTGGTAACTTGATGCTCGTGATCTTGAACCTGCCTTTGATCGGCATGTGGATCAAGCTGTTGTCTGTGCCTTACCGCTTCTTGTTCCCCGCCATCGTGCTGTTCTGTGCGATCGGTGTGTACTCGACCAACAACAACACCTTCGACATCTGGATGGTCGCGGCCTTTGGCTTCGTGGGCTACCTGTTCGTCAAGTTGGGTGTGGAGCCTGCGCCTTTGCTGCTGGGCTTCATCTTGGGCCCCATGATGGAAGAAAACCTGCGTCGCGCCTTGTTGCTGTCGCGCGGTGACTGGTCGGTGTTTGCAACGCGTCCGTTGTCGGCCGGTTTGTTGGGTGCTGCCTTGGTGCTGCTCATCATCGTGCTGCTGCCTTCGGTCAAGTCCAAACGTGAAGAGGCATTTGTCGAAGAGTGATCACAACACTTTTGACAAAACCCCTGTGAATGACGGCACCTTCGGGTGCCGTTTTTCATGGGGCCAGGGTGTCTTTTGCGTCACAATCTTTGCAGCTTGAAAGGTGCTTGATGATGGACCATCCCCAACGACTGGCGCTGCACAACGAAGTGCATGCTCGCCCGCCTGAACCCATGCAATCGCCCATGGCCATTGCCCATGTGGTGATGTGGGTGGACCGCGATGCAGCCGCCGCCAGTCGTGCCCATTTGGCCCGCTTGCTGCACGACCACCATTTGCCTGCGCCCGACGCACACACCAACCATGTGCGCATGGACCTGGGCTCATTTCGTTTGCGTTGGGAGCTGCACACCGAGTTTGTGTCGTGGACGTTCATGCGTCCCATCGCCGATCCCCAGTTCACGAGCGCCGCACCAGTGACGGCCATCCAAGCGGTGCCTCAGCAGTGGTTGTCGCAGTTGCCCGGCGATTGTTTGGCGCGCTTGCATGTGTGGCTGCTGGCCTCGTCCACGCATGACATGCACGCAGTGCTGCCCCATGTGCTGCACGAAGACACCTTGGTCGCCTCGACCGTGGCGGATGGCCATGGCGAGGTTTACACCGATTTTCAGTTGCACCCCGATGGCTATGGCCGCATGGTGTTGTTGGCAGGCTCGCTCACACCGCGTCGTCAAGGGCGTTTGGTGCAGCAGTTGTTAGAGATTGAGACCTACCGCATGGCCGCTTTGCTGGGCTTGCCGGCGGCACGTGAAGCCTCGCATGTGTTGGCCGATGCCGAACGCGAACTGGCTGCCCTGGCACAAGCCATTCGCAGTGCGCAGAGCTCCGATGAAGCGGGCTTGCTCGATCGCCTCACGCGCTTGGCCGGTGAGGTGGAGGGGCAATACGCGGCCACCCATTCGCGTTTCTCGGCCACACGCGCTTACTTTGAGCTGGTCGATCGCCGCATCCGCGACATTGCCGAGTCGCGCATGTCGGGCATGCAGACCATTGCCGAGTTCATGGAGCGGCGCTTGTCACCCGCGCGCAGCACCTGCGATTGGGCGGCGCGGCGTCAAAATGCTTTGTCGGAGCGTGTCTCTCGCATGAGCAATTTGCTGCGCACGCGGGTGGACTTTGAGCAGCAACACAGCAGCCAACAGCTGTTGACCGCGATGAACCAACGCCAGGACCTGCAGCTCAAGCTGCAATCCACGGTGGAAGGTTTGTCAGTCGCGGCCATCACCTATTACTTCACCGGTTTGGTGAGCTACTTGGCCAAAGGGGCCGAAAAGCTCGGTTGGCCTTTTGGCGCAGATATCACGGCCGCCTGTGCCTTGCCCTTGGTGGGCTTGGTGGTGTGGCTGTCGATGCGCCGTCTACACAACAAAGTGTTCAAAGCATGAATTTCAATTACACCAACCCCTACACCTCCACGCGTTTGCCTGTGTTTGCGCGCAATGTGGTGTCGACCTCGCACCCGCTCGCAGCACAAGCGGGTTTGCGCATGCTGTGGCAAGGCGGCAATGCTGTTGACGCTGCCATTGCAGCGGCCGCCGCTATCACACTGACGGAACCTGTGAGCTGTGGTTTGGGTTCTGACGCCTTTGCCATCGTCTGGGACGGTCAAGGCTTGCACGGCTTGAACGCCTCGGGCCCTGCGCCGCAGACATGGACGCCTGAGTACTTCAAACGCAAATATGGCGACGGTGCCAAAACGCCACCGAAGCGTGGGATGGATTCCGTCACCGTGCCAGGGGCCGTGGCGTCGTGGGTGGCTTTGAGCGAGCGCTTTGGCAAATTGCCTTTCGAAGACCTCTTGCAACCCGCGATTGAAATTGCCGAGCGTGGCTACTTGCTGCCCGTGGTGGTGCAACAAAAGTGGGCGGCAGCCACGCCGGAGTTGCGCAATCAACCTGGGTTTGCAGACAACTTTTTGCCTTGGGGCCGTGCACCGCAGGTGGGAGAGCTGTTTCAGTTTCCTGCTGCGGCCAAAGGCTTGCGTGCCATTGCAAAAACCAAGGGCCAAGCGTTTTATGGTGGCGAAATTGCGCAGGCGATAGAACGTTTCTCTAACGAGCACGGTGGCAGCATCACGGCCCGCGATTTTGCGAACTACAAAGCCGAGTGGGTCACACCGATTGCCCAAAATTACCGTGGCTACACGCTGCACGAAATCCCGCCCAATGGCCAAGGCATTGCCGCGTTGATTGCCTTGGGCATCTTGGAAAACTTTGACCTGGCCAGCTTGGCCGTGGACGGTGTGGATTCGCAGCATCTGCAAATCGAAGCCATGAAGCTGGCCTTTGCCGATGTGTACCGCTATGTGGCCGACCCCAGCGCGATGGCTGTCACGCCAGCACAAATGCTGGACCCAACCTACCTCAAAAGCCGCGCGCAGTTGATTGACATGAAGCGCGCGCAAGACTTTGGTGCAGGCAACCCGGTCAAGGGTGGCACGATTTACCTCAGCGCGGCCGACGAAAACGGCATGATGGTCAGCTTCATCCAAAGCAACTACATGGGCTTTGGCTCGGGCTGTGTGGAGCCCCAGTTCGGCATCAGCTTGCAAAACCGTGGCCACGGTTTCAGTGTGGACGCCCAGGGCTTGAATCCTGCCAATTTGGTGGCGCCGGGCAAGCGGCCCTTCCACACCATCATCCCGGCCTTCCTCAGCAAAGACGGCCAGCCTGTGATGAGCTACGGCGTGATGGGCGCCAATATGCAGCCGCAAGGCCATATGCAAACTCTGGTGCGCATGCTGGACTACGGCCAAAACCCACAAGCAGCTTGCGACGCGCCGCGTTGGCGTTACAACGCAGGCTTGGAGATCAACGTCGAGGCCGCGCTCAATGTCAACACCGCCGCAGGTTTGCAAGCGCGTGGCCATCAAGTGGGCGTGATCAACGACAGTTACCAAGACTTTGGTGCGGGTCAATTCATCTGGCGTGCGGGTGACCCCAAGGTTCAAGGCTATGTGGTCGCCAGCGATGCGCGACGTGATGGTTTGGCGGCGGGCTTTTGACGTGATGAATTTTTCTAGACCTGACCAAGGCCCGCAGGGTTGGATGCGTGCGCGCGTGACCGCGTGTGCGCTTGTCTTCTTGGGAGCGTGTACCACCGCTCCACAGGCACCGACGCCACTTGCACCCAACGCAGCCGCAGGCAGCGCACCGTTTCAACCCGAAATGGCCATGGGCTGGCAGAGCAAGACCGATGTGCTGACCCAGCGCTATGCCGTGGCTGCAGCCAACCCGTTGGCAACCCAAGCAGGCTTGGCCATGCTCAAAGCAGGTGGCTCGGCGGTGGATGCCGCCATTGCGGTGCAAATGGTGCTAGGACTGGTTGAGCCGCAATCGAGTGGCTTAGGCGGTGGTGCGTTTTTGCTGCACAGCGCACAAGGCAAGTTGCAGGCCTTTGATGGACGCGAAACTGCGCCAGCCGCAGCCACCGAAGACCTGTTCCTCAACGTCCAAGGCCAGCCGTTGACGTTTGAAGAGGCGGTGGTGGGTGGCCGTGCTGTGGGCACCCCGGGTGTGCTGCGCATGTTGGCGCAAGCCCACCAGCAGCATGGCAAGCTGCCTTGGGCCCAGTTGTTTGCACCTGCCATTGGGCTGGCGCGCAACGGCTTTGAGATCAGCCCGCGCTTGCATGCCCAGCTCAAGGCCGACCGCCATTTGCGCAAAGACCCGACGGCCCGCGCTTATTTTTACCAAGCCAACGGCGAGCCCCATCCCGTGGGATACCGTTTGCGCAATCCGGAGTTGGCGACAGTGTTGCAAGCCATTGCATCGCAGGGCGTGGATGCGTTTTACCGTGGCGAAGTGGCACAAGCCATGGTGCGCAAAGTGCAGCAGCACCCCAGCAACCCAGGTCGCTTGAGTGAAGAAGACTTGGCCAACTACACGAGCAAGCAACGCGAGGCTTTGTGCTTTGACCACATCGCTCAAGCGCGTGAGTACCGCGTGTGTGGCTTTCCACCACCGAGCTCTGGGGCCTTGGCGATTGGGCAAATCTTAGGTCTGTTGCATCGCACACCGGCCTCGCTCACGCCCCTGGCCAATGGGGTGCCCGATCCGCGTTGGTTGCATTTGTACACAGAAGCCTCGCGCTTGGCCTTTGCCGATCGGGCGCAGTATGTGGGCGACCCAGACTTTGTGATTGCGCCTGGCGGGGACTGGGCCAACTTGCTCAAGCCTGCGTATTTGAGCCAGCGCGCCAAGCTGATGGGCCCTCGCGCCATGCCCCACGTCGCACCCGGCGTACCTGTGCCCGTGCATGGCGAGCGCACGAGCTACGCGCCTCAGGCCGATCAGCCCGAGTACGGCACCTCGCACATCAGCATCGTCGACGGTCAGGGCAATGCGCTGGCCATGACCACCACCATCGAAGACGCCTTTGGTGCGCGCCAAATGGTCAAAGGCTTTTTGCTCAACAACGAGTTGACCGATTTCAGTTTGATCCCACGCGATGTACAAGGCCGCCCAGTGGCCAACCGTGTGCAAGCTGGCAAGCGGCCGCGTTCGTCCATGTCACCGACCTTGGTGTTCGACAAAGCGACGGGACAGTTGGTGATGAGCGTGGGCAGCCCCGGCGGCGCCATGATCATTCACTTCACGGCCAAGACCTTGTATGGCGTGCTCAACTGGGGCTTGAGCCCGCAACAGGCGATTGATTTGCCCAACTTCGGGTCGGTGGGCGGTCCGGTGGTGCTAGAAGAGAAACGTTTTGCGCCTGCCACGTTGATGGATCTGCGTGTGCGCGGCAACGAGGTGCGCGAACAGGCCCTGACCAGTGGGCTGCAAGCGATTGTGCGCAAGACGGAGAACGGCCAAGCCGTTTGGATCAGTGGCGCAGACCCTCGGCGTGAAGGGGTGGTGTTGGGCGAGTGAGGTGACTGCTCAGGGTTTATTGGCAGAGACTTGACCTCTCTTTCTCCGCCAAGGTGGTACGGTATTTGAGCAATGTTCTGCTGCAAGCTATGAGTCGTGAGAGTGGATCCTGCGACTTTGTAACTATAGGTCGAGGACTAACTCAGCGGAGTACGCCCGCGAGCAGCAGATCATCATGGTCTTATTGGAAGATCGCTCAGCCTCGGTCAAAACTTCGTCTCGGTGATCCGGTGTGCCCTGTAGGATCTTGACTTCGCAGGCACCGCAAATGCCTTGCTGACAGGAGTAGGGCGCGTCGATGCCTGCTGTCTGCAGCACATTGATGATCGTCTGGTCTGCAGCCACCCGCAAGGTCTTGCCGCTCCGTGTCAATCGAATCGTGAATTCTTCGCCTTCGGTGCTGAGTTGTGCACCGAATCTTTCGAGATGGACTTGCTCGTCAGGTAGAGATGCCGTGGCTTCTACAAAGGCATCGAGCATCGATGCCGGCCCGCAACAGTAGAAATGAGTCCCGACTGGTTGTTCCTGGACGATGGCCTCGATGGAAAGGCGTCCATGGGTCGAGGAAACATGCAAATGGACGTGATCGCCCAAAGTACTCAGCACATGTTTGAACACGGCATCTTCCGAGTGTCGTACCAAGTAGTACAACGCCCAATCATTGTCACGCAATGCTTGGCTACGTGCCATGGGTAAAAGCGCTGTAATCCCAATCCCCCCTGCGATGAAGAGGGTGCGACCATGAGACGCAACGAGCGGAAAATTGTTCCTGGGGCTGCTGATGCGCAGCAAACTGCTGAGCCGCAGCGAATCGGTCATGAACGCGGAGCCTCCTCGGCTTGCGGGCTCACGTTTCACGGCCATCTGATAGCTATCCGTTGAAGCTAGGACGACCGAATACTGGCGTACAAGCCCATTGGGTAGATAGACGTCTACATGCGCACCAGGCGGACAGGGCGGCAAAATCCCAGATGTTGATCGCAGCTCACACGACACCACATCGGGCGTCTCTTCACGCAAGGCCACGACTCTCACATCAAACAAGCGGGCATCGCTCATTCGAAGAAGTTTCCCGCCTTGACTGACACCATCGAGCTGTCCTGATCCGCCCCCTGCGGAGCACCACCCTCTTGTACGACCCGGATTTGACGGGTAATCATTCGGCGCAGCATCACGACACCCTTGTCGCTGGTGGCCAGATGCTCATCGCTGTGTGCAGGAATTCTTCCCTGGGTGGATTGCGCCTCATAGTCTCCAGGGAAACGCTTGTGCTCGTCTTCTGACATTTCCCACCATGTTTTCCCTTCAAAGACCGCCATGCGCGAGCGTCGAGAGTAAAGAGGCTCCACATTTTTGGGTACCCGCGCTACGCCGAAGCTGCGATGGTGATAGCTGTCTACCGGGACCAGCCAGGCCACCTCTCGACCCTGACCGGGCTCCAACTCAATGGACGGGACAATCCGTACATTGGGCAGCAAGGTTTGCGTGATCCGCGTGAAACGGCCTTCTTTGCTCTGGCGCACGGACCGGTACATGACGCCATGGTCACACGGCTCCCATTGCACTGCAGGCATGGTCGCCATCTGCTCACGAAACTGCACACCGCTGAAGCGTGAATGCAAGATGACCACATGAAAAGGGTCCATGACGTTTTCGAAGTTCTGCAGCCAGCTGTAGGGGGCCACAGGGTTTTCCTGAGAGACCCCGCCACCAATATAGAAGCTCTGATCCTCCTGTTGCAGTTCCTCTTCGGGCCCAAGGTTTTCGAGCACGTCATACCGAGGTAGAGGAGGCATCACGTCCAGTGGCCCCATGTAAGCGAAGACGAGACCGTAAAGCTCCTGTACTGGATACCAAGGTTGTCGGCATTTGTCGCGATGCTGACCACCTTCTGGCTCGCAGGGTTGCTCTACGCAGGCCCCATCTACCGCAAAAAGCCAGCCGTGATAGCAGCAGCGTATGCCGTTGCTCTCAACCTTGCCATAGTAGAGCGATGTGCCCCGATGAGCGCAGTTCTCATGCAGCAGGCCGGCTCTTCCCTGGCCATCCCGAAAAAGAATCAGGTCTTCGCCCAAAATGCGCACCCGTTTGGGGTCCTCAGTGACTTTGGATGCAATGCCCACTGGATGCCAATAGCGCCGCATGAATTCGCCACACGGTGTGCCTGGCTCGACCAGTGTCAGGAAATCATTGGATTTACCGGGCGGTTTGCCGTAGCCGCCGCCCTGCAGGCGCTTGCCTAAAAAGTGGATCGTTTGAGTGGTCGGCGTATTTTGCTCGTTCATCGGGTCGTCTCACTGGGCTTGATTACGGTTCAATTTTGAACTCAATTGATTGCATTATGCAATCAATATCGAGCGCTAGCAAGGCGTCGTCAATTGAGGCTATTCAGCTTGAATCGGCTTTGGTAATTCGGCACTCAGTGCCTGAACTTGCGCATCAATGCGATCCAGCATGCTTTCGAGCAACCGAATCTCTTGTGCCGTCAGGCCTGCGCGAACAAACTGTTCGTTGGCGATTGCACCCTGTTCGATTTGTGTGTAAACAGTTCTGCCAAAGTCGGTCAATTCCAAGCGTGCGCGGCGCCTGTCAGCAGGGTCGGGCGTGCGGGTGATCATGCCGCGTTTAACCAGCAAATCAATCGCCCGGACGACGCGAAATGGATCAGAAGACGTCCGGGCGCCCAGCTCGCCAGCCGAAAGCGGACCAAAGCGGGCGATGACAGCCAGCGAGCGCCATGCAGGCATGGGCAAATCGTGAGGAACCACATAACGATCAGCCATCACTGCTCCGACACGGGAGGCAATCAATCCGAATCGATAGGAGATCCACTGTTCGAGACAAAGTTTTTTCTTGGTGACCATCGGTTCAGAGCGCCATGCCGACAAAGTTATCTCACACCAAGCTTAGTCGTTGTTCGGGGCTTCCATCGTTTCATAACCACTTGTTTTTAGGGAAAACCACTACAAGAGAATGAAATTTGCTTTGGTGATTGCACTTGTTGGTGAAAGTAAATACTTTCATAATGCAATCAATGCGATGGCTGAATTTTGCAGTCAGCGCGTATGCGGCCGAGAGCCACTGACCGACACAGGCCAAGGAGACTTACGATGAAAAACAGGACTCGTCTGGCGTTGCCTTTGATGCCGCTTGTCATGAGCTCGCTGGCGCATGCACAGGATGATTGGCCCAACCGACCGGTGCGCCTCGTCATTCCTTTTCCACCGGGTGGCTCGACAGATGCACAAGGCCGACTGCTTGCGCAAAAGCTTTCCGACATGTGGGGACAACCAGTGGTGGTTGACAACAGACCGGGTGCTGGAGCAGTGCTGGCGACCAATGTGGTCGCCAAAGCGCCGGCGGATGGCTACACACTGGGAATAGTTGTTTCATCCCATGCGATCAATCCCACTCTGAGATCGAATTTACCGTACGACACGCTCAAGGACCTTCAACCGGTGACCGAAGTCGGCGTGCAGCACATCATCCTAGATGCCAATCCGTCGTTACCGGTCAACAACCTGGCGGAATTGCTGGAGCTAGCTCGGCGACAACCTGGACGTCTGAGCTATGCCAGCCCCGGCAGCGGGACTGCACTTCACTTGGTAATGGAGTTGCTGAAGGCCAAGGCTGGGGTAAACATTGTTCACGTACCGTATCGTGGGGGTGCGCCGGCGCAACAAGACGTGATGGCTGGCCAGGTGCAATTGCTTGTGGATACACACTATGCCAGCGCTGCTCTGATCAAGGCAGGAAAGCTCAAGCCCATTGCCCTGTTCAGTCCGTCAAGGCCCGCCAGCGTGCCCGACATTCCCGTTGTTGCCGAAACTATTCCGGGTGTGACTGGGCAGAGCAGTATCGGAGTCATCGCACCGGCGGGTACCCCGCACAGCATTGTGCAGAAGATTCGTGCAGACATCGCCCGTGCAGCGTTCACTCCCGATTTCGCACAAAAACTCCGTGACATGGGACTGGACCCTGTGGCCTCCAGTCCCCAGGAATACGACTTGCGTATCCGTGCCGACATCTTGAAGTGGGCTCCCGTGATTCAGGCGTCTGGCGCCAAGGCCGATTGAATTTCACCGTGAGTCCAAGGCTTCAGATCAACTTTCGCAGAATCGGCCACTGATCTGATTCATATATGTTTTGATGACCTACGTCCGTTACATGATTTAAAGCCAATCCATGCTCACGCACGAAAAAAACGCACTCCTTACGCAATGCGGACCTTCCACCCCCATGGGTCGACTCATGCGTTCGTTCTGGATTCCTGCAATGACTGCATCGGAAGTTCCAGCTGCAGATGACCCGCCTGTACGTCTTACCTTGTTGGGTGAGCGCCTGGTTGTTTTTCGCGATACCCAGGGACGTGTCGGTGTGCTTGAGGAGCACTGTCCTCATCGCGGTGCCAGCTTGTTTTTTGGCCGTAACGAAGAAGGAGGCATCCGCTGCGTCTACCACGGCTGGAAGTTCGACGTTGCAGGTCACTGCCTGCAACTGCCCACGGAGCCTCCAAGCAGCACCATGTGCCAGAAAGTCAAGGCAAAAGCCTACCCCGCACGTATTGCTGGTGCTTTGCTCTGGGTCTACATGGGCGAAGCTCAATCCGTGCCCGAATTACCGAATTTTGGTTTTATCGACCAACCTGCGGAACACCTGTACGCATCGCGCTGGCAACAAGAATGCAATTACGCGCAAGCGATGGAAGGTGAGCTCGATAGCGCCCACGTGAGCTTTCTCCACCAAATGGTCAATAAAACAGATCCTGACAACCAGGCACTGACGGGCAAGTATTTTCAGGAGGACACAGCACCGCTGTGGAAAATTTTGCAAGGCGAGGCCGGCTTTATGGCCTGCAATGGTCGACTGGTGGACGGTGACAAACGCTACTGGCGTCTCAACCAGTTTTTGCTGCCCTTCTTCACCATGATTCCACCGCGGCCTGGCGATGCTCAGCTGGTGCGCATGTGGGTGCCTATGACCGATGAGCGTTGTTGGGTCATCTGTGTGAGTTGGCGTCCCGATGGGCCACTGAATGCGCAGGAGCTGGCAGCCTGGCGCAATGGTGAAAACTCGCATCGCAAAGTGGTTCCAGGCACCACGATGCCGGTCGAGCGTCTGGACAATGACTACTTGATCGACCGTCAGGAGCAGAAAACGGTTTCATTCACCGGCATCAAGGGCATCAGAGCCCAAGATGCCATGGTGACCGAAACCGCAGGTCCTATTGTGGACCGCACCCGTGAACACTTGGGCACCAGTGACATTGCCGTTGTTGCCATGCGCCGCACGCTCATGGACGCGGCGAATCAATGTGTTGCAACAGGCGAGCCGCATCCTGCAGCCAGTCGCCCTTGGTTGTATGCTGTTCGAGCCGTACAGACCGTGTTGCCTGTCGATCAGCCGCTGGAGTCAGCTGAAGATTTTCTGGCACCCGCACGACCCAATCCTGCAATCACCCAAACCCAAACCTGACACCCGGATGCAAGCCAAATCTTCTTTCGATGCCCACCCGGTGCTGATGCACCCCCGCACTTACCGTCACATCAAGGTTGAACCCCTGACAGGCGTGCTAGGGGCAGAAATCATGGGCCTGGATCTGCGCCAACCTCTTTTGCCTGCAGTGTGGGACGAGATTCGCGATGCGTTTACAGACCATCAAGTGATCCTTTTCCCGGATCAAAACATTTCACATGAGCAACACTTGGCTTTCGCACGACACTTCGGTCAAGTGCAGAAGCTGCCCCAGTTGCATAGTGTGGAAGGGCATCCAGAGGTCCAGATCATCCGACGTCTGGCGACCGACACCGGTCGCGTGGTGGGGGAAAACTGGCATGCTGACAGCACGTTCATGGAGGAGCCCCCTTTGGCCGTGGTGATGCGGGCCGTGGAAGTACCCCCCTACGGCGGGGACACTGGATTTTTGAGCATGTACGCCGCCTATGAAGCGCTTTCGCCAGCCTTCAAGGCTTTGATTGAGCCACTCAACGTGGTGCACAGTGCCACCCGTATTTTTGGCTCTGTCTACATGGCTCAGAACAGGAAGTTCAACGACGCCTGTACCCGAACTGATCTGGATGTGGAAATGGGTGACCGTGAAGTGAGTCATCCGTTGGTCTGTATCCATGAAGTGAGCGGACGGAAGTTCCTCTACTTAAACAAGACCTATTCCCAGCGCATTGAAGGCTTGACCAATGAGGAAAGTGCACCGCTTCTCAATTTCTTGCATGAACACTGTGCACGTTTTGACTTTACTTGCCGTGTACGCTGGCGCAAGGATCAGATCCTAATTTGGGACAACCGATGCACCATGCATCGAGCCATCCCTGACTACACCGGTCAATATCGATGCATGTCCCGAGTGACCATTGCGGGTCAACGACCGACGCGCTAACAGTTCACACAGGAGACAAATACATGCCCCATCTTGCATCTTTACGACGCCACCTTGCCATCGGCTTGATTGGTTTATTGCTGGCGAGTGCCCATCTCGGTTTGCCTGTTGCCGCTGCAGAGTTTCCCAGCAAGCCCGTGACCTTGGTGGTGCCATTTGCCGCTGGCGGTGGACTGGATGTGACTGCTCGCATCATCGCCGATCGACTCAAGGACGAGTTGGGTCAACCTGTACTCATCCTCAACCGACCTGGTGCGGGCAGTTCAGTGGGGGCCCGCGTTGTGGCTACTTCGCCAGCCGATGGGCATACCCTGTTCTTTACTTCAGGCGCTGCTTTCGCATTCGCCAATCTGCTGGTGCCAAATACCGATCTGAAATTACAGGATTTCGCACCCGTTGCTGCTGTGGCTTCCAATCCGTCCGTAGTGGTGGCCACCACCAAACTGCCCATCAAATCGATGGCGGAACTGGCAAGCTACCCCAATCCCGCTAACCTCAATTTTTGCAGTACCGGCACAGGTGGTCTTAATCATCTTCAACTGGAAATGTTCCGTAACATTGTGAAAACAAAAACGGGCAAAAACTACAGCGTCATTCACGTGCCTTACAACGGCTTGGCACCCGCACTAACGGGTATTCGCGATGGCAGCGCCCATGCCTGCATGCTGCCCTATACAGCGCTTGTCAAAAATCTCAATGGCAAAGAGCTGACCATCCTGGCGGTTCAGAGCCGGGCTCGCCTTCCCTGGTTACCCGATGTGCCTACCATGGGACAGCAGGGCTACGCTGCGATGGACAGCAATGACTCTTTTGTCAACATCGCTGCCCCCAAGGGGACGCCCGAGCTGGTGATTGCTCGCCTGGAACAGGCATTGCAGAAAACCATGCAAGATGCCAGTGTGCGAAAAAAACTTGAAGATCTCGAAGTCCAGCCCTTGTTTATGGGCAGCCGGGAAACGAACAAGTGGCTTGAAGAAGAAGTTCGTAAATTCAGTGCGATCATTCGGGAAGCGGGACTTTCAACGCAGTAACGGGACAAGCTACTTTGGTTGAAATCAGCCATTACGAGGTGGAATGATCCGGTTGAGTTGAACGACCGATATGAGGCGAGACGGTCAATGACCACGAGCGGCAACTACCGAACAACGCGATTGCTCAGCGTGGCCATTCAATGTGACTTAGTCGGTGGGCGTTGCACGTCGGCCTTCGCGCCGCGCAATCCAGACGGTGGACATCAAAATCACCACCGCTCCCAACCAGGTGGATTGGCTGGGCACATCGCTGAACACCAGCCAGCCCATGATGGACGCCCAGACCAAGTCTAAAAACCGCAGCGACTGGGTGGCCGAAATATCCGCGATGCCAAAGGCACGCGTTAAGCAGTAGTGCCCACTCGTGCCCAAGATGCCAGCTGCCGTGAAGCCCACCCATTGCAACAGGCTGGGGTCTTGCCAATGCGGCAAGGCGATGGGCAGGCTGAACAGCGTGACCGTGATGGCTTGCCACAGCACGATGACGCCCGCGTTTTCGTAGCGGGTCAAGGCTTTGGTGATCAAAAACGAGGCTGCAAACACGGGCGATGAAGCCAGCATGACCAAGTGAAACCAACCGCCGCCGCCCGAGAGCTTGGGCAAGACCACCACCAGCACACCGGTAAAACCAATCAGCGCGGCAATCCAGCGGTCACGGTGCATGGGCTCGCCCAGGAACCAGGCCGCACCGATCATGATGAAGATGGGGCCCGTAAAGCCAATCGCTGTCATGTCGGCGAGCGGAATTTTGGGCAAGGCAATGAACCACAGCGTCATGCCCAAGGTGTGCACACCGCCGCGCCAGAACTGGCCCTTGATGTCTTTGGGCCAGTAGGCCCCAACCCCTGAGCGCAGCACCAAGGGCAGCATGATCAGCAAGCCGCAGAGGTAGCGCAAGAACTGGGTTTGAAACGCATCGAGTTGCAGCGCAATGCCGCGCACGATGGTGTTGAGCAGCGAGAACATCACCCCACCCATAGCCATCCACAACATGCCTCGCCACGCATTGGGCAGGCGCAGGGCTTTGCGATGGGTCAGGCGTTTGGCGAGCCAGAGGCGACGCCCGAGTGAGAACTTCATTGCGTTCAAGTCTAGGCGCTGTGAGCGCACGATGCAGTCACGTGCATGACGCTCAGGGTTTGGCAGCATCCTCGTCGGTACGAGGCGATGTGGCGTCGCGCATGAGGGCATAGCGTGTCATCCGCTGGCCTTGCACCAAGCGAATCACACGTTTGAGCGGAATCCCAATGTGGGCCAAGGTTTGGCTGGCGAGCATCAGGCTGCCTTCAATCACCTCGGGCACCACCTCAGCCGCGCCCGCGGCGCGCAGTTGTTCGAGGTCTTTGTCGTCGTGGGTGCGCACCACCACGGGCACTTGGGGGGCGTGTTCTTGGGCCCAGGCCAAGACCTTGAGGGCGGATGCCGTGTCGGGATAAGTCACCACCACGGCCGAGGCGCGCACCAGACCGGCTGCCATCAGACTGGACAAGCGGGTGGCGTCGCCCAACTCCACAGGATGGCCTGCATCGCGACCTGCTTGCACTTTGTCGGGGTCAGAGTCGAGCGCCACATAGGCAATGCCTTCGAGCTTGAGCAGATCGACCAGGTTGTGGCCGCTGCGCCCGTAGCCACACACGATCACATGGTGCTCGGTTTTCAAGGTGCGCTGCGCCATGCCCGTGAGCTCGAGCGATTGCAACAACCAGTCGTTGCTGATCAGGCGGTTGACGATGGCGTCGGCTTTCATCACCAAGAACGGGGTGGCAATCATGGACAGCACCATGGAGGCCAAGATGGGGCTCATCCACGAAGGGGGAATGAGCTTGTTCTCCAACCCCAAGGTCAGCAACACAAAACCAAATTCACCGGCCTGGGCCAAGTACAAACTCGTGCGCAGGCTCACACCGGCGGGGGCGCCTTGCAGGCGCGCCAACCCAAACACCACAGCGGCTTTGAGCAACACGGGCACCACGCTGAGCAGCAGCACCCAGCCCCAGCTGTCGATCAGCACTTCCCAGTCGAGTTTCATGCCGATGGTGATGAAGAACAAGCCCAACAGCACGTCGTGGAAGGGGCGGATGTCGTTTTCCACCTTGTGTTTGAAATCCGTCTCGGCAATCAGCATGCCGGCCAAGAAGGCGCCCATGGCCAGCGACAAACCGGCCAGTTCGGTGAGCCATGACAAACCCAAGGTCATCAGCAAGAGGTTGAGCATGAACAGCTCATCGCTTTTACGACGGGCCACCAGCATCAGCCATTCGCGCATCACGCGTTGTCCACCCCACAGCAACAAGCCCACCAGCACCGTGGCTTTGAGCATGGCAATGCCGAGCACGCGCCACAGGTTGTGTTCGCCCATGTCAGCCAAGGCCGGGATGAGCACCAACAACGGCACCACGGCCAAGTCTTGAAACAGCAGCACACCCATGACGCGTTGGCCGTGGGGGGATTCGAGTTCAATCCGATCGGCCATCAGCTTGACCACAATCGCCGTGCTCGACATCGCCAACGCGCTGCCCAAAGCCAAGGCGGTTTGCCAGCTCAGTTGCCAGCGGTAGCCTAGGTGTTTGAGCGCAAAGCCCAGTGCGAGGTTGAATAGCAAGGCGCCGAGCAAGGTCAGCACCACTTGGCCCAATCCCAAGCCAAACACCAAACGACGCATGCGCATGAGCTTGGGTAGGTTGAACTCCAAGCCAATCACGAACATCAAGAAGACGACGCCAAACTCTGCCAAATGTTCAATCACCGCCGAGTCTTTGGCCAGAGCCAAGGCGTTGGGGCCAATCACCACACCTGCAAACAAGTACCCCAGCATGGCGGGCAAATGCAGCAAGCGGCACGCCACCACGCTGATCACGGCAGCGCACAGGTAAAGAAGCGTGAGCTCAAGTGCGTTCATGTGTCGATGGTAACGAGCGTTGGTGACAACGTGTCTATGTCAGGTCACATAAACTGTGTTTTTCTAGAGCGAAACACAACCTCCACCATCACGCATGACTTCTGCGCAACGCCCGGCTGTGTCGGGGCTTTTGTTGGCCGCTGCTGGCGCGATCGCGTTCAGTGGCAAAGCCATCATCGTCAAGCTTTCTTACCGATACGGTGTGGATGCGGTGACGGTCATCATGTACCGCATGCTGTTTGCACTGCCTTGTTTTGTGCTGATGGGGCTGTGGGCCGAACGCCAAGCCACGGCTCGCGAGAACCCTCTGACCCGCCGCGATGTGCTGGGCATCGTGGGGCTGGGCTTTGTGGGCTATTACCTCTCGAGCTATTTGGACTTTTTGGGCCTGCAGTACGTCACGGCCAGCTTGGAGCGTTTGATCCTGTATCTCAACCCCACCTTGGTGGTGGTGTTGGGATGGGTGCTCTACAAAAAGCCGATCCATCCCATCCGCATGCTGGCCATGGGCGTGAGCTACAGCGGCGTGTTGCTGGTGTTTGCGCACGAGGTCTCGTTTGCCGGTGACGCGGTGGTGTTAGGCGGCGGTTTGGTATTTGCCAGTGCGCTGAGCTATGCCCTGTATTTGATTTACAGCGGTCAGCTGGTGCAGCGCGTGGGGTCTTTGCGTTTGGTGGGTTGGGCCACCAGCGTGGCCTGTGTGTGTTGCTTGCTGCAGTTTTTGGTGCTGCGACCGCTGTCGGCAGCCGATGTGCCGGTGGATGTGCTGTGGCTGGCCGCGCTCAATGCCTTGGCTTGCACCGTGGCCCCGGTACTCATGGTGATGATGGCTGTGGAGCGCATCGGCGCAGCACTGGCGGCACAAACTGGCATGATCGGACCCATGTCCACCATTACGCTGGGCGTGTTGATTTTGGGTGAGCCACTCAATGCATGGATCGGGGTAGGAACCCTGCTGGTGTTGGGTGGTGTGTTTATTGTTTCAAGATATGGAGTGAAGTGATGGACTTAGGTATCAAAGGCAAGTGGGCATTGGTCGGTGGCGCCAGCAAGGGCTTGGGCTTTGGCTGCGCGCAGTCGCTGGCGCGTGAAGGTGCCAACGTGGTGATCGTGGCGCGTGGTGCTGAAGCACTGGAGGCAGCGGCGGTGGAGCTGCGCAAACTCGGCACCCAAATCTTGGCCGTGGCGGTGGACATCACCACGCCCGAAGGCCGTGAAGCGATTTGGTCGGTGGCGGGTGGCCCTGGCAAAAACTTTGACATTGTGGTGACCAACGCCGGTGGCCCGCCTCCCGGGGACTTTCGCAGCTGGGACCGCGAGGCTTGGATCAAGGCGGTGGACGCCAATATGTTGACCCCGATTGAACTCATCAAGGCCACGGTGGACGGTATGGCCGAGCGCGGTTTTGGCCGCATCGTCAACATCACCTCGAGTGCTGTGAAAGCGCCTATTGATGTGCTGGGCCTGTCCAACGGCGCACGCAGCGGCTTGACGGGGTTTGTGGCGGGCGTGGCGCGCAGCAGCATTGCCGCACGTGGCGTGACCATCAACAACCTGTTGCCGGGTAAGTTTGACACCGACCGTATCCGTGCCACGTTGCCCGCGATGGCTCAGAAAGCGGGCAAGTCAATCGATGAAATGCGCGCCCTGCAGCAGGCGCAGATTCCGGTGGGTCGTTACGGCACGCCCGGTGAGTTTGGTGAAATCTGTGCTTTCCTGTGCAGTGTGCAGGCTGGCTACCTCACGGGTCAGAACATCCTGCCCGACGGCGGGGCCTACCCTGGAACCTATTGATCACCTCGTCTGATCGCGCAGGGTCATCGCGCTTATTTGCGCGATGACACCACGATGCCGCCAATGATCAGCACAAAGGCGGCGACGTGGTAAATCTGTGGCAACTCACCCAAGGTCAGCACTGACAAGGTGGCGGCAAACACGGGGGTGAGGTTGGCGAAAAATCCTGCCATGCTGGGGCCCACTTGTTGCACGCCCAAGCCCCAGCAGCGGTACGCCAGCAAAGACGGGCCCGCTGCCACATACAGCAGGGCAGCCGCCAAGGGCCAGCCCCACACCATGTGTACCTCATGGCCGCTGGACCATTCCGCGCTGGTGAACAAACCTGACCACATCAAGCCAAAGGCCATCTGGGCCATCAGCAGGTAGGCCCAATTGCTACGGATCTCGCTGGGTTCGGTGGTCTGTGCCAGCAACCAGCTGTACCAGGCCCAGCACGCGGTGGCGATTAACACAAACACATCGCCCAGCACCAGCTGCACTTGCATCAAGGCATGCCAATCGCCACGGCACAGCACCAGCAACACACCGGCCACCGACAGCACGGTGCCCACCAGTTGTCGCTTGCGAATCGTTTGTTTGAAAAACAAGGCCCCGATGCCCAGCATGAACACCGGGGTGCTGGAAGCCACCAAGGTCACGTTGATGGGCGTGGAGGTTTGCAAGGCCAGGTACTGCAAGCTGTTGTAGCAGCCCACGCCCAAGAACCCCAGCAAGGCATAGCGCTTCCAGTGCGCCCACAAAGGGCTGGCGCGGTGTAAGACCTGGTGTGCGATAGGCATCAGCAACACAAAGGCCAACAACCAACGCAAGAAGTTGAGGGTGAGCGGCGGAATCAGCTCATGCACCAAACGCCCAACGATGGCGTTACCGGCCCACAGCAGCGGCGGGACCAACAAAAGCGCCGCGGTACGCGGCGTCAAGGCACGGGGAGCAAAAGACATAGGGGGTGTACTCTACCCGAGCGGCGATAACCCAGGTGACATGTGGGAGACCGGTTTCGTGGCAGGATTCGGCGTCTTACATCATTCCTACCTCTGGAGCATCACCCATGACACAAGCAGTCATCATCGAAAAAAACGGCGGCCCTGAAGAGTTGAAAATTGTCAACGTGACCGTCGGTCAACCTGGTCCTGGCGAGATTCGCATCCGTCACAAAGCCGTGGGTTTGAACTTCATTGATGTCTACCAACGCACCGGTTTGTACCAGCTGCCCATGCCTTTGCAATTGGGCATGGAGGCCGCTGGCATTGTGGAAGCCGTGGGCGAAGGCGTGACCCACTTGAAGGTGGGCGACCGTGCGGCCTATGCCAGCAACCCGCCCGGCAGCTACTGCGAAGAACGTGTGATGCCAGCCAAGTGCGTGTGCAAATTGCCCGATGCGATTTCGTTTGAAACCGGCGCCGCCATGATGCTCAAAGGACTGACGGCGCAGTATTTGCTCAAGCGCACTCTGCCCCAAGGCGGCTTGCACAAAGGTGACTTCATCTTGTTCCACGCAGCGGCTGGCGGTGTGGGCTTGATTGCTTGCCAATGGGCCAAGGCCTTGGGTTACCAACTCATCGGCACGGCAGGCAGTGATGCCAAGTGCGCACTGGCCAAGGCCAATGGCGCAGCCCATGTCATCAACTACAACACCGAAGACTTTTTGGCCCGCGTGAAAGAAATCACCGGCGGCAAAGGTGTGAAAGTGGTCTACGACTCGGTGGGCAAAGACACTTGGGACAAGTCACTGGACTGCTTGGCACCGTTTGGTTTGATGGCCAGCTTTGGCAACGCCTCGGGCGCACCCGCGCCCATGGCCCCTGGCATCTTGGGCGCCAAAGGTTCGATTTACCTCACCCGTCAAACCTTGTTCAGCCACATCACCACACGCGAAACCACGCAAGAGATGGCCGACGATTTGTTTGAAGCCGTCACCAGCGGCAAGGTGAAGATTCACATCGACCAAACTTACCCCTTGGCCGACATTGCCCAAGCGCACCGCGACTTGGAAGCCCGCAAGACCACGGGTTGCACCGTCATCACCTTGTGATGGCAGCGCAGACGTTTCAAGCGCTGGGTTCGGCGTCTTGAAACCTGTCTGCGCGGCAGGTCAGCACCAGCGTGTCACGGTAGCCGCCCTTAGCCAAGGGCTGAATGGGCGTTGTCTCGTGGATCACCCGCGTATCGTCTAACAGCAACAACGACCAAGGCTCGCTCAGCGTGAAGCGTTCGCCTTGGGGCCCGTGCGCGTCAAACACGCGCGTCTCACCGCCCTTAATGCCCACGCGGTTGACCATGAACACGGCCACAAAGTCCACCCCGTCACGGTGTGCGCCTTCAGGCGTGGGGCGGCCAATGCCGTTGGTGGTGTCAATGCGGAATTGATGGGCTTCGATGCACCACTTGGTGTGGGTCGTGCCGCGAACTTGGGTTGCTGTGCGGGCCAGCGCCGTGAGCAGCTTTGTCCATGCGGGTGTGGTCACCGTGGTGGCATGCATGGGTTCAAACCAACGCTCCATGCCACCATGCAACGCGTTGTAGTCCAGCGACTGCCAGTGGGCGCGGTGCGGCACCTCGCTGAGTGCGTCATTGTGAAAAACAAAACTGCTGTGACGGCGACGGCGGTAGTGCCCCCCGTCTTTGAGGTAATTGTCTGGCGGCATGTGGTCCCAGTCAGGCGACAGGGCGTACAAGGCGTCGATCGTGCCATTCACCCACTGCGCCACATCGGCAGCCTGCAACACACCATAGCCTTGGCGCTGCAGTGCGTGGGCGAGCTCGGTGGGCGCAACGGTGCGGGGGGCGAGTTCGTGCATGCTCAGGGAAGACTGAAGGGGGCTTGAGCGTGTGACTTAAGGGTCGCGTCGCACGCGCAAGATCTCGTCCAAGATCAAGCAGGCTGCGCCCAAGGTGATGCCACTGTCCGCGAGATTGAAGGCGGGAAAGTGAATGCCGACGTAATGAAAGTCTAAAAAATCCACCACATAGCCGTAGAGCATGCGGTCGATCACATTGCCAATGGCTCCCCCCAAGATGCAGGCGATGGCAAAGCCAAACAATTTTTGACCAGGATGTTTTTTGAGCATCCACACCATCACCGCCGCTGCCGCCAAGCCCAATCCCGTGAAGAACCAACGCTGCCAACCACCGGCCGAGGCCAAAAACGAAAACGCAGCGCCTTCGTTGTGCACCCGCACGATGTTGAAAAAGGAGGTGACTGCAAACCCATCGCCCAGCGCATAGGTGCTGACGATCAACACCTTGGTGAACTGATCCGCCAGCAACACCACCAGGGAAAGCCCTAGCCATACCCCATACGAGGTGGTGCTGCGGATGAAGGTGTGGCGTGCCATGCGAGTCTTTGAGGTGTGGAGGTTGGCGCTATGTCTTAAGCGCAATGGCGTACTTCACCCGCGCCGTGCAAGTTGCTGTCGCAACGGCCGCACAACGTGGGGTGGGCTGGGTTGTGGCCGACGTCGTCGCTGTAGTGCCAGCAGCGTTCGCATTTGGTCGCTGCGCTGGCTTTAACTTCAACGGTCAAGCCTGAACCAGTTGTCTTCACCAACGCAACCTTTGATGTGATGAACACAAATTTCAGGTCGTCGCCCAAGGAAGCCAAAGCGTCATACACCGCACCATCGCAGTGGATGACCAGCTCCGCTTGCAACGAGGCACCCACCACACCAGCGGTACGTTGATTCTCAATTTCTTTGTTGGCGATTTCGCGCGCCTGTTGCACGGTGTGCCACTTGTCCATCAACGCGGTGTTCACAGCCCCGAGGTTGGTGAAGGTTTCCAAGAAGATCGATTCTGATTTGCCAAATGTGCTCCATGCTTCTTCGGCCGTGAAGCTGAGGAACGGGGCCATCCAACGCAGCATGGCGTGGGTGATTTGGTGCAAGGCGGTTTGTGCGCTGCGGCGTGCGAGCGACTTGGGCGCGGTGGTGTAGAGACGGTCTTTGAGCACATCCAAATAAAACGCGCCCAAATCTTCCGAGCAATACAGTTGCAACTTCGAGACCACGGGGTGGAACTCGTACTTGTCGAAGTGGGCCAAGATGTCGGCTTGCACTTGGGCCGCACGTGACAGCGCGAACTTGTCGATTTCCAACAGGTCGTCAAACGCCACGGCGTCTTGGGCGGGGTCAAAGTCGCTCACGTTGGCGAGCAAGAAGCGCAGCGTGTTGCGGATGCGGCGATACGCATCGACCACGCGGGCCAAGATTTTGTCGTCGATGTTGAGGTCGCCCGAATAGTCGGTGCTGGCCACCCACAAGCGCACGATTTCGGCGCCCATCTTGTCGCTCACTTCTTGCGGCGCGACGGTGTTGCCCAAGCTCTTGCTCATCTTGCGGCCTTGGCCGTCGGTGGCAAAGCCGTGGGTCAGCAGGCCTTTGTAGGGCGCGCGGTCATACAAAGCGCAGCCGAGCAACAAGGAGCTGTGGAACCAGCCACGGTGTTGGTCGTGGCCTTCTAAATACAAGTCGGCTTCTGGGCCTTGGTCGTGATGCGGTGCGCGGTCGTAGGCGTCTTTGTGGCTGCCGCGCAGCACGTGTTGGAAGGTCGAGCCTGAGTCAAACCACACTTCCAAGATGTCGGTGCTCTTGGTGTAGCTGGCGGCATCGTCGCCGGGCTGGTTCAGGATGTCTTCCACCGTGACGCGGCTCCATGCTTCGATGCCGCCTTGTTCGACGATGTCTGCCGCTTGGTCCATGATGGCCATGGTGCGGGGGTGCAACTCGCCGCTGTCTTTGTGCAAGAAGAACGGCACGGGCACACCCCAGCTGCGTTGGCGCGAGATACACCAATCGGGGCGGTTGGCAATCATGTCGCGCAAACGCGCACGGCCGTTTTCTGGATAGAAGTGGGTTTGGTCAATCGCATTCAACGCGAGTTCGCGCAGCGACTTGGTTGACTTGTCGGTGATGAACTTGCCGGTGGTTTTTTCGGTCGTGCTGTCAAACGCATCCATGCGGATGAACCACTGCGCCGCTGCGCGGTAGATGACAGGCGTTTTATGACGCCAGCAATGCGGGTAGCTGTGCGTGATGGTTTGGGTGGCCATCAGGCGGTCTGCGTTTTGCAAAGTCTCAAGAATGACGGGCACGGCTTTCCAGATGTGCTGGCCACCGAACAGCGGGAAGTCAGCGGCATACGCGCCGTTGCCTTGCACGGGGTTCAAGATGTCGGTGTACTTCATGCCGTTGGCCATGCAGGAGTTGAAGTCATCCACGCCGTACGCTGGAGCGCTGTGCACAATGCCTGTGCCATCGCTCTCGCCCACGTAGTCGGCCAAGAACACGGGTGCGGTGCGCTGGTAGCCTGCGTCCACGTGTGACAGCGGGTGGTTGAATTCAATGAGGCCCAGCTTGTCGCCTTTGGCAGTCGCCACGACTTTGCCTTCGAGCTTCCAGCGCTCCAAACATTTCTCGACCAACGAAGCTGCGCACAAGAACAAACCACGCGCGGTGTCCACCAAGGCGTAGTCGATCTCGGGGTGCATGTTCAGCGCTTGGTTGGCCGGGATGGTCCACGCGGTGGTGGTCCAGATGACTGCGAACGCTTCTTTGTTGAGCTTGGGCAAACCAAACGCAGCAGCCAACATCTCGGGCTGGGCGCACAAGAAGGCCACGTCCAGCGTGTCGCTCTTCTTGTCAGCGTATTCAATTTCAAACTCGGCCAAAGACGAACCGCAGTCAAAGCACCAGTACACAGGCTTCAAACCACGGTACACAAAGCCACGCTCCATCACGCGTTTGAAGGCGCGCAGTTGGCCGGCTTCGTTGGCGGGGTCCATGGTGCGGTAGGGGCGCTCCCAGTCGCCCAGCACGCCCAAGCGTTTGAAGTCTTCGCGTTGTTGGTCGATTTGCTCGGTGGCGAATGCACGGCTCTTGGCCTGCATGTCGTCACGGCTCAACTTGCGGCCATGCAGTTTTTCAATCGCGTTTTCGATCGGCAGACCGTGGCAGTCCCAGCCGGGGATGTATTGGGCGTCAAAGCCTGCCAGTTGACGGCTTTTGACGATCATGTCCTTGAGCACTTTGTTCA
>Ga0228700_1000852_pt1 | contig 23443 bp, 23 predicted proteins | sample McNCre317_Aug_MG_FD_178019 | JGI IMG/M metagenome (GOLD analysis project Ga0228700, IMG submission 178019) | Freshwater microbial communities from McNutts Creek, Athens, Georgia, United States - 3-17_Aug_MG | ecosystem: Environmental > Aquatic > Freshwater > Creek | place: USA: Georgia...
TATCTCTCGAAAACTATGCACATGTTGATACTGAACAAGAGTTTCGTTTTTACAAACTAAATCAGTCAATTAGAAATGCAAACAAACAAGCACGTCGGCTTGATTTAAGTGTTGCATTTGAAGAGTTCTAAGTTTTGAATGACATTTGATGAATTGACTCAAGAAGTGACTTTCAGCCTAGGCGACACGTTCCTGAACTCAATCCGGAGAAACGAACAAGCGAGCTTGTATCACGCGGTTTGACATTTTCTTCGATCATAAGCAGCAGGTAATCTTCTGCACCATGCACCGGATATAGAAACGACCTCACACCATCACGAATGCGCAAAACCTCTCAATCTCCCAATCCTAGGCGATCCGCCTCGGCCTCTTGTTCCATGTAGACCCAGTCCACGATCTCATCGTTGGGGATGTAACCCGAAACCAGTTGCATGATCACTGCTCGAATGCCGCACACATCGTTAACGCTCAATGCTAGTTCAAGCGTGCGCATCTTCGACTCTAAATTTGCCCATGCCATGAAATCCTCATGGGCTTTCATGATCCTGAGATGGGAGGTAGGCTTGGAATTGTCACCAATCAGCAACTCCTCATAGAGCTTCTCACCGGGGCGCAGGCCGGTGATCTCGATCTCAATGTCGCCATTAGGGTGCTGCTCGTCTCGCACGGTCAGGCCAGAGAGCTCGACCATGCGCTGAGCCAGGCCCATGATCTTGACCGATTCCCCCATGTCCAGCACAAACACCTCGCCCCCTTTGGCCATGGCCCCGGCCTGGATCACCAGCTGGGCCGCTTCTGGGATGGTCATGAAGTAGCGGGTAATGTCGGGATGGGTCAGCGTGATAGGCCCGCCGTCTCGAATTTGCTGGCGGAACTTGGGCACCACCGAGCCCGATGACCCCAGCACGTTGCCAAAACGCACCATGCTGAACTTGGTGCCCGGTTTGGTCGCTGCCAATGCCTGCAGGGTCATTTCTGCCAAGCGCTTGCTAGCCCCCATAATGTTGGTTGGGCGCACGGCCTTGTCGGTACTGATGAGCACAAAGTCGGCCACGCCGTTTTCTGCGGCGGCCTGCGCGGTGCGTAAGGTGCCCATTACGTTGTTTTTGATGCCTTCTGCTGGGTTGTGCTCCACCAGCGGCACATGCTTGTAAGCAGCAGCGTGATAGACCGTGTCTGGGTGCCAGGTCGACATAATCTCGCGCATGCGGTTTTCATCTTGGGCGGACGCAAGTAAAGGAACCAGGATCGTCTTTTTGTCTGCGAGTCGTGCTTCCAGCTCCTGGTGAATGGCGTAGAGTGCGAATTCGCTCAACTCCACCAGCAGCAACTTTTCGGGGCCAACAGCCAGAATCTGGCGGCACAGTTCGCTGCCGATGGAGCCACCTGCGCCAGTTACCAAGACCACCTTGTTGAGGTTGTTCTTGGACAGCAGGAGGTGGTTAGGCATCACCGGTTCACGGCCCAGCAGATCGTCGATGTCCAAATCTCGTACATCGCTCAGGCTCACTTTACCTGTGGCAATGTCGCTCAAGCCCGGCAAGGTGCGCACGGCGATCTTGTGGGTTTTGAGTGCGTCCAGAATCTCGTTACGTCGCTTGGGAGAAACGGAAGGCAAGGCCAAAAGCACATCGGTGATCGGAACTTCGGCCAAGATTTCCGCCAAGTCGTCGGGGTTGTGGATGGGCAAGCCATTGAGCACATGGCCATGCAGTCGGTCGTCATCGTCCAAATAGCCCATCACACGCATTTCTGGGCTATTGGCCATGGCCGATGCCAGTTGCCGCCCGGCACTGCCAGCGCCATAAATCAGCGCCTGCGGCATGGCGGCTTTGCGCAAATGCTGGTGGTACAGCCCGCCCAGCCACACTCGGGCAGCGGCACGCGACGCCCCCACGAACACTAGCAACAGCAAGGGCTGGATCAAACCGATGGTGCGCGGCACATCCTGCAAGCCATAGAACGTGAATATTCCAGCAAACACCAGTCCGTACAGCAGCATGGCGCGGGCAACGGCCACCATGGCGGGGAGGCCGCTGTACCGGAAAATCGCCCGATAGAGACCGGAGGTGATGAAGACAGGCAACGCCAACACCACCGACGCTAGGGCAGGCCAAATGGGTGCGCCGGTCAGCGGCATAAACGTACCAAGGCGCAGGTAAAACGCAAGCCACACGGTCAAAATGCACAGGCTCGCGTCAATCGCCAATACAAACCCACGCTTGACTGGACGGGGTATGGTCAGAACAGACTCGGCAAAGCGGCGGAGTACGCTCATCATGATTTCACCCATGATGTGCCCACCTGAGTCCTGAGTCCTGAGTCCTGAGTCCTGAGTCCTGAGTCCTGAGTCCTGAGTCCTGAGTCCTGAGTCCTGAGTCCTCAAGATGATCTGTGCTTTTCTTCAATGTGACACCCCATCCCTTGCCAAAACCTTCAACGCTGTCATCCACAGTACCTTCAGATCAAACAGCAATGACCGACGCTTCAGATACTCCGCATCGAGTTCCACTTTCAGAGGAATTGGCAGTTCATCTCGTCCGTTGACCTGCGCCCAGCCGGTCAGGCCGGGCAACAGCTCGTGCACGCCTTTTTCTGTGCGCTGTTCAATCAGATCCACCTGATTGAACAACGCCGGGCGTGGCCCTACAAAGCTCATATCTCCCTTCAAGATGCTCCACAACTGGGGTAGTTCATCCAGACTGGATTTGCGCAAAAAAGAACCGATGGATGTAAGCCATTGTTCAGGGTTCTGCAGCAAGTGTGTGGCCACCGCCGGCGTGTCGATACGCATGCTGCGGAACTTCGGCATTTTGAAAATGCGGTTGTGGCGGCCGACACGATCGCTCCAGTACAGGGCCGGCCCTGGAGATGTCAGCCGAACGGCCACTGCCATGATCAAAATCGGTACCAACAGGAACAAGGTAGCCACCACCGCCACCGCGAAATCAAATAGTCGCTTCACGGGCGAAACCCTTCGGCGGCACGCCGCAGCCCTTCATCGACTGATACGGACGGCCTCCAGCCCAGCGTGGTGCGGGTGTGGTCAATATCAATTTGCAGGTTGCCCAGTAGACGTTGCGCTTGGTCACGCCTACCCAGAAGGGCTGCACCGACGTAAAGCAGCGCAGTGGGAACCGGGACCAGCCGCGGAGGACGGTTCATGGCCCGCCCTAGGCGGTGCAGCAGTTCGATGGTAGAAAGATCTTCATCGTCGCTCACCAAGAAAGTCTGGTTCGCGGCTGCAGGGTGATCGAGGCAAGTGACCAGCAGGTCTACCAGGTTGTCAAGGGCGACGAAACTACGGCGATTGTCCGTGATAGATTTCAGCGGCAGCGGCAGGCCGCTTCGCACAGCGCGCATGAGGACGGCGAAGTTGGCCTTGACGCCAGGGCCGTAAACCAAGGGCGGTCGTACAACCACGACCTCGAGGCCAGTAGCAGCCGCGATGGCCCGCAAGCCGTCTTCGGCTTCGCGCTTCGAAATACCATAAGGATCCTGGGGTGCAGGCCTGTCATGATAGCGGTACGCTTGACCGGGTTCAGTCCGCTCACCGTTGACTTTAATGCTGCTGACGAACACAAACCTTTTGGCCCCGGCATCAGCTGCTTGCTGGGCCAAAGCTAGCGTGCCCGCCGTGTTGACTTCACGAAACGCCGCAAGCGGGTCATCTACGCGATCCTGCATGACGTGTACGCGGGCGGCCAGATGCACCACGACGCGCACCCCACTAAGCATGGGTCTGAAGTCGGCACGTGGCCCGATCGGTGGAATGGTGAGATGTTCCACGCCGAGCACGGGGGCGACGTCAACCGCCCGCGATGCGGTCCTAACAGGTTGGTCAGCCAATTGGGCCAGGCGACAGACCAGCGCACGGCCCACCAAGCCCGTACTACCGGTGACCAGAACGGTCATGGTCGAAGAACCTCCATTAGCTTGGCCGGGTACTTGGAAAGAATCTTGAAGATGTTAGTGGGGATGCCATTCTCTCGACACGAGCGCAGCACCTCTTGGTTGAGCCGCCACTTGCTGCGCAGCCCCGCATTGCTAACCCCTCCGGACTGCATGCGCACCAAGATCAGCGGTAGGTGCCGGCACCGAAGCTGTCCAGGAGCGAAGGCACGGGCCACGAAATCGAAATCACCGGCGATACGGAAGTGCGTACGAAAGCCGCCTAGCTCCTGGTAAATGCTGCGCTTCATGAACAGTGCTGGATGCGCAGGCATCCAGCCATAGGCTAAGCGATCGGGGCAAAAATGGTCGGATCGGTAACGGCGCACGTTGCGTTCCGGAGCGTCGGGGTTAAAGAACACTACGTCACCAAAAAGTGCATCCAGCCCGTGCTGCTGCATCTCATGCGCCACACGCGAAAGCACTTGCGGGTCCGCGTAGGCATCGTCGGCGTTCAGGAAGCATACGATGTCGCCTGTGGCGTGCGCCAGCCCCTTGTTCATCGCGTCGTAGATCCCAGCATCGGGCTCACTAACCATCCGCGCCACCCTAGCGCCATGGCGCTCAATTAGGGCCTGGGTACCATCTGACGAGGCCCCGTCGATCACAATGTGCTCCACGTCAGGCCAAGTCTGGTTGGCGACAGACTGAAGCGTATCGGCAATCGTTTCCGCACTGTTGTAGCAGACCGTGATGACAGAGATCTTCATCAGGTCTGCCATAGCCGGTTGCGCAGGCCGCGTGTCACGTAAGCCCACTCACCGTCAGCCACCATAAGGGACAGACGACGCAGCTGATAGAGGCGCTTGCGCCACCCCGGCAACCCCCTTCCAGCGAGAATGGATGCGTACTCTCGCGTGAAATCCGATTGACTTTGCGCCGTCTTTGTTGACTGGTGCATGCGCAGGCCACCCCACATTCCCCGAACATGCTCAGCCCGAACACCACTTTCGAGAATTCGCAAGAACCACTCGAAATCGAACCCAAAGTGGAGATCTTCGCGTAAATAGCCCAATTGCTGATGAAGCTCACGCCGCCAGAACGCCGCCTGATTTGTCAGCACCATCCCTTCGGCGAGCATCGCCTTATAGGTGGGGCGAACATACTTGATATCACGCAGAATCTGGTCATGAACGTCAATCATGCTCATGTCACCAATGATGAGGCCAGCAACTGGCTGTCGCGACACGCGATCAGCCAACTGACTGAATGTGCCCGGATAAAAAATGTCATCGGAGTTCTGCCACGCCACCCATTCGCCGGTGGCACGCATCAAGCCCTTATTGATAGCCTCGGACTGGCCGCTATCCTTCTCGCTAACCCAATACGTCAGTCTGTCAGCGTAACGGCGAATAACGTCGACACTGCCATCTGTTGAACCGCCATCAATAACGATGTATTCAAGATTTGGGTATCCTTGGTCTAGGACTGAGCAAAGGGTTCGCTCCAGAAAATCCGCCTGATTGAAAGACGGGGTAATTACACTGATTTTTGGCAGTTGCATGAAAATAGACTGGGGTTCGTTCTGCACAAGGCTCAGCTCGCAATCAATCGTCTATAAACCTCAAGCGTTTCCTCCGCACACTTGCCCCAGGAAAACTCTGCGCACCTCAGATGCCCTTTATTAATAAGGGTCCGTCGAAAGGTCGCGTCAGACACTACTTGGTTGAGTGCATCGATCAACGAGTCAAGAGATTCAGGATCGAAAAGACCGGCTGCCTCACCGACCACTTCCGGTAGTGAGCTCCGATCTGAACAGAGTACTGGACAAGCGCAGCTCATTGCCTCCAGAGGAGGAATGCCGAACCCCTCATATCGCGAAGGATAGACAAAGACCTCAGCGAACGAATACAAATCGGCCAAGACATCATCCCCTCCGCTAAAATGCAGAACATCCCATTTCCCACCACTCAAAGCTTTGACACGAGCCTGCTCGCTCGCCGTTAGCAACCCACCACCAAAAGCCACTAAGCGAAAATTATTGTGAAGAGGACCGGACGCTGCATAGGCTTGCAGCAGACCGTCAAAGTTCTTGTAGCCACCACGGCTTCCAACATACAGAATGTAGGGTTCGTTGCATCGCCGTATTCCAGTAGGGCGTTGCGACAACTCGTAGCCATGGTGCACTACAGACGTCTTGGCAGGGTCCACATCCAGAATACGAACAAGATCCTTCCTCGTGTTTTCGGACACGCAAATAACGTGATCAGCGCGCTTGACCGCCGACGCCTTCTCTCTGGTGGTGCGATCCCATTTAGAAAAATCGGCCGGGAACAGCTCATGAATCATGTCGTGGACGGTGATCACCACCTTTGCACGACGCTGTGCCACCGTGCCTTGCGAGTAATAAGTCTCATGAACTAGGTCTGGATTGAAGTGGCGCATTGCAATTGGCGCCATCCACCGATTCAGCTCCCGGTAGAGCCTTCCGCTTCTACGTATCTGCGGCACGTGCATGCCAGCGACGGGAAGCCCACTCGCCAACAGGTATTCGTTGACAAATAACGGGCTGACAATCTTGAAGTCCACTCCTTCTTGCACATCAATGTGCCTCGACAGCTCGAAAAAATAGCGGGAAATTCCTCCGTATTGCTGCCACCCGAATATCTGATGATCAAAAGCAATCTTCATCGCACTTTGGAAACTTATGATATTCGCAGGATCGATTTAACGATGCCCTTGATTTTATTAACGAGTCGACGATAAAAAGATGTTGTGAACTGCCCTGTACCAGTAATATTGTCAGCCACTACATTCGGATAGACGTGCTGAGGATGCCGCAAAGGAAACCTCATTGCTCGTGTAGCCATATCAGCGTAGACACTTGCCCCGATCGTATGAGTCGCCGCGGGTCCAAATCCGATATTCGAAATCAAATTGACTTCTGGCATGATCGCTAGCCGACTCTGCAGCCAACAATTTAAGACCCACTGATAATCCCAAGTATCAATACGACCATCAAATACCCCGTCAAACGCCTTGCACCAGTAGTCTCGCTCTCCTCGGTTTCGAAAAAGAGTGTCGAGAAAACCAGAACTGCGAACGCTGGGCCAAGCGGCAATTTCCACATCGTAATTCTTCCAAGCACGACGCCATGATGCCCAGCCCCAAATGTGCATGTAACGTGAAAAGTAATAACTTTCGGGAATAACCTTCTTTCCAAACAGAAAGTTGTCACCACTAATCATCGCCACTCGCTGATCGCTACGGTAGCGATCCAGCATCTCTTGGCAAAACCTGAAAAAGCTAGGATCAGGTAGACAATCATCCTCGAGGATGATGGCCTCTTCCACATTTTCAAACACCCAGTCGATCCCACTGGAAACACGCTTCTTGCAGCCTAGGTTAACGTCCGAGAAGTTGGTCAGCACATCACAAGGCCAATCAACCCGCTGGATGATGGCCCGTGTCGCGGCCACTAGATCCGCCTCACCTGAGCGGCTGGCACGTGCGCCATCCCCCACCACAAGCAGTTTAGGCGGCCGAACCTTAGCGATCTCGGCGAACACACGCTCCGTTGTGTCGGGGCGATTAAAGATGATGAATGCGATCGGTGTCGTCAACTTGAAGTCAGGCATTCAACAACTTTCTGAAATAGGCGATGGTTTCTTTCAGGCCATCTTCCAAGGCCACCTGAGGGGTCCAATTCAATTGTGACTTGGCCAAGGCGATGTTAGGTTGTCTTTGCTTGGGATCGTCAGCCGGCAAAGGCATGTAAACCAAACGCGATTGTCCGCCGACAAGACGCAGCACCGTCTCCGCCAATTCGAGCATCGTGAACTCACCAGGATTTCCGATATTGATCGGTCCCGTGAATTCGGCAGGGCTGTCCATCAACCTCAACATACCTTCAATGAGATCGTCGACATAACAGAAACTGCGCGTTTGTTGCCCATCGCCATAGATCGTGATGTCATCGCCACGTAGCGCTTGGACGATGAAGTTGCTGACGACACGGCCATCCTGTGGATGCATGCGCGGGCCATACGTGTTGAAGATCCGCATGACCTTGATCTCCAAGGAGTGTTGGCGATAGTAGTCGAAGAAGAGCGTCTCGGCACATCGTTTACCTTCGTCGTAGCAACTACGAATACCAATGGGGTTAACTTTGCCCCAATAGCCTTCGGGCTGGGGATGAACCTCTGGGTCGCCATAGACTTCGCTGGTAGATGCCTGCAAAATTCGTGCCTTAACCCGTTTGGCCAAGCCCAGCATGTTGATTGCCCCATGCACGCTGGTCTTGGTGGTTTGAACGGGGTCGAATTGATAATGGATTGGCGATGCTGGGCATGCCAAGTTGAAGATCCGATCGACCTCTACGTAGAGTGGAATGGTCACATCATGCCGCATTAATTCGAAGCGCGGGTTGACAAGCAAATGCTCCACATTGCGCTTGCTTCCCGTGAAAAAGTTATCCACGCACAGGACATCTTCCCCACGCGCCATCAATCGGTCACACAGATGCGACCCTAGGAAACCGGCACCGCCAGTTACCAGCACCTTATTGTCTTGCTTCATGGTCGGCATATTTATGGAAATCAGGTTGCTGTAAATCTAAGGGCTTGCTCAACAGGTTGATCCATTGCGAAGCCTCCTGGATGTGGAAGGTATGCTCCACAAAGGGCTCCACAATAAACACCTCACCTTGAATAAATGTGCACTCGGCGTGCTCCCACCCGCCAGAGCCCAGAGGACGCCGGAAGACTACGTGAATCCTCCCCGCGAGCATCGCGAAGCACTCTTTCGTTTCTTTGTGATAATGGCACCCACGTGTCGCACCAGCTTCTGACGCGATGAGATTCATTTCACACCAAGTACCCACATTCAGCAGGCCAGCTATGGATCCGCGCGCGTCCTTGTGTTCAAAATAGCGCGGGAGGACACGGTACATCTCGCTCAAAAGATATCCTCCAGTTCATTCCAATCCGCCAAAGATCGGAAAACCTGCTGACCATCGGGGAGCAGAGACAAATCCGCTTGAAACGTTGTGACCGCCAAATCTGCCGCGCTCGCCTGTAGCAATAAGCGCGGCTTACCCAGCATGCTGGCCACAGCGCAGCCAAATTGATAGCGCGTCATCCGATAGCCATCGCTCAGATGCGCAATTCGTATGCCCTCGAAAGACTTTGCCTCCAGCGCCTGTTGCGCGCACTTTTCCACGAAGCGGCAGAGACGGCCTATCGAAGTCGGCGAAAAGTAGGTGTTGTCGAACAAGGAAATGGATTGTCCCGCCACCAAGCTCGTTTCAAGCCACTTAAAGAAACCGCCGCGCCGTCCCATCACAGCCGAAACACGCAAAATGACACCCGGCAGCCCAGAACGGATCAGCAATTTCTCCGCCAGCAAATTGGTCACGCCATACACAGTGTGGGGCCCGACGTAGACATCGCGGCTGTAATGCCCGCCCCGACCATCAAACACATAGTCGGTTGAAAAAAACAATGTGCTGGGTTTAATGTGCACTGCCGCACAGGCTTCGACATAATTTCGAACCGCCTGCACGTTCAGATCCATAGCATACGTGGGCTCTTTTTCGCAGCGCTCTACATCCTTGGTTCCTGCCAAGAACACTACAAACTGCGGGCGACATTCTTCGAGCACCCGCCTCATAGCATGCACATCCAACACATCCAGTGGAATCAAGCCCGGCGTAGCGTGGCTGTTATAGGTCCCTGTGATGACACGCTGCGCGCGCTGTCCAAGGCTTTCTCGTAAATAACTACCGATGAAACCACTGGCCCCAAGAATCAGGACCCGATCAGCCATTGAGTGCCTTCATGACCGTGTCCTGTCCACCGTCGTACTTGCGAAAATCTTGCAACACAGTCTCATTGCCTTGATTTTTGAGCTCTTCATACAGCTCCGTTCCTGGGAAAGGGGCGCAACGCGACAGTTGATAGCTGCGACGCATATCACCATCGGCCGTGAAACCCATGCCGTGAATGATCTGCATATCCAATTGATGTGCCTCCTCGGTCTGGCCGGGCATGTCGCGCATCATCGTGATATGAATCATGAGTTGAGGATAGTTGGTAGACAATCTCTCGAGCGTGCCACGGAAATCCTTGCGTTCGATTCCTTTTTTGACCCGGGCTAGCACACTCAAATCAAAAGTCTCAATCCCGAAACGCATTCCGACGCAACCCGAGTCCACCATCTTTTCGTAGAGCCAATCAGGCGAGATATCCAGACGCCCCATCATCGTCCAAGGCAAGCCGATTTCCTTGAGAAGTTCGCAAAGCTTGCTAATGCGCTCTGTCCCCATATTGAAAGTGTCATCGTCAAAGAAAATACTGCGGTAGCCATTCAGCGCAACCGCTTCTCGAATTTCCGCAGCAATCTTCTCGGGGTCACGCAGAGACACCTTTTTGTGGAACATGGCCTGCGGCCAAACACAGAATGTGCACTTGAAGGGGCATCCTTTGCTACCATAAATTTGCAACTGTGGCCGAGGAGTCGGCATCGTTGGATCGTAATACTTAGCCGCAGCCAAATAGTTTCGAAATGGGAAGGGTATGGAATCTACGTCCATCACAACTTGGGTTTCGTAAACGCCTGGCACCATTCTGCGAACCAGCTCTTGAGCACCAATAATGTATTCGCCTTTCAGCACAAACTTGACATAGGGGTGACTCTTCTGAATGTCAGCGACAATTTCGTCCGTTGTGAAGTGCGGTCCAGCCACAGCCACATCGGCGATTTGTGAAAGTTGTTGTGCCACCCATAAATCAATATCAATAGTCGGTGTAGAACATTCTTGAAAAATCAAATCTGGAGCCCATGCTCTTACTCGGCTCAAAAAGCTAGAGTAGCTATATTCTTCATCTGCTACCGAGTCAATTATATTGACCTCATGCCCGTCCGCCGCAACCAACGACGCTGCATATCCCATAAAAAATGGATACGGCGGACCTTCATGCGGCATATCCATGGTCCACGGCCATCGCGAACCGGCACGAACCCCATAGCGGATACTTTTTCCTAGATCGGCGATATTCCAAAACTGTTTAGCTCCGGGAATTTTGCGCAGCCATGAATAGAGTGGAACTCCATCCAACTTGAATCCATTCTCCGGCGATGATTTATCTGATCGGATTACTGGTGGGTTAACAAATAAAACACGCATTTAAAGCTCCCGCAAATACTTCAGTAAGTTGTTGCCCGTAGCCTGAACCGAGAAGTTCTTTCGAACGTACTCACCTCCGGCTTGGGCGCGTATTTTTCTCTGTTCATGATTCGCAACATAAAAAGCGATTTTTTCCCTGAGATCGTCATGACCGTCGGTAAATACAACAAAATCGCCTAGCAATTGTTCAGCAGAAGGCACGCGATCCGAAATCAGGAAGCCGTCACAGGCCAAGACCTCCAGCGTGCGCAACGTAATGACATCCCAGTCCACACAATCTTGTGCCGTGCAGTTCAAATTAATCTTACTGCTGCTGTACAAGACGGGCACCTGCTCTTGCGGAATCTTGCCTCGGCTTAACCGTTCAAAACGCCTCTTGTAGCTCGGGTGAAACCAGTTCTTCCAGATGCGGACTCTGGCGCGAGGCACATACCAGTGCCCATACAGACCAAAGTTGAAGTCGGCCGCCGGCTCCAAATACGCTTCGCTGCGTGCAACTCCCTTGATGTCATTGCCCACATAAGCCACATCGAAAGCAAGCTCAGGCTCTGGCTCACGTGGATTAAAAGTCGTCACATCCACACCAAAGGGCAAAAAGAGACCTGAATAACCATCAGCCTCATGGATACTGAGCAGCCGGCGGGAAATGAATGCATACCCGTCGTAGCAATGAGTGCGCAAACTCGCGAGCTTTCGGTCGGCCCCCTCGCCATAGGCGTTTTGCAAGTACAACACCGATTTGGTAGCCCAGACTGGATTAGGAGCGTTGTCATTCATGTAGATCATGACATCGAGCTTTTCGGTCGGCAAGCGATTCGGTGCATAAACCTCGGCTTCAATATCGGGATCCACTTGTCGCAAAGCCTGGGCTAAGCTGAGCGCATACAACTCATCTCCGAGCACATTGCGCTGCTTGCTTTCCAGGCTGCCAAGATTCCAGGCTAGGAAAAACCCTATACGGTGTACGCTCATTTATCGGACTCGCTTATAAACCGCATCCACATCATTGCCACCGATGCGTTCGACTTCGATGAAATGCTTCGCTAGAACTTGACGCCCACCTTGGCGGTAGAAATCCTCTGGAGCTTCGTCAATATGAGTCAGTTGCCCACGCCATGGCGCTCTCAGTATCAGATGCCCACCGATTTTGACCTGCGGCAACAAGCTTTCAGCCAAGACCTGCGAGGGATTCTCCAGGTGCTCGAGCACATCGATACACATCACGAGATCGAAAGGCGGTTCACCCGCCATTTGATCAATGTCTTTTGCTTGCACCGACCAGGCATGTTTGGCCACACGATGCGCAATGAATTTCCGGACATCTTTCTGTAGCTCCACCAGCACGAACTCCGTGCCATTGGCCGCTCTCGAAGCATGCGCCAATGTCACCGATGCAGTCCCACAACCGTAATCAAGCACCCGACGAGCGGCCGCGATATGCGGCTGCACCGCGTGATAGATATCGGCAGAAACGAACTGATTGAAAAGGTTGGCGCAAATGTTGGCGCGCGCGAATTCACCCTGCCAAGACCGGTAGAAACCTTCAAGGTTTCCCTTTTTATGGAACAGCTGCTCCTCCATCCCGGGCCAGTCCTCCACCAAACGCCAGAATTTTTTTTCATCGACACTCAGAAATTCCTGAGCATCTGTTTTGGCCAAAGAAAAGTCCTCAAGAAAATGGCCAACATTTTTAGTCGATAGCCTTGTTCGCCCAAGTACCTTTTGCAACTTCCTAAGACGAAACTTAAGAAAGCCCAGACGTCTATAAAAATTCTCACCGAGCATAAGACCTCTCAAATTTGAGACGTATCGAATCCCAAAAGAATGTTCCCACTCTTCTGTCAAAGAACAGGGATACGGCCATCGTGGGCATCACCATAGAAACCAACGCGGCATACGCAGACCCGATGAGCCCCAGCCGATCTATCAACAAATAGTTCAGTATCACAGCCGATGCTCCGCCAATTACGCTTCCATACATCGAGACTTCGGTCCTCTTGTACAAAACGTACCAATGGCTAAAAACAATGCTCATGCCAATCAAGGGCAACAAAAAGATATAGACTCGGACCACCGCGACTGAGTCCTGATATCCCTCCCCCAAGAGAAGCTGGACCAGCCAACCGGCGTTCAATACGAACAAAACTGCAATGGCAAGGCCTCCATAAAAAAAACAGGCCATGGACTGCAACAACCTCTTCCGGTATTTCTGTTCATTCTCCGCATGCAGCTTGATTAGTATGGGATAAATCGACCCCATGGCTGCAGTCGGCAAAAGGTAAAAAAGCTCGCATAACTGAACGGCTACGGAATAAATGCCTACCGAGCGATTGCCGAGCATGGATCCAATCATCAAACGGTCCACCCTCATGTATATCCCGATCAGGATCCCCGTCAAAACCAAACTTCTTGCCTCGAGCAGATAGGCACGAATCTGCTTCCACTCAATCGCAGACCACCCTAACGACATCCGATCTAGCACCCGATAAAACCACTGATAAAGAAACGCAGACATGGCCGCTTCGGCCAGCACAGCACAACTCAAAAATGCGATATCTGCATCCATCAGTACCCCTGCAATCTTCACGACTGAAGACACAATAAAAGCAAAATTACGCGTCAACGCCGAATATTTAGCTTGCACCTGAGATTGAAACCAGCTGTCGACGACTCCAGCGGCCTGAAAAAGCGACGCTAACGCCGCAATCAAGACCAAGACAACGAGTTCATTTTCCCCTGATCGTGTCGCAACGACCATCACCATCGCGCCCAAAATACTGAGCACGCCGGCGGCAAATCGCAAAGCGAATGCGCTCGAAAGAATCATCTGCGCACGATCCGGAAACTTCACCAAATCTCGAATCAGCAAAACCTCTAGGCTGAACGCGGCAATCGGCGCCCAAAGAGCCACGACCGCCATCGCATAGTTAAACGCTCCGAGACGCTCTGGACCAAAATGCCTAGCAATCCAGAGATTCAGGAAGGCTCCGGCGCCGACACGCAGCATCTGATCTGCCAGCAACCATCCCGAATTGGAGACGAGCTTGCGAACAGTTGCGCGCTCGGCAAACAACCGTCGCAAATTAGCAAGCACCATGGAGGTTCTCAAACACTTCTGCGACCAATGCCGAAATACTCAAAGCCGGCGCGCCCCATCTCCAGAGGGTCGTAGAGGTTGCGTCCATCAAACACAAGAGGCGACTTGAGCTTGGACTTGATCTCTGCAAAATCAGAGCTACGATAGACCTTCCACTCGGTAACGATGACCAAAGCATCTGCGCCGGCCAAAGCTTGGGGCGGGTGATCCACAAAGTGCAAGGCGGAGAGCTCGCTGGGCGAAAGATCCAAGGAAAAGCACCGACGCGCCTCCTCGGAGGCGACAGGGTCATGCGCTTGCACCACAGCACCACGACGAATCAAGTCGGCAATCAACATGCGGCTCGGTGCCTCACGCATATCGTCCGTGTCAGGCTTGAAAGCCAACCCCCAGACGGCAAAGGTCTTGCCGCGCAAGTCTGCCCCCATGCGCTTCACGATCTTTTCAACCAGCACCAACTTCTGCTGGTCGTTCGCAAGCTCCACGGCTTTCAGCACATTCAGGGTGCGCCCATACTGAGCCGCCGTGCGCACGAGCGCGCTCACATCCTTGGGGAAGCAACTTCCCCCATAACCGGCACCGGCATACAAAAAGCTGTAGCCAATGCGCGGATCGGAGCCGATGCCTTTGCGGACCTGCTCAATGTCCACGCCCACCTCATCCGCCAAATTCGCCAGCTCGTTCATGAAGCTGATGCGAGTCGCCAACATAGCGTTGGCCGCGTATTTGGTGAACTCGGCACTCTTGACGTCCATGACTAGGATGCGGTCGTGATTGCGCGTGAAGGGTGCGTACAGGCTTCTCATTACCTCGCGCGCCTGGAGGCCTTCTGCATCTGCATCGGTGCCGATCACAATGCGATCCGGGCGCATAAAGTCTTCGACCGCAGCACCTTCCTTGAGAAACTCGGGGTTCGACACCACCGAGAACCCAAGCGACAGATCTCGACGCTTCAGCTCTTCCGCGAGTACAGCACGAACGCTCTCGGCCGTGCCTACTGGAACCGTCGATTTATCGATCACCACCTTGAAGCCGGTCATGTGGCGGCCGATATTGCGAGCCGCCGCCAGCACGTATTGCAAATCAGCACTCCCGTCCTCATCAGGGGGGGTGCCCACGGCGATGAATTGCAGATCGCCATGCGCCACGCTGGCCAGCGTATCCGTAGAGAAGAGCAAGCGACCCGCAACCCGATTACGCGTCACAATTTCCTTGAGGCCAGGCTCGAAAATCGGGATGCCGCCTTGATTGAGCAAATCGATCTTGCGCTGATCGACATCCAAGCAAAACACGGAGTTGCCCAACTCGGCTAAGCAAGCACCCGTCACCAGCCCCACATACCCTGTACCGATCACGGTGATCTTCATTTGCTGCGCATTCCTTTTTGCATAGCTTCGTAGGCCAAGGCCAACCCTTCTTCCAAGTTGATCTTGGGCTTCCAACCCAAGGCCAAGAGACGGGACGAGTCCATCAGTTTTCGCGGAGTCCCGTCAGGACGCGAGGCATCAAAAGCAATACGCCCTTGGTAACCTATCACGCGTGCAACGGTCTGCGCCAGTTCCGCGACCGTGACGTCAGAGCCGTAGCCCACGTTGATCAAACTCAGCTGAGGCTGAACCTGCTGGCGATACGCATCAGCGGAAAGATTCATCACGAACACGCTGGCCTTGGCCATATCGTCCACGTACAAAAATTCGCGCTTCGGCGTGCCCGTGCCCCAGATCACCACCTCCGGCGCACCCGCTATCTTGGCCTCGTGAAATCGACGCACCAAAGCAGGAACAACGTGGCTATTTTCTGGATGGTAGTTATCGCCCGGTCCATAAAGATTCGTCGGCATGACGCTGCGATAGTCTCGCCCATATTGACGGCTGTAGCTTTCGCAAAGTTTGATGCCCGCGATTTTGGCGATCGCATAGGGCTCATTGCTCGGCTCCAGAGGGCCGGTCAGCAGAGCCGATTCGGCCATCGGCTGAGGAACCGCCCGGGGATAGATGCAGCTTGAACCTAAGAACAGCAATTGCTGCACACCATGCACATGCGCGACGTGAATCACATTGGACTGCAGGATCAGATTTTCATAGATGAACTCTGCCGGGTAGGTGTTGTTTGCATGAATGCCGCCGACCTTGGCTGCCGCAAGATAGACCTGATCTGGCTTCTCTTGCGCGAAGAACTCCTGCACGGCTACTTGATTAGTCAAATCCAGCTCTGCGTGGGTCCGCGTCAGGATGGACGCTTGAGGCACGCCTTGCGCCAGCAAGGTGCGAACAATTGCACTGCCCACCATGCCTCGGTGGCCCGCCACATAAATCTTGGAAGGTGTCGTCATTTCTCTTTGCTCACAGCAACGGGGTAGCCGTGCTTCTGCAGCAGCGCGTGTTGGCAAGCCTGCTCCAGATCATGAGCCACCATTTCTTTCACCATCTCATCCAAAGTGATCTGCGGCACCCAGCCCAGATCCTTCTTGGCCAAACTGGGGTCCCCCAACAGGGTTTCGACTTCAGCAGGTCGGAAGTAGTGCGGATCCACACGCACGATCACATCACCCACCTTGAGTACGGGGGCCTTATCCCCAGCAATAGCGGCGACCACGGCGCATTCATCCACACCCGTACCTTCAAAACGCAGGCTCACGCCAAGCTGTGCCGCACTCTTCTCGATGAACTGGCGCACGCTGTATTGCACGCCGGTGGCGATCACATAGTCCTTGGGCGCATCCTGCTGCAGCATCATCCACTGCATGCGCACATAGTCCTTGGCGTGCCCCCAATCGCGCAGTGCATCCATATTGCCCATGTAAAGACATTGCTCCAACCCTTGGGCGATGTTGCACAGGCCGCGGGTAATCTTACGGGTGACGAAGGTTTCGCCACGGCGCGGGCTCTCGTGGTTGAAGAGGATGCCATTGCAGGCATACAGACCATAGGCCTCGCGGTAGTTCACTGTGATCCAGTAGGCATAGAGTTTGGCCACGCCGTAGGGGCTGCGGGGGTAGAAGGGGGTGCTTTCCTTTTGGGGAACCTCCTGCACCAAGCCATATAGCTCGCTGGTGGAGGCCTGGTAGAAGCGGGTTTTTTTCTCCAGACCGAGGATACGGATGGCTTCGAGCAGGCGCAGCGTGCCCATGGCGTCCACATCGGCGGTGTACTCGGGGCTTTCAAAGCTTACGGCGACGTGGCTTTGCGCACCCAGGTTGTAGACCTCATCCGGTTGCGCTTGCTGCAGGATGCGCACCAGATTGCTGGTGTCGGTGAGATCGCCGTAGTGCAAGACAAAGTTCCGATGGTCGATATGGGGGTCTTGGTAGAGGTGATCAACACGCGCGGTGTTGAACAAACTCGCACGGCGCTTGATACCATGCACCACATAGCCCTTATCGAGCAGGAACTCGGCCAAGTAGGAACCATCTTGGCCGGTTACACCCGTGATTAATGCAACTTTCTGAGTCATAGATATTTCATCCAGTGTTAGGCGCGGCCGTAAGTGTCTTCAAAACGAATAATGTCATCCTCGCCCAAGTAAGCGCCGCTTTGAACCTCAATAATTTCGAGCGGCACTTTGCCCGGGTTCGCTAAGCGATGCACCTCGCCCAAAGGAATATAGGTTGACTGGTTTTCGCCGAGCAAAATCTTCTTGTCGCCGCAGGTCACCTCAGCGATACCGCTGACCACAATCCAATGCTCCGCACGGTGGTGGTGTTTCTGCAAGCTCAGGCTCGCCCCCGGTTTAACCTGAATACGTTTGACCTTGAAACGTCCACCCTCGTCAATGCTGTCGTACCACCCCCATGGGCGATGTACCTTGCGGTGCAGTGTGTGCTCTTCGCGTTTTTGCTGACTCAACTGGTTGACGATGTGCTTGACGTCTTGACTGCGATTTTTATCAGCCACCAGCACTGCATCCGGTGTTTCCACCACGATGAGGTCTTGAACGCCAACCAGACTCACTAAACGACTGGTTACGTGCACCAAGGTGTTTCGACTGTCGATGGTCAACACATCCCCCATGTGTGCGTTGCCCTGTTCATCTTTGGGCAGCACGTTCCAGACAGCGTCCCAAGCACCCAGATCGTTCCAACCAGCATCAAGTGGTACCATCTTGATGGGGAAGCTGCTGCCTGGGCAACGCTCCATGGCCGCGTAGTCGACCGACTCTGATGGAATGGCGACAAACTCAGCTTTGCTTGGTCGAAGAAATTGCGCATCGGCACTGCGCTTTGACCAAGCAGCCTTCGTCGCGCCCAGTATGTCTGGGCGGAACTCTGCAAGGGCGTTGAGCCAGACCGATGCTTTGAGCACAAACATGCCAGCATTCCAGAAATACCCGCCTTCAGCCAGATAGGCTTGTGCGGTTGCCACATCGGGTTTTTCAACAAACCGCTGAACCGTGAGTGTTTTTTCCGCAGAGCCTCCCCGATTGCACTGAATGTAGCCGTAGCCTATTTCGGGTCTGTCAGGGGTAACGCCCAGAATGACGATGCTGCCATTGCCTGCTTCTTGAATGGCCAACTGAGTGGCTACGGTGAAAGCGGCTTGATCCGTCACCGTTTGATCGGCGGGGGTCACTACCAAGACAGGATCCCTACCCCCCTCAACTGCGGCTAGTGCAGCAAGCGTGAGGGCCGGTGCGGTGTTGCGCCCTACGGGCTCCAACAAAGTACATCCTAACTCGATGCCGATTTCGCGCAACTGCTCAGAGGCCAGGAACCGATGATCCTCCCCAGTGACGATGAGCGGCGCGGTCACTTGAATGCTTGTGTTACCCAAACCGGCCAAGCGTTTAGCGGCCTGTTGAAACAGGCTCTCATTCCCTGTTAAACACAAGAACTGCTTCGGAAAGCCTGTCCGGGATAAGGGCCAAAGCCTAGTGCCTGAACCACCACATAGGATGACAGGCGTTACCTCATAAGGTTTTTGAGATTCAATCATTGTCAATATCGGCTTTCAACTGCTCTATTTCCCGCTGCAGAGCCTCGTATTCAACTGTTTTTCTTTTCAGGAATTCAGCAGTCAGTTTTAACTTTTCTGCAATGCCTGCCGGTGTCAGCAGATAGGCATAGCGCAATTTGTGTTGGCTCTGACTAAAGTTATGCATCTTGATCCAGCCCTTTTCCACCAAGGCCTGGAAACAAAAATTGATGCTGCCAAGACTGATGCCCAGCTCCTTGGCCAAGATTCGCAGGCTGAGATCAGGGCTTTGATGCAGACGACGCAGAACTTCGAACTGGATTTCCTCTTGGAAACCACCGAGTCGTTGTACAGGGGATATGAGGCTCAAGTCGACACCAGGTCGGTTCAGACACGCTACCGCCGTGCTGTTTCACGATCAGCAAGCGCGGTCAAGGGTAAAGCAGTCAGAGGATCCGAGTGAGACAGCGGGATGGCTGTAGCGCTAACCCTCGCTCATCGGACGGACGATTGTCTCACATCCATGTAACTTTAAGAAGAGATTTTGACAAATCGATGAATTTGCCTGGTGATGCCGTTTATTTGTCGCCCAAAATCAGATTACACGACTTTCTGTAAGCTGGCGGCATCCACTTTCATGACCACCGGCTTGCCCATCAGCTCAATCAGCACCATGACCCGACGGTCCCCATCGGCCATTTGGTAGACCCCTTCGATGCCGACAAAGGCCCCATCAGTCAGCCTGACCTGGTCACCCTGAGTGAACAAACGCTCAGGATTCACTTGCGCAGCGGCTTCTGTTGCCTGCAGGCAATCGATCAGGCCATCGTGCACCTTGGCGGGGGTCTCCCCATAGCGCACCAAGCAGCTCACGCCCTTAGTGGAGCGAATCGGCGTCCAGCTTTGGTCAGTATGGCTTTGCCCAAGGCGGATAAACAGATAGCGCGGAAACAAGGGCTCGTCGGCTATAGCCACACCGCTTTGCAGCAGTTTTTCTTTGGGGAGGGTCGGGAGGTAGCACTCATACCCCTGCCGCACAAGGTTTTCTTGAGCGCATTTTTCCTGCCTTAGCTTGGTATAGACAAGGTACCAATGCATTGCCCCCCCGAAGTTTATCTTTGTTAAAGATATTTTACTCTCCTTCGTAGGGGTATCGTTAATGCGTTGCGCATATGACTTTAGTTATATCAGGGGGTTTGGACTTCCCACGCAACGGTAGACAAACTCGAACCTCAAAATGAGGCACGTTCAAACGCCTCGGGACTGACGCCACCCAGATGGCTGTGGCGTTTTGTTCGATTGTAAAAAGCCTCGATGTAATCAAACACATCGGCACGTGCTAGGTCTGGCTTAACAGCACTGGCCCATTTGTAGAGGCTGTGTGCTGAAACCCCAAGTCTGGCCGAAACCTTAGCAACAGAGTAGCCTCGCTCGGTAATTTGACGGACTGCTTCGTCTTTAAATTCAGGAGTAAACGCGGTGGTGACATGGTCTGCTCCTATGAAGAAATCATAGGTCCGAGCTGTCTACTGCACCGTGGGAAATTCATACAACCGTATTCTTCGGAATGAATATCGAAGCACTTGCGAAACATCACACCGTCTTAGGCCTCGCAACCTGCTCCGAGGTTCTACCAAAACGCCTTATTCGCTGGGCGTACCACACAAGCGCATTGCTTAACTCGCTGTCATCAAACTCTGGCCACAAGACATCCGAAAAATACAACTCTGTATAGGCGCTCTGCCACAGCAAAAAGTTGCTGATACGCTGCTCCCCCCCTGTTCGAATCAGCAAATCAACATCCGGCATACCTGCAGTACTTAAATGTTGACTGACATCTGTCTCCGTTAAGTCGTCAAGTTCGACTCCTGGGTTGGCGCTGTGCCATCTCTTAATTGCCTGCACCACATCCCAACGCCCCCCATAGTTTGCCGCCACACACAAGGTAATGAGTTTGTTATCATTTGTCGTATCTTCGGCCACTCTAATGCGCTGTTGCAATTCAGCGTTAAAACCAGCCACATCACCAATGACCTTTAGGCGAACGCCTGCGGCAGCAAGATCTTTCATTTCCTTTTCAAGGTACTGCATAAACAGGCCCATGAGTGCACTAACCTCGTCAACTGGGCGCTGCCAGTTTTCAGTACTAAAGGCAAATAACGTCAAGCACTTAACACCTCTACGAGCACATTCCTGAACTAGATTTCGAACTCTAGCAGCGCCCTTTGCATGCCCCACTGTGCGAGGCAAGTGATGCTTTTGCGCCCAGCGACCATTGCCGTCCATGATAATGGCGATGTGCTGAGGATGTTGGGTAATTAAGTTGGTAGACACTCGATTAGGCGCAAGGACTCAAACATACAGCCCTTCGTGATGAAGCCGAAATAATGATTATCACCTTAACCTACGGCTCGCTTGTTTGCAAAACAACATAACAGAAGTTAAGCAAACCCATTCAAGATCTGCACCTAGCCATTCAGACTTCTGAGCGTTACAGTTCAAGCATCTGTTTTGTTTAAAAGTATCCGCCATGTCCACCAAAAACCCATTCGATCCAGCAGCTATGTCTGACAACGTGAAAGAGCAAGCGCAGCAAATTTGGCTGGCTGGCTTGGGCGCATTTGCCAAAGCGCAAGAAGACGGCACCAAGGCGTTTGAAAAGCTGGTGAGTGACGGCATCACCATGCAACGCAAGGTGCACACCACCGCCGAAGAAAAACTGGCCGAGGCCACACAAAAAGCCACGCAAGCGGCGCACACGCTCAGCGAACGCGCTACGGGCCAATGGGGCAAGCTAGAAGGCATTTTTGAAGAGCGCGTGGCGAAGGCTTTGCATGGCTTGGGTCTGCCATCTGCCGCCGAGATGAAAGCGCTGCATGCGCGTGTGGCAGCGCTTGAGGCGCAGTTGGGGGCCAAGCCTAAGGCTGCCGCAAAAACCATGGCGAAGCCAGCTGCGAAGAAAGCCCCCGCAAAGAAAGCGACCAAGAAATAATTGGGTTCTGCCCCCCGGATTACCGATTAGCTCACCATGGCAAAGAAAGCGCCACGCCGCACCGCAGAGCGAATTTTGGAGGTCACGCTCGACCTGTTTAACCGCTTTGGCGAGCCCAATGTGTCGACCACGTTGATCTCGTCTGAGCTCAACATCAGCCCCGGCAATCTGTACTACCACTACCCCGCCAAGGAGGAGTTGGTCACGGCGCTGTTCAATCGCTACGAGGCGGCGCTGGATGATTTACTAGAAGCGGCCCCCGGCGTGCATGACGTGGAAGACGCTTGGTTTTTCATGCACACACTGTTTGAGCTGGTGTGGCAGTACCGCTTTTTGTACCGCGATTTGAATGATTTGCTGAGCAAAAACCGTAAGCTTGAAACGCACATCAAAGACGCGCTGCTGCACAAGACCACCGCGTTTCGCACGTTGTTAGACAGCCTAGAGCACGAAGGCGCCTTGGCCATCACCGTGAGCGAACGCGAAGCGACTGCCACACACATGGTGGTGATGCTGACTTGGTGGCTGAGCTACGAATACGTGCGCGACCCGCGCCATGCATTAGAGCCCGAAAGCGCGCAGGCATCGCTGCTACGGGGGGCTAAAAGTGTGTTGAGTTTGTTGCTGCCATATGCGACAGCGGAACACAAAGAACACTTGAACGCACTGCTTTCAGCCTACTGAGCCCCAACTGCTCACGAGAGATGTGAGTTAAATAATTGGGTTCTGACCCCGATTGGCTGATTAGCGCAGCGAGGCTTCGGCGAGCTTGACCCAATAGGTAGCTCCCAGCGGAATAAGCGCATCGTTGAAATCGTAGTTAGGGTTATGCAACGTGCAAGGCCCTTCGCCATGCCCCATCTCCCGGTGCGCACCATCGCCATTGCCGATGAAGCAATACGCGCCAGGCTTGGCTTGCAACATGTACGAGAAGTCTTCTGCGCCCATGGTGGGCTCTTGTGGCACCACGTTGCCTGCGCCCACGATGTCGGCCATCACGTCGCGCGCAAATTCAGACTCAGCGGGATGGTTGATGGTGGGTGGGTAGTTGCGCTCAAACTCAAACGTGCAGGTCGCACCAAAAGCGGCACTGGTGTGCGTGGCGATATCGCGCATGCGTTGCTCAATCATGTCGAGCACGTCTAGGCTGAAGGTGCGTACGGTGCCTTGTAGCTCGCAGTGGTCGGGCACCACGTTGGTGGCTTCACCTGCGTTGATCATGGTCACCGAAATCACGCCTGCATCGACTGGTTTTTTGTTGCGGCTGATGATGGTTTGAAAGGCTTGCACCATTTGGCAGGCAATCACCACGGGGTCAATGCCGTTATGCGGCAGCGCGGCATGGCAGCCTTTGCCGTGGATGGTGA
>Ga0228700_1000854_pt1 | contig 23398 bp, 21 predicted proteins | sample McNCre317_Aug_MG_FD_178019 | JGI IMG/M metagenome (GOLD analysis project Ga0228700, IMG submission 178019) | Freshwater microbial communities from McNutts Creek, Athens, Georgia, United States - 3-17_Aug_MG | ecosystem: Environmental > Aquatic > Freshwater > Creek | place: USA: Georgia...
CCCACGGAAAATATCTGGAACGCCCAAGCCGGCCTCAACGCGTTTGACCACGTCCACGATCTAGCTGTCACTGAATTTCGATCTCTTCATGCAGAACTTCCCTCATTGGGAAATTGCTTCTAAGGGACTATTACGATGTCACAACGTCAAAAATCAACGCGTGTTCAAACGCAGACAGGCTTGTCTACCGGAGACGCCCACAAGAAGCCCGAGAATAATACCTAATGCAGCAGTACTTCTAATTGAAAAGAGTTCAGAGTTCAATGAGTTAAATATGATAAAAGCTAAAATTACCAGATCAAAATTAACAGCCTGAGGTAAATCTCTAATTAATTTCTTAATGCACCAACAACTTTTAATTAAATTGAATATAAGAATTGCAGTTCCAAATATTCCAAATAAATTCAAAGCCAAAAGCAGCGAATTATGAGGGTCAAGCGTATTATAAAATACAGACCAATCAGGAAGCACTTCTACTGCAGAAATACTAATTATCCATTCAATCATCCTTGGATTTTCAACTTCGCTGGAAGACAATAAGCGGTCTAGCACGAAATCAATATTGAGGTTAACCCCAAGGCTATTTAATAAATACTCATAAGGGAAAAAATAAAACACCAGAATAAATGAACTAATAAATAATAAATAGCTCGGCTTAAAATGGAGATATTGCGACTTAAGAACCATAGCAAAGAGATACGATAGAATATAAGCTCTTGAAAAGGTAAGTAAGCCTGCAACAATACTTACAAAATTAACTAAAGCAAATCGAGTTGGTAGCAAAAGCATCCCGATAAGTAAAAAACTAGCAAGACTGTTCGGGTCACCAAATCCTAAGTTTACTCGCGGTAGGAAACTATCGTAATTACGAGACTCAAACCAAAGAAAGCCTCCTGAAGAGAATTCATAAAATGTAAGTACAGCATATATGGAAAAAGAAAGCTTAAAAAAATTCAAAATTCGAGTTGACTCCCCAATCATCATTTTTCGTGTAATAAGTCTGAGTAAAAAATAATTATAAAAAATATAGATTTGGAAGAAACAAAATACATACTTGAAGGGCTCAGCGTAACCACCTGATCGAGCGAAACCTAAAAATGTAATAAGTAAAATTAAAAGAAAATAAATTAAATTGTTAAGCCTATAAAACCTTATAGAAAACAATAAATATACCGCAGCCGCGATAGCAATATAATTGATAGTATAAACACCATATATATTAAAATTGAATAGCAACAAAACAATCCAAATAAGATAAAGATCAAGATACCTAAACGGCGGTAAATAATGGCGCATTGTTCAGTCTAAGTTTATTTAAAAACCCGCTCTTTGAAAACTATTAATTGGATCCACATAAAGAGTTCAACTAAATAAAACAAGGGAACCCCCAAAATGATATACCGCCTACTATGAAAGCCAGTATGCATAAACGGCGCGTTACTAATAACTGCTGACTGCCAACGATTTTGTTTTTCCCAAAATTTGGTAGGAAAATCTTCACCTGATCTGAGTATAGAAATATCTGAATACTTGTTATCAGTGTATGCATCAGCAACTTCATCTCGAAACTCAGCTTTCATTAGAGTTGGGTTAAAGGTGAAACATGAGAATCGCGAATCACTAATCAGTGCGAAGTTGAGATTATTTAGTGGGATATAATAAAAAATATGCAAGGGCAATGGATATACTGTCTGCGGCTCCTTATTTATCATATTAACACCAGCTTGAAAATCATAATTTTTCCTAAGCTTTACAAATGCAACTTCACTAGAACTCTGCAGCACCATAATCGCATCAACAAAAAAAGAAACCTTCTTTGTGCAACACCACCAATCGTTTTCTAACTGAAGAATATACTTAGAATTTGAAGAGCGATGAGAGTTAAGAAGGGCCCAAGCTTTAGCCATACCAATATTACTCGATGGCTCAATAACCTTGTCGAATATAAATAATCTAATAATTTTTTTTGTAATCCAATTTGAATTTTGATCGAGTATAAGCAATTCGTAATCAAAAGACGCGTTAATCAAAACTCTTTTGATGCTTAATAGAGTTAAAAAAAGTATAAATGGCCGATTCCAAGACAAAATTTGTATACTAACCATTGTTACCCCGCCCAATTCCGGTTAGATTATATTTATACCTTAACCCAGCTGAAATACGAAACAATTCAGCGACCTCTTTTACAGCATTAATTGAGATCTCATTTATCTCAATCAACCCATTTGAGCTAGCATTATTTCTTTTAAAATCTCCCAGGTGGCCAGAACATATAATAGGTAGCCCCATCAATGCATACTCTATCAACTTAGTCGGACATGCGACTAAATTTGTTGTTGAAAAATCTCTGAAAATAATTCCATAATCTGAATTATCATAATAAAACCGAATATTCTCATGGCGAACAGGTTTGATAAGTACGTAGCGATCTGCCAAATCGATTTTATGAACCAAGCCTTTAAAAAGATCTAAATCATTAGTTAAAATTAAAAAACATAAATCATCAACCTCAAAAGTAAGCATTTTAAAAAAACGCAACATATCTTCAGGTCGCTGCCAAGAAAGCCCAGACCCCGCATATACGATTACTCTTTTATCTTTTTTGAAATCAAAAAATTCATCATCGCCATAATGGCTAATATTAGCATCAGATTGAACGAAACTAACGTTCGGTATGACCTCAACGGACTTGTAATGACCTCCCAAGATAAAACTTATTATGACCTTGTGATTTTCACTGCAAACTGAGATTGAAGAAGCTTTAATGAGTATTCTACGCTCAAAGGAACGCAAAAGATTTAATATAATTGTTGGCGTATGCGGTCTAAGAGTTCTCAATTCATCCACTACATCACCATGCAAATCAAGATGAAATTTTATTTTTCTTGAAAACAACAAAGGGAGTGCCGATAGCAGATTTTCAACCAATAAAAAACTTGTATTTTCTTCAGGCGCCCTGTAGCACAAAGCAGAAATAATATATGAAAATATTTTCCCAACTACTCTTGAAGAATAACTGAAATTCCTAACATTATTTTTATCGTAATCGGTTTCCTTTTTAGAAACCCTATATCCGAAAACATCTATGCTGTATTCTGCCTTCATCCTTTTAGAAAACAAATACGCAACATAGTCAACTCTTTTTTTATAAGCAAAATCGTACAAATATGTTTGATCTGACAACACTATAATTTTTTTAAAGAACATTTTTTATCCCTTGCAAATGGTATCTTAATTGAATAAAAAAAATATTAAAACCTGTAAATGGAAGTCGTAGTGAGATCGATATAACATTCAAAATAAATAACATAAAAACAGATTTTTCACGCTTTTTAAAATATATGTATTGGCTCTCGATATACAGTCGGCTATTTAGATTTGCAAACCCTTTGTTCCCTCTGTAGTGAATTAATTTTATGCAGGGTGTAACATAATTTCTATAACCATTTATGCTCAACGTTTCTGCTAAGTCCGTTTCTTCAAAGTACGCAAAGTAACGTTTGTCGAAGCCTTTATATTTAAGAAAAATGTCCCTGCGAATCAAAAGAAAAGCACCTGAAGGGTATGGAACTTCAGCAGTAGTGTCCAGCACATAATTCTTACCAATGTTCAGCTTTTTCTCATAAAAGCTTGAAAATATTTTGTGAAGAAAAAAGGTTCGGAAAAATACTTCGCAAATAGTTGGAAGCTCCCCCCATGAAACGTCAAATTTGAGGTCTTCGTTAAACAATTGCGCCCCCAAAAACCCTATTTTTTCGATCATTTCAATTTCTTTGTATTTATTTATAAAATCAATGACACGGCCCTCACGAATTTGACAATCCGGATTTGCTATGAGTATAAACTCTGCGTTAGATAAACTGACTAAATAATTTATTGCTGCACCGAATCCTATATTCTTCGAATTGTTAATTTGAATTTTGGTTTCATCTGAAAGATCAGCAACTAAGTCAATCTCGCTTGAATCGTTATTATTTATGAGTATCTTGTAATCACATAAACTCAAGGATGCAATAAGTGATGGTAAAAAGCTACGGAGCTTTTCAGCCGTGCGGTAATTCACTATTAGCAAATCAACCCTAGGTGGATTAATGTCAATTGGCATATAAATCATTCAAAATCAACACGAGCACCTGATTCAACGTTAAATTATTACATCGAATAAAAATCGCTCAATTTATTCAATACAATTTGATCAGAAAATTGATCAAAAACCCTTGCCCGTGCCGCTTTTCCATAGTCATTTCTCAAGACCTCATCTTTATGTAGCCGATATATTGCATCAGCTAACTTTTTACTATCCCCAACTGGCACAGTTAACCCTGTAAGGCCATCAATACTAACCCATGGCACACCAGTTGGTAGCAATGTATTGATAACTGCTTTTGCATGAAGCATCGCCTCTAACTGAGTAATACCAAACGCCTCCGAAACATGTGTAGACGGGAAAACGAAAAAAGAGCATTTGTCTAGCAGCGCATTTTTTTCGTTCTCAGTTAAATGACGAGGGATAAAAATTATTTTTTCTGGTATTAGTTTTTTTGCTTCAATTATTAGTGCGCTCATCTGCCCTTTACCCGCAATAACCAGGGGCGGCAATGATTCTCCATGATCTACATACGCTTTAACTAAGACATCAATTCCTTTGTAATAAGACAGCCGACCGAACGTAAAGCAAAAGCTACTTAGATTAACTAGTTCTGAGCTTATTTCAGATAAATCAAAATTATTCGAGTTCGCATTAACGAAGGTATTTATAGAAAGTGGTAAAACTTCAACTTTACTTCTAAATCTTGATAACTGCGGCGAGAATCTTGCTAGATTTTCTGAGGTTGTCATTATTAAATTAGATTTTTGAAGTATGATATTTTGGATTGGTTTTATCAATATACCTAAAATCTTTTGACTTACGATGTCGCTGTGCCATGTTATGAATATCTTTTTCTTTCTTGAACACAGCATCACCAAAATGCTTCCAAGCGGAAAAGGCTCATGAATATGAATGACATCAGCCCAATGTAGAAATCTGAAATAGTTGACTATAAACGCCAGTGATATTGGCAGTTTTTTAATTATAAATAACGTCTTACAAATAATAACTGGATATCTTTTGCGCCTGGCTACATAAGTTGAAATGCCTGTACTATCATTGCAAACAAGCACTCTTACTTGATTATGAAACGATAGGTGATCCGCGTATAATTCAACAACAGACTCAACTCCTCCAATGTGGGGAGGAAAGTATTTATTGATCTGCAAAATTTTTTTCATTTGTAGTTATCAATCGAGTTACTTATGTAACCATGAAACTTGAATTGATTTTGAATGGTATTAATAAATAAAGCATGGTGACGAGCTAGGCAATTCTTTGCATGTAAAAAGATCCGGGCTGTCTAACCGGCGTTAAAAACGGGCATACTTTTTTAAGTGCGCTATAATGTTCATTATGCAAATAATTCAATGCTGCAATAATTTTCCAAGAAGCGTTGTGAGACAAAAACGCCTCTAACAAATATTGTTCATTCCAAAATAATACATGATCTCTAACCCACTCAATTGGATAATTTCTTGGTGAAAAAATGTCATGCACATGAACAATTACGCCAATTTTTAATGTGGGTAGAATTTGCAAGTACTCAAATAGCACATCACCTTCAGGTCTTATAATATGAGAAGAATCTATAAAAAGAATATCGCCAGCATCTAATTTTTGGAAATATGAAACATCAATATCTTCAACTTTTTTTCTAACAACTGTTACGCCAGAACTTTCCAACCATGGCATTTCATATGGCTCTATGCAGACATGCTCGCATACGTAATTTGGATCATCTTCCTTGTTTTTTTGTATCGCAGTTATTGCCATAAGTGTTGAGTTTCCACTCCCAATTTCAAATATTTTACTAGGCTTCTTTAATCTTAGAAGCTGGTACCAGTATTCAGCATCGCCAGAGCTAAAAGAGTCGTTATTCATATAAAAATCTATAACGTCTAAATTTGACTTGTTAATTGGAATGTTCTTTAGTTCTTCCGAAAAAGCTAATTCCTTTAATATATTTAATTGTTCATGAATATTAAAATTAATACCAGGTAGACTTCTCATTTCAGCAAAAGAATTCGTTACTGCATTGAAATCAAACTGTGGTTCATAATAGTGATCCCTCAGAGGATAAACGCCAACAGCTAAGAGAGCTCCTTTACAAAGTGGTAACTCTCGAATGCCAGCCTTCCTGACAATTTTCAATATAAAAGCTGAAATAAAAACAAGTGGAACTAATAAAATATCCGCTAAAGGATAAATCTGCTTAATCAAATTCTTCATTGTTAACTTTCTTTTGGAGATTAAGAGGTTGAGTCAAGAATTATCATTCACAAGTGTATTAATGTAAAATAACATATAAGTTACAAAACTGTTTAGTCACCTGGCTGGCATAAATTCAATGCATTTGTATTCTTTTTATATTTTATAAATTATGACTTTGAAACACTTTACCCCCCTCTACTTGAGATTTACTGTCTCGCGAAGGAATCACTTTAACATATTCCATAATTAAAGTACAGCAGAGTCATATTCATTTATCATACTTTCAATCGAAAATTCTCTGCGCAGGTCTCAATTATTTTAAATTCTATGTGTATCAAGCTGCACGCAGTTAATTTCATAATGCCTTAAAGCATAAGATGAGCACGTTTGCATTCTAATAACAGAACCACATCATAAGAAAAATTTTGAATTACATCTAAAGATATTTGCCCATGTAGCATATTTTCATATGAATGACAGAAGATGAGAGAATACGAAATTGTTTTATCCAAGTAAATTCAAAATATTTAAGAAACTATTTTTGAAAATATCAATAGAGAATTCTCTTTTACGTAAATGCGCTTGACTAGAATAGCATAGATAGTCTTCGGAGGCAATTTTTTTAATTGCATCCGCAATGTCCTTTGATGATCGAGGTTGAACACAAATACCACCTCCAAATTCAAGTAGCTCAGACTGTCCACCAATATTAGTCGTGATTACAGGAATTGCATGCGAAAAAGCCTCAAGTATTGTCATAGGACAAGCCTCTTCTGATACTGAAGGGAGAACCAAGATGTCAATATCATGACTAAGCACATAATTGATGTCTTTTACGAATCCTTTAAAAACAATTTTCCCGTTCTTGTGCCATTTATTTTTTAAGGTATTTTCTAAATTTCCAACACCATAAACATGAAATAAAACTTCAACGCCACTAAGGTAATCAATTGCCGATAAAAAATAATCGACCCCCTTCCACGAAATTAAGCTTCCTATATAAGCAACGACAATTGGCTTGTGCAGTATTAATTTAGGAGTTGATCCAGTTTCAGCAACACCATTATAAACTCTGATAAAACGTTTTGTATTATACGAGAAACCTACAGCATTTGACACCCCAACAACAGTTACGAGAGACGACTGAAGGAGATATTGAAAAAATTTCCCAGACCATCCCTGCCTATGCAAACTGTGAGCATGAAATATTATCCTATCTTGCTGCTTAGCTAGTAAACGCGAAATCACGAGGGCTTTTTTCGTTGCAGCATAAAATATTATCGATTCGTTTGAAATGCGAAAATAATTATTTAATAAAATACAGATATTTAGAATTAAAAAGAAGGGAAAGAAAAGGGACTCTATGAAACTAAACGAGTAACTAGATAATTCATTTTTTCCGATTTTCCCTTGACCAAAAATCTCAATTAATTTAATTTTTCTTTTAACTATCTCTTGCTTAAAAGGGGTCCACTTTCCTTTTGTGTGATCAATTACTGTTATTTCAGAATAATTATCGACAATCGCATCTATGAAATCTAGCGTAACTCTTTGCCCACCACCAAAACCACTTTTTGTTGAATCCTCAATTACAATTACTTTTTTTTGCATTTTTCTATCATCACAAAGTAATATACGCAGGCATTATAAAGACCCCACATAACGGAGGATTTAAATGCGTGAAAATTTTTGTAACCGCCAGATTTTACATTTGAAAAAAAATAATAAAATCCATAAAATAAAAATAGCTCCGGAAACTTCCGCTTAAAAAGGAAATTTTTTGACCATGAATCATTCTCATGATAACCAACTTTGGGTAGTTTATTAAAATCTTTTAACGTTTCAACTGCCTGTATCTTCGCCCATGGAATCCATTTCTTAATAAACCGCCGAATTGTATAATTATTATAAGAAGGTTTATGTTCAAGGATAAGATTCTCCCTTTTCAATACACCACTTGTTGTAAACTCAGCATGCGGAAAGTCTAAATATTTCATTTTTTCTTTTCTAAAAAGTGCTCTCTTAAAGGGCCATGAGTCACTAATAACTTTTTTGCCATCGTATAGTGGCCATATGAATTCATATGCATCATACCTATAATCTTTTATTAGCGCTGGAATAGAATTGCGTAATTTGGTAGATAATCTTTCATCTGCATCCATGACAAGTATCCATTCGCCTTTCGTAAGAGTAAAAGAGTCTATTCGATGACCTTCACACATACCGATGCGCGGCCTCTCGTAAAATTTTGCCCCAAAAGCATCCGCTATATCTTTGGATTTATCAGTACATACACCATCGTGAATAATAACAATGTCACTAGAAATGGCCTCAAGGCTCTCCAGGCATTCAGTTAAATGCTTTTCCTCGTTGTATATTACCATTGCAACTGAAAGCGAAATTTCTAAATCAAGCGCCACTTTTTAACCTCTCATGCATCTTCTAATTAGTGTGTTATATTTTTTCTTAATACTCATCGAAATCACTTCTGAATAGTGTCGGATCCATTGATTAATTGAAATGAATGGCGTTTTAAACAAGTTTTTTTCCCGATCACTATGTGCAGCAAGTAATCCCTTTAAATCCACTTCGACTTTTTCGGCAGCTATAGTCTTCTTATAAAATTCTTCGAGTTGCTCAATTATTTTCTCGCTCTTAAATCTCACAAACGACCGCTCATTAATTAACTTCGAACTAATCGGATTTGAAGCAAGAAATTGTATTGCATTTCTCATATCGACAATATTTTGACAAACAAAACCTGTAATTCCATTATCTATAATTTCTACCTGAGCATTGTCTCTCCAGAAGCGTAGTTTAGTAATCGGAGTTGAATTTGTTACAACGGGTACTCCAAAATTCATTGACTCAACAAATATGCAACCAAACGACTCGCCAATAGAACTCATATGTACCAGTATATCCAAGGAACCGTAAAAATCTTTCAGTTCTTCAGGTGAATTAATTTTATTAAAAAATTCAATTTTAGCACCGGTTTGGATAAGCCTATTCTTTACCTCGAAAGGCACACCAACAATACGCAACTTAAAATTTAGCCCACATCCAGCCAATATCTTTAAAAGCCCCTCGAAATCATAATCCCATTTTAAAATATCTGGTCGCGCAATTCTCCCGATTATCAATTCATCTGTATCTAAATTAATTTTTTTTTCAAAAATTTTATGATCTTCTTGAACTGGATTATACAAAACTCCATGTGATTTGTTCAATTTTCCACCATGCAATCTGTATTTCAACAAGGTAGCAGCACTGACAAATAATTTCAAATTGATCCGCTGGTGAGTCATTTCATCAAAGCCACCGAAAATATTTGTCTGTATTACTTTGACAGTGCTTGGCAGATTTTTCAAAAGATATCGAGTTTCCTCATTTGGTAACCCAGACTCATGTATGTGAAGTATGTGAACATCTTCAAATTTAAAATTTGCAAATTTCTCTATATTTCCGATGCAAAGTGGAATCGAATTTTTTCTTAATTCCCCCTCTCTCTCTCCTCCTTCTTGAGCAAAGACTTGTACATGATGCCCTAATTTATTAAGCCCCACTGCAAAATTAACGGCTGTTTTAGCGGTACATCCAAGTCCAAGCTCAGACACTAAGTGAACGATATTCATATTTTTTTTCTATTCAATTTTTTTGTAAAATAAGCGAACAATACAAATGAGATCGCCTGAGCGAGAACAACAGATATACTTGCACCTATTTCATTGAATTTAGCAATAAGGAACCACGCCATAGGAAATTTAATTAACACGACAATACACATGACAATAAAAAGCAAATACTCCTCCCCATCCGAAATAATCTTTGCCGTATTATTCATATTTCTTATGTTAAAAATCATAGCTAACGTAAGAATAAAAAAACAATAAATTGATTCATTGTATTCTCCTGAGTAAAAAACAAATATGAACAGAGCAACGGGAATCGAAAGAATATTATTAACTAATACAAGTTTCTGTGTTGTCCTATTTAATACAGTAAATTGCTTTTTTTTATCCTCTTCACAACTGCTGTCTAATATTTCAGGTAGAAATTTTTGCGCCAACGTTGATGTTAAAATTTGACCAATTACTAAATATTTTGTAGAAACATCAAAAATAGCAAACTCTTTTGATGTTGACAGAATTGATAAAAAGTACAGATCAATCCGGCTTTCAATTATGGATGTAAACGACCAAAGCGCGTACCATTTTCCCCTAGAAAATAATTTTTTAATTACTGTTGAATTTATTAAAAAATTTGGTCGAATTCTTTTCAATTGAAATAAAACACCTGTAAAATATGAAACACCAATGCAAGCCAAAATATTATCAGGGGACCCGAATCCATTTACTAGCAATAACAATATTGAAGCAAATGAGAAAATTCCCTGTATAATAACTGAACAAAAGTATTGTTTCGAGTCTTTAATTCCAATGAATATTATATTCATTAACGAGTATGCGGTTGAAAATACTATATAACAAGAGACACCGATATACAAGGCCAGACTTAAGCCATTCACGTTAGCATTCGGATCTGCGATAGAAATATATAAAATTACAAATAATGCACTAAATGTAGAAACAAGGAAACCTAATCCAACAGATGTCCCTATTAATAATTTTAAATATTTTACATTAGATAAATTTCTTGAAACTTCATTTTGTATTCCTTGAAATAGTCCAGAGTTAACTAACTCAAGGGCAGCACCAATAATAAGAAGATAATAAGCGTACTTGGCATATTCTGCCTGTGGCAATGTTTTCGATATGGTTGCAAAGACCAAAAATCCAAATATCTTTATTGATATGTTGCCATATGCAAGCCATGCAAGTTTGCTTTTAAACATTGTTTAAACTAGCAAGAATCTCAATTATCTTTCCTGCAGCATTACCGTCGCCATAAGCATGACTAATTCGTGACATATCTTCATATTTATCTTTATTTTGGATCAATTCATCTATTGCAGAAGCAATCTTTTTAATATCTGTTCCAACCATTTTAACATTAGCTTCTTTTACGGCTTCAGGGCGTTCTGTTGTTTCACGCATAAGTAGCACCGGCTTTCCAAGCGATGGGGCCTCTTCTTGTATTCCACCAGAATCTGTTAGTATAATTTTTGATTTACTCATTAAATACACAAATGGCAAATAATCTAACGGCTCTTTCAGTAGCACATTATCTAGATTGGCTAATTTATTTAATACCGGCTCGCGAACTTGAGGATTCAAGTGAACTGGATATATATATAAATAATCGGGATTTTTAATTGATGAAATTTTGATTGCATCGCAGATATTATTAAATCCTTCACCAAAATTTTCACGCCTATGACCGGTGATTAAAATAATATTTCTTTTCAAATTCACATTTAATTCACTCTCAATTTTGGCGGCTAGTTTTACATCTTCGCTTAGTCGATTAATTGTCATTTTAAGTGCGTCGATTACAGTATTCCCAGTCACGTGTATAAACGCCTCAGGGACACCCTCTTTAAGTAAGTTACTTTTAGCCCATTTTGTAGGTGCAAAATGTTGAGCTGCTAATGCACCTACTATTTTCCTATTACCTTCCTCGGGCCACGGAGAGTAAATATTTTTCGTCCTCAACCCAGCTTCGATATGGCCTACACTTATTTTTCTATAATATGCCGCTAATGATGTTGCCATCGTTGTAGTAGTGTCTCCATGCACCAATATCATATCCGGCATGAAGTCGATTAAAACATCGTCTACTTTTGACAATATTTCTGAGGTCATACTTTGTAACGTCTGATTAGGTCGCATTACATCAAGGCGATAATCAGGTTTTATATCAAACGCTTGCAGCACCTGATTTAGCATTTCCTTGTGTTGCCCCGTTACACAAACTCTTGTTTTAAATCGAGCATCGGCTTTTAGCTTCAACACAAGCGGCGCCATCTTTATGGCTTCTGGTCGTGTTCCAAATACAATCAATATTTTCATTGTTTAAATTATTTAATTTTTGTGATTAGTACGCGGTTGATTCAAGTTCTAATTCCAACAGTTAATGTACTGGCATTAAAGTCGTACGGCCCATTATTGTAAGTGTCATCAAAAGTGACACAATAGTACATGGGCTGCTTCTTGACGATATAGATGAGATTTAATTCGGAGGCAGACAATAGCCGATAAGGCGATGCTTTAGCAACCTTTGACCGCGCCTATCCTGCGGAATGGCTTGATTGATCAAGCGATTATCAAGCACGACAATTGGTAACTTACAAAAACTCTCGAATTACAGTGACAATTTACTGAATGGGTTTTTATTCCAAGTGGAAATAAACATGAATTTGTAGGAATTTAATTAATTAAAATTTTTCTGAGACCCTGATCCTGCATTTTCACATTCAGGCTGTGCAGCCCATTGCTATTATCTGTATTTGACTGTGACGAACTAGCGTCTTAGTAACTTCGCCGTCATCTGTATTCGGTAATGACGATTTAACAGACTTTCAAGCAGCTCGCCGTTACCTTTCCGAATGTCCATGCGGTAATACAGTAGAAAAGCCTTTTGATTTGGCTTAGCATTTTCTCTTCATTTTTAATGCCTAACCACCCGAATGTCGGGCGAACTTAGAGCCATTAGCAGTCTCGCCGCTTGCTGGAAGATACCTTCGCTGCGGTGAGGGTCAGCAACTGCGTAGGAAAACCGGCTTGGCTTAAAGGCTACAAACGGGTGCCTCAGACGTCGCAGAGGATGACAGCTGTAAGTTAAATCATCCTTTCTGAGCTTTCTGGAAGTCGCCTTGGTCATCATCCACTTCAGCCCTTCAGCATCTCGATCGCCATCTTCAGCACATCCCTCTCTGCGACGTCGATTTTGGGATGTTGGGTCATAAATGCGCCCGTCCGTAGGTGTCTTCAAAACGGACGATATCGTCTTCGCCCAAATAGCTGCCCGACTGCACTTCGATGATTTCTAGCGGTATCGTGCCAGGGTTGGCGAGTCGATGAACTTCCCCCAAAGGGATGTAGGTAGATTGGTTTTCAGCAAGTATAAGAACCTTATCCCCTTTAGTAATTTCGGCAGTTCCACTCACTACGATCCAGTGCTCGGCGCGGTGATGATGTTTTTGCAAACTGAGACTGGCCTTGGGCTTGACCTGAATACGCTTAACCTTAAAGCGCCCCCCCTCGTCAATGCTGTCGTACCAACCCCACGGACGATGCACTTTGCGGTGTAGCGTGTGCTCTTCGCGTTTTGTATTCTGAAGCTGGTTGACGATGTGTTTGACGTTTTGACTGCGAGATTTTTCAACAACCATCACAGCATCTGGCGTTTCCACCACGATCAGGTTATCAACCCCCACTAGGCTAACGAGGCGGCTGGTGGCATACACCAAGGTGTTTTTGCTGTCTGTGGTCAGCACGTCACCTACATGCGCATTGCCGGCTTCATCTTTTGGCAAGACATTCCAAACGGCATCCCATGCACCCAGGTCGTTCCAGCCGGCATCCAGCGAGACCATCTTGATGGGTAAAGTGCTGCCTGGGCATTGCTCCATGGCAGCGCAGTCAACTGACTCGGAGGGAATGGCTGCAAATTCAGCCTTACCCGGGCGAGTAAATTTGTTGTCGGAACTGCGCTTATCCCAGGCGGCTTGTGTAGCCTGCAGTATGTCAGGTCGGAAGAGCTCGAGCGCCTTGAGCCAAACAGAGGCTTTGAGCACGAACATACCGGCATTCCAGTAGTAGTCACCTTCATTGAGGTAAGTTTGGGCTGTAGCGGCGTCAGGCTTTTCTACAAAGCGCTGAACTAACTGAATTGCCTTGCTTTTGCCTTGCAAGGACTTAGCGACTTGTATGTAGCCGTAGCCCGGCTCTGGCTTATCCGGAGTCACTCCCAGAATTACAATGGTACCGTCGACAGCCTCAGCCGCTGCTTGTTGCATGGCGGCAGTAAAAGCCGCTGGGTTGACCACCATTTGATCGGCCGGCGTAACAACCAACACAGGGTCTACGCCACTTTCCATGGCCGTCAGGGCTGCCAAAGTCAGCGCTGGTGCAGTGTTTCTACCTACTGGCTCTAGCAAAGCACTACCCAATTTAACGCCAATTTCGCGAAGTTGTTCAAACGCTAAAAAGCGATGGTCTTCACCAGTAACGATAATGGGGGATGCAACCTGGATATCTAAGTTGCCAAGGTTTGCCAGCCGTAATGCTGCTTGCTGAAATAGACTTTCTTTGCCAGTCAAGCACAGAAACTGCTTCGGAAAACCTGTGCGCGACAGTGGCCACAACCGGGTGCCTGACCCACCGCAGAGAATGACTGGGGTGACTTGAATTAACTTCTCGGCCTTCATGCTTTTTGAACACCTTCATCGCTAGGCTTCTTAACTTCAGACCTCAGCGTTTCAATTTCGGCCTTCAGCGCCTCGTACTCATCCATTTTGCGCTGCAGGAAACGGTGGGTGATACCCGCCTTTTCTGCCATGCCCGCCGGGGTGAGCACGTACACGTAACCGAACTTATTTTTGGAGCTAGCGAATTTCTTCATCTTCACCAAACCCTTTTCCATTAATGCCCTGAGGCAGTAATTCAGCCCCCCCACGCTGATACCCAGTTTCTCGGCCAGTTCACGCTGGGTGAGGTCTGGTTTTTCTTGCAGGATGCGCATCACCCTGAAATAAGTGTCTTCTTGTAATTTAGCTTGGCGACTTGTCATAAGATTGACGAGTTTTTCTGTACGCTATGCTTTAAATGTGTTTGAACCACGCTACCGCCTTGCCATATCGCGTTCAGCAAGCGCAGACACGGGGAGTCGCAAAGTTAAGTTCTGTAAGAACTTGAACATTGTAGCCAGTCGTGCGGCCCATGCCGTGATAAAAAATATTTCTCAATAACGAAAGAATTCAAACGTTTGCAGCTTGGTGTTGCTATTTAGCGTCTTCCATGCTCACGTTGTTCACCACCAGCCTCAGCTGGTCGGAACTTTAGGAGCTTTCTGCCTCCTGCCACTTCGCCTTCACCTGACTTATCTTATTTTCTAACTTTTCGATCTGATCTATGGGCACAGTCTTTTTCTCCCGCTCGACGGGCCTTAAGTCGATGCGCTACTCGGGCGGCGTGCTTGTTACGCAGGATATGGGGACGTCTAACGCAAACTGCTTGCCTTGCTAGTGGATGATGCCTGCGTGTTGAGTCCACAAGCGCCCGCTAACTCCTGATGTCGAACCCACCTCTTTACAGGTTTGATTGCCCAGCCCTTCGACTGTTAGACATTAAAAACACCGGTGCCTTAAGCTTTACTAACAAGCCGTAAAAGTAAACGTAAGCCAAGGCAAACAAACCAATTAACACCAACAATACATTTGTATGTTCATAAAAATATATTGCAAGCAGAGCGGGCATCATGGCAAAACCCCAAACAATAACAGCCACTTGTGCATTCGCGCGATTTTTACTTTGACTGGTGACATCCAGCGCGGGATTCAAAATCAAACGCCGGTAAATCAAGGTATGCAGATGCAGCGCATCAGGATGGTTAATCGGACGCGAGCGAACAAATTTGCGTCTGTACATGCTGTAAAGCGTTTCTAACAGGGGGTACACGCCGACAAGCACAGGCGCCATAGGCGAAACTGATTGAGTTCTATGAGGCAGCAGCAAGCCTAGCTCTACCACCCACAGGCCCAGTAAATACGCGCCACCATCGCCTAAAAATATCTTGCCAAAAGGCCAGTTCCATATAGCAAAACCAAGCGTGGCAACCGCAGTAATTAGGCTCAAACGAAACACCAAACCATCATCCACGAGCATTGCTAAGCTAGCCAACCCCAACAGCATGATGATGACAGTACCGGAAGCTAAGCCATGAAAACCATCGATGATGTTGACTGAGTTGATAAAGCCCGCAACAACCAAGAGCGTCAACACCAAGGCTACGCCAGGATAAGTTAATAAAAAATCTAAAGCAGCAATGTCTGTTCGAGTAACGCCAACATGAAAAATGGCATACACAGCGCCAGAAGAAAAACAAGCCAACAACAAGCGAATGCAAGGGGTAACTTTATGGGTCAAGTCTTCAACCAAGCCCCCTAGAAATACAGGCATAGAAGCCAATAGCAGCCACACACCTAACAAGGCGTCATGTGGGTAATAGGTTTGAGAAAACCACACACCACTTGTCAAACCCATTGATATGCCTACTCCGCCTAAACGCGATGTCGGTTTGGTATGGAACTTTTGCACCCCTGCGTCTTTGTCTGATCCAAACTGAACTTTAGACAAGGCAAAAAAACCAGTAACGCCAACTGCCACCAAAAAGCTCAGCAGCAACACTGTCCAATTAAGAGCCAATGTCATATTAAGGCGACTTCCAGCGCCAAGCGGCTTTGAGCGTGGCCAATTGCGAAGCACTTTGCGAGTTTGCTAAAGCTTTGCGCAATGCACGGCGCACAAAAGCAATTAGAACGCCCAAGAACAAGCCAGCAAACGCCGAGACAATCACAATAATGGCGCGCTTGGGCTTAGATTTACGTTCTGGGGCTACTGCAACGTCAACCTGCTGAATCAGCGGGCCTTCTTTAGACTCATCAATACGCGCAGATTCATACTGCGCTACCAGCACACCGGCCATTGCCTCGCGCGCTTTGATATCGCGATAAGACTTAACTGCCAATTGCTGCATGGGCGAGGACTTTTCGTCACCGCCAGAGCCTTGCTCTAACTTCTTGAGTTGTGAGCGTAACGCTGACAATTCCCCAGCCAAGCGTTGAACATCTGGGTTTTGCAGTGTTGCAAAGTTACTCATGGCGGCTAGCTGCACTTCTTTGGCAGCAATTTGCCCGCGCATTTCGGCACCTGCTCTGACGGCCGTTTCGGCAATAACCGCGGTAACTTGCATGCCCGACTTGTCTTTGGCCGTACGGAAATTTGCCTCGGCCTCGGCCAATTCAGTTTGGTTTTTGGCAATAGCTTGCTCAAAAAAAACACGGCGTTGCTGGGCGTCTGTCAAGGCCAAGCGGCCCATGAGGTTGCGGAGCTCTTCCACATGTGTGTTGGCCAGCTTAGCTGCGAACTCGGGGTCTTTGTCGTCGGCCTCAATTGTGATCAGGCCTGATTTTTTGTCAGTCGTGATTTTGATAATCCCTTTGAGCGCTTCGCGCGTTTCAAGCAACGTTTTCTTCTCGTAACGCGCTTGAAGGTCTAGCTTCTTAATCACCGCATTTTGTAAGCTCTCACCTTGCATAAAAACGATGTACATCTCATCTGGGCTTTTAATCCCCGCAGCGCCACCAGCCAACCCTGCCAAAGCCCCCAAGCTAGCCAGCGCCGAAGCAGCCCCACTTTGCTGTTGCTGAGGCGGCATCATCACTGTTTTGGCTGTGAAGATAGGTGTCATCAGCAAACTCACCACAATGGCCAGCGTGGTGGTGATGGCGGGCACAGCAAACAGGGTTTTCTTTTCTTCACCCAGGGCAATGGCAAGATCGATCAGGCTAATTTCATCGTCTTCGTCTTCGGCCTCAGCGGCCACGGTTGCAGTTTGGTTCAGGTCAGACATATACAACCCTTAATAGCCCAAGGCCTTCAAACCGGCTGCGCCTAAGCCGAGTTGGTAGAAGATTTGGGTGATGTCTTTGGCATTGCGAATCACAGCGCTCCACACCGCCTCGCGGTCAAGCTTATCGGGCATGACGATAGAGTCGCCAGGCATGACCTTGGCACTGTTGATAGAGCCAAACCAGCTGCCATTGCTGGTTAAGGCAGAGCCGTCGGCGCGAATCAAAATCACCGAATCGCGGTCTGCCCCCGAGCCAACGCCTGCGGCGTTCAAATAGTCTTGCACGGTTTTGCCGGTTTTGAAGATCAAGGCCGATTCAGTATTCACTGCACCGTAGACATACACAAAGTCTGGCCGGGTAGGAATGATCAACCTGTCGCCGTTTTGCAAACGGATTTCAGGCAAGTTGTTGATGTAGTTGTACAGCTGTGGGTCTAAACCCAACGCAATGCGCCCCTCGGGCTTCAAGCTGCGCACACGCTCCAGCGCTTGGCGCTGGGCTTGTTGCGCCGCAAGAATACGCGCCTGCGAAATGGCTGCGTCAGAGCTAGCACCCAAGCTTTGGCTGGCCTGGGCGAGTTGTGCGCTGGATTCGGTTTCTAAACGGCGGATCAGCTTGTCAAGGTTTTCTACCTGGCTCTTGCGCACGTCTTCGCGGTAAAAGGCTGAGCCAAACAAATACGCATCGTGCGTCAAGCCACCTGCACGTTGCAGCACATCAGCCAAGTTTTCGCCTGATTTGACTTGATAGATGCCAGGTTGGGCCACCTCGCCTTCGACGCGCACCATGATGCGGCGTTTTGCAATAGGCACACGCATGTCGTTGACAGAAAAAACGGTGACCACGTCGCCCGCTTGCAGCAATTGGTTCTCGGGGTCTTTGGCGTCGTTCAGAACACGCGCCAAATTGAAAGGGACCAAGCTCACATTCAGGTTTTGGCGGTCCACGCGCTCGATCACCGCATAGTCCCAATTGATTTCGTCGTACAAATTACCCACCGACTCGGCCACCGAAGGCACGGTGTTGCGCTCGTTGACTTTGATCGGCGCTTGGTTAGAGAACATGCGCGCTTGGCGCGACTCGCGATAACCCTCGATGGTTCTAGATTCTTTGTCAATGATGGCGGTTCGCCCGTCATACGACTTCTCGCTGGGCTTGTTGTTTGACAACGGCGCGAGAGCCCCTGGAACCAGTGCGTTCGGGTTGGGTTTTTCTGCAGCGGCTATTTCTTTGAGCCTTGCTTCGCGCAGACCTTTTTGGTCAATGCGGGCGTCCAACACGGGGTCGTCTAGCAAATCTTCCGACATAAGTTCGCGCTCGCGCAAGGCACGTTCGCGCTGGTTGGCATCGAACAGCACCTCGTTTTGCCGGCGAATCGAGTCCCGGCTAATTAGCACTTCTTTGTTGGGAATCAGGTCTCGCACGCGCATGCCTTCACGCCAGGCCATGCGCGAGGGTTGTGCCACGTTGCCACGCAAGGTAACGGCGTTCGACAGTTCTGGGGTGATGGCCAGCACGGTGATGAGGTCGCCATTGAGCAGCTCGGTTTTGAGGCCCTCGCCTTCAAGCGCCACGTCTTGCACGCGGCGGGGTTGGGCGTCTTTGGGCGTCAGACGCTCCAACACGGCGCGGCGCGGATCGGCCACCACAGGTAGGCCGCCAGCAACAGCCAACAGCTCTTCCAGCGTTTCTTTGCTGGACTTCATTTCGTACACGGCGGGGTTGTTGACCTTGCCCACCAAGGCGACGTGGCCTACGGCTTGAGGAATCACGATGATGTCGCCATCCACGAGCTTGACGTCGCCTGCGCTGTTGCCTTGGGCCAAAAACGCATACAGGTCGAATTCGGTGACGATTTGCCCGCCGCGCTTAAGCTGCACACGACGCATTGAGCCCGTAGGGTTAGGGCCGCCTGTGGCAAACAACCCCGTCGACAAAGTCGACACGCTGCTCAAGGAATAGCTACCTGGGCGGCGCGCTTGGCCCACCACATAGACGGTAATGGTGCGCAATTGACCCATGGTCACGCTGAGCTGGAAATCTTTGTAGTATTTGCCGACGGCATTTTTGATCACACCTTCTGCTTGGCCAAATTTCACGCCAGCGAGCGACACGGTGCCCACCTTGGGGATATTGACCATGCCATTGCGGTCTACCACAGCACGCACATCCACTTCGAGTGAACCCCAGCCACGTATCAAAATCTGGTCACCTGGACCCAGCGGATAGTCGGCGCTGACAGGCGAACTCTCGGTGGGCGCAAAGGGGCTGGGCCCCGGCTGGTTGGACAACTGATTGCGTTGAATGAACTGCAAATTCTCGAAAAACACAGAGCCGTACAGCGGCAATTTGTAGCCCGTGGTTTCGAGCACAAACTTTTGGAAATCGTTGGCTTTGAGAGGCTCTAGTGGTTGGAACAGGCCTTGCCCGTTTTGATTCGGGTTGGGCAAGGGATCGGTCGATCGAATCACGTTGTTAAGCGCTCCGCTGAGGCTCAAGTTACCAAGCCCACCGGCGGCACCTGCACCACCTGACACACCACCCAGCGCGCCCTGCATGCCCTGAGGCAACTGAAGGCTTTGCCCTGTTTGAGACATCAAAGCCGTCGAACTGAACACGCCAACGACAAGCACACACGCGCGGCTGAGAGTTTTTATTCGATCAAAAACCATAGTTACTTTCAAAGTATTTCTCATTGTAGTCAGGGTGTCACGGTGCCAAAGCGCCGCTCACGCCAGCCAAACCAGGCAAAGGCCTGTTGGAGTTGCTGCGTGTCAAAGTCAGGCCACAGCACATCGGTGAAATACAACTCGGCATAGGCCACTTGCCAAAGCAAAAAGTTGCTGATGCGCGACTCGCCGCCGGTGCGGATGAGTAAGTCCACCTCGGGCATGCCTGCGGTGCTGAGGTGCTGGGTCAGGTCGTGCTCGGTGAGGTGCTGGGCGTTCAAGCCAGGGTTGGCGGTGCTCCAGCTTTTCACGGCGTTGACGATGTCCCAACGCCCGCCGTAGTTGGCGGCCACGTTGAGGGTGATGGTGTGGTTGTGCACGGTAGCGTTTTGCGCGGCTTCGATGCGCTGCTGCAGTTCAGCTGGAAAAGCGCTGATGTCGCCCAACACTTTCAAGCGCACGCCTTCGGCTTGCATGGCCTTCATTTCTTTTTCAAGGTACTGGATGAACAGGCCCATCAGGGTGGACACCTCGTCACTGGGGCGGCCCCAGTTTTCGGTGCTGAAGGCAAACAGGGTGAGGTAGCGCACACCTTGGTCGGCACAGGCTTTGACCAAGTCTCGCACGCCAGCCGCGCCTTTGGCATGGCCCACGGTGCGCGGCATGTGGCGCTGCTTGGCCCAGCGACCATTGCCGTCCATGATGATGGCCACGTGCTGCGGCAGGTGGGTAGAGGGAAGATGTTGGGCGTTGTTCACAACGAAGATGATCTGAATGGTCGGTGGATAAAAACTACGCGCCACTCAAGCGTTGGCAGCGAGCGACTCGATGGCGAGTTTGAGTTTTTGGGGCTGGCCTAAGAGCTCGACCAACACAAAGGCGCGGGTTTCGCCATCGTGCGCTTGGTACACGCCTTCTAGTCCAGCCAAAGGCCCGTAAGCAATGCGCACATTGTCGCCAGGCACAAACAAGCGTGCCACCGCAGCAGGCGGTGCTTCGCGCAAAAGATGGATGAATTCGGCGGGCACTTTGGCGGGCACATGGCCAAAGCTGACCAATTTGCTCACGCCCAAGGTGGAGCGGATGGGCGACCAGTTGTGGTTAACGTCGTTGAGCCGGATAAATAGATAGCGGCTGAACATGGGCTCGGTGACGCGGCTGACCTTTTGGCGGCGCACTTTTTCAACCTCGATCATCGGCAAAAAGCACTCAAAACCTTGATTCATGAGGTTTTCGAGCGCACGGGCTTCTTGGCGGGGCTTGGTGTGTACGGCGTACCAGGCGATGGAGGGCTTGTCGGAGTCGGTCATTTGCTTTTACTTTTGAGGAGTTTACTCAAAAGCCTCCTGGCACCTGAAAATGAGCACTTTAGATTATATAAGGAGCAAATACCAGCCAGCCGACCACCACGGCAGCCAAGCTGGCCAGCAGCACACCTGCAGCGGCCACGTCTTTGGCTTTGCCGGCCAAGGGGTGGTGCTCAGGCGAGGCGAGGTCGACCGCCCATTCAATGCCCGTGTTAAGCGCCTCAGCCACCCACACGAAGGCGATGGCCAATACGAGCGCCAGCCAGTCGGTGCGGCTGACTTGGCAGTACCCGCCCGCAGCCACCACGCACAGCGTGGCCACCGCATGAATGCGCACATTGGGTTGCGTGGCCCAAAGGGCTCGTAGTCCCTGCAAGGCAAAGCCCACGCTGCGCAGACGCCCCTTAAGATACTGCATGGCGGCGTTTTATTTAATCGGCTGCTGGTACAACAACGAGGCTGAACGCCCGGTCCAGCTCATACCCAGACGACGGTCTGAGTTGGCATCGGTGAAGTAATAAGTGGTCAACATGCCGGTGCCGGCGCCAGCGGCCACGTCGCGCCAGTGGTGTTTGCGGGCGTCCACACGTGCATAGGCCACATAGCTGGCGGCCAAATAAGCGGGGGCACCGTATTCCCAACCACCTTTCATTTGCATGTACTGCGCGGCAGAAAACGCCACCGCTGCGTGCCCAGAGGGAAAGCTCTTGTTGTCGCTGCCATCAGGGCGCATTTGGTGCGTGCTGGACTTGAGCACTTCCACAATGCCCAGCGTGACGGCTTCGGACTTGATGAGTTGCACCACGCCTTCGGTGTCGTCGTTGAGAAAGCTCATGCCAGCGGCAAAGGCAGGCAGGCCCATGGCAATCAAATTGCCGTTGCGGGTGGTGCTATCAAGCGCATGGACTTGAAATGACAGCAATGCGATGCTGCTTGTGATCAGTAATTTGCAGATCTGTTGGAACATGGGTTTTGGACCTTTCGTTTTGGCATTCTATCGACGCTGTGTGAAGCGAATTCCTTGGACAAAACAGGGGGCAACACGTTAAAGTTGGAGCACCGTTTTTATGAAAGCCCACCATGTCGACCAAGCCACACTTTGACCCTTCTGCCATGACCGATGCCATGAAAGAACAAGCCCAGCAAATTTGGTTAGCGGGCTTGGGCGCTTTTTCGAAAGCCCAGCAAGAAGGCACCAAGACGTTTGAAAAGCTGGTGAACGACGGCATCACCATGCAACGCAAGGCACAAGTGACCGCCGAAGAAAAACTGGCCGAGGCGACTCAAAAAGTAAGCCAAGTGGCACACCAGTTCAACGAACGCGCTACAGGGCAATGGGACAAATTGGAAAACATTTTTGAAGATCGCGTGGCCAAAGCTTTGACGCGTTTGGGCATTCCTTCTGCGGCCGAGTTGCAGGCTTTGCATGCGCGCATTGATGAGCTCGAAAAACAGCTGGGCACTAAGGCTAAAGGCGTGTCAAAAGCGACTGCCAAACCGGCAGCTAAAACCACGCCCGCGAAAAAAGTAGCCGCCAAACGACCTGCAGCCAAGAAAAAGACCGCTAAATAATTCGGATCTG
>Ga0228700_1000855_pt1 | contig 23395 bp, 23 predicted proteins | sample McNCre317_Aug_MG_FD_178019 | JGI IMG/M metagenome (GOLD analysis project Ga0228700, IMG submission 178019) | Freshwater microbial communities from McNutts Creek, Athens, Georgia, United States - 3-17_Aug_MG | ecosystem: Environmental > Aquatic > Freshwater > Creek | place: USA: Georgia...
GTAGTTGCCCTTGACGGTGTTGATTTCACCGTTGTGTGCCACATAACGGTAGGGGTGGGCCAGGGGCCACTCGGGGAAGGTGTTGGTGGAGAAACGCTGGTGCACCAGACCCAGGGCCGAGACGCAACGCTCGTCTTCCAGGTCACGGAAGTACACGCCCACTTGGTCGGCCAGCAGCAGGCCCTTGTAGACCACGGTGCGGCTGGACATGCTGGGCACGTAATATTCTTTGCTGTGCTTGAGCTTCAAGGCCTGGATGTTGGCGCTGGCGGTCTTGCGGATCACATACAGCTTGCGCTCCAGCGCGTCCTGCACGATGACGTCATTGCCACGGCCGATGAACACCTGGCGCAGCACCGGTTCTTTTTCGCGCACGGTGGGCGACATGGGCATGTCGCGGTTCACCGGCACATCGCGCCAGCCCAGCAGCACCTGGCCTTCGGCCTTGATGGCTCGCTCCATCTCCTGCTCACAGGCCAGGCGTGAGGCATGTTCCTTGGGCAGGAAGATCATGCCCACGCCGTATTCACCCGGTGCCGGCAGGGTCACACCCTGGGCCAGCATTTCTTCACGGTAGAGGGCATCAGGCAACTGGATCAGGATGCCGGCGCCGTCACCCATGAGTTTGTCGGCCCCCACGGCACCGCGGTGGTCCAGGTTTTCCAGGATCTTGAGCGCGTTCTTGACGATGGAGTGGCTCTTCTCGCCACGGATATGGGCCACAAAGCCGACGCCGCAGGCATCGTGCTCTTGCGAGGTGGAATAGAGACCGTTGTCGGATAGATGCTTTATTTCTGCAGCCGTTGTCATGGCGCGCTCCTGAAAATGACAGTGGACGTGGAGCTTACTGCAATGCAACAAAGATGCCAAGAAAATTAAATGGGGTCAGATTCTTATTAATTTTTCACTTCTCGTTGTGGCTTCAAATTAGGGACATATTAAATGCAGTGGCGGTGCTCCTGGTCCGGAGATGTTGGGAAGCGCTCGCCCTAGGATGGGTTCTTGCTGCGGGCTGGGCGCCCTGCACGGGCTTTGGTCAGACGCCTGGAGCTGTCTTTTTGCAGGGACTGAACAAATTCAGCGTCACCCAAGGCCCAACCCTTCAGCGTGGCTTCGGTGAGCTCGCCCTGCAGTGCCCGGTTGGGACCGACTTGGGTCAACTCGGCATAGGCCGCTTCGCGGGCAAATGGTGTGTTGCCCAAGCCCCAAAACAGTGCATGAGGCGAAACAAAGGCATCAACCCGGCGGCCAATGTAGTGGCTGTGACTGGACCATGCGTAGTCGGCAGCCGCGTCCACCAGGCCAGACAGTACCGGGCTGCAGTCCATGGAGGCCATGCAGGGCAGCAGGAAACGCTCTGCCTGCAGCACGGTGCTGCGGTAGCGCCCGTCCCACAAAGTGCCACTGCGGCCCTGCGCGTCATTGAAGTAGCGCACGTAGCGGCGCCCAACGGATTGCAGCAATTGCGGCAGACCCTCGGCGCTGGTGGGCGTCAACAAAAGCTGAAACTGCGTGGGCAGCAGCACATAGGCATGAATGGCTACCGTATGGCGTTGCGCATACTCCTGCAGCAGGTCCAGCAGAAACTGGTAGTCGGCCGGCCTCTGCAAGATGGCCTGGCCGTTATGGCCACGCTGAATCACATGGTGTGGCAAGCCGCCAAAACTGAGGCGCGGCAGGCGTGCCATGGGAGACCTGCGCGCTTACTGCGGTGCTTTGGTTACACGCACCTTAGAGCCGGTGGTGACGATGATGACCGGGTCGCCGGCGGCCAGCTTCTCTGCGGCCTTGGCCTGGACGATGGCGCGACGTTCACCGCCCTTGAGCTGCACCAGTATTTCAACCGCCTCTTCACGCGTCGAAAAGCGTTCGATGGCGTTGCCAGCAGCAGCGCCGGCCACCCCGGCCAGCACACCCAGCACCTGGGCTTCACGTTGGACACCACTGCCACCGTAGCCACCGATGGCACCGACAACCCCCCCCACTGCCCCGCCGATGCCAGACTGGCTGCCATCCACGGTGACGGTGCGCACCGAAAGCACCACCGCATCCTCGACCTTGGCCATGCGTTGGGCGTCCCCTCTCTGGACCACATCGGGGCTGCTGCTGGCGCAGGCGCCCAGGAAGACGACCATGGAAACGGCCAAAATCGTTTGAATTGCTTTTCTCATTTTGAACTCCACCAACGGTTGAAAAATTGTTCCAGGAAAAGAAGCCTTACAGAGAGGCTTCTTGCAGCACCAAATTGTGGGGCAAGTTTGTAAAGCGCAAGTCAAGCAAAGAAAGCAGGCCGAACTCTTTGAGGATGGATACCATGCGCTGGGCGGCACTGCGCTTGTGCTGACCCGTATAGCGGGCCAGTATCAACTCATTTTTCATGCTGTGTTCCCAGCCCACCAGCTCGGTCACCGTGACCTGGTAGCCGCAGGCCTCCAGGTACAGGCACCTCAACACATTGGTGATCTGGCTACCCATTTCGCGGGTATGCAATGGGTGGCGCCAGAGTTCAGCCAAAGGCGTGCGATGCAAGGAAAGCGCCTTGCCCTGGTTGAGCTGTCGCGCCACTTCCGCCTGGCAGCAAGGCACCAGCACAAAGGCGCGCGCCTTCTTCTGCAGGCCAAAGGCAATGGCATCATCCGTGGCGGTGTCACATGCATGAAGAGCCGTCACCACATCGACTTGCGCGGGCAGCAGCGTGCTGTGGGCGGACTCGGCCACGGTCAGGTTCAGAAACGACATGCGCGCAAAACCCAGCCTGGCCGCCAGGTCAGCAGACTTCTGCACCAACTCCGGCCGTGTTTCAATGCCATAGATGTGGCCGCTGCCTTTCAAGCGGAAGTACAGGTCGTACAGGATGAAGCCCAGGTATGACTTGCCCGCACCATGGTCCGCCAAGGAGAGTGGCCTACCTTCGCCGGCAGGCAGCTCTTCCAGCAGCTTTTCTATGAACTGGAACAGGTGGTACACCTGTTTGAGCTTGCGCCGTGAGTCCTGATTGAGCTTGCCCTCGCGCGTGAGAATGTGCAGCTCTTTGAGCAGCTCGGTTGACTGCCCTGGGCGCAGTTCCTCTGCCAGAGGCGCAGTTGCGGCGCTTGCAGCTTTAGGGGTGGCCTGGCGGTTCTTCATGGTGCGTCATCCGGCAGCTTGCTGGCGCAGACTCCCATGGCCTCCCACCCCGCGCGTCCCAGCTGCTGCATGGTGCGGATATTGGTCTCAAAAATCTTTTCGGGGTTTGCAAAGGCTGCGATGGCCCGGCTCACACTGGCCTCACGCAGCAGGTGCAAGGTGGGATACGGCGAGCGGTTGGTGTTGTTACCCAGATCTTCGGGTTCGGTGTCATCAAACTGGTATTGCGGATGCAGGCTGGCGATCTGCAGCACACCGTCAAGCTCCAACTCCTGCAGCAGCCCATCGGCGCGCTCCAGCAAGTGCACATATTCCATGAAGTCAGCAAAGCCATAGGGAAGCAGCAACAGGGTGGTGTCCAGTTGACCAGGGTCCGCCTCGGCAAGTGCCAACAGCTCGCGCTGCAGGTCTGCCAGTGCAGCCTTGATCTTGCGCGCGGGGCTCACCACATAGCGCACCTGTTGCTTGACCTCCACGGCCTTGGCAAAAGGGCAGAGGTTCAGGCCGATGACGGCACGTTGCACCCATCGCCGGGTGTCTTCGATGGCTTGCGCGTCTTCTGAAGATTGCTGAATTGACATGGTGTATCCGGATCAGGGCGTCACCGGCAGCAGGGTCTTGCCGGTCAGCCGGTGGTGCTCACGCGTGGCGAAGCGATCGGTCATTCCGGCGATATAGTCCGCCACGCTGCGCTGCAAGGCCCACTCGCCGCTTTCGAAATTTCCGTAAATCTCGCCCGCTTCGCCTTGCCGGTCCGTGACCATTGCGCGGGCCGCAAAACCGGCCTGCATTTCCTGGGGCGCGGCGCAATAGGTGTCAAACAATTCGCGCACCACCGTCTTGGCTTGCGCCATGCTGTGCACCACTTGCGGATGGCGGTACAGGTGGGAAAACAGGAATCGCTTGAGTTGGGCAGCACCCTGTTGCATAGGCTCACTGAATTGCACCAGGGGCTTGCTGCTCCGAACCGATTCAAGGCTTTGCACCTGTGCTTGCGCCAGCGCATGCTGGGTCGCACCAATGACATCAAATACCTGCTCACTCAACATCAGGCGGATGCTTTCGTACATGAGCCTGCGCGCCTGGCTTGGCTCGCGCAGATGGGCATGTTGGCGCTGGGCCTGTTCGCAGTATTGGTTGAACAGGGGCACCGTCTGCATTTGCTGCAGGCTGATCAGACCCGAACGAATGCCGTCGTCGATGTCGTGGGCGTTGTAGGCAATTTCATCGGCCAGGTTGCACAACTGGGCCTCCAGGCTCGGCTGTCGACCCTGCAGGAAACGGGCACCGACGCCGCCTTGACCGTCCGCGTACGCGTGCTCCGAGGCCTCCAGCAGGCGCGCGTTATTGCGCGCGCAATGTTTGAGAATGCCTTCCCGGGTTTCAAAGCACAGGTTCAGACCATCAAACAGGGGGTAGCGCTCTTCCAAACGGTCGACTACGCGCAGACTCTGCAGGTTGTGTTCAAAGCCCCCGAAATGGGCCATGCACTCATGCAGGGCATCCTGCCCGGCATGACCAAAGGGGGTGTGGCCCAGATCATGCGCCAGGGCAATGGCTTCCACCAGGTCCTCATTGAGATGCAATGAACGGGCAATGCTGCGCCCCAATTGCGCCACTTCCAGCGAGTGCGTCAGGCGGGTACGAAACAAATCACCTTCATGGTTCAAAAACACCTGGGTCTTGTAGACCAGCCTCCTGAACGCCGTGGAGTGCACGATGCGATCGCGGTCGCGCTGGTATTCGGTACGGGTGGAGGGTGCTGCCTCAAACAGTCGGCGGCCGCGTGTCTTCAGCGGGTCGCAGGCATAGGGCGCCAGACCACCTGCTGTGCTGCCCGGGATATTCAGCTCTGGCAGCATGCGTCAATCACTTCACGCACTTGGACATCCGGTGCTGCGCGCATGGTCGCCTTGCCGATTCCGTCGATAAGCACAAATTTGATCTCACCGGCATCAGACTTCTTATCCAGGCGCATCAATTCCAAATAGCGGCCAGCGTTGTCGTTCGCATTCAGCACGGGCCCTACGGTGGGCAACTGGGCGCGTTGAACCAGGGTATAGAGACGCTTCACAAAGCTGGCATCCACCAGCCCCTGGCGCTGCGACAGATGGGCCGCCATGACCATGCCGCAGCCCACGGCCTCACCGTGCAGCCACGCACCGTAACCCATGCCAGCTTCGATGGCATGGCCAAAGGTATGGCCAAAATTCAGGATGGCGCGCAGGCCGCCTTCACGTTCATCCTGAGAAACCACCCAGGCCTTGATCTCACAGCTGCGCTTTACTGCATAGGCCAGGGCATCGACCTCGCGCGCGAGCAAGGCGTCCATATGCTCCTCCAGCCATTCCATGAATTGCAGGTCAGCAATCGGCCCGTATTTGATGATTTCTGCCAGCCCCGCACTGAGCTCCCGATTGGGCAGCGTTTTGAGGGTCGACAGATCGCAGATCACCCGCAGCGGCTGGTAGAAGGCGCCGATCATGTTCTTGCCCAGCGGGTGGTTGATGCCGGTCTTGCCGCCCACCGATGAATCCACCTGGGCCAGCAAGGTGGTGGGTATCTGTACAAAGGGCACACCCCGCATGAAGCTGGCTGCGGCAAAGCCGGTCATGTCGCCCACCACGCCACCACCCAGAGCAACCATCAAGGTCTTGCGGTCGCAACCATTGGCCAGCAGCGCATCGAAAATCAGGTTCAGGGTCTGCCAGTTTTTGTGCGCCTCGCCATCCGGCAATGCCAGCAAGAAGACCTTGCTGTAGCGCCTTGAAAGGGTTTTCAGCAATTCCTGGGCATAGAGCGGGGCAACCGTCTCATTGCTCACCACCAAAACCGATGTCGCCCTTGGCAGCCCCTTGAAGGAGTCATCCTCTGCCAGCAGTCCACTGCCTAGGTGGATGTCATAGCTGCGCTCAGCCAGGTCAATGGAAATGGTTTGAAGATCGGGCGTGCTCATGGGCGCTGAGTTTAAGCGCTCGCCGCAAAGCCCTTCGATTGGTGGATCAGGGCTTTTGGGGATATCCGCCCAACTCCAGTTGCATGACGATCATGTTCACCAGCGTGGAGACGGATGGACGCCCGGTTTCGAGAACGAAATGGGCTACCTCACGGTAGAGGGGATCGCGCTCTGCAAACAGGGTCTTCAGTTTCTGCATGGGGTCCGCCACTTGCAGCAGGGGGCGGCTGGAATCATGGCGCAGGCGCCTGAACAGCTCTTCCGGTGTCGATTTCAGATACACCACACGGCATTGCGCATGCAAAGTCTGGCGGTTGGCTTCTCTGAGAACCGAACCACCGCCGGTGGAAAGCACCTTGGGCTCACCCTGTGTGAGCGACTCCAGCACCTCTGCTTCGATATCGCGAAAACGCGCCTCCCCTTCACGCTCAAAGAATTCGCGGATGGAACATCCGATGCGAATTTCAATCTCGTGGTCCGAGTCTACAAAGGGCAATTGCAGGCGACGGGCAAGTTGCCGACCAACTGTGGTCTTGCCCGAGCCTGGCAGGCCAATCAACGCTACCGAAATATCACACGCTCCAGCAGTTCATTTCCAAGCTGGGCCAGCGAGGTTTGCTGGCCTATGCGCATGTTAGTTGGACGGACTGCGTTCAGCCAGCACACGGGGGGTGATGAAGACCAGCATTTCCTTCTTGTTGGACGATTTGGTGGTGCGCTTGAACAGGGCTCCCACCACGGGCAAGTCGCCAAAGAAGGGCACCTTGTCCACCACGTCGGTCTGGTCTTCAGTAAAGATGCCCCCAATCACAATAGTGCCACCGTTTTCGATCAGAGCCTGGGTCTGGATGTGCTTGGTATCAATGGCAAAGCCACCCGGCGTGAGCTGTCCCACGGTGTCCTTGTTCACATCCAGAGTCAGGATGATGCTGCCCTCGGGGGTGATTTGCGGCGTTACTTCCAGCTTCAGGTTGGCCTTGCGGAACTGGATGCTGGTCGCACCACTGCTGGATGCCACCTGGTAGGGCAACTCGGTACCTTGCTCAATCAAGGCCTTGGTCTGGTCAGCCGTTACAACGCGCGGGCTGGATATCACCTTGCCCTTGCCGTCAGACTCCAGTGCCGAGATTTCCAGATTCAAGAACTGCTGTGCAGCAGAGTTGAAAATGGATAGCGCAAATGTACCCGCAGCGGTACCGGTAATCGGCAGGTTGACCGCGCTGGTAGAGAAGCTTTCAGAGCCCGCACCCACAATACCGGTGCCCGCCACGGAGTTGGCATAGCTGCTGCCAATGGCTACGCCCTCGGTGCCGCCCTGGGTACGCAGACCACCGCCGCCCAGGCGTACACCCAGCGCCTTGCTGAAGGTGTCAGACGCTTCCACGATACGGGCCTCAATCACCACCTGGCGCACCGCGATATCCAGCTTTGCAATCAGGCTTTGTACCTGCTCCAGGCGCGCTGGAATGTCAGTGACAAACAACTGGTTGGTGCGGGGCTCTGCAATCACGCTACCGCGTCCGCTGAGAATGCGCGCGCTCGCAGCGCCCGGCGTGTTGTTCGAGCCACCGCTGATCTGGGCCGCAATCTCCGAGGCCTTGGCGAAATTGATCTGGAAAGACTGGGTCTTTACCGGCTCCAGGTTTTGCACCGCACTCAAGGACTCCAGATCCAGTTTTTCCTTGGATGCGATTTCATCCTTGGGTGCAATCCAGATCACGTTGCCGCTCTTGCGCATACCCAGGTTCTTAGCCTGCAGAATGATGTCCAGCGCCTGGTCCCAGGGCACGTCCTGCAAGCGCAAGGTCACCGAGCCGCTGACGCTGTCCGAGGTGACGATGTTGAAGTTGGTGAAATCAGCGATCACCTGCAACAAGGAGCGCACTTCGATGCTCTGGAAGTTCAAGGACAGCTTCTGGCCGTTGTAACCCGCACCTTGCGTCAGCTTCTTGGGATCGACCTTGATTTCTTTGACCTCTACCACGAACTGCTCGTCATTCTGGTAGGCCGAGTGTTCCCATGCACCCTGCGGCTCGATCACCATGCGCACCCTGTCACCCACCTGGGTGGTGGTGACCATCTTGATGGGGGTACCGAAGTCGGCCACATCCATGCGACGGCGCAGACCTTCAGACAAGGTGGACTTCATGAACTCAATCACCAGCGTCTTGCCCTGCTGGCGGATATCCACGCCCACATTGTTGCTGGGCAGGGACACCACCACGCGGCCGGCACCATCGGCTGAGCGACGGAAATCCACATCCTTGAGCGCCTGCGTGTCGCGTGCACGGTTCTCGGCAAAGACGGTGTTGGCACCCGAACTGGTACCCAAGGAGACAGCACTGTTCAGCACCACTAGCAAGGATTTGCCCTGCAATTCGGCCTTGTATGTCGTGGGTTGCTTCAAGTTCAAGACGACCCGGGTACGGTCGCCAGCCTGCACCACACTTACCGACTTGAGATTGCCTTCGTTGACTTCAATGGTGGAGCGGCCCATGGCATTGACCACGCCAGGGAAATCAAGGGCGATACGGGCGGGTGCCTGAATCGTGAATCCGGTAGGAATGGCAGGCAAAGCCTCAGACAGATCGATGCGCACATACTCGGCGCCGCCCTGGGTTGAACCGGTGATGGACTCGATTGCCGTCTGCGCCCAAGCCACCGGAGCCAGCATCATCAGAACAAGCACAGAAAAGAAACGACGCCACATCTCAGACCCTAACCGGAATTTATTTGTATTCATTTGGACCTCTCCTGCAACTGTAATGTCGCAACGCGTTCAATCCACTCGCCAACGGCATCCTGCACGATTTCGCGAAGAGTGACCTCAGTTTCATTGATTTTTGTGACCTTACCAAAATTGAGTCCCAAATAATTACCCAGCTTGACCTGATAAAGCAGGTTGTCGACCTTCACCAGCGCCACCGGCTGACCGGCTTTGATGATGCTGCCGACGAGCACCATGGCGTCCAGCGGCAGCGCTTCCAGAGGCTCCTTGCGCCGTGCCAGTTCAGGGGCAACCAGCGCGCCATTGGAAGCAGCCTGCGACGAGTCACGCTTGAGTGCCTGTGTCAGCTTCTGGTTGCTGAAAGGTTCGATCGCAGAGGCATTCGCATACGGCTCAGGCACAAACTGCTTGGGCGCACTGATAGGCGGCACATGCGGCTTGGTCTGATTGCGCTCCTGCACCATCCAGGCGCGCACATCGTCTTCTTTGGACGAGCCGCAGCCCACCAGGGCAGCAGCCCAGGACAGCAAAATGAGTATGTGGATTCGCTTCATTTTTTCTTGGTCGCGGACGCAGCACGTTGGGCCAACACTTCATCCTTGTCCAGATAGCGGAAAGTCTTGGCGGTGGACTCCAGGGACAAGGCACCATCGGTTCGGGGGACGATGGAGAGGTTGTTCAAGGTCACGATGCGCGACAAGTTTGCAATATCGGAGGCAAAGGCGCCAATGTCGTGGTAGCGGCCGGTCACGCGCAATGCAATCGGCAACTCTGCGTAGTACTCTTTCACAGCCACCTGGCCCGGACGAAACAGATCGAATTGCAGGCTTCGGCCCAGGCCAGCCTGGTTGATGTCGGACAGGAGAGCATCCATCTCAGCCTTGCTGGGCAACTGCTTTTCCAGCTGGGTGACGTACTGCTGCACCTGCTCCCGCTGCTTTCGCAGCACATCCAGATTCACCGCCTTTGCCAGTTTGACCTTGTAGTCTTCACGGAGCTTGACTTCGGTTTCTTGCTCGCTTTGCAAAGTCTCTTGAGAGCCGCTCAGCCAGGAAAACCACAAAACAGTGATGACGACAATCGTCGTAGCCACAAACAGTGCATAGCGCGGCAGTGCCGGCCACAGGGATGGGTCTCGTGGATCCAGATTCAGGAACTGGCTCTTGAGCTTTTCCTGAAGCGCCTGGAAATCAACGGAAGGAAGTGATTTGCGAGCCATGGCGGTCCACTAGGGTTTCACAGGTTGAGAGGCACTCTTCACAGGAACCGAGGCCGTCGGTGCCGGTGCCCCAGCGGCAGCCGCAGAAGCTGCTGCAGCCGGTGCCGCCGCTTTTTCCGCCTCGGTAGCACGTACCAGGCGCACCTTGATCACAAAATTGGAAACACGCTTTTGCTCTTTATTGGACATAACCAAAGAGCCTGCCACGATTTCAACCAGCTCGGGCTTGGCAAACCACGGCGTGTTATTGCCCAGATTGCGCAGCAGCTCTGAAACCCGTTCATTGGACTGTGCCGTACCGGAGAGTGTCACGGCCTGGTCCAGTTGCACCATCTTGCTGATGAATACACCGTCAGGCAACTGCCGCACCAACTCGGTCAACAGGTGCACCGGCAAATTGCGGTCGGACTGCAAATCTTCCACCGCTTGCTGGCGTGCCTTCAAGGCGGCAATTTCAGCTTCCAATCCGGCGATGTCTTTGATCTGGCCTTCCAGCTTGGTGATTTCCGTCTTCAAAATGCTGTTGGCATTCTGCTGCGCAGATATTTCCGACTGGTACCACAAATAGATACCGCCTGCGATCAAGCCGCCCAGCAAAGCTGCCAGGCCCAGGGACAGATTGAACAGGTCCCGGCGAAGTTTGCGCGCCGCCTCCCGGTGCGGCAGCAGGTTGATCAATATCACTGGGAAAACCTCCGCAAGGCCAGACCACAGGAGGTCAGATAGGACGGCGCCTCACGCGTCATCCGCTTCAGCCGGACGCCGTCGCCGATTTCCATGCCATCGAAGGGATTCAACAAACTGCAGGGGAATGAAGTATGTTGCGTCACTGCCGCCGTTAGGCCCGGCAACGCAGCAGAACCGCCCGCCAACAAGATGTAGTCCACCTTGTTGTAGGGCGTGCTGGTGAAGAAGAATTGCAAGGCGCGGCCCAACTCCTGCACCATGGTGTCCATGAAAGGTTTCAACACGGCCAGTTCGTAGTCCTCGGGCAACTCGCCGCTGCGCTTCTTGGCCTCGGCCTCTTCCGCAGAGAAACCATACTGCCGAACGATCTGTTGGGTAAGCTGCGCCCCACCAAAAGCCTGGTCGCGGTCGTAGAGCACTTCTTCGTCGCGCATCACCTGCATGCTGGTGGTCAGCGAGCCCACTTCAAACAGGGCGACTATCAGGCCCTTGCCTTCGTTGGGCAGGTTCTCAATAAGGCGGCTGGTGGCCAGGCGCGATGCGTAGGACTCAATGTCAACCACCACCGGCACCAAGCCAGCGGCTTCGGCCAAGCCCTGCACGTCCTGCACCTTTTCACGCCGCGAGGCCGCAATCAGCACTTCGACATCGCCAGCCGAAGTGGGGCTGGGTCCAATCACGCAAAAATCGAGACTGACCTCATCCAGCGGGAAGGGAATGTACTGGTTCGCTTCGGTCTCGACCTGCTGCTCCAACTCTTCGTCGGTCATGCCACCGGGCAGGATGATTTTCTTGGTGATCACGGCTGAAGGCGGCAGGGCCATGGCCACATTGCGGGTCTTGGTGCCGCTCTTTTTGACCAGGCGCTTGATGGCCTCGGCAACCTCGTCAAACTTCTCGATATTGCCTTCGGTGATCCAACCCCGTTCCAAGGGTTCTATGGCACAGCGCTCCAAAACCAGATTGCCGGCCTTGTCGCGCCCCAATTCCACAAGTTTCACACCGGACGTGCTAACGTCCAGCCCGAGCAAAGGTGCCGGTTGACGGCTGAAGAGCGACCCCAATGAGATCAAAACTGTCCCCTGAATGAGACTGGCTACATGCCAGTCCTACTTAAGAATTCACTTCAATGCTATCAGCAAGCCTGTTGTCCAGCAAAGGTTTTTTAAAGTCTGCTTGACGTCAAACGTTGCCAAAAGCCTACGAACAATGCGATTCCCAAATTGTCCAACTCCATTGTGCACGCGCTTTGAGGGCTGCCAGCAACAATAGGCAACTTATCTCTCCAAGCGAGCTTCGATGCATTTTTATAATGCCCAAGCGTCCTTCCCCAACAAACCATGCCGACCAAGTCCAAGCCTTCCGATTCCGCTTCCAGCCGCGCCGCCGCGGGCAACGCGCCCCTGCAATGGGCCCTGCGGCTTCTGCTCTGGGGCGCTGGCGCTGGACTGGCAGCCCTTTTGAGCGGGCTGATTCTGATTGCCATCGCACTGTCGGTGGCCTATCCCAACCTTCCCGACATATCAGACCTGTCCGACTACCACCCCAAACTGCCGCTGCGCGTGTTTTCCGTAGAAGGCGACCTCTTAGGTGAATTCGGCGAAGAGCGCAGAAACTTTACCCCCATAGGCCAAATTCCCAAGGTCATGGCCAATGCGGTGCTGGCAATAGAGGACGCACGCTTCTATCAACATGGCGGCGTGGACTACCTGGGTGTCATCCGGGCCGGCCTGGCCAACGTCGGCCGGGCCAAGAGCCAGGGCGCGTCCACCATCACCATGCAGGTGGCCCGCAACGTCTACCTGTCCTCGGAAAAGACCTTTACCCGCAAAATTTATGAAATCCTGCTGACCTTCAAGCTGGAGCACATGCTTAGCAAGGACCAGATTCTGGAAATTTATATGAACCAGATTTTTCTGGGAAACCGTGCCTACGGTTTTGCGGCAGCATCTGAAACCTATTTTGGCAAGCCTCTGAAGAACATCACCATTGCCGAGGCTGCCATGCTGGCGGGCCTGCCCAAGGCCCCTTCGGCCTACAACCCCATCAGCAACCCCAGGCGTGCGCGCGTGCGGCAGCTCTACATCATCGATCGCATGGTGGAGAACGGATTCATCACCGCTGCCGAGGCCGAGACCGCCAAGGCCCAGCAGCTCATTGTGAAAAGCGGCCCGGACAGCCACAAGGTGCATGCCGAATACATTGCCGAGATGGTGCGCCAGCTGGTGTTCAACCAATATGGCGATGAAACCTATACCCGCGGACTGAACGTGCAAACCACGGTCCATTCGGGCGAACAGGACGCTGCCTACAAGGCACTGCGCAAGGGCATCATGGATTATGAACGGCGCCAGATTTACCGCGGCCCCGAGAAATTCATCACCTTGCCCAGCGGCCAGCAGGAGATCGAAGACGCAATAGATGAAGTGCTGGACGAACACCCGGACAACGGCGACGTGCTGTCGGCCGTGGTTCTGGAAGCAGATGCCAAACATGTGCTGGCCCAGCGGGCTGCCGGAGAAACCCTGGAAATCACCGGCGAAGGCCTGAAACCGGCCCAGTCCGGACTGTCCGACAAGGCAGCACCCAACATCAAGCTGCGCCGCGGTGCGCTGATTCGGGTGGCAAAGATGGCCAAGGGTGGTTGGGAAATCACCCAGTTGCCGGAAGTGGAAGGTGCCTTCGTGGCGCTGGACCCGCGCGACGGATCCCTGCGCGCCCTGGTAGGGGGCTTTGACTTTGCCAAGAACAAGTTCAACCACGTGACCCAGGCCTGGCGGCAACCGGGCTCCAGCTTCAAGCCCTTCATCTATTCCGCCGCGCTGGAAAAAGGCTTTACGCCATCCACAGTCATCAACGATGAGCCCCTGTTCTTCGATGCAGGCGTCACCGGCGGCCAACCGTGGGAGCCCAAGAACTACGACGGCACTTTTGACGGCCCCATGAGCCTGCGCCGCGCCCTGGCCAAGTCCAAGAACATGGTTTCGATCCAGATTCTGCAATCCATAGGCACGGCCTATGCTCAAGACTGGATCACCCGTTTTGGCTTCGAAGCCGACAAGCATCCGCCCTACCTGACCATGGCCTTGGGCGCTGGCTCTGTCACACCCATGCAGATGGCCAGCGCCTACTCGGTGTTTGCCAACAGTGGCTACCGCGTCAACCCCTGGCTGATAGCTTCCATCAGCGACCAGCGCGGCAAGGTGTTGCTCAGCACACCGACGGTGGCTTTGGACGAATCCCAGCGCAGCATCGATGCGCGCAATGCCTTCCTCATGACCAGCCTGTTGCAGGAAGTGACCCGCACCGGCACTGCTGCCAAAGCGCAGGCCACCCTGAAGCGGCCGGACGTTTACGGCAAGACCGGCACCACCAACGACTCACTGGACGCCTGGTTTGCCGGCTACCAGCCCACCATCGCCGCGGTCACCTGGATCGGCTACGACACGCCGCGCAAATTGGGCGACAAGGAAACCGGTGGCGGCCTAAGCCTGCCCATCTGGATCAGCTTCATGGAAACTGCGCTCAAGGGCGTTCCGGTGATGGAGCCCAGCGCCCCCGAGGGCCTGACCCACCTGGATGGCGAGTGGTACTTTGAGGAGTTTGCCAAGGGATCGGGCGTGTCCACCATCAAGCCCGCCGACAAGGCCGAGGGCGCTGTGGTACCGGCAGCACCCGAGGAAAAGAAGAAGATCATGGACCTGTTCAAGAACTGAACAGGTATTCAGGCCGCAAACTGCAAGGGCGCTGCGGCCTGGGCACTGGCCTGGCGCGACAGCTCGGCCAGCAATTCGCCCTGGCCCTTGGTATCCATCCAATGGCCGTCAACCAGCCGGTAGTGATAGCCACCCGACTTGGCAGCCATCCAGATTTCCTGCAGGGGTTTTTGCAGGTTGATGATGATCTGGCTGCGATTGGCAAAGGTGAGCGTCACCATGGAGCCCACGCGTTGGTTGTCGATGTCGGCGTCCTGCACATCGTTCAGGCGATCGCAGCAGGCCTCCACGGTTTTCAGCAAGGCTTCGGCCTGGTCCAGATACTCGAGCTCAGTCATACAATTTCACCATGTTGCGTACCTGCCGAATTCTAGTCAGCGCCCTGATCCTTGTTGCCAGTGGGCTTTCCCTGGCAGGCTGTGGCCAGACCGGGCCGCTTTACCTGCCCACGCCTCCCGCAGCCGCCACAGCACGGTGATTGCGCGCGGGCGCTGCCCAGCGGCGGTAGACCCGCCAGCCCAGCAACAAAGCCAGAATCACAGCGTACACCGCCACTTCGGCAAAATTGTTCTTGCCTGCGCGCATCCAGAAGAAGTGCAGCAACCCCAAGCCGGCAATCCCATAGACCAGCCGATGCAAGACCTGCCAGCGCCCGGCGCCCAGGGCTTTAATGGCGCGGTTGAACGAAGTCAGGGCCAGCGGGGTCAGCAGCAGCCAGGCGCTGAACCCCACCAGGATAAAGGGCCGCTTGCCGATGTCGCGCGTGATGTCTGCCAGCTCGAAATTCATGTCGAACCAGCTGTAGGCCAGCAGGTGCAGCACCGCATAGAAATAGACAAATAGACCCGCCATGCGCCGCATGCGCGCCAGGCCGGACAGCTGCAGCAGGTTGCGTATCGGCGTAATGGCCAGCACCAGGCACAAGGCCCGCAAGGTCCAGTCACCAGTGGAACGCACCAATGCTTCAGCCGGGTTGGCGCCCAGCTGGTCGGTGAAGGCTGCAGCCAGCAGCCAGACCGCTGGCAGGCAGCTCGCCAGGAACCACAGCGGCTTGGCCCAGGGTGCGCCCAGGGCACGGTTGAACTTGGGAAACATGGTGCTTAGTAGTTCTTCTTCAGGTCCATGCCGGCATACAGCTGGCCGACCTGGGTCTCATAGCCATTGAACATCAAAGTCTTGCTGCGCTTGGCAAACAGGCCTCCCTCACCAATGCGGCGCTCGGTGGCCTGGCTCCAGCGCGGATGGTCCACATTTGGGTTCACATTGGAATAAAAGCCATACTCATTGGCAGCCGCCTTGTTCCAGGCAGTGCCCGGCTGCTTCTCCGTGAAGCGGATCTTGACGATGCTCTTGGCGCTCTTGAAGCCGTACTTCCAGGGCACCACCAGGCGCACCGGGGCACCGCTCTGGTTGGGCAAGACCTCGCCATACATGCCAAAGCCCAGGAGGGTGAGCGGGTGCATGGCCTCATCCAGGCGCAGTCCCTCCACATAAGGCCAGTCGAGCACGCGCGAACCCACAAAAGGCATGGTCTTGGGATCGGCCAAGCTGACAAACTCTACGTATTTGGCACTGCCCAGGGGCTCCACCTTGCGGATCAACTCAGCCAGAGAGTAGCCCACCCAGGGGATCACCATGGACCAGCCTTCCACACAGCGCAGGCGGTAAATGCGCTCTTCCATGGGGCTGAGCTTGAGCAAGTCTTCCAGGGCAAACTTGCCGGGCTTTTTCACCAGACCCTCAATCTCCACCGACCAGGGCGAGGTCTTGAGCGTATGGGCATTGGCAGCCGGGTCGGACTTGTCGGTGCCGAATTCGTAGAAGTTGTTGTAGCTGCTGGCGTCCTTGTAAGGCGTGACCTTTTCCATGGTGTTGGCCCCTTCCACTTTGGACGCCTGGGTGGCCAGGGCAGCCAGCTTGCCAGGGGGAACACCCCAGCCGGGCTGCGCCCATGCATCCCGGGCGGCCCACGATGCCAGACCTGCCCCGGCACCCAACGCGGCAATTGACTTGAGAAGCTGCCGGCGCCGGGCATACACCGTCTGGGGTGTGATCTCACTGGGTATGGGGTGGTTGAAAGCGCTGTTGTCTGATCGTATGAGCATAGAAACCGTCCTTTGTTTTGCCTTGGTCTGCCGGGCCGCGCAGGTCTTACAGCAGGCGCGCAAAAGGCGCGCATCCCATCGGCCGAAAACTACCACATCGCCCCCGGAAAGCCTGCCGTAGGGACAAAAAAAGGGCCCACCTTTTCGGGGGGCCCTCTTAGCTTCACGGCGGGTTGTGGCTGCGGCGGGAAGTGCCGGCAGCAACCCACCCGGGTGATGGATTAACGCAGACCGGCGATGTAGTCGCTGACGGCCTTGATTTCGCGGTCATTCAGCTTGGCCGCCACACCACTCATCTGCGCGCTGTTCTTGCGCACGCCGTCACGGAAGGCTGTCAGCTGGGCCACCGCGTAGTCGGCATGCTGGCCGGCCAGACGCGGGTACTGGGCAGGAATGCCAGCGCCGTTGGGGCTGTGGCAGCCGGCACAGGCAGGCACCTGGCGATCGGCAATGCCGCCACGGTAAATGCGCTCACCCAGGGTGACCAGCTCTTTTTCCTTCGCAAAGCCGGGCTTGGCCTGCTTGGAGCTCACCCAGTAGGCGATGTTCTTCATGTCCTCATCCGACAGGGTGGTGGCGAAGCCCTTCATGATGGGGTTGGCGCGCTTGTCGGACTTGAATTCGGTGAGCTGCTTGACGATGTATTCAGCGTGCTGCTGGGCCAGCTTGGGATAGGTGGGAGTACCCGAGTTGCCATCGGCACCGTGGCAGGCGGCGCAGACCGCGCCAAAACTTGCTTCGCCCTTGGCCAGGTCGGGTTTGAACTTGGCAGGAGCGGCCTCTTCGGCCACGGCAGAGAAAGAGAAAGCGGCAACAAAGCCAGCGATGAGCAGGGGGGCAATCAACTTCATATGGAGTGGTGTCTGAGGTGCAAAACTGTGCCATTCTACAATGGCGCTTTGGGTTCCCCGTATCTATCCATGCCAACACCTCGAAACCCAAGCCCCGCTCACTCCCCGCGCACAGCCAAAGCCGCACCCGACAAGTCCGCGGCCACCGTGGCCATGGGCTGGCTGCATACCGCCCGCTTTCTGACCACGGCGCCGCAACTGCATTTCCTGCCGGCGCTGGATGTGCCCGAGATCGCCTTCGTGGGCCGCTCCAACGCGGGCAAGTCCACCTGCATCAACACCCTGACGCAGCAAAAGCAACTCGCTTTTGCGTCCAAGAAGCCGGGGCGCACCCAGCACATCAATCTGTTCGCGCTGGGCAAGCAAGGCCTGATGGATGCCGTGCTGACCGACCTGCCAGGATACGGCTATGCGGCCGTGCCCAAGCAGGACAAGATCCGCTGGCAGCAGGTGATGGCCAATTACCTGGTGTCGCGCCAGAACCTGATGGGCATTGTGCTGATGTGCGACCCCCGCCACGGCATGACCGAACTCGACGAGATCTTGCTGGAAGTCATTCGCCCGCGGGTGGAGGAAGGCCTGAAGTTCCTGATCGTGCTGACCAAGGCCGACAAGCTCACCCGCAGCGAAGCGGCCAAGATCCTGTCCATCACCAAGCTGCAGGCCGGTGGCGGTGAAGTGATGCTGTTTTCAGCCACCAAGCGCCAGGGCATTGAAGACGTGGCGCAGCTGCTGTGGAAGTGGGCCCATCCACCCGGCAAGGCGTTGGCCGCTACCGGCGATGTAGCCAGCACCGCGCAAGGCGTTGAAACAGAAGTTGAAGAAGAAGCGGAGGTGCCCGAAGAAGGCTTCGAAGACCAGGCGCCCACTCCTTGAGCGCCGCCTCGGCAGCGTGCAGCCGCAGGTGCCTCAGTACGGAGCCGCCTCGCCCAGCGGCCGGTCCTTGAAGCGTTTGTGCACCCAATAGTACTGGGTGGGCATGGTGTCGATATAGCCCTGCAGGCGCAGGTTCATGAGCGCTGTGTCGGCCACACTGTCGGCCGTGGGGAAATCAGTCCAGGCCGGCAGCACTTCAATGTCATAACCCGCAGGCGTCATGCGTGCCAGCAGCGGCACCACCTTGGCCCGGGCCAGCCGGGAAAAACGTGAAAGCGAGGGCACGGTGGCCGCATCTACACCGTAAAAGGGCACGAAGACGGATTCCTCGGGACCGAAGTTCATGTCCGGCAGCAGGTACAAGGGGTCGCCGGCCTTGAGCGCCGCCACGATGGCCTTGACGCCATCGATGCGACCGAACAGCCGGGGGCTGCCGAAGCGCCCACGCCCCTGCAGAATCCAGGCATCGGCCTGTGCATTGGCCTGGTTGGTGTAGATGGTGGTGAAGTGACGGGGCAGCTGCTGGGTAAGCGCCGTCCAGCCAGCATCCAGACCTACAAAGTGCGGCGCAAAAATCACGGTGGGGCTGTCACCCTGCAGTTCTTGCACCGCTCCGCACAGGCGCAGCCGCTTGCGCACCGTGGCTTCATCGCCATGCCAGAGCCAGCCCCGGTCCAGCCAGGCCTGGGCGAAATGGCGAAAGGTCTGGCGCGCCGCATGGCGCACCTGCGCTTCTGCCCAATGGGGAAAGCACAGACGCAGATTGGTGAGCACCACGCGGCGGCGCGATCCCACCACCAGGTACAAGACCCAGCCCAGCAGCACGCCCAAGGCACGCACCCAGGGCAGGGGCAAGGCTGCGCTGCGGGCCAGCCAACGCAGGGCAAAGGCGGTCATGGCGCCATCCCCTTGGGTGCCTTGTAGCGGGCATAGCCCCACAGGTATTGCCGGGGCGCGCACAGGATCAGCGCCTGCATGGCCTGGTTGATCTGGCTGGCTGCCACCGCCATGTCGGCATCCAGCGGCATGCCCAGCGGCGCCACATGCACCACATAGCCACGCCCCCAAGGCAGGCGCTCGCCCCAGGCCAACAGCACCACCGCACCGGTCTGCTGGGCCAGGCGTGCACTAAGCGTCATGGTGTAGGCATCACGACCAAAGAAGGGAGCCCAGACACCCAGGCCCTGGGGCGGCACCTGGTCGGGCAGCAGGCCCACGCATTGGCCCGCCTTGAGTGCCTTGATGAGTTGCTTGACGCCGGCCAAGGTGGTGGGTGCCGTGGCCAGGCCGGGGCGCTTGCGCGCCTGCTCCACCAGGGGCCGCAACCAGGCTTGGCGCGCCGGGCGAAACAGCACGGTAATGGGCTGGAATGGCCCAAAGCGCAGCGCATAGGCCTGGGCCGTGATTTCAAAACAGCCCAGGTGCGGCGTCAAAAAAACAATGCCACGCCCCTGGTCCAGGGCTGCCTGCACATGCTCTGCACCCTGCCAGGTGACCGGTACGGCACGGCCCAGCCAGAGCCGCGGCAGCTCGGCCACCAGCCGCCCGGCCTCGCCCACGGCGCCCAGCCATTGCGAGACGGACACACCGGCCTGGGCCGCATTGTCCAGAAACTGTCGCCGGTAGGCGGTCGACAGCAAAAAAGCTAACCAGCCCAGCAGCCAGCCAAAAGCCTGCAAGGCCCCCAGGGGCAGATGCGCGAGCGTTCGGAAAAGAGCAGTCATTGCTGGGATAAAATGGCGCGTGTCGCTGAGTTATGGAACTACTTGCAGGGCGACACGCACGGGCTTGGCTGTAACAGGCCGCCATTGTGCCCTGCCAATTCTGGCAAATCTGCTAAAGCGTTCGCTGCAAGCCCCAAAAGCCCAGGCAACGCAACTTGTTGAACTTTTGGAGCTTTTATGGCGAACGATTTCCTCTTCACTTCTGAGTCCGTATCTGAAGGCCATCCCGACAAGGTGGCCGACCAGATCTCCGATGCCATCCTAGACGCAATTTTCAAGCAGGACCCCAAGTCCCGCGTGGCCGCCGAGACCCTGACCAACACCGGTCTGGTGGTGCTGGCCGGTGAGATCACCACCAACGCCCATGTGGACTACATCCAGGTGGCGCGTGACACCATCAAGCGCATCGGTTACGACAACACCGAATACGGCATCGACTACAAGGGTTGCGCCGTGCTGGTCGCCTACGACAAGCAGTCCAACGACATCGCCCAGGGCGTGGACCATGCCAGCGACGACTACCTCAACATCGGCGCCGGCGACCAAGGCCTGATGTTCGGCTACGCCTGCGACGAGACGCCCGAGCTGATGCCCGCCCCCATCTACTACGCCCACCGCCTGATGGAGCGCCAGGCCCAGCTGCGCAAGGACGGCCGCCTGCCCTTTCTGCGCCCGGACGCCAAGAGCCAGGTGACCATGCGCTATGTGGACGGCAAGCCCCACAGCATTGACACCGTGGTGCTGTCCACCCAGCACAGCCCCGACCAGTCGGAATCCCAGACCAAGATGAAGGCCAGCTTCACCGAGGCCATCATTGAAGAGATCATCAAGCCGGTGCTGCCCAAGGAATGGCTGCAGGACACCAAGTACCTGATCAACCCCACCGGCCGTTTCGTCATCGGCGGGCCCCAGGGCGACTGCGGCCTGACCGGGCGCAAGATCATTGTGGACACCTATGGCGGCGCCTGCCCGCACGGTGGCGGCGCCTTCTCCGGCAAGGACCCCTCCAAGGTGGACCGCTCGGCCGCCTATGCCGCGCGCTATGTGGCCAAGAACGTGGTGGCAGCCGGCCTGGCGCGCCAGTGCCAGGTGCAGGTGGCCTATGCCATCGGCGTGGCCCACCCCATGAACATCACGGTCTACACCGAAGGTACCGGCGTCATTCCTGACGACCAGCTCTCGGCCCTGGTGGCGTCGCAGTTTGACCTGCGTCCGAAGGGCATCATCCAGATGCTGGACCTGCTGCGCCCCATCTACGAGAAGACTGCGGCCTACGGCCACTTCGGCCGTGAAGAGCCCGAGTTCTCGTGGGAGCGCACCGACAAGGCCGCCGCCCTGCGTGCTGCCGCCGGCCTGTAAGCCCTCCACGTCCTGCGCATGAAACTCCAGACACAACGCTTCATCGACCGCTGGGTGGGCCAACTGCTGTGCGGCGTGGTGTCTGGCTGGGTACGCCTCACCAGCACGTTCTCGAGCCCGGCCAAGCCCGTGCAGGCGCCGAAGAACATCCTGGTCATCCTGCTGTCCGAGATGGGCAGCATTGTGCTGGCCGGCCCCATGTTTGCCGAACTGCGCCGCAGGTACCCGGGTGTGAACCTGCACATCCTGCAGCTCAAGAAGAACCAGGAAGTCTCCAAGCTGCTGCAGCTCACCGACCCGGCCTTCATGCACAGCCTGGACGACAGCTCAGGTGGCGCACTGCTGGCCGACATTGTCAAGGTCAGCCGCGCGATGCGACGCCTGGGGCTGGACGCGGTGATCGACTGTGAGCTGTTCTCGCGGGTCAGCGCCCTGCTCTCCTACACCACCGGTGCGCCAGTGCGGGTGGGCTTTACGCCGCACACCCAGGAGGGGTTGTACCGCGGCAGCTTCATCAACCACGCCATTCCCTACAACCCCTACCAGCACATCAGCAAACAGTTCCTCTCGCTGGTCGATGCGCTGGAGCCGGCCGGCAACATGCCGCGCAACAAGGTCGGGGCGATTCGCAACTTGCCGGCCGACACCGCGCTGCGGGTGGATTTTTCGGATGCCGAGCAGCAGGCCTACCGCAGCAAGGTGCATGCGGACCACCCGGTGACCGCCGGGCGCCGGCTGGTGCTGATGTATGCAGGTGGCGGCATCCTGCCGATACGTGCCTGGCCCGCGGCCCACTATGCGCGGGTGGCCCAGGGCCTGTGTGCCGCAGGCTTTGCCGTGGGCCTGATCGGCCTCAAAGACGACGCCCAGCTGGCGCGCGACCTGATGGCACAAATCAAGAGCGATGCATGCATCGATCTCACCGGCTACACCCGCAGCATCCGCGAGCTGCTCATGCTGTTTCACACCGCATCGCTCTTGATCACCAATGACGGCGGGCCGGGCCACTTCGCCACCGTTACGCCGATCCAGACCATGGTGTTCTTCGGCCCAGAGACCGGAAAGCTCTACGGCCCCTTGGGCTCACGCAATCTGGTGCTGGAAAGTGGCATAGCCTGCTCGCCCTGTCTGTCGGCCTACAACCACCGCCTGACCTTTTGCGACGGCGACAACCAGTGCCTCAAGCGCATCGCGCCCGACCCGGTGCTGGACCAGGCCCTGGCCTTTCTGCACGGCACACCCCCGCCGCAGGGTGCATGAGCGGCGGCATGCGATCTGTGCAGCGCGCGGTGCTGTGGGCGCTGGCCCTGGCCGAGCGCTACCGCTACATCAAGTTCGGCATCGTGGGCGCCAGTGGCACGGTGGTCAACCTGGTGGTGCTGCACCTGGGCCATGAGTACCTGTTCAACTCCATCGAGGCGGCCTACAACAAGCCCTACCTGTCGCTGGCGCTGGCCATCAGCGTGGCCACCTTGAACAACTTCACCTGGAACCGGCTGTGGACCTGGTCGGACCGGGTGCGCGCACTGGAGGCGGGTGAACCGCAACCGGTCAGCCTGCGCCTGCTGGGGCGCGAGCTGGGCCAGTATGTCACCGCATCGGCCTTTGGCAGCGCCATGCAATACCTGCTCACCCTGCTGCTCTCGTCCAGCATGGACTACCGCGTAGCCAACCTGCTGGCCATTCTGGCGGCCAGCGTGAGCAACTTCCTGGCCAACGACAAGTGGACCTTCAGGCGCCGCTAGGGCGCCTGCGCGTGTGACCATGGCCCTGGCCCGAGCCCTGCTCCGCCCCGCCCTGCTGTGGCCGGCTTTGCTGCTGATGTGCGCCCTGCTCTATGTGCTGGGCCTGGGCAGTCCGCTGGCACCCACCAACGGCGATGAGATGGTCTACATCCACATTGCCCGCATGACGGCGGAATCGGGCCACTGGCTGCCGCTGCAAAGCGAGCTGGTCGGCACCCGCAACACCAAGCCGCCCCTGTTGATCTGGCAGGCGATCATCGCCAGCGGATGGGGCACGCACTGGAACCTTGCGGCGCTGCGCCT
>Ga0228700_1000857_pt1 | contig 23393 bp, 18 predicted proteins | sample McNCre317_Aug_MG_FD_178019 | JGI IMG/M metagenome (GOLD analysis project Ga0228700, IMG submission 178019) | Freshwater microbial communities from McNutts Creek, Athens, Georgia, United States - 3-17_Aug_MG | ecosystem: Environmental > Aquatic > Freshwater > Creek | place: USA: Georgia...
CGAGTATTTCCAGCTTCACCACTGGGCGTTCTCAACGGTGGGGTTGTGTGCCATGGGCGGTTTGATCTTTGCCTGCGGCTTGCCCGGTTGGGCATTGGTGCGGTGGATTTTTAACTTCATCGTGGAGAGGCGCGATGCCTCGATTGATGAGGTAGCTAAAGATGTGAAGGAGCTGCTGTGATACCTGCCGAGTTCATCATGCGGCTGTCTAAGCCAGCAATGGAGTCCCAGCGAAATTCCGGGGTTCCCGCCAGCATCACGATCGCTCAGGCGGCACTTGAATCCGCATGGGGAGAATCAGGTCTTGCAAAAGCTGGGAACAACCTTTTTGGGATCAAGGCCGACAGCCGGTGGCGGGGCGAAACGCTGACCTTGAACACGCGTGAGTTCATCAAAGGGCAATGGCTAGTTGTTCCGGCCAGATGGCGAAAGTACGCTAGTTGGCCATCCAGTATCGATGACCATGCCAACTTTTTGAGGCAGAACCCTCGATATCAGCCTTGCTTTGCATGTTTGACCGCTGATGCCTTTGCCCGTGCGCTTCTCAAAGCAGGATATGCCACAGATCCGTCTTATGCAGACAAAGTGATCAGTGTGATTCAAAGACATCAGCTACTGGCGCTTGACGGAGGGGAGAAATGAGTGTGCTCAGCAAGATTTTTTTTGTGAAATGGACTTATGCCATGGGTGCGCTGTTATTGCTCACGGTGTTGATCTGTGGTGAACAGATCGGTGAACGCAAGGTTCAAAAAAAGTGGGATGAGGAAAAGATCCGTGCAGCCACGGTTCTGGCGCGCCAGGAACAACTTGTAGCTGACATTGTTCAATCCCAGCAATCTATCAATCAGGAGATATCCAATGACTTTCAGGAAAAAAAGAAGCTGCTGCTTGGGTTTCGGGCTGTCATGCGTCCTGATGATGACGGGATGCGCTTCGAGTCCAGCCACGGTCTTAACTCCGTGCCCTCCGTTCCCGAGATTGCCAATCGAGCTGCAGCAAGCTCCCCCGACGCTGTATCTAATTCCGGAGGCGTTGCGCTCGCAAGAGGCTGTGAACAATTAGTGGCTGACGCCGCTCAAACTACATTGATGGTTTTGGCGTTTCAAAAGTGGCACCGCGAGCAATCTCAAGCGAGTCCACAAGCGGCCACACACAAGGATGGGCAACCCTACTCCGATGGGGGATCGCTACCTTAGGTGCTTGTAGGGAGTTTTATTATTACCAAAGATAGTTAAGTATTTGTTTAATATGAATTTAGAGTATTTTAATGGCTGTAAATACTCTAGGGGGCCGTTAAAGTCTGTACAAAACAACAGTATTTCACGAAAACGCAGCGAACTGGTTAACCTCTCCAGTTTCAGAGGTATCATGATCAAATGAATGATTCGATCCTTGGAAAAAAGCCTCAGTTCTCGGGTCATGAGACCTTTCCGCTGCGGCAGTTGTGGCTAAAAAAGGCCTTTGATGCCGTGGAAAACCGCCCTTATTTTGGCGAGGCACCTAAGCACATATTTGCTGACGAAGAAGCGATCGTTGACTTCGGCGTTGGAAAAAACATGGTCAGCTCAATTCGTTTTTGGGCCGTTGCATGCAACATTCTCGAAGAGAGCAATGACTCGTACAAGGTTACATCTGTAGCGGATGCACTCTTCAACGAGTTTCATGGGCTAGACCCTTACTGCGAAAACATTTCAACCGTTTGGTTGATGCATTGGTTTCTTGCAAGCAATCCTGATCGCACGACGACTTGGTACTACTTGTTCAATCATGTGGTGCAGCAGGTGTTCGACAGAGACTTCATCGGCAAGGCAATTGCAGGCGAACTGGAGAACATCAAGGCAAAAATCTCGCAGGCAACACTGAAGCGAGATGTGGAGTGCTGCATTCGAAGCTACGTTCCGCGCGCTAACAGCGACTCCCCTGAAGATTTGAGTGAGCCTTTGCTGGGTGAGTTGGGACTGATTGTTCACAACTCAAAAGACTCCTTTGAGTTCCGCAGGGGGGCTAAGCGATCGTTACATGACGGAATTTTCGGATATGCGTTACTCGACTATTGGGAGCGTCTCGAGGCTTCTGGATCTGTCATGGCCTTTGATCGTGTGGCGCATGACTATGGATCTCCTGGGCGCGTATTCAAGATTGATGAGAACGGCATTGCTGAGCGGCTAATTTCATTGGAACAAATCACGAACGGACAGATTCAGTGGACTGAGCAAGCTGGGTTGCGACAAGTCACGTTAAAAAATAATTCCGAAAAGAGCGTCAAGGCACTGAAGGAAAAGCTGCTCAAAATCGCCTACAGCAAAGACTAAACATGGCACTGAAAGAAAACACTCTTAGCTCTGTTGTTGAAATCTCTCGACAGTTTTTGCGTTCGATTCAAATCGATGATGACTTTGGTCGTGAGGATGCGCTTTCTGGCTACGTTTGCCAGGGAACTGCCCAGTCGCTTTTGGAAAATATGGCGCAGCAGCTTTTGGAAACAAAGCAAAGAGCTTTCACGTGGACGGGGCCTTATGGCGGAGGCAAGTCGTCTCTTGCGTTGATGTTGTGCTCGCTAGTCGGCCAAAATCAAAAACTGCGTGATCGTGCCAAGCAAATACTTGCACTTCCAAGTGATTCGAAAATCTACAAATCGTTTGATGCCAAAGGCACTGGTTGGACCGTCCTTCCAGTCGTAGGTAAGCGAGTCAGTGTGCGCGACCAACTGATCGCAGTCATCGAGAAAAGAACGGGCACTGTAATTTCCAAGAAGAAGAATGCAGACGTAATTGCTGAGCTTGTAACCCTTGCGGAGAGCAATAAGCAGGGGCTTTTGTTGATCATCGATGAGCTGGGAAAGTTCTTGGAGAACGCCGCCATCGATAGCTCGGAGGACATCTACTTCTTCCAGCAGTTGGCAGAAGCTGCCAGCCGAACCAACGGAAACTTTGTCGTTGTCGGCATCTTGCATCAACCTTTTGAAGCTTATGCCACGGCACTCGGTAGGCAGACGCGTGACGATTGGGCAAAGATTCAAGGTCGTTATATCGACATTCCTTTGGTCGCTGCAACTGATGAAGTAATTGAGCTGATTGGCCAATCGATTACGAGAGCCGAAAACATTGATGTCTCTGATGCGCGACAAGCTTGTGCAGTCATTGCAAATAACATTAAGACTCGTCGTCCAGCAGCTCCAAAGAATCTTGCAGAGAGCTTGTTGGCGTGCTGGCCACTTCACCCAGCAATTACCTCGTTGCTGGGGCCCATTTCCCGTCGGAAATTCGGTCAGAATGAACGTAGCATTTTCGGATTCCTGGCATCACGTGAGCCTCTTGGCTTTGCCGAATTTTTGCAAACGCATCAGGTTTCTGGCGATTCAATGTATCGCCCATCAAACTATTGGGACTACCTGAGGGCCAACTCTGAGCCAGCTATCTTGGCTTCGCCAGATGGTCATCGCTGGGCGCAGGCTGTTGACTCTGTGGAGCGGGCAGAGGCAAAAGGGCAAGCAATACACAGCGATGTGGCCAAAACAGTCGCCTTGATCGAAATGTTCCGAAGCGGCGCTGCACTTGCAGCTGACGAAGAGACCATCATTTCATGCGTAAACAGCTCAGACAAGAGTGCAGTGAAGCGCGCATTAGTCGAGCTCGTTGACTGGAAAATATTGATTGAACGCAAACACCTGAATGCCTATGGTGTTTTTGCGGGAAGCGATTTCGACATCGAAGGGGCCATCAGCAGCACCCGAAATGAGATTTCAGCCTTCAACGGCAAACTGATCTCGGAACTCACGGACCTGAATCCTGTCATTGCCAAAAGGCTTTACCACGAGACAGGAACAATGCGTTGGTTTAGCAAAACCATCGTTCCATTTTGTGAGTTACCCACCTTTATTTCTGACTACAAGGCTGCTCCAGGCAGCGTTGGAACATTCGTTCTTTGCGTTCCTGATACCCCCATTACCGACAAACAATTTCTGACGAACATCCAAGAAATCTCTTTGGAAAACAGGGAGTCCCCAATAATTTTTGGTGTGTCCAAGAATGGGAAGCGGGTCACAGAACTTTCTCACGAACTGGCGGCAGCTGAGCGCGTGTTTACAACTCGGACAGAGCTTGAAGGCGATTCTGTAGCGAGACGGGAACTCACCTCCAGAATTTCAAGCCTACGTAACGCTCTTCAAGATGAGCTGACCGATGCGTTTCGTTCGGCGACATGGTTGCGCCAAGGTCAAAAACTCAACGATGAGAAGAATTCGACTGTTTCTGCAATTGCATCAACAGTTGCTGAAAACATTTATCACAGCACACCGATCATCAACAGCGAGTTGATCAACCGCGATGAACTTTCAAGCAACATCGTCAAGGCTCGCCGAGAGCTGATGTATCGAATGCTTAAAGACGGAGGCATTTCAAAACTTGGGTACGAAGGCTACCCTGCAGATGCGGGCCTGTACTACACAGTCTTGAATACACCAGGCCTGCACATGAATCGCGGTCGCTTGGGCTGGGGCTTTGGTAAACCCAAAGACGATGGCGAAAATGGTTCGACCTACCTTGAACTCTGGTACCACACAGAAGAGATTTTCAAGAACGCAGATGACAAGCTTGGCCTTGATGAAGTCTATGCTCTCTGGCAAAGCGCCCCCTACGGCCTCAAGAAAGGGGTGATGCCAATTATTGCCTTGGCGTTTTTCTTGGCAAATAAGGCGCACATTGCGATTTACTTTGACAACGTGTTCACCCCGAACATTAACGAAGTGATCATTGATGAGTTGCTAAATGATCCGAAACTGATCAAGTTCAAGTACGTCTCCGCTGGAGAAAACAAGAGCAGTCTTGCCAAGGCCATTGCTGAAAAAGTTTTGGCTCCGCATCTCCCCAATGCAGAAGTAAGCTCAATTTCTCCACTGGATACTGCTCGTGGACTAGTCTCTATAGTTGTCGATCTTCCCAACTGGACCAAACGAACGAACTGTGTTTCTAATTCAGCACAGGAAGTACGTGCGATGCTTCTCAAGGCAAGCGATCCGAACAAGGTGTTGTTCGCCGACCTGCCCACAATCCTTGGCTCGGATTCCGAAGGCGATCTGGTTGATAAGCTCAGCTCTGTGATTTCTGAGCTACAAAGCGCATACCCGACAAAGTTACGCGAGATTCGAAAAATTGTTTTGGATTCGCTCCAGCACGGAAATGGATCCGCTGAAGATTTACGTAATCGAGCCAAGTCCGTCAAAGGTATCACTGGAAACTTTCAATTGGAATCCTTTGCTACGCGATTGGAGGAGTTCGAAGATTCAGATGCTGCCGTTGAATCACTGATCAGCAATGCGATCAACAAGCCTTCACATAGCTGGGTAGACCGAGACCTTGATGCCGCCATCATTCAGATCGGTTCACTAGCGATGGACTTCCGAAAAGCGGAGTCTCTCGCAGGTTTACGTGGACGCAATTCGGCCAGGAAAGTGTTCAATATTGTTCTTTCGGCTGGCCAAGGAAATGATCTGAGCCGCACCATTGAGGTTTCGAAAACTGATCAATCAAAAATTGACGCCACCGTCACGCAGATTCTGCCGATCCTTGAAAAAATTGATCCCCGATTAATCTTTGCAACGCTTGCCGACATCGGCATTAAGGTTGCTCTAAAAGATGAGGTGAAAACATGAGTACACACCATGTTCTTGGTCTATCTGGCGGTAAAGACAGTGCCGCTCTCGCCATCTATATGCGCGAGAATTTTCCGGAGTTAGACATCCAGTACTTTTTCACTGATACAGGTGAAGAGCTACCCGAGGTGTACGAATTTCTTGGAAAGTTGGAGGGATTGCTTGGTCGAAAAATTAACTATCTCAATCCAGATCGCGACTTCAAATTCTGGCTGCGCCACAATGGAAATTTTCTTCCGTCGCCACAAACGCGCTGGTGCACTATCAAACTTAAACTCCAGCCCTTCAAGGCATGGGTTAATGAATGGCTCAACAAAGGTGATGAAGTAGTCTCCTATGTCGCTATCAGAGCTGATGAAGAGCATCGTGATGGAATGCAGTCTCACCATAAGAACTTAAAGGTAAAGCTGCCGTTTCGTGAAAACGGTCTGAACAAAGAAGATGTTCTGGACATTCTGGAGGCTTCAGGCATTGGCCTTCCCAAGTACTACGATTGGCGATCACGCAGTGGTTGTACTTTCTGCTTTTTCCAACAAAAGATCGAATGGGTTCGTCTGAAGGAACGTCACCCAGAGGCCTTTGAGAACGCCAAAAATATGGAGAAGACTGCCATCGATAACGGGACTCGATTCACATGGTCACAAAATGAACCGCTTGCTGAGCTGGAAAAACCCGAAAGAATGGATCAAATTAAGCGAGACTTCGAAGCAAGAAAGCAGCGTGAGCTTGCAAACCGGCGCATAAATCCGTTGAGGGTGTGCTCTTCAGAAAACCTCGACCTTGATGACCTGTATCTTGACGATGAAGGCGGAGGGGCCTGCCTCGTTTGTCATAAATAAATCAAATAATTCGGACGCGCTGGGAGTGGTTGGGGCGATCAACTAGCACCCCAATCCCTCCCAACAATTGACACCATTGCAGAAGTGTTTGTAGGACTAACTTTACATCTCGGCGATAAACAACGGGGTCATCTAATAGCGTGTTGTGCAAAGACTCTGTCAATGCTCCGAAGTACAGTTCTCCGCCAGAAGATTTGAGCGTATGCACAAGCCAGCGATAAATACGAGTCGTTTTGAAAGCACGCCTCAACGCATCAGAATTCAGATCTACGCCGTTAATTCCTAGCAAGTGCAAGTCGCGTTCATCCAAGCTTAAGCGTGCACCACTCTCATCAAGTACAGGCGTTGACACAAAGCACTCTGAAAGAAAAAGTCGACCTGAAAATTCCATGTTTTGCAGCTTATCTAGCAACTCGCTAGGCCACTCCATTTCCTCTGTTGTGTTCATAGTCGCCGATCCCAGCACAGATGAAATCTCTCGAAAAAGAGTATCTGTTATTTCAATTGCGCCGTCGAAAATCTCATCTAACAGAGCCTGATTTGCTTCAGAATCCGGCACCAGAGTACATACCTCAGAGTTGGCGGATTCTTTCAGACCAAATCCAGAAAGCGTCGCATTTGCACTTCCAACAATAACGCCGCTTCCAGGTATGGAGAAAACTTTTCCGTGGAAATCTTGGCGGATATAAAAAGCAAGCCCTAACTGCTTAGCTAGAGGGTATGCATCTAAGTCAGATGCGCCGCTTAACAAGTCACCCAATCTCCACCGCGCAAGTATGCGACCGCCGTGGGTTGAGTTCTCTGAAGGGTAAAGAGTCCGTAGTGCTTCTGATCTCAGAAATGCAGAGCAAAGAGAGACTCCAGCAGGAGCGGGACCTACTTTGGCCAGAAGCCACCTTGCCGCAGTTTTTCCATCGATCAGTTGACCAGAAAACGGAAAAGCTAATGACTGTTCACCTTCAGAGTATCGACTCATGTTTGATTATTCGCTGCGATCCAAGAAGCGTCGAGCAATGCGTCCCCAGTCCACACGAGCGTCTTGAGCATCTTCGCGACGAACAGAGTCTTGTTCATCTTCATAGCGTGCCCATGCCATCAGCAAAAGCTTCAGTCCGTTGAGCGCATTGTTAAGGCGTTCCTCAAGGCTTTGAGTGCTTTGATCTTTCTTGTCCCGCTCCAGGACATCTACTAGTCGCGAATAAGCAGGATGGCGGGTGTTCAATGTAATGATCAATGCGCCGCCGCGCGGCTGAACCGAAAAGAACGCAGGACTGTCAATACTTGCTTCAGCAAACACATACTTTAAGGAGTCGTTGACTGCTGATTCTGCAATCTCTTTTGCATCGTCTTCGCTCAAGCCTTGCTCTGTAAGGCTTGAGGCAATATCACTCTTGCGCTCTTCAATAGGCTTGCTCTCGCCTTCATCACTTTCCCCACGCTTGCCTGCCGCTTGTCGTTCGCGAGTTTTTTCTGTCGCCTCTTTCTCCGCATCATGCGCTGTGGTGTCGTGTCTTGCTTCGCGACTCCTTTGATTCTTGAGCTGTTGATCAACGAGATCAAACATGCGTTTGATTTGCTTTCTGACGAAGTCGGCAATTTCAAGCAAGTAGGCGTGGGGGTCGCCATCTTTGATCATCTCGTCCTTGAGAGCCGAGATAGTTTTTCCCTCTGTCAGCAGGTCGTCGTAACTCAAATTCGCGACTTCGGCAAAATTGCGAGCACTTTGTTTGTTATTGGTCACGCCAAATACTTCATCAAGCGCAGGAGGAAATTCAACCTCCACACCCCACCAGCGATTTCGAGCGTCGGTGGTCGAAGCCCAAGATGGATCTAGCTCCAACTCGCGCCCTGCACGAACTACTGAAACGCCGACGTTCTTTGCCGCATGCCGACCATAGTCGCGGTTACCTGCTGTTCCACCTTCACGAGCGGATTTCTTTGCCATGCTGCAACGCACATACACATAATGAGTTTGATCGCCCAGCTTGATGGGCAGTTTTGTCTCATATGAGCTGGCATCTGGATAGGGCTCAAACATGGCTTGCTCATCGTATGGAGCAGGCGTAGATGTACCAACCATCAAATACAAGGGATCATTAGGACGAGCATACTCATCGATTGAATATGTGAGACTTTCGCTCTCAATACAAGCAAGACGAATTTTGACGTTGTCGTCTTCCAAAAATTTCCGATACATCCGACCAATGAGCTGCTCAGAGTTTTCAATAATTGCTCGGCCTGTTCGCCAAATGCAGCGATCAATTTGGGACCAAACCACCAAAGTGCCAGAGTCACCAAACTCCTTACTCCAGCCCAGCCATTCTTTTGGAATCTCCGTAGGAACTGGCTCAGGAATCTCGTCTAAAGTTCCACGCTCAATTTCCTGTATATCCAGGTAGGTGTGCATCGCTGATGCGATTCCCTTCTGCCAAGACCAAACATCAACACGCCTAGCCTGAGAAACAGATGAAGCTGGCAATCCCATGCCAAACTTACCCATGTGGGTCTGACTTGCGATTTCTAAGTTGGTTCCGTTGCCGAATTGAAGGGCCATTCTCAGGACCTCTTTATTCATGCCTCGGCCGTTATCCAGCACTGCGATTCGATCAATACGCTGACGCGAACGCTGCTCCACAAAATCAGTCTTCTGGATGCACAACAATTCGACACGGTTTGCACCAGCCTGAATAGAGTTGTCCATTAATTCGGCAATCGCGTAAGCCGCATTTTTATAACCGTTGTCCCGCATGGCCTTAACAGCCAAACGAGCTGGGACAATTTCAACCTTAGTCATCTTTATCACTCCAAACATCTTCCCAATTAGAGAACGCATCAACAACAGAATCAAAACCCGGCAGTGTTGTATCAACCACCGTCAAGATCTCGCACGTTTCATTTCCACCTGCAACTTTGCCTCGCATGGCACGCCCAACCATCTGGCTGTAAAGCACCAATGAAAGAGTCGGGCGAGCAATGAGAGCTGCGCTGGTTCGTGGCGCATCAAAACCAGTCGTCAGGACGCCAAAGTTGCAAAGGATTTTTGGCCGATCTTCGTCATCTTTAAAAGCAGCAATAGACTCCGCTCGTCCATTCGGGGACTTTGAAGTAATGCTTGCTGCCCAATGACCTCTAGCGGACAAAACCGCCGCCAGCAAATCACTTTGACGCACCGATGCGGCAAACAAGATGACCCTACTGTGCCGCTTTAGTAACTGTTCAGCGTGGTGAACAATCAACAAATTTCGCTGGTCGTTGTCACCCAATCTGTCCAAAACAGAGGAGGGCAGCTCAAACGTTTCCCGAATCCGATCCTGCTCGTCAGACGTCAAGGCAATATGGGCGGCGATTTCAATTTGCGTGAACTTCGGCTCTGCAAGATACCCCTGTTTGATCAAATACGAGACTGGATTGTCATAGCCATCTACCTTGAGCGTCACTTTGCGCGTCGCAAAGAACTCTGAGAGTTTTCGGTCAGCATCAGGCTCGTTCCAAGTGCGTCCTGGTGTTGCAGACAGTCCTAGCAGCTGAGCTGAAGACATAGGACGTAACAATTGATCAATGATTAACTGGTAGGTGGGGGCAATTGCTTGGTGAGCTTCATCCATCACCACCAGAGGATCCCTTGTACTAAGCGCTCTGAATTGCCCATCGTCATTGAGCAGCCGGGAGTAGGCTTTCTTAAGACCCGCAATGATCACCCCGTCTTGAACATTGCGAAGGTCTTCCTCATAAGGGCCCCAGTATCGGATGAGGGGCACATTGCGGATACCCAGTGCGCTCCAAGCTTTTCTAAATTCATCCCATGCTTGTTCGCATAGCTCTTCTGAGTGGGCAAGCCAAACAACAACACCCTTGTCTCTTTCGCGTAAATAGTTGGCCACTACATTCATGGCCGTTCGCGTTTTCCCCGATCCTGTAGGCATGTGCAGCAGTGCTCGCCTGGGCTCTTGAGCTAGGTACCACTCCACTTTTCTGAGTGCTCTAGCTTGATGCGGAAAGAGTGCAAAAACTGGCGAAACATCGACAACCGATGGAGTCAGTTCCTTGACCTCCGTAACCGGTATTTCGACATTGAAGAAACCGAAAAGCGCTTCCCTATCTGGTGCGCGTTTGAATTTATTTTTCTCCAAAAAGGCGTAGACGTCACCTGTCTGGTCCCAATTCAAAACAGTCGCCAGGTCTTTGGCTTCTTTGGGAGAGAGCATCAGCAGCAGCTGATTTCTTGTTGCTGCATCATCTAGCAGAGCGTCTGCAGGCCTTAGCTGCAGCAGAACCTTGATTAAATTCTTAGGATAGGCAAGTTTGGAATCGATGGCCGTAACGATGCTGAGCGTTCCTTCGGGCATCAAATCGGAGAGCGCGGTGTCCGCCCTAGACAAGAGATCTTCAAATTTCATTGACGCTTACTCGGCATAGAGGAAAACATGCTTTTGACAGGGGAGTTCGATGGCTGTTCTGCCGGAGTTATGAAAGCATTGAGATTGTTGTATTGTGATAGCAATGATTCATATTCCCGCTGGAACTCTTCTTGGAGAAATTGGGGTTTTTCGATGAGCGCATCAGAACCAAGCGAGCGAATCCAATTTCGTAACTGAACGGTGTCCTGAATAACCACTTCAATTCTCGTCCATTCATCGTCAATCGGCGTCATGATTTGACTGGTAGAAACCGGAGTTTCAGCCAAATATTTTGTCAGTACGCCACGTACCCGGAGAACTAGGCTGAAGGGTTCTTTTCCTAAGCGTATGCCGAACTCTCGCAGGATGAATTCGTCAATATCAAAGTCAGTCGGTTGAACAACTGGTATGTCTAGTAGTTCAGCGTTGTCAATTCTGTGCAGTGCTAAGAACCTTGCATCTTGGTAATTCTTGACAGTGCACACCAGATAGACGACTTGCTCCATCACGACCAACCCAAGCGGATGGACTGGGTAGGTCTTGGCTTCCACGCCGGAGCTGATAGCTCGATATGTCACCTGGATTTGCTTCTCATTGAGCAAACCGCTGTATACGGTTGCCTGAATCACTGGGTCAATCGGAGCAGGAACCTTATTTAGGGTGTGTGGGATCACACGGAGCTTGTCGCGCCATTTGCTGACGGAAGAAACCTGTGAGTTCGCCACGCCCTCAGCTGCGTTGAACCAGGGAGCCATTTGGTTCAAAGTAGATCTGGGCAGCATGTTCTGCATGTACTGTTCGACCAAATTGAATGTCAGTGCTGCATGTGCATCCATGCTGGGTATCTCTAGCTGGCTAGCGCCCTCCTGCCAACACCATCCTTGAGGCTTTGATTCATCAAAGTCCAGCGGAAATGTCGTGGCTAAGCTGTTTAAGTCACGTTGAACCGTGCGTAGCGACACAGCCATCCCCTGACCAAGCAACTGGCTGTGTATGGTGGGGGTATCAATGCGGCGAGGAAATCTTGGGATCAAACGCATCATTGCCCACTGGCGCATCAGGGTGTCGTTCATTTGCCCTCTAATGTAAGCATTTAAGCGACAATCCGCGTCGCTTATTGATGGTCTGGTGCATTGCAAAGCTCAGTTTACTAGAAATATTCTAAAAACGACATGATTTGTCGCTTGCCTGGCTATTCTGTTGTTCAGAGTCATGGGAGCACTTTTTGGGGGCCCAGACCGAGGGTGAGGAAGCTGAGAGGATCAATCAAGGTGGCGCACTATCCGAGATTGCTGTTCGAAGATCTGCAGCCCGATGCCAGGATAAGTTTGCGCAGAGGTCTCCTGCGGTACTGTGAGCTCGATACATTGGCAATGGGACTCGTTCTCCAGAGCTGGCTTCATGGCTGAATATTTCACGAAAAAAGGAGTTAAACATGTCCTTCTTTAAGCGTCTTTTGGGGATTTCTGACAGCAACCATGGTGAGATTTTGACCAAGGTTAGCGATCAGACGTGGGTTTCGACCAACGGAGATGTCATCAATCAAGTCAGCGATGATGTAAGCGTGTCAACTAAAGGAACTGTTTACACCCGGGTAAGTGACAACACCGTGGTTGGAAGTGATGGGAGTCTTTTTACCAGTCTGGGGGATTCGATGAATTCAGACGGAAGCATCAGAACTGGTGATATCGCCACAGGTAGGGGTGCAATATTCAATGATGATCCAGACTGGTGATCGTTCTTCGTCTAGATGATTTTAAGAATAGGAATTTCAAGTGATGTATTTTCTTGCTATTGCCGCAGTTGGATTTGTCTTACTGGTTTTTTTCGGTAGCAAGAAGAGCCACCAGGCAGAAGCTTTCAAGCATTCAGTCTTGGAAAAAGACAGGTTGAATACGCCGGAACCTGATCTTATCGTTTCAGATAATTGTGCAGAGCCACCGGGAAATTTTGTTTCTGAGAAAAATTACTCACTTAAGACCGTAGCAGCAGAAGTTCCGCATCAAAGACCGGTTGCTGAAAATCAGAAGAAAAATGAAGCAACTAAGTTGCGTGAAAGGGGGGATCATCGTGGTGCATATAAGGCCAGTATGTTTCTTCCACCGATTAAAAAAGGGTACCAAATATTCCTTCAAAACATGGGGGTAAAAGGTTTGGGCCATCGACGTGAGGCTGCCATAGAGTTCATTGATGATCTGAATCAGACATTGCGTCTAGAACATGAGCAGGACAACCCTCAAGACGCGAATGCCATAAAAGTTATCGGCTTAGGAGATTCTGGAGAGTATTTCTTGGGGTATTTGCCGAAAGATGTTTCGCTTCAGATTGTCAAGACAAAGTCTTTAGATGCTGTCTACGGCCGTCTAGTGCGCGCCTATCACGGAACAGATGACTATCTTGAAATTCAACTTCAGATTGTCGGATTGAAGACAAAGAAATCTGAGTTCGATGCATTTGCGAAAAAACTGCCAGCACAGGATTCACACAAAGAATATCTTAAATACTGGTCAATCCCGTTTGATGATGATTTAACCGTGGGCGATGCAGAGCTGAAAATTTCTGAGCACTCAAGCAAGGCTCGTCTGGACGCCAAAGCATGGAAAGAGTACATCACCTATCAAAATCTTCTTGATGTATTTGATGATGAGAGCCAACGAGAGTATTACGGAATTCAAGAAGTTCCTCGTGCTGTCGTGATGGCCACTGTCAAAGCTATGAGAGATGAACTGGGCTCTTACAGTGAAGTGGCTGACGACCCTGACGCGATTGCGCAAAGAGTTTTAGAAGATCATCCTGAGTTAACTCTTGAAAAATAGTCAGACGACAAGGTAAGGCGAAATGGAACCCGCTGGCAGCACTAGGACTTCCCACTCGATTGGGAAAAAGGTCCTCAACGATCTCTACATACATGCCGAATATTTGTCGCACCTCGGTCAAGATTCTGAATTAAATCAGCTCGTGCAAGTTGGTCTTCAGTTGATGGCCGAGGATGACCTTGCTGCCTGCAATGTGGTCAAAATTAATCGACACAAGCAGCGGCTGTCTTTCTTGCAGTACCTGGACTTTGATGAAGACCCTTTTCCGACCTTGAACGGTGCTTGGGCTATTGATTTGCATAGGAACTTCGTCACCTTTCGCTCCTATTCGAGCTCACTGAACCCGCCAATTCTTCACAGAAAAGAACTGCTCGTGGCTGATGACCATCCAGGCCGGGAGGGGTGGGTCGCTACAACCAAGTTGGCGGAAGACCTAGGGTTTTTCTCGACGTCCTCACCAATCGGGTTCAGAGAAAACTGGAAGCGACTGATTTCAGAAAAGGGATTCCGGCTCGAAAACAAGCATTTCGTACCTATAGGCAACACAATTGAAGATGAGGTCGAATCCCCAACATTTCTGGGGGAGGCACAAGTACAAAGACACCTGACAGCACTCAGCCGAAGTACTCTGTCAGCTCCCGTGCAACTGCTAATCGGTCATGGATTGATCAATGATCAAATCTCTGTCTTTGACTATGGTTGCGGACGCGGGGATGATCTCAAGGGACTTGAGAGCATAGGGATTCGGTGCGCGGGTTGGGATCCTCACTTTGCGCAAGACCAACCACAGATCGCTTCTGACATTGTGAATCTTGGATTCGTTGTCAACGTCATTGAAGATCCTGCGGAGCGCGTTGAGGCCATACAGAGAGCATTCTCACTTGCCTCTACGGCCCTGGTTGTTTCGGTGATGCTGTACACGAATGATCGTCCCGGGAAGCCTTACCAGGATGGATTTCTGACTGCAAGAAACACATTCCAGAAATACTTCTCACAAGACGAATTCAAAGACTATCTTGAAAAGATTCTGGACCAAGATCCGATCATGGTTGGCCCAGGCATCGCCCTTGTCTTCCGGGACAAAGATGCAGAGCAACGATTCCTGGTAAGCCGTTACAAGAGTTCGAACGTCGCACGAAGGTTGTTGAGTGCAAGACTCAGCCCGAGGCTGCCTAGATCACCGAAGATTGAAAAAATCCGCGAGCCTCGTTTCACCAAGGTAGAGCGAGAGTTCACCGAGTTACGCCCGACGCTTGATACTTTATGGGCGCTCACTCTTGACTTGGGTCGATTTCCCGAAATTCATGAAGTCCCGAAGCTAAGTGAAATTCAGGAAAAAATTTCGCTCACCCGTGCTTTTAGGCTTATTCGTACTCATTACGACCTGGGCCTGTTAGAGAAAGCAGCACAGACCCGTGCAGACGAGATCAAGCTTTACATTGCATCACTCCAGTTTGGAAAGAAGTCTCCTTACAAGGACTTGGAGCCAACGCTTCGATTTGATGTTCGCCATTTCTTTGGCGACTACAAGACAGCCACTTCGGAAGCCTTGAAGTTGCTACTGGATTCCGGCAAATCAGATGTGATCTTGCAAGCATGCAAAGCTGCGGCTGCCGACGGACTTGGCTGGCTAGACGAAGAGCACTCACTCCAGTTGCATGTCTCAATGGTTGAACGGTTGCCCGCTGTATTGCGTGCCTATATCAATTGTGGACTCTTGCTTTGGAACAACATCAGCTCCATTCAACTGGTGAAGATTCATATCGGCTCTGGGAAGTTGACGCTTCTCAAATACGATGATTTCGACCAGCACGCTATTCCCATCTTGGTGAAGCGAGTGAAAGTGAATATTCGTAAGCTTGACTACGATGTCTTTGACTACCAAGCGCCGCAATACCCGCCCTCTGCTCTGCTTTTCAAGAGTCGATACATGCATGAGGACATGGATGGATACGCAGAACAAGTTGCATTTGATGAGCAGCTTGAAAGCACCGGCATCCTTGATCAGTTCACGACGCATCCAACCAGAGAAATTCTGGAGGCGGCCCTGGAGGAAAAGCGCATGGAAATTTCTGGGTTGCGGCTTATTCGCAGCACCAAGATTCCACCGCTGGATCAGGCGTGTGGAACCAATTTCAAATTTCGAGATCTGATTGAATGCGGTGAGACGCAAGCCAGACTCCAACTGTCAAATATTCCCCTGAACCCTGATACCTACAACGCACTCTTCGACTTGTGCAATCTGGTCTTGGATCCCGTCATTGACTATTTCGGCGGGATCAATTTGACATACGGTTTTTCGTCCCCAGCTCTTTCTGCGAAGATTGACGGTCGTATTGCGCCCAAGCTCGATCAGCATGCTGGCCATGAATGCAATCGTCTCGGAAAGCCAGTTTGTGACAGGCTAGGGGCTGCTGTTGACTTCAACGTTGATGATGAAAACATGCTTGAAGTCGCTCAGTGGATTGTGTTGAACACCCCATTTGACAGGCTTTATTTTTATGGGGCGGATCGCCCACTGCATGTCAGTTACAGCGCTTCTCCAGCATCACAAGTTACTGTGATGCGCCGAACGGCGCAGGGCAATCTGGTGCCTAAAACGCTTGATCCTGTTCAGTTTTTGGGCCTCAAATGAAGATCAAAAAGTGTGGAAAAGCCTTGCGTGAAATACCAAAGTTTGATCATCTCAACCACCCCTCAAGTCGATCAAATACTCTTTCGCAGAGATGTTTAGATCGGTTATCGATAAATGCAGAATTCCACGGTAAACCCTGCTCGCCTCGGTATGCTAGCGGTGCCAGATGCGATAAATAATTAGCAGAAGAAGTAAGCGCGCTCAGGCTCGGTGGCAAAGTGGTGAGACCCAGAGACGACATCAAGGCCGCGCCTGTTGCTCCTGTCGCAGTACTGTTTGGAGTGGTCAGACTCCAATAGTAAAAGACCTTGTCAGGCCATTCGGAATAGACAGATGAGTTCACCGGTACGGACAACAGCGTCAAATTTCCAATTTTGTCTACAACCGAGAAATTGCCTGGGTATATGGTTGGATCAAAGTGCGTAGTGAACTTGATCGTCGTTGGTTTATCTCGCGTAGCTACATGCTCAATGACCTCGTATTCACTTGCATGCCAAGATCTGCAGTTGAGAAGGTTTGAAGAGTTATTCATGCCATTCACGAATAAGCCTTCATTACCAGGTGTTAAATCAGGCGCAGCATCGTGAGCTGACGCAAATAGAGCAAAACGACATACAGCCTTTCTAGAGTACCAAGCTGTTTGCTTTGCATGATTAACCCAAGTAGTACGTGCAGCTGCAGAATTGGTGGCATCGTAAATACCATGCGATGCGAGTGCATTCCTAAAGGCTGTTTTTATGAAACCCACTGTTTGGTTTTCAGATCCTGATGCTACAGAAATATTCGAACTCGTTGATTGAAAAAGTTGTCGATACTCTGAGTCTGGGAACCGCCCATGAAGCGCACCCATCCAAAATGTAAAGAAGGCTGCTGTAGCTTGGCAAATTGATTGAAATTCTGAGGCGGCCAAACCAACACTTGTTGCATTGCCTTGTGCTCTCAGCAGCTTTGCATAAAAAATACTCAGCACGCTGTGAGCAAACTGGTGACCAGCATCACGAAGATAAAAAATGCACAAGGCTGACATATCAGCTTGTTGTGCATTGAGACCTAAGCTTTGCAGATGTGTGACAAGCCCAAAGTTCGCTGAGTTTTTTGCCGAACGTCTTGGCAATATGAAATGTTGGCAGTACTCAGCTTGATCAGCAATACAGGTAATGAACTCCTTCGCTGCTGCATTTGCCGGTCTTGGTAATTTTTCTGATAGCCAATCTCGTTCGTCGCTGAAGCGCTTGCTGATTACTTCTCCGCTGAAAATGAGTGCCGATGAGACGATTACCCTATCTGTCAAATCTTCCTTGCCGCTAGCAGTGCTTTCAGTTTCAAATACACGCTCAATACGGTCTATTTCAGGTTTGATGGCCGTTGAATAAGAGTTTCCCCATGAGTGCACGACCATTGGTTTGAAAACTTCAAAGGCCGTCAGAGGTGTTCCTGTGGCATTCAGAGACTGGAACATGTCAAAGGCTAATCCAAGATCTAAGCATTCGATGACTACTAAGTGGCATGAATTTTTCAAGAATGAACAGGCCGCCAACAGCAACATACCGCCGTAGTAGGCCGACTGTTCTTCTTCTGATAGTGATTGGATTGCCTGCAAATCTGGTGGATATGCCATGAAGTTAAAAAGACTGCCGTCTTTTTCCCCGTTTGCAGCAAGCAATCCGTTGGCTAGATCGAAGTCGGCACTGTTCGTTTCTGTATCAATTCGGTTCTGAAAAACATCAAGAACACTTGCTACGCGCTCGTCCGTTTTGATGTCTTGTAGCGGAATTCCGTCGATGAAATTTGACAAAAAACTTGAGGTATTTGATCTGTAGAAGTCTTGGGAGTTACCCGCTAATGTCCATTGATCTGAAACTGGATTTGCGGTCACATCTCCTGCTCTGATGATCAAAGGTTTGAGTCGTGGTTGAGCTCCCGTTTTTCTAATTTCAACAGAATAGAACTCTCGAATTTCTGGTTGTTCATTGTGAAGTTCATCGGCTAAATTCGCCAATTCAGGCACGCCATTTTCAAACGCACGTAGCTTCGCCACAGCTGCCGCGATGCTATGACTCAATACGCAGGCAAGCATCGCGATAGAGGTGATTCGCTGTTGACCGTCAACCACATTCGAAATCTTTGTTAAAAGATTGGGGGTGTCTGTATGGACACCTACAGCAACATTTGTCTCGTCGTGAAGAATGACTGTTCCAAGAAAAATGCTGTTGTTGTGCTTCGTAAGGGTGCGCTTCATCCCTGAGAAGATATCGGTGACCAATTTTTCGGCGTTTTCTTCGTCCCACGAATAGTTTCTTTGATAGTAGGGAACGTAAAAACCGCGACCGGACTGTAAAAAAAAGCTATGAAGGCTGTCTGCGCTGTGCTTGAAAGATTGGCCCATCATTTTCCCCATCAAATTGAGATGTTTATTCTAAGTGCCCAACCCTTCACTATGTAAGAGAAAACCATTCGTGACGGGGGATTTCAAGATCCTGCTCTTGGCGGCATTTCGTTCCTTCAAGCGTAGTTACAGTGTGCTTTGTACGCCAGAGTTTTGCCGCCATAGTCGTAAGCACCAGCACACACATCATCGATGGGGATGTAGCTTTAAGGAGGATTTTCTCTTTCGAATGCATGCGTCAAGCGCAGAAACATCTATCCGGCGAGGACCTACAGCCACACATCTCCCCGCTTTCTTCCCGATGTGAATGTCGGCTGGACGTTCCACCCTAGCGTACTGTGCTTTGCGATTGATGCTGCATCAGGGTGGTGATACCGGTTGGGTAACCCATACGAGACCGCAGCTACGGAATTCTTCGCAGCTGGCGGTGGTGGCGTTCCAACGCACTTGCCGCCGTGATGGGTGATCGCCATTGCGCTGATATTACTCGTCGCCTGACTAGGAAGAAGCTGGTAAGGTATGTCTCCCGGGAGTAATACCCGTTTGTCTAAGCTGTTGACCTTCAATGCATACCCACTGCCATTACGTTCCGTCGTAGCGCCAGTTCCGCGCCAAAGATTAAGTCCTGGTGCGAGTGTGTATGTTGGCGTGGAAAGAAGTGTGAGTCGGGAGCCTAGCTTAGCCTGTAGTTTTGCGGCGTTCGGACCGACGGATTGGTTTGGCGCAAACCAGGTGAGGTTCTGTAGGTCTAGTAACTTGGTTACTGCAAGCGAGTAGTGATCAAAGTCCCAATGTGATAACACAACGAACCCGTCCGCAGGTACTCGGGAGCTGTCCGGAAACGAGTTCGGAAACGTGTGGTGATGGAAGAATATGGGCCCTCCGACATCAAAGTACCCAAGTATTTTGGACTCGGGATCCATGTGTTGGTGCAACGCCGTGAAACTGGCCTGCCCGACGTCGACTACACGCACATGGTAACTGCCGATAGTATCCCGTGCGTCTCGACGACCTGTGTCAATCTGGCGGGGTGCTTGCTTACCCGCAGCGCACAATGCAGTTAGTGACTTCCACAGGTCAGGGGAGCCGTCTGGTTCAATGATTTTGGCGTCCACAAGATTGCTTCTCTGAATTAGGCCTCCGTAGTTGTCTGCCCCCGACACAAACCACACTGGGGGCTCGCAGTAACTCTGCTGCAAATGCAGTTCCAGCCAAGTCCCCTCGGTCCATCTCACTCCCGGGAAGCGCTCCTGTAAGCGCTTGAAGGTTGTCATGAGCCTTATAACTAGCAGGCTAGCAGCCTCTCGGCGAAGCGCAGAACCGTCTTCGATCGCCTCGGATCGAATCGCATCAATCAGAAAGCTTGATCGACCGAGTTCATTCTGTTCTTCATCAGGCTGTGTGATTGCGTCGATAAAACCGTATGCTCTCACGGACTCACGTTCATCATCCATTCGCTATCCTTGAAAAAACTTCTGCATAGAATGCAGATATCGTGCCGTCAACCAGTACCTGACCGTATAACCGATAACAATCGCTCCGCGAACGGACATGACCAAATCTCTAGCTGAATTCAAACGTTTCTTGGCTAAGTCGGCCCCTAAGCTGTCTGAGTACGAGAAAAAGCTGGCCAATCTGATGCTAGAGGGATTCGACGAAATCTCGGCGGTCGGGACGGCCGGAGGCCGACGCGGGAAAGTATTGGCGAAACTGATTGTTGACAAAGGTGCGACCACACCTCCAGTACTCGAAATTGCGGCCGACGAAGCGAACGCCAATGAGAGCGAAATCATCCAGCTTACTAAAGTGGAGATTGAGCATTTTCGTGGATTTTCTGACAAGCACACGTTCGAATTCAAAAAGCTGTACACCTTTGTATACGGCCCGAACGGGACGGGAAAGTCGAGTCTTTGTGAGGCGCTCGAATACGGATTGCTAGCTTCTATCCACGAAGCGGATTCGAAGCGGATACCCGTCACTGATTACATTAGAAATGCCACATCGAAGAAGTCTGCGAAACCCGTCCTATACGGAGATACCGCGAAAGAAAAAGGAATCGAAGTAAGGGCGGATCCTCGCAGTTTCGAGTTCTGTTTTATCGAAAAAAACCGGATCGACGGATTCGCGCGAGTGGCGGCCAATACTCCGGCGACCCAGCAGACACGGTTGGCCGCGCTGTTTGGCTTAGAAGAGTTCAACACGTTCGCAACGCAGTTCAACGAGAGTCTGGACACTTACCTAGACTTAGTCGGGAAAAAAGGGAAAGATCTCGCGGACCTGGCAAGCGGCCTCGCCGGACACAAGGCGATCCTTGAAGGTCTCCCGGAACAAGCCAAAGCTGCCGAAACACGAGCCGCTGTGTTGCTCGAGAAATATCCGAAGTGCAAGAACCTCGAGGAAATCAAGGTCGCCCTAACCGGCCCCGAAGGCAACGGCGGCAAGCAAAAAGCGAACAACACTGAAATCGGCCGCCTGCAGAATCTTAAAACTGTCACTGACCCCGGAACGGACGATATTCTTGCCGACGCCGACGAATTGCTACTGCTCATCAAAGAGAAGGCGACATCAGAAGAGTTTCTTAACCAGTACAAGCACCAGCTTTCACTTCGGGACCTTTACGCCGCGATCCTAGGGAACCGAGAAAAATTTGGGAACGAGTGTCCCGCGTGCGCCTCCGAACTCTACCGCGACGGTAGTCTCACTGTTCCGGTCGATCCTTACGTTAATTCGGAGGAAAAATTGAAGTACTTCGACGCTGCCCTGAAGGCCGAAGAGCGGATCAAGGAAATCCGGGAGACCCTTAACCTCGGTTGGCGCAACCTGCTTTCGAATATCACCAAGCTACCTCCGTCCGCTGCGGCTGTCGGATTCGTTAGAGCACCTGAGGTTGACTCTTTCAGTGCCGAGGCCTCCCATGCCAAGGATGCGGCGGCCATAGGGACCGTCCTCAACGCTCTAACGGCAAAACGCGAGCTCCTTCAGGCGCTGAAGGATGCGACCGCGAACCATAACAGCAAGGTTGAAAAATCCAAAGCGGCGATCAAGGATCTTGAGGACGATAACCTCTCCATCTCCAAGGACGTTGAGGAAATAGTGGCCATCTCGACCCTTGTCACTGCGAACACAAACAACCAGACAGAGGCGACGCAGGCTATCGAGAAGTTCAACCTGGAGAACGAGGAGTTAATCAGGGAGGCTGAAGCCGAGAAACCGGGAGTCGCGAGAAACCTAAGCTACAGCACTGCTTATGTCTCGCTCCGTGAAAAGCTCTTGACCTATAACACTGGACTGCCTCTAGCCTTGGCAGCGGATCTCAATGAGAAGACGCTCAAGTTCTACAACGAGATCAATAAGAATGATCACCCTTCTGACAGGCTCAAGTCGCTGAGGTTGCCGACGGCCGCTGGGGAGAAGATAGAAATTGAGTTTGAGAATGGGGACAAGTGCGACGCGCTTCAGGTCTTAAGCGAAGGTCACATTCGGTGTCTCGGGCTAGCGATCCTGTTGGCGAAAATTACCAGGGACCGCCTCCCGTTTCTGATATTCGACGATGTCGTGAACTCGATCGACGACGAACACCGAGGCGCGATCATTGATCTAATCTTAAATCCGGAAGAGGTCGGTAAGAGGCAGCTCATCGTCACGACTCACGGCGAGGATTTCGTGAAGCGCCTTGAGAATGCCGTGCCGATGAAGAAGTACGAGGAAACCGTGACCCGAATCGACTTCCTCGTGCCATTCGCCGCCAAGAAGATCACCGTGAAGCTTGACTCGCCCCGCCACTACCTAACGGTGGCAACCCGAAGCTACGAAGAAGGGCGTACGCGCGACTCTTTGAGTTACGTCCGGAAGGCCTTCGAAGAAGAACTCAACCGTCTCTGGAAGAAGATTGCAAATAAGAAGCTGTCGGCGCAGATAAGTGTCGGAATGAGGGGGCCTGGAGATCCTGACCTTATGAGCTTGGCGACGGGACTACACCAGTTCCTCGGAAGGAAGGATGTGACCGTTTTCCAGGATGCCGTGCCGTACATTGGCGAGATACTTGGATGCGGCGAGAAGTACAAAGTCGAGTGGAACTACCTGAACAAGGGAACCCATGAAGAGAATCAGGCCGAAGAGTTTGACGCCGTGATCGTTCGGCACATGCTCGAGACCGTCATCAAGCTCGACGAGGCAATCGACACTCCGCAGGCATGATGGTTATCCTCCGGACCTCGGTTCGAGTCTGTACTACTGGTAGATCGTTAATCTGATTGTTAAATTGTGGACTGTGGTTCAAATCCAGAAATGCCGCGCACTAATTTCGTGCATTTTTTGGCATTAAGTTGTTACCTCCTATTACCGCACATTTGCTTTTAATTACTAAGTGGTCAAAATAGCAGGTTGTTAGTTAGTCAACTATCCACCACCATATGCAAGTTTAAAGGCCGCTAGGTTTAACCACCTGGCGGCCTTTTTCTTTGTTCTGCAAGCCCTGTATTCAAGGGCTGCCAAGGTTTCGCCTTGAAATCAATCTAGAGAAATTTTTTGTTCATGAATCAGTTTGTGCCAACGTTGCACCTCAACACGATTCAGGTCTGTGTATTGCTGCGGCGTGCTGGCAATGGGCTCAATTCCAAAATCAATTAACTTCTGTTTGATTGCGGGTTGTTGAATCACGGCTGCAATTT
>Ga0228700_1000861_pt1 | contig 23303 bp, 23 predicted proteins | sample McNCre317_Aug_MG_FD_178019 | JGI IMG/M metagenome (GOLD analysis project Ga0228700, IMG submission 178019) | Freshwater microbial communities from McNutts Creek, Athens, Georgia, United States - 3-17_Aug_MG | ecosystem: Environmental > Aquatic > Freshwater > Creek | place: USA: Georgia...
CGATCTTGACCGCGCCCATGACCTGCGCCGAGTCGGCGACCCAAGCGGAATCGGCCACTTCGGGCGTGTGTGCATCAAGCTGGTAAATGGCCATGTGTGTCTCCAAGATGGTGATCGGATCGGCGAAACCTACAATTGTAGGCAGGCTCAAGGCCCACGCCTGAGCGCCCGTCTGTCATTTGCCGGTCTGCCCCGGGTTTTGTGACGATCCACCCATTTTGCCGATCTCTTCTTGCCAAGCATGTCCTCTTTGCGAACCGCTGCCCTGGGCCCCTGGGCCGAAGCTGACCCCGTGAAAAAAGCCCAGGCCACTTTGGCCCTGGACCTGAACATGCCTGTGCGTGCGCATGAAGCACTGCAAGCGCCCTGCCTGAGCCCGGGTCGCCCCGCCAAACCCGAGTTGCTGCCGCACACCCACATCAAGGCCAAATCGCTCACCACGCCTGAGGGCCGGGCCATCTTGCTGCACTCGATCACCCACATCGAGCTCAACGCCATCGACCTGGCGCTGGACGTGGTCTGGCGCTTTGCGGACATGCCCGATGCGTTTTATACGGACTGGGTGCGCATTGCCCAAGAGGAAGCCAAGCACTTCACCTTGCTGCGCAACCATTTGGTGGGCATGGGCTATGACTATGGCGACTTTCCGGCGCACAACTCCCTGTGGGACATGGCAGAGCGCACCAAGGGCGATTTGCTGGCCCGCATCGGTATCGTGCCGCGCACCATGGAAGCCCGAGGGCTGGATGCATCGCCAGGCGTGAAAAACAAGCTGGTCAGTGCCGGCGATCATGCGGCGGGCAAGATCCTGGACATCATCCTCGAAGAGGAAATCGGCCATGTGGCCGCAGGCAACCGCTGGTACCGCTATTTGTGCACGCAAAGAGGTTTGGACCCGGTGCAAACTTATGCCGACTTGGTCGCGCAATACGATGCGCCCAAGCTGCGACCGCCTTTCAACATGCCAGCGCGGCGCTTGGCGGGGTTTGAAGAAGCCGAGTTGGCGGCTTTGAGTTGAGCTTCATGCCAGTAAGTCGACACCTTCAGGTTCGACGTTTTTTCGCTTCGGCAAAAGCCCCATGTCGGAGCTGAAGCCTCCGAACTTCTCATGCGCCCCTGTACACATGAGGGTGACCGCTTCAGCGACAATCTGAGCTGTTCTTTGTGTTTTCAGCGCCTGCTGAAATTTTTCTTTTCAACTTGAATCGACACCTGCCATGAGCGTTTACGACACCCTGAAATCCCTGAACATCGAACTGCCCCCCGTGGCTGTACCCGCTGCGGCTTATGTGCCCTTTGTGCAGTCCGGCAACATGGTCTTCCTGTCGGGCCACATTGCCAAGAAAGACGGCAAGGTCTGGGCAGGCCAGTTGGGCAAGGACATCGGCACCGCCGAAGGCCAGCAAGCGGCCCGTGCCGTGGCGATTGACCTGATGGGCACCTTGCATGCCGCCGTGGGCGACCTGAACAAGGTCAAACGCATCGTCAAAGTGATGAGCCTGGTCAACTCGACCGGCGACTTCACCGAGCAGCACCTCGTGACCAACGGCTGCAGCGAATTGTTGGGTCAGGTCTTTGGCCCGCAAGTCGGTGCACACGCCCGCAGCGCCTTTGGCGTGGCACAGATTCCGCTGGGCGCTTGTGTCGAGATCGAATTGATTGCCGAAATCGGCTGAATTTCAGAACTGGCAAAAATTCAAACAAGGCAAACGATGTCCAAGTGGCTTGTCGCCCTCCCATTGCTGCTCGGCTTGACGGCCTGCGGCCTGACGTCGACACAAGCCGTGTACGAAGAAATCCGCGCCCAGGAACGGGCCAAGGCGGTGGGCACCAGCGTGCCACCGGGCACGGGCTTGCCGCGCTACGACCAGTACCAAAAAGAGCGCTCCAACCTGTCCCCCGAGAACCGCTGACTCTCTATGCAAAACGTTGACCTGAAACACGCCTACCGGCTGCTCAACCAAGGCCCCACCGTGCTGGTGGGCAGTGCTCACAAGGGCCGCAGCAATGTGATGGCTGCCGCCTGGGCCATGCCACTGGACTTTGACACGCCCAAGATCGCCGTCGTCATCGACAAAAGCACCCTCACCCGCGAGCTGGTCGATGCCTCGGGCGTGCTCAGCCTGTGCGTGCCTTGCGTGGCCATGAAAGATCTGGTCATGGCCGCAGGCGGCATGAGCGGCAAAAACCACACCGACAAACTGACGCGATGCCACATCACGACCCACGCGGCTGCCCAGACTGGCGTGCCGTTGGTGGACGGCTGCATTGCGCAGATGGAGTGCCGTGTGCTGCCAGCCACCGCGCATGTGGCAGGACCGCACGACCTGATCCTGGCCGAGGTGATAGGGGCCTGGGCCGATGAGCGCGTGTTCAGCGAAGGCCACTGGCACTTTGAAGACGCTGCCCCCGAACTGCGCAGCCTGCACCACGTGGCAGGCGGACACTTTTATGCCATTGGCGAGCCTGTGCGTGCCCTGCCAGTGGTCAATGCCTGAATTTCAACCGGAGACCTTCATGACCCTTTCCATGTCCACCGCCACCCTGCCTGTGTGCACCCGCATGCTGACCAACCTGAGCCACATCCTGGCCAAGGCCGAGCAGTTTGTCGAAGCCAAAAAGATCGACCCCACGGCGCTCACCACCTACCGCCTGGCCCCTGACATGTTCCCCTTCACCCGCCAGGTGCTGATCGCCTGCGATGCGGTGAAAAACGGCGTGGCCCGCTTGAGCGGTGTCGAAGCGCCCAAGTTCGATGACACCGAGACCACTCTGGCCCAGCTGCAAGAGCGCATCCAGAAAACCCTGGCCTACATCGCCACCGTGCCCGCCGCAGCGCTGGACGGTACCGAAGACAAAGAGATCACCTTCCCCGCAGGCCCGGGCAAAACCCGCACCCTGAAAGGCCAGGACTACCTCACGGGCTGGATGCTGCCCAATATGTATTTCCACATCACCACGGCCTACGCCATCTTGCGCCACAACGGCGTGGACGTTGGCAAGATCGATTACCTGTTGGGCGCGCAGGCCTGAGCTGCGCGGCACGTGATTGAAGGGGCCGCTTTTGAGCGGCCCCGTTCACTTCAGCGGCAGCTGAAGCTGCTGGCGTCTTCAGGGTTGCCGGTGCCCTTGTAGTGGGCGTATTGCGGGTACGCACACAGCGGGCGTGTGCGGCCAGGGTACACCACCGTGCCGCTGGCAGGCACGCTTTGCGGGGCCTGGCCTTTTTCGACCCAGTCCACCAGACTGCCCAGGCCGTCGATGCTGTCGGTGGCTGCGCCACCTGCGCAGTGGCCCATGCCGGGCACCAAGAAGAGACGGGCAAACTCGTTTGTCTTCGGGCCGTTTTGCGCCGTCAGGCGCTGGTAGTAATCCACCATTTCATCGGGCGAGAAGATCGGATCGGCCATGCCGTGGATGAACATCAGCTTGCCGCCTTTGGCCTGAAAACCCGCCAGCTTCGCATCGCTGTCGGTGTTGAACATCCAGGCATGCGCGTCCATGCGCTGTGGGTCGCGGTCAAAGTCGAATTTGTAGATGCTCAGGCTGCGGTCTGGCGGTGTGACGAAGTAACCCTGCAGCGCGTCTTCCATCAAGAAGACATGGCGCGAATTGGCTTTGGCCGTGGTCGAGTTGCCCAGCTTCCACATGCGCCAGTCGTTGCTGGGGTGGCCCATGCCGGGGTCCCAAGGCCATGAGAAATACAGGGGCTGCCCAGCCGAGTTCTTGGCACCCGTGAACATCTTCTTCAAAGCGCCCACCTGTGCAGGGGCCAGGCAGCTGTCGTCCTTGGTACCTTTGCATTGCAAGGCTGCCACATCGAATTGACAGGCGGCCGGGTTGGACACCAGGCCATCGCCCACACCGTCGAGCGCGTCGCATTGATTCAGAATGCTTTTTCGGATCAGGGCCAGATCGCCATCGCTCAAGGCCTGGCTCAGCACCGGCTGGCCGTCGGCCCCCTTGGGCGCAACAGCTTGCAGGGCTTGGGTGTCCCAGGCTGCGGCAATGGTTGCGCCCTTCGATACGCGCATGGCCGGGGCCATGGCAATCACGCCATCGAAATAGCTGGGGAAACGCTGGGTGAACATCATGGCCTGACGCCCGCCGCCCGAGCAACCAATGAAATATGACTTGTCGGCTGGCTTGCTGTAGAACTGGCGAATCAAGTCCTTGGCCGTCACGGCCACCTTGTCGTGCGCGTTGTAGGCATTGTCGGTGCGGGCGATCGGATCAAAGCCGAAGTCAGCCGTAGGGCCTTGGTGCCCCGCATCGGTGGTGACCACGGCAAAGCCCCGGTTGAGCGCATAGCCAGGCGCAGCTTGCGGCCCCACAGCGGGGCGCACCACGCCGTCGTTGCCACCTCCGCCCTGGTACAAGAAGCGGCCATTCCATGCGGTGGGCAGTCGCAACTCAAAACCGATGTGGTACGGCTTGCCGTCTTGCCCCATGCGCTCGGCCATGCGACCGGTGACCTTGCAATGCGCGACCAGCAAAGGGCCAGTGGTGACGCCTGGCGGGCGAACCGCTTCGCCGGTCACGACTTCAGTCTTGAGCGTCATGCCCGGTGTCGCTACCGATGCAAAGCTGGCGCAATACGAGGTCTGCGCCCATGTCGCGCCGCTACTGAGCAACAGGGCTCCCATGGCCCACAGAGATTTGAAATGCACTTGGGTCATGGCGTGCTCACTCATTTGCAAGAGAAGTTGCTGGCGTCCTCCACCGAGCCGCTGCCCTCGTAGGTGGCCACGGTGGGATAGGCGCACAGCGGCCGAGTGCGCTTGGCCGACCATTCGGCGGGCAGTTCGGTGTTCACGCCACCGGCGTTGCCTGCGCCGCGCACACTGGCCACCACGGCCTGAGGTGCGACGCCCTGCTCCACCCACTTGACCAAGGGACCGAGCAGATCAAACTGATCGGCGGCGGGGCCCATGCTGCAGTGGTTCATGCCGGGCACCGGAAAGTAACGCGCAAAGTCGGAACCCGTATTGGCATTCACGCGATTCAAACGCTCCACCCATTGGCGGGTGTCTTCGGCCGAGAAAATCGCATCGCTCACGCCGTGGTACATCACCACCTTGGCCCCACGCTCACGCAAAGCGGCCATGTTGCTGGGGTTGGCTTCACCGGGCGGGGTCATCAAGGACCAGCCCGACTCGCGGTAAGTGTCGTTGGTGGCCGAGAACATGGCCAGTCGGGCGGTGACGTTTTCTTCAAGCGGTTTGAGCGGCATGGGCGGCACGCTGAAGATGGTGCTGATCGCCAGTGGATCGCGGATCAATGAGTCGATGAACTTCCAGGTGCCCCAGTTGGCCCCGGCAATGCCCAAGTCATAAGGAAAACCTGCGTAAAACGGCTGGCCCGAAGAGGTCTTGGCCCCCGCAAACACGTTGGCGATCACGCTCTTTTGCGCGGTACTCAGGCATGCGCCATTGCGCTCGCCAGTGCAAGTGGGCACATCGGTGTGCACATTGAAATTCGCTTGGCACGCTTGAGTCGCTTGCACCATGCCGTCGCGCACGCCGTCGAGCGCATCGCATTTGTCTGCAATGGCCTTGGCCACCGTGTTGCGCTCTTGCGGCGTGAAGGCGCTGGCCAGATCGGGCAGCGTGCCGTTGGGGTTCATCGGGTTTTTCACCGTGGCCCCCGGCGTGGCGATGGTGGCCCACTGCTGTGCGCCCCAAATTTGCGTGAGCGCGGCATAAGGCAAGCGGTAGCCCGGCGCACCGACCAGATAACCGTCGTACTGATCGCCCACACGGGCCGCAGCCACCATGGCGTGACGCCCCCCGTTGGAGCAGCCGCCGATGTAGGAGCGGTCAGGCCCCTTGCCATAGGCACCGGCGATCAATTGCTTGGCCATGGGTGTGAGCTTTTCGACCGCTTGGTAGCCGTAGTCCAGACGGGCTTGGGGCTCCAGACCAAACACCGGCGTTTGGGGGCCAGAGTGTCCCGCGTCCGAGCTGATGACCGCAAAGCCCTGCATCAAGGCCCCCGTGAGCGGTCCACCGCCCAGTGCGCCCAGGGCGGGTTGAACCGAGCCATCCAGCCCGCCATTGCCTTGGTAATAAAACCGGCCATTCCACGCCATGGGCAGGCGCATCTCAAAGCCAATGGCGTAGTCACGCCCATCGCTGCCTTTGCGCTCGTGCATGCGCCCTTTCACCAGGCAGTGCTCGGGCACCGGACGATCACCCTGCATGACGGCCCCTGCGGCCACCGGCGCCGAAGACTCGATGCGGGTGTTGGCCAGCTTCAACGACGAAACCAAGGCACTGCAGTTGGGCAATGAGGCCCCCGTGGCGGCCTTCAACGGCGCCACGGCAGCGCCCTGCAAAGTACCGCAGGCGATCAACACGCCGACAGCAGACAAAACGCCTGCGCCCTGTATGACTCTGAGCAAAATTTGGGAATGCATGGTGGTCTCCTTGGAATTCATTCAAATTTATGGGACTGATAAGAACATCAGGCCACTTCAAAAAAACGCATCGCCACCTTGTCGGGGTGGCGTGCGCCGGTGCCAATGAACAGCCGCTCGGTGATCCAGCCCAGCGAGGCCGAGGCCGTTTCAAAGCTGGGGCTGCAGCGAAAATAAACCGATTCAGGCGGCACGGGCTCGCCGCGCACCAGCCGGGCCATGACCTCAGGCGCGGCCGTGCGCACAGCGCGGTTTTGCACAAAGATCAAATCGCCACCATCGGTCTCGATCGTGTAACGCGCGTCCAGCTCGGCCATGCGCTCATTGACGATGAGCTGGAAATCGGCACCGCCGGACAACACACGGGCCGTCCAGCCATGGCCTTGCACCTGACCACCCAAAATCGGGATGAGTCGTCGCACGCCGTGGTGGGTCTGGCCGACCTCCTGGGGCTTGTCCACCTGGACGGACAAATCGGCAAAAAAGTTCAGTTCGGGGGTGGGCAAATTCAGCATGGGCCTAGGGTATTCCTAAGCAAGTGGCCTGTCTGTCCTCCCTTAAGATGACGGGAAAACCCTGCCCCTTGCTTCACACATGCGTCAATGGACTCCTTCTTGCACCAGCAGCCCTGTTCAGGTGCTGCAAGGCCTCATCGGCCTGATGGGTCAGCGCGAGTTTGAAACCTCACTGCTGGGCCACGTCCAGCCCTTGGTGCCCGCGGCGTCTTATTCGATTTACCAGACAGGCCAGGGCTGCGACCCAACTCGCTTCATGTCGTCCAGCCTGGGCATTCCCGACACCACCCGTGAATGCTGGAACGCTTACCTCTCGGGACCCTATCGGAGCGACCGCACTTTGGCGGTGCAGGACGACTCGCCAGACGGCATGGTGCTGTGCCACATCACCGCCCCCGAAGTGCCCGCCCAGCACCGCGCCCGCGTGTACGAGGCGCACGGCATGGCCGAGCGGGTGTCGATTGTGCAGCGCCAAAACGCGTCGATTTTTGCGATCAATTTTTACCGGCACGATCACCAACGCCCCTTCAGCGATGGGCAGCTGTCGGACTTTGAATCGCTGGCACCGGCCTTGCTCAGCCTGGCGCAAAAACAAATCGAGCTGACCCGACCACGACCAGGCAAACGCAGCATCAACGACTGGACGCATCCCTTGCAATGCTTGGCCCCCGCCTTGACCGAGCGCGAAGTGGACGTGTGCGCCCGGCTGTTGACCGGCATGACGCAAGAAGGCATTGCGAACGACCTGGGCCTGAGCCTGCCCACCGTCAAGACCTACCGCAACCGCGCCTTCGGGCGATTGGGCATCCACTTCAAGAGCGAGTTGTTTGCGCTGCTCGCGGGCTGATTGACACCAACGTCAATGCCCAAATGACACCAGACGGTGGGTGCAGTACACGCACTTAAATAAAAAAGAAGATCAAGCCCGCCCAAACACGGTAGTTATTGGGCTTGGACTCCAAATTTGTACTTTGCCAACTCTTGTATCCGCCAATCCCCTTGGCTAGAGTGACACTGTAGTCCATCGATTGACCGGGTAACTGCCCAGGCCCCTGGCCTTGCACCTTCAAACCCACCGCATGCAAAGTGTCGTGATTGAAGTTCTGCGCCCCAACGCGCTGAACGCTGTTTTGCACATATCCAGCATCGTAAAAGACACCTGCACTCCACTGTCCTTTGAAGGCCTTGTTCAACTCCAAGCTACCCAATACAGCACGGTCACCGACCCCATCGATGCTGGTGTAGGCCCGAACGCCTGTCACACCACCCAACGCCATCTGGTTGTACGAGTCCAAATTGCGGTTGGACCACTGGCCTTTCAGGCGGGCAACGACCGACACAGTCCCCGAGTTGTCCAGCACTTTTTGCGTTTTGCCTGCCACATCCACCCGCTTGTACACGCCCTCAGCCAAGGTGGGGCCTGCCACATGCGTATAGTCACCCACCGTCAGGCCAATTTCTGCCCTCGAAGATTGGGGCGACAAGCGCTCGTTGTCTGCCGTCCAACGCACGCGCAATTGATGATCACTGATGTTGGACACGGTCGATCCCGTGGCCAGCAAATGGCTGAGGCTGTCTCGGGCAGAGATCTCCACATGGCCTTTGAAAACCGTGTCACGGTAACCGCCCAACACCCTTGTCAAGCCTTACGTTCACAGAACCACCAGTGGTGGTCACTTTGGTAGAGCTGTTTGCAAGCCAGACACCAAAGTTATAGTTCCCCCCACTGCCAGCGGTTCCCGTCAGTGTCACTGTACCGATTGAGGAACCTGTCACTGTTGAGCCGGCTTGAATCCCAACACCAGCATTGGTATCAGTACCCGTGCCGCCTTGCCCCAGCAGGCTAATATTACCTGCGCCAGTAGTGGAGACCGCACTAGCACCTTTAAGACTTACACCAATCGTTTGAAAAGTTCCAGAACCCAAGTTTGTGCCGCTACCCTGTCCATTCATGACAATGTTGCCGCCCGCAGCTGCTACTGTTGCGCCGTTGAGCAGAATGCCCTCAGCACGTCCAGTGGCTGCATAACCTCGTGCATTGCCAGTACCCGTACCCGCAGTGCCACCACCAAAAGTAATGTTGCCACCGTTACTATTGATCGTACCGGCTAACGAAATAACCCCTGTGCCATTACCATCAAGATCACTATTCAACACGACATTCAGCTTGTTGGTGCCAGTACGGGCAATGCTTACACCTGAATTGAGAATGATGTCACGCTCGGCCTGCAGAGTTAGCGTCGAATCGGTAGCGCCAGTTACCGCGACATTGCTGGCGACCGTGATGTCGCCATTACCAGCGCCGATGACATTAGTGGTCTTGATGATGACACTGGTACCACCACTCAGTGTTGAGGCCAACGTATTCGCACTGATGGTACTGGCAGTGGTGCCCGTAGTATTAGGGGCTTGGGTAATGGGATTGGTACCAATGCTGATGATGCCTGAATCAGCGGCAGTAATGGTAATGTCGGTAGGATCAAGAAGCCACTGACCCGCCTTCACCTGTGCACCATCCACTAGCAAGTGTTCCCCTGAGGTTTCCACAAAGCCCTTGCGGCTTTCGAGTGTGGCACCGCTCACATCGGTGCTGCTCGCCAAAACACCTGTATCGACATCGCGGCCAATGACGATACTGCCGCCCTTGGCGTTGGCATCGCTGCTGTTGGCTTTGATCTGACCGTCCACCACGATGCGTCCACCATCGGCCAGCAGGTGCACATCACCGGCTTGTGCGCCCGAGGTGTCGATGCTGCCTGACTGCAATACGCTGGCAATCGCACCGTTCATGGCACCCGCTTGCAGGTACACCTGCCCGCCTTCGGCCACGATCACCCCACCCTTTTGGTTGGCCACACTGGCGTTGATGCTGGCGGGGCTCAGTTCGAGCTTGATCTTGCCTGTGTTACTCACAGGCACGCTGATGCGCTCTGCTGCGCCCAGCGCAACGCCGCCTTGCGGGGCGATGATCTTGCCTTCATTGCTGACGCTGGCACCCAGCAGTGCCACGTAGCCACCTGCAACGGTCTGAATGGAGCCTTGGTTGAGCACATCACCCCTGGCACCGTCGCGGGTGTAGGTGTACTGACCTTTCATGAAGTCAGCGTCCGAGATGTTCAAGCTGGAGGCGGTGAAGGCAGAGGCGTTGACACTGCCGTCGCTACCGATCACGATGCCTTTGGGGTTGACCAGCACCACTTGGCCGTTGGCGTTGAGCTGGCCCATGATCTGGCTGGGGTTGTCTGACAGCACGCGGTTGAGTTAGACCGACTCGCTGGAGGGCTGCAAAATGTTGACCTTGGCTTGGCTGCCAATGTCAAAGGTTTGCCAGTTGATGACGGCCTTGGCCGTGCTCTGATTGATGGACAGAATCTGTCCAGCCTGGCTGATGTTGGCAGCGCCTTGGGCGACTTGACCGCCCGTGGGTAGCGCGTTGACCGCCACAGAGACCGGCTTGCTGACCGACACCGGTTGCGCCCAGGCCAAACTGACCCATAAAAAGCCGGAAGCCAGAGCGCCGAAAAAGTTTCTTCCCCACGAATTTCCACTCAGGCCTGCGCCCTGCCCCTTGCCTTGACTGGATGCATGCTCACCAACTGCTACCAATGCACCAAGGTGTTTCGAAAAGACAGTTTTATAGCAATTGGCGTTCATGAAAATTCTAAAATCAAATAATTGTCAGGTCCGCCAAAAGAACTCATCTTTGACGAAAAACCATTAAATTCTCTCAACGATTTTTGGGAATTCAATACGCCAATTGGCGTATTCACCTTCTCAAAGTCTGTTCGAAAGAGAACAATCATGAAGTCTTCAAAATCAACAGCATCTCCTTATCAACAAATTTATATTTATAAAATAAATTAACACAAATTAGTATTTTTTATTAACAAATTTATTAAAAATCATTGACGTGTCGTCTGATCTCGAAACATGACTGTCAGATGCACAATGACAGCATGCAATCGATCCAAGACCTCAAGTCCCCTTCCATCCCCCACGCCTGGGCTGAAAGCAAAACCGATTTTCATGACGCCGCCTGGCTGGAGCCCCACGCCGAGCGCCTGGCTTTTGCCGACCCGGAGTTTTTGCTGCGCCGTGAAACACGCGGCATCCGCCTGCAGCTGGAAATGCTCAAGCCCGATTTGGCGCAAGCTGAAGCGGGCATCGAGCACACGGTGGTGGTGTTTGGCAGCGCCCGCTTCACCGACATGACGAGCGCACAGGCCAACTTGCACGCCGCACAGCAAAGTGGTCAGGCCCCCGTCATTGCGCAGGCTTTGAGCCGGGTGCGCAACGCGCACTATTACGAAAAAGCCCGCACTTTCGCCCATCTGGTGGCGCAGTCCTGCGTCGGTCTGCCCCAAGACGAAAAACTCTTCATTTGCACAGGCGGCGGCCCCGGCATCATGGAGGCGGCCAACCGGGGGGCGCACGAAGCCGGTGCTCTGTCTGTGGCGCTCAACATCGCCTTGCCGCACGAGCAACACCCCAACCCCTATGTCACGCCCGAGCTGAGCTTCAAGTTCCACTACTTTGCGCTGCGCAAAATGCACTTCATGATGCGGGCCAAGGCCTTGGTTGCCTTTCCAGGCGGCTTTGGCACCCTCGATGAATTGTTCGAGGTGATGACGCTGGTGCAAACACGCAAGGCACGTCGGGTGCCGATCTTGCTGTTTGGGACTGATTACTGGACGCGCCTGATCAACATGGAAGTGCTGGTCGATGAAGGCACGATTTCTGCCGAAGACCTCCAGCTGTTCCACTATGTGGACACGCCCGAAGCCGCATGGCAAGCCATTTGCGACTTCTACCAGCTGAATGTGCTGAAGGCTTGACTTACAGATGCTTGGCCGGGCGCAGTTTGAATGCAGCGCTGGACCCCAAGCCCACCGCCGTGCCCACCACCCAAAACACCGGGGCCACGCCCGCAATGGCACCCGCCGCGCCAAACAGCATGGGCATCAGCACACTGGAGGCGTTGATGCTCATCAAGCGCAGGCCCAGCGCCTCGCCCTGACGGTGCGCGGGCGTGATCTGGTGCAAGGTGCTCATGATCATGGGCTGCACCGCACCCAGCACCAAGCCCAGCAACACCGAACACGCCCCCATGGCCCAAGGCGTGGGCATGAAAGGGTAGGCCCCGAACAGAACCGCCGTGCACACCATGGAGGTAGTGATGATCTGGTACTCGTGCAGGTGGCGTGAGACCCAAGGCAAACACAGCCGAATGGTGGCCGCCGCCACCGCAAATGAGCCGAGGATCGTGCCAACCACCGAGGCGCTCAAACCCCGCTCATGCCCCAGCAGTGGCACCACAAAGGTGTGCACGTCCCAGCACGAGGAGAGCAACCAATTGACCCCCAGCAGACGCAGCATCATGGGCTGGTGCAACAGGTCCAGCACATGCTTTTTTTCTTGGGGGCCTTCCACTTGCGCAGACGTCTTTTCACGCACACCGCGCACACACCACAAGGTGAGCAAGGGCAAAAGGGCCATGAGCAGGAAGGCCACCCTAAAACCCGTTTCGTGAGCACGCTCGGGACCTGCAAAGTCGATCATCAAACCTGCCAGCACGGGCCCCAAAAAATTGGACACCGCCGGGCCAATCGACAACCAGCTGAAAGCACTTTTGAGCTCGGCCGGCCCCTTGGCCAAACGGCCGACATGGCGCTGCAAGGCGATCACCGCCATGCCGGTGGCGCCGCCCGAGGCCAAGGCGCTCAGGCACAACATGGGGAAAACCGGCCAGATGGCCGACAGGCTCACACCGGTGAAGGCGATGGCCACGCTCAAGGCCAAAGGGGCTTTGAGGCCTTTGCGGTCGGCATAGCGCCCGGCGGGCAAAGCCAGAAACACCTGGGTCAGCGCAAACAAGGCCAACAAGGCCCCCACCGCCATGGCGCTGAAGCCCTGTTGCAAAGCCAGCAAAGGCACGGCCATGCGGGTGCCCGCCATGCAGGCGTGCAAAAAGATTTGCCCGGCAATCAGGCGCGAGAGTTCGCGCCTCATACCCAGCCCCGATCAGGCATCGCCACCGGGCAGCAAGGCCTGCGTTTCGGACTCGGGCAAGGCGTTCACTTGGCGCAAGACGCGGTTCATCACGTTGCTGCGGGTCTGGGCCTGGTCCAACGTGTTGAGCACGGTTTGGGTCTGATTGCGCACCTTGTCGAGCACATCGCCAAACTTGCCGAACTCGGTTTTGACCGCGCCCAGCACCTGCCAGACTTCGCTGGAGCGCTTTTCGAGTGCCAGGGTTCTGAAGCCCATTTGCAGGGCGTTGAGCATGGCCATCAGGTTGGTCGGGCCGGCCAGCGTGACGCGGTGGTCGCGCTGCAGCGTTTCCATCAGGCCTGGGCGGCGCAACACTTCGGCGTACAGGCCTTCGGTGGGCAAGAACATGACCGCAAAGTCGGTGGTGTGCGGCGGCTCCAGGTACTTGTCGGCAATCGACTTGGCTTCGAGCTTGATGCGGGCTTCAAGGGCCTTGGCGCACAGCTCGGCTTGCACCGGGTCGGCGCGACCTTGGGCTTCGAGCAAGCGCTCGTAGTCTTCGTTGGGGAACTTCGCATCGATCGGCAACCAGACGGGCTGGCCGTTGTCGGAGCGGCCCGGCAAGCGGATGGCAAAGTCCACGCGGTTTTTGTCGCCGGGCTTGGTGGGCACTTGCTCGGCGTATTGCTCGGGGGTCAGCACCTGCTCCAGCAGTGCGCCCAGTTGCGCCTCGCCAAACATGCCACGGGTTTTGACGTTGGTCAGCAGGTGCTTGAGATCACCCACGCCCTGGGCCAGGCTGTGCATCTCGCCCAAGCCTTTGTGCACTTGCTCCAGCCGGTCGGCCACTTGTTTGAAGCTCTCGCCCAGGCGGGCTTGCAAGGTGGCCTGGAGTTTTTCGTCCACGGTCTGGCGCATTTCATCGAGCTTGGCGGCGTTGCTTTGCTGCAGCTGGGCCAGCTGGGTTTCCATGGTGCCGCGCATCTCGGTCAGGCGTCGGGCATTGGCCTCAGACAGTGCATTGACTTGCTGGGCCAGGCTGTCGGTCAGGCTTTTTTGCAGCAAGGCCAGTTGTTGGGCCAATGCGTCGATCTGCTGGTTTTGGGTGCGGGTGGCCTCGGCGCTTTGTTGCAACAGCGACTGCTGGAACAAGGTCAATGTCTGCATGGCCTCTTGCCGACCCTGCACGCCCGACTGGCTGATCTCGGTGCGCAACTCGCGCTCCAAGCGCTCGGTCTGGGATTGCACGGCCTCAAACTGTTGTTGTTGCCATGCCGATTGCTCGGCCAGCCGCGCCAGTCGTTCGGGGCTGTCTTCTTGCGGCGCGGGCTTGCGCAAGAAGAGCAGCACCAACAAGACCAGGTTCAGCGCCGCCAGGGCGATCAGCAGCCAGGTCTCGTTCATGCAGCGCGTCCGGTCACGGTGTTAAGGGGTGTGACCGCCCGGCCTTGCGTGAAGAACCCGATCAGGTTGTCGGCAGCCAGTTGGGCCATGGCACGGCGCGTCTTGACGGTGGCACTGGCAATGTGCGGCGTCAGCACCACATTGGGCACCGTGAGCAAATCGGGGTGGACCGAGGGCTCGCCCTCGAACACATCCAAACCCGCAGCGGCGATCTGGCGAGCCGCCAAAGCCTTGGCCAGCGCCGCGTCGTCCACAATGCCGCCCCGCGCAATGTTGATCAGCGTGGCGCTGGACTTCATTTGCGCCAGCTCGGCTGCGCCAATGGTGTGGTGCGACTCTGCGCTGTAAGGCACAACCAGCATCACATGGTCAGCGGTTTGCAGCAGTTCTTCTTTGCTCACATAACGGGCCTTGCATTCGGCCTCCAGCTCGGGGCTTAGGCGCGAGCGGTTGTGATAGACCACATTCATGCCAAAGCCATGTGCAGCGCGGCGGGCAATGCCCTGGCCAATGCGGCCCATGCCGATGATGCCGATGGTTGAACCGTGCACTTCAGCACCCGCGAACATGTCGTAGCGCCAGCTTTTCCACAAACCGGCACGCAAGAAATGCTCGCTCTCGGCCATGCGGCGGGCCGTGGCCATGAGCAATGCAAAGCCAAAGTCGGCCGTGGTCTCGGTCAGCACATCGGGCGTGTTGGTGGCCACCACGCCAGCAGCGGTCATGGCGGGCACATCGAAGTTGTTGTAACCCACCGCCATATTGGCCACGATACGCAGCTGCGGATTTTGGGCGAGCACCTGGGCATTCACAGGGTTGGCTCCGGTGGTCAACGCGCCCACAAAAGGCTGCAGGCGCTCGGCCCAAACCTCAGGGGTCCAGGACGCATCGGCCTGGTTGTCGGTCACCTCGAAGTGTTCACGCAATTGCGCCAACACCTCATCAAAAATCGGGCAAGCCACCAGGATCTTGGGTTTCATGGTTTTCATCTCAAAGCATCATTGCAAAATATTCAAGCGACGTGCCCACCAAGGGGTCAAGGCAGGCAAGAGGGTCAGGGTCCAAATGACCACCCAGGCCGTCAAAGGCATGAGCTGCGTCATCTGCGGCAATTGCGCGACCGTCATCACCGCCAGCACCACGGGGATCACCCCGGTCTCGCGCACGGCGCACAAAAAGAGTTTTTCTTTCATCGACATGCCTGTGGGCAGCAAAGACAAGAGCACCGCCACTGGCCTTGCCACCAGCATGAACAGCAAGGCCACAGCCAAGCCCAAGCCAGCGGTGCTGGCCAAATCCGGCAAGGCCACAAAGGGGCCGACCATCATGAAAATCGTGGGTTTGGCCACGCTCTCGATCTTGGTCTCCATGCTGTGAATCAACGAATGAAACGCCTGCGAACCCCGATTGAAGTTGCCCAGCAAACCCGCGATGAACGCCGCCAAAAAGCCGTTGCCGTGGATCAACTGCGCGAACATGAAAGTGACCAACGGCCCCCCCAAGGCAATCGCGAAGTCATAGATCGGCTCGTCTGCACCCAAAGCGTGGTTCGAGCGTTTGTAGCGCTCAAAGACGTACATACAGGCCCAGCCCACCAGCCCGGCCAGCGTGCCCCAGAGAAACTGCTCGCCCAAGAGCAGCAGATTGTCCGGGCTGAAAAGTCCACCGGCCAGACCTTGCACGCTGTCGAGCTTGGCACCACCGATCACCATCGCCGCAATGGCCGATGTGAAGATGGCCCCGACCGCATCGTTGAGGGCGCTCTCGGCCACGGCCATGTCGGACACACGGCGGTACTCGGCCTTGATGGTCAGCTGCTTGAGTGTCGGGATCAAGGCCGCCGGATCGGTCGAGCCCAAGATGGCGGCCAACAGCGCGGCGGTGTTGCCCTCCAGACCCAGCGCCAGCAGCAACACATAGGTCACAAAAAAGGTGATCAAATAACCCACCACGGCAATCATCACCGTGGGGTAGGCGATCTTCAGGAATTCCTGCCGGTCCACCTCGTCACCACCGGCCTTGAGGATGATGGCCGCCAAGGCGGTACACACCACCACCGCCAGTGTCAGCTGCACCGACAAGGGCGCCAGGGCATCGTGCAACACAATGCCCACCAGCAACTGCAGCGTGAAGCTCGGAAAAATCGTGCCCTCTGCCGCCTTGCTGCAAGCCCAGCCAAAGCCCAGGAACAAGCTCAGGCACCACAGGGTTTGGGCAATGGCGGTTTCGGTGCCGCCCAAATGGACGATGCGCTCCAGCACAGCTGGCGCGAGGGCATTGACCGCCCAGGCCAGACAGGCCACCACCACAATCTTCAGGTATTGCATGCTGTTCGTTTCTTTCAGGCCGCTTGTTCGATTTCAAACACCTGCTTGAGGTAAGCCAGGTATTTTTCGTCATCGCACATGCCCTTGCCCGGTGTGTCTGACAACTTGGCGACGGGCTGCCCGTTGCAACGGGTCATCTTGATGACGATCTGCAATGGGTCATAGCCCAGGTCATTGGTCAGGTTGGTGCCCACGCCAAAGGCCAGCTGGCAACGCCCACGGAACTGCTGGTACAGCTCGATGGTGCGCGGCACCGTCAGGCTGTCGCTGAAAATCAGCGTCTTGGTCTTGGGGTCCACCCGGTTGTGCTGGTAGTGCGCGATCATGCGCTCACCCCAGCTGAACGGGTCGCCACTGTCGTGGCGGGCACCATCAAACAGCTTGCAAAAATACAAATCAAAGTCGCGCAAGAAGGCGTTGAAACCGTACACGTCGGACAGGGCAATGCCCAGGTCACCCCGGTATTCCTTGGCCCAGGACTCGAAGGCAAAAATCTGGCTGTCGCGCAGGCGTGGGCCCAGGGCTTGTGCGGCTTGCAGGTACTCGTGGGCCATGGTACCCAAGGGCGTCAGACCCAGCAGGTAGGCGTAATACACATTGCTGGTGCCCGCAAATTGGCCTTGAGGGCCGGTGCCCAAACGGGCCGACAACACGCGCAGCACCTCTTCGTGCCAAGCCCGCGAAAAGCGGCGGCGCGTGCCGTAGTCGGCGATCTTGAGCGTCTCCAGACCTGCGCCCTGCAGCTGCGCGATTTTCTGGTCCACACGGCGGCGGCCTTCCATCAGGTCGGGCACCTTTTGGGTGTTGCGGAAGTACACCTCGTTGACGATGGCCAGCACCGGGATTTCAAACAAGATGGTGTGCAGCCACGGGCCCTGGATGGTGATGTCGATCTCGCCGCTGGGCAAGGGCGTGACCTGGATGTATTTTTCGTTGAGCTTGAACAGGCCCAAAAAGTCCACAAAGTCGCTTTTGATGAAGCGCAGCGAACGCAGATATTGCAGCTCGGACTCCTTGAAGTTGAGGCTGCACAGCGAGCGGATTTCCTGGCGGATCTCGTTGACAAAGGGGGCCAGCGCCACGCCGGGGTTGCGGCACTTGAATTTGTATTCGACCTGCGCCCCCGGAAACTGGTGCAGCACGACCTGCATCATGGTGAATTTGTACAGGTCTGTATCGAGCAGGCTGGTGATGATCATGGCAAATAATGGCCACCCCACAAGGTCGGGGCAGTGCGATAGGCAACAGGCTTGATGTTAAGCCAAGCGGATGGGCTTGACCCAGAGGGTAAACATGCGGAAATCAGGCTCACACCACCCGGCCGCCCACCAAGGTCAGCACCCGCTGCGCGTGGCTGGCCAGGATGTGGTTTTGCTCGGCCACCAGCATGGTCACGCCTTCTCGGGCCAGCTGCAGCAGCGCATCGCGCATGGCCGCCACCAGCACCGGGGCGATGCCTTCGCAGGGTTCGTCCAGGAGCAGCAAGCGGGGGCCGGTCATCAGGGTGCGGGCCAGGGCCAGCATTTGCTGCTCGCCGCCGCTCATCTGGCTGGCGGGGCGCTGCAGCATGGGCTGCAACTGCGGAAACAAAGCCATCACACGCTTATAGCGCTCGGCGGGCGTCCCTTGCCCTTCGGTTTGCGCGGCGATCCACAAATTGTCTTGCACCGACAAGCTGGTGAACAGCCGCCGGTCTTCGGCCACAAAGCCCAGCCCGGCCCGCGCACGGCGGTGGGCAGGCCAAGTCTGAATGGCCTGACCGTCCCAAGTGATGCGGCCCTGCACACGCGGGCCAATGCCGATCAGGGCCTGCAGCAGCGTGGATTTGCCAGCGCCATTGAGCCCTTGCAGCACCACGAGTTCGCCTTCGCCCACCTGCAGGCGCACGTCAAACAGCGCCTGCGCATGGCCCCACCAGGCGTTCAGGCCTTCAACCGCGAGCATCGGGTGCCCCTTTCATACCTAAGGACAAGTCGAAGTCGAAATCGAGGCCCAGGTAACGCTCGCGCACCTGCGGGTCTTGGGCCACGGCCTCGGGCGTGCCGTCGGCCACCAAGCGCCCTTGCATGAGCACCAGCACGCGGTCGGCCACGCCAAAAACGGCGTCCATATTGTGTTCGGTGTAGAGCACCGTGACGCCGCTGCTGGCCACCTGACGCACCAGCGCCATCATGGCGGCCCGCTCGGCAGGGGCCAGCCCGGCCGCGGGTTCGTCGAGCAACAAGATGCGGTCCCCCGCATCTGGCAAGCCCGCCAGCGCCATGGCCAGCTCCAGCCGTTTTTTGGCACCGTAGGGCAAATCGGCCACCACGGCTTGGGCTTGATCGCGCAAGCCCACCTGGGCCAAAGCCTGCAGCGCCTGCGCCGCGTGACGGCCTGCCAGGCGGTCCCACCACGACAGGCGCTCGCGAGACAAGACCAGTTGCAGGTTTTGCTGCACCGTGAGGGCTTCAAAAGTTTGCGCGACCTGAAAGGTGCGGGCCATGCCCTGCGCCTGACGCTGGGCAGGCGGCAGGCCGGTCACGTCCTGACCGCGCCAGACTACGCGGCCGCTGCCCGGCATTTGCTGCCCCGCCAGACAGGCAAAGCAGGTGGATTTGCCCGCGCCGTTGGGCCCGATCAGGGCCACGCACTGGCCGGGCGGCACCTCAAAGCTCACGCCGTCGAGTGCTTTGACGCCGCCGTAGTGGCGCAGCAGGTCTTGAACGATCAGGCTCATGCGGACCTCCGCCGGGCCAGCCACAAAGACTGCAAACCGCCCAGCACGCCGCTGGGCGAGAGCACCATAACGACCATGATCACCAGGCCCAGCACACCGCGCCAATACTCCAGGCCCTGACCCAGTTCGGCCCCGCCCCAGACCAGCAAGGCGCTGCCCACCAGCGCCCCCCACAACTGGTGCACACCGCCGAGCAAGATCACCAGCAGCGCATCGACCGAGGTGCCCACACTGGCCACCGACGGGAACACCGCGCCCTTGATGGCGGCCCACAAGCCACCGGCCAGCCCGGCCAAAGCCGCACTCAGCACAAACACCTGGTAGCGCAAACGGTTGACCGACAAGCCGCTGGCGGCTGCACGCAAAGGCGCATCGCGCAGAGCCTGCAAAGCCGCGCCCCGGCTGGACACGCTCCAGCGGCCCAACATGGCCACCACTGCTAGCACGCCCGCCAGCAGCGCCGCGTCAAAAACTGCACGCGACTCGGGCGCGATCAAGGTGAGCCCAATCAGGCCGTTGTCGCCCCCGGTCAGGGCCACCCACTGGCTGGCCCCGGCCCAGATGACTTGCGCCAGCGCCAGCGACAACATGGCCAGGTAGACCCCACTCATGCGCACCAGCACCAAGCCAAACACCGCCGCCACAGCCAGCGCCAGCGCCATGCCCGCCGCCAGTGCGGGCAGCAAAGCCCAGCCCCACTGCACATGCACCAGCGCCGCGCCGTAAGCGCCCAGCGCAAAAAAGGCCGCATGGCCAAAGCTCACCAGACCGCCCAACGCCATCATCACTTGCAAACTCAAGCCCAAGAGCAGCATGACCAGCAGGTCTTCGGTCAGGCTGCGGCTGTAGTCGCCCTGCCCCAGCGCCCAAGCCAGCACCGCCGCCACCAGCGCAGGCCCAAGCCAGCGCAGCACACCCTGCGGGGCCACTGAGAAAACCGGCACCGCCTCGCGCTGCGTGGCGGCTACTGCCGCGCCGCCCAAGCCCTGTGGGCGCAGCACCAAGACCACGGCCATGGTCAAAAACACCAGCACCAAGGTCGCTTGCGGCACCCAGGCCACGCCCAGCGCGTGGATCACGCCAATCAACACCGCCGCCGCAAAAGCCCCGCCCACGCTGCCCAGACCACCGGTGACCACGACCACAAAGGTCTCCACCACCACGCTCACATCCATCTGCAAATTGGCCGGCTCACGCGGCAGCTGCAAAGCACCGGCCAGCCCCGCCAGCGCACAGCCGAGCATGACCACGCCCAGCATCAGCGGCGCGGGCTTGACGCCCAGTGCGTCCAGCATGTCACGGTCTTGCGTGGCGGCCTTGACCTGCTTGCCCCACAGCGTGCGGGTCAACAGCGCATGCAAGCCCCACCAAACCAAGGGGCCCAGCACCAGCGTGAAAAGTTGCCAGGTCGGAAAATACGCTTCGCCCAAAGCGACCGCACCCTTGAGGCCCGGAAAGCGCGGCGCAAACACCTCGTCGGGCCCAAAAAACCAGCGCATCGTGTCGTGCAGCGCCAGCGTCAGACCAAAGGTGGCCACCAGTTGATAAAGCTCGGGGGCTTGGCGCATGCGGCGCAGCAAGGCGAATTCGGCCAGCGCCCCGACCAGCGCCGCCACCGCAGCCCCGAGCAGCATGGCCCCGGCATAGCCCCCTGCCGAATCGGCCAAGACTGGCCACCAGCGGGTCACCGCATGGGCCGAGACCAGCGCCCCGAGCATGAAGAAACTGCCGTGCGCAAAATTGACGATGCGGGTGACGCCAAAAATCAGCGTCAGCCCGGAAGCCATGAGAAACAGCGTGGTGGCGTGGCTCAGCCCGTTGAGCAGCTGCAGCGCAAAACTGTCCAGACCCAAACCAGCCCCTTTGCTCTAAAACTAGGGACTCACTCCACCCAGTGGGTGAAGTCCTGCGCGTTCACGCGCGTGGTCTGGAAGGTGTTGACCAGCGCCGACTCATCGGCATAGCCCAGCGCCATGCCGCAAACGACCATCTCGTTCTCACCTGCACCCACATGGGGCAAGATGATCTTGCTGAAGTTGTTCCAGGCCGCTTGCGGGCAGGTGTGCAGGCCACGCGCACGGGCGGCCACCATGATGGACTGCAAGAACATGCCGTAGTCGAGCAAGCTGCCCCGGCCCATGACTTTGTCGATGGTGAAGATCAGGCCCACGGGCGCGTCGAAGAATCGGAAGTTCTGCTGGTGCTGCGCGTGCATGCGGTCTTTGTCGCCCTTGCCGATGCCCAACACGCCGTACAGGCCAAAACCGCACTCGCGGCGGCGGTCGATGTAGGGGCTGACCCATTTTTCGGGGTAGTAGTCGTACACCTCGGCGTATTCGGCGGCCAAAGCGGGGTTGGCGCTGATGGCGTCGTGCGCAGCGCAGGTCTTGGCGACCAGTTCATCGCGCTTGGCACCTTGCAGCACGTAGACCTTCCAGGGCTGGGTGTTGGTGCCGCTGGGCGCGCGGGCCGCCACTTGCAGCACTTCTTCAAGCACTTGACGGTCAACCGCCTGAGGCAAATAAGCGCGGGCCGAAAACCGGCTCAAGATGGCGGTGTCCACGCTGGCCGCATCGCTCACGCGGGCGCTGACTTGTGAGTTGATGTGGGGGATGCTCATGTCAAGGTCTCCAGATAGGTTTTCAATGCGGGCGGCAAAGGCACGGGGCGGCGGGTTTCGCGGTCCACGTACACATGCACGAAATGGCCTTTGGCGGCACACAGGGGCTCGTCTTGGGCGAAGAGGCCAACTTCATACCGCACGCTCGATGTGCCCAGCTTGGCCACACGGATGCCCGCGTCGATGGTTTGTGGAAAGGCCAGCGGCGCAAAGTAATTGCACTGGGTCTCGATGACCAGGCCAATGGTGCTGCCGCCGTGGATATCGAGCACGCCTTGTTCGATCAAGGTCGCGTTCACGGCGGTGTCGAACCAGCTGTAGTACACGACGTTGTTCACATGGCCATAAACGTCGTTGTCCATCCAGCGGGTGGTGATGGCGCGAAACGCTTTGTAGGCTTCGCGGCTTTCGGGCTGAGGTTTGGCGGGCGTGTTCATCGCCTGAGATTGTGCCAGCGTTGCCAGTAGCCCAAGGCCACTTGCCAAGTCTGCATTTGCACCTGAACCGTGGTCTCAATGTCGTTGCCATAACCCCCGCCCATGCACAGCACCACCGGCAAGCGCCGCTGCCAGGCCCAGTCCATGACGACTCGGTCACGCGCCTGCATGCCGTCTGCCGTGAGCTTCAGGCGGCCCAAGCGGTCGCCCTCGTGCGGATCGGCTCCGGCCAGGTAAATCACCAGGTGCGCATCAAACCGGTCCTGCAGGGTCTGCAAGGCCTGGTGCAGCGCTTCCAGATAGGGCTCATCGGTGCACCCATCTGGCAAGCCCACGTCCAGATCGCTGGGCTCTTTGCGAAAAGGAAAGTTCTTGTCGCCATGCAGCGACAGGGTGAACACGCTGGGGTCTCGGGCAAAGATGGCCGCCGTGCCGTTGCCTTGGTGCACATCCAGGTCAATGACCGCCACATTCATCTTCTGCCGGTGCAGTCGCCAGGCTTCGGCCTGCATCAGCCGGGCGGTCACCGCAATGTCGTTGAACACACAAAAGCCCCCGCCTTTGTCGGCATAGGCGTGGTGGGTGCCCCCGGCCAGATTGCCCGCAACGCCTTGGGCCAGCGCATCGCGGGCAGCGGCCACACTGGCCCCCACCGAGCGGCGGGCCCGCTCGGCCATGGCGGGACTCCACGGAAAGCCGATTTCGCGCTGCACCGCCGGGTCCAAACTGCCGTTGGCCACGCCCTGGATGTAGGCCGGGGTGTGCACCAGCGCCAGCTCGCCGTCGCTGGCCGCAGGGGCTTCGCGCATCAGCACGCCGGGCAACTCCTGCGTGAGCCGGTCCCTCAGGCGGCTGTACTTGCGCATCGGAAA
>Ga0228700_1000862_pt1 | contig 23292 bp, 19 predicted proteins | sample McNCre317_Aug_MG_FD_178019 | JGI IMG/M metagenome (GOLD analysis project Ga0228700, IMG submission 178019) | Freshwater microbial communities from McNutts Creek, Athens, Georgia, United States - 3-17_Aug_MG | ecosystem: Environmental > Aquatic > Freshwater > Creek | place: USA: Georgia...
ATCTCGCAAAACGGTTGAAAGTCAGGCAGCGTTAGACCTAGCAACCAATGCCTTCAACTCAACGTCACAGGACTCGTTCATTGCAACTTTGCAAGATATTCAGCGCCTGAGTGAGTACAACCAAAAGGAAGCCGACAGTGCGTGGACTTCAGGCCAAGCCACAATTAGTCGCGCTCGTTTTCTTCTGGTTGCAGGCATTCTGCTAGCCATCGCCACTGCTGTTGTTTTGGGCGTCATGGTCTCTCGTGCAATTTCTCGCCCCATTGGTGACGCTGTAAACGTGGCCAATGCAATCGCCAAAGGTGATATGACTGTACCAATCCACGTACAGGGCAAAGATGAAACTGCACAGTTATTGCAAGCATTGAATGACATGCGGGATGGATTAGTGCGAGTGGTGGCCACAGTACGGGAGGGCTCTGACAGTGTTGCGATCGCCAGTGCTGAAATAGCGCAAGGCAACCAAGATTTGTCGGCACGTACAGAAGGTCAGGCCAGTGCCTTGGAGCAAACTGCGGCCTCTATGGAGGAATTGAGCTCCCAAGTTAAGCACAATGCCGACAACGCGCGCCAAGCCAATCAACTGGCTTCCAGTGCATCTACTGTGGCTGCACGTGGCGGAGAAGTTGTAGGTAGAGTGGTAGAAACGATGCGAGACATCAACGAGTCGTCTCGAAAAATTGCAGACATCATTTCCGTGATCGATGGCATTGCATTTCAGACAAACATCTTGGCATTGAACGCTGCTGTGGAAGCTGCCCGTGCCGGAGAACAGGGTCGTGGTTTCGCTGTGGTTGCTAGCGAGGTACGTGCACTTGCAGGTCGAAGTGCTGATGCTGCCAAGGAAATCAAGAGTTTGATCAATGCCAGCGTGGAGCGCGTAGAACAAGGAACACTCTTAGTTGATCAAGCTGGCAACACCATGACGGAAGTAGTCGGGTCCATCCGCTCCGTGAGCGATCTCGTGGGAGAAATTAGTTCAGCAAGCAACGAACAGGCAGCAGGCGTTGCGCAAGTCGTTGAGGCCGTATCGCAAATGGACCAAACAACGCAACAAAATGCGGCACTCGTGGAACAGATGGCAGCTGCCGCTAGCAGCTTAAAGTCCCAGGCGAGTGACTTGGTTCAAACTGTCGCAATCTTCAAGTTGGCAACGCATGAGAAGCCAGTCCATCATGTGCAGCAATTGAGCTCTGCGGCTCGTGCAATACCCCCTACACCACGCGTAGATCGAATCCAACACCACACACCGACTGCGACACTTCTTGCAGCCCGTACCAATGATGGACTTGGCATTAATCTAGACAATGCCATCAAAGCCCATGCTGATTGGCGTACCAAATTGAGAGCAGCAGCGACTAAACACGAAAAGTTAGATGCAGAAACAATTGGTCGTGATGACTGTTGCGAAGTTGGGAAGTGGCTAAATGGCAGAGGCGCCACAAATTTCGGGAATCGGCCAATTTTTGTGAGTCTCATTGAAGGCCACAAGTCGTTCCACCAGGAAGCCGGAAAAATTGCCCAGGTCATTAACCAAGGAAGCGGCAATGTGGATGCGCTGATGGAAAGTGGCACTCCGTTTTCCGTAGCTTCGAACGAAGTGACACGACTTATCGTTCAACTTAAGCGAGAAATTGCCAAGCCCTCCAAGCCTGACCTGAGTGCACCTCCATTGAAACGGACCAGGCCGATATCGATAGCTCAAGCGGCTGACGATGAATGGGAAACATTCTGAACATCAAACCACTTGTTTTCGAATGCCGTAATGAATGCCTAAGTCCTTCTTATAGGAGTTTTTGAGGCGTTTCGAACTGGTTGTGATGCACCACAAGGCATTGAACCCCAGACCTAGCTTGGAATTTCCTGACCATACGATCAATCGATTCCATGGCTAGAATCCACAAAAAATGAGCCTTTTTTGTGGAATTCAAGGACGCATCCATGCGATCACAACCACCCGTTATACAAAACGAAGCAGAGAGGCTCGCACGGCTGCAGTTGTTGGAGGTTTTGGATTCTGGTCCAGAGCCTATATTTGACGCATTGACACGCACGGCGTCCCAGATTTGCGACACGCCTGTGGCCCTATTGAGTCTGATCGATACCGACCGCCAATGGTTTAAATCGAATATAGGACTACCAGGGGTGGAGCAGACTCCTCGCGACATCGCATTTTGCGCCCACGCCATCGCTCAAAATGAACTATTGGAGATTCCTGACGCAACACAGGACCCACGCTTCATTGACAACCCTTTGGTGACATCCCAACCAAATATCCGGTTTTATGCGGGTGCTCCGGTAACGCTGAGTGGAGGTCAGAATATTGGCACGCTCTGTGTTGTAGATCAGAAGCCCAAGGAGCTCACCCTCCTCCAGCGTGAAACATTGACCAGCTTGGCTGCCGTAGCGGCTCAAGCTTTGGAAATGCGGAAAAAGGCTTTGGAACTTGACCGGTTCAACACCTCGCTCCTAGATCAAGCCCAAGCACTCAATGCAAAAGATTTGCTCTATCAAACCATTGTGGAGGATCAGACAGACCTCATTTCTCTGTCACTTCCCAATGGTGAGCTCACGTTTGTGAACGATGCCTATGCAGCTCATTTTGGCAAAAATGCCCGTGACATGGTCGGCAAAAATCTTTTGGACTTTGTCGCACCTCAAGACAAACAAACTGTCAACGCACACTTAGAAGCACTTTGCAAAACTCCTGGTATCGCGCTGGGAGAAAACCAGATGCAATCTGCCGGTAGCGAGGCCCGCTGGGTTGCCTGGTCCAATCGATCGCTGGGCGACGCACATGGGAAGGTGGTCGGTTTGCACTCGGTCGGAAGAGACATAACAGATAGGAAGCGAATGGAGTTGGCGCTTCGCGATAGCCAAGAGCGCTATCGCTCACTGTATGAGTCGACCCCGGTCATGATGCACTCCATCGATGAACAAGGACGACTATTGTTCGTCAGTGACAAGTGGTTGCATACGTTGGGCTATGGCCGCGACGAAGTGATCGGAAAGCTTTCTACAGACTTCTTTACACCAGCGTCCCGTAACTATGCTCAAACGCAAGTTCTTCCTGCTTTTTTCGAATCAGGTCGGTGTGAGGACATTCCTTACCAACTTGTTCATAAGAATGGGCAACTAATTGATGTATTGTTGTCTGCAACATTGAAAGAGGCGACAGAAGTACGTCCAGCACACTCTTTGGCCGTTCTTGAAGATGTCACCGAGAAGAATGCAATCACCAAAGCACTGCACGCTCAAGAGGAGCGACTGACGCTGGCGACTACTGCGAACCAGATCGGCATCTGGGAAATGGACCTGCACACGGGACGCCTGGAATGGAGTGACACGATGTTCCAGATTTTTGGTGGCTCCCGAGAAACCTTCAGAAGCTCACTTGAAGACTGGTCGAGCAAGGTTCACCCGGACGATTTACCGCACAGTGAACGGGCGTTTGAGCAATTCATTACTTCGAACGCACCGATGGACATTGATTTTCGGGTGGTTCTCGACAATGGAACGATCCGGTATGTGAATGCGCGTGCCGTTGTAATCGATGACCAAGCGGGCGTCCCTGCCCGTGTTTTGGGGACGAATCATGATGTCACCGAGCGCAAAATTATTGAACAAGCCTTAGCATACAGTGAACAACGCCTGAGAACTATTGCCAATAATTTGCCAGTTCTTATCTCACACATCAGTACCGACTATCGCTACACGTTTACGAACGATAACTACCAAGCCTGGTATTCCCTGAGTGACCCCATTGTGGGTAAAACAATTTCTGAAGTCTTTGGGGTGGATATCTTCAGAAAAGTGGAACATCAAATCAATGCGGCACTAGCTGGCGACAGTGTGACCTTTGAGTTAGTCAGTGACGTACCCTACTCTCCCCGCCATCTACTGGTTCATTACATACCAGACAGAGATACGGAGGGAAATATTCACGGTGTTTTTGGAATGGTCCAAGACCGAACAGAACAGCATCTAGACCGCGAACGCTTAGAAGACAGCGAACGTCAACTACGTGCTATCACAGATGGTCTTCCCGTCCTTATCTCTTACATCGACACAAAGGAGCGAATGCTATTTCTAAATGCTACGGCACGTGAATGGTTAGATATTGATCCTGAATGGGCAAAAGGCAGAACGCTCAAGGAAGTGATTGGAGACACGTTGTACCAACAGCGTCGGGATTTCCTGCACCAAGCACTTCAAGGACTTCGCATTGAGTTCGCCGTCGAATCGGAAATTCATGGCTTGCGCAAGCATTTGCAGGCAAGCTATATCCCAGACATACGAGCCAACGGGGAAGTACGGGGTGTATTTGCACTTAGTACTGATGTAACGCTGATCAAAGCTGCAGAACTTGAGCTCCAGCGGTTAGTTTTGATCGATCCCCTTACAGGGTTGCCAAACCGCAGGTATTTTGATCAAAAGCTACGTGAAGCTATTTCGCGCAGTCACCGCACAGGTAATTCCATGGCATTGATGTTCTTGGACATCGATTACTTCAAATCCATCAATGACTCATTAGGACACGGTGCCGGCGATCAAGTACTTTCTGAATTTGCTCGCCGTATCAGGGCCGTTGTACGGACTTCTGATTTCGTTGCACGTTTGGCCGGTGATGAGTTTGTGATTGTCTTAGAAGACTTGACCGACCATGCTGAAGCTCAAACGGTCGCTGAAAAACTACTTATGGCTATCCGCGAACCCATGGTGATAGCAAATAGAAATATCCTAGTGACCTCAAGTATCGGCCTTGCATTTAATGATGCGCAAGCATTGAGTTCAGATTCATTGATCAATCAAGCTGACAAAGCCCTGTACGTAGCAAAAGAGGCCGGACGAAATACGTATGCAATAGACTCAAATGTGGCTACTGCAGGTGATTTGGCATCCTCGGAATTAAAAAAATTTGGTGATTGCGCTTTCTAAAAATCATAAATCTGAATCCGCACCAATAGCTGCAGAGCTTATGTGTAGAGTTCCAACTAAAAGTGATCCACTGGGTGCTGAACATGGGAGTCACGCCCCACAATGCGCCGACGAACCTCGGTTAGGACTCATATTGGCGATGAGCAACTCCCTGTACGGGTATCCCCGTGCCTTTCGGGTGGATGCGAAGCTGTGATAGTGATCGAGAATCCCTAAGCCAGTTACTGATTGCATGGCCATCGGCCGTAATTGACGCGGGCTAAAAAGACAGCCCCCAGCGTTGAGCTAGAGGGCTTAATTCGTTTAGTGCCTTAATTATTGCCACGAACCTTTTGGCTCCTTACAGTAGCTGGCCACCAAGGTGCTTGAGCGCCCCCCCTTGACCTCGTCTTCGGTTACCAGGCGGCAGACTGTGCTACCTTTGCGCAAGGTACTATCCACTGCAACTATTCCGAAGTTCTTCTCATCCATTTTCCAGTATCCCACTGCTCCATCGGGAGTTTTGTCCAATAACGACTGCATCAGACGCAACTTTTTGGCGGTGTAGTCGTTGACATCTGGCGTCAAGTTTGCACAACCACCAAGACAGACGATCATGATGGATAGAAAAGTCCCTATGTATTTCACTGAACGACTACTCCAGTGGCAGGCGCTGTTCCTATGGTGCTTGGTGCAGCAGGTGCGGGTGCAGGTGCAAGTCGATCAGCTGTGCGAGCGAAACCCATCGCTACCAGAGAACTGCGCAAACCCTGAAGTGCGGCAAGGCTTTCGGCGCTGCCCGTGGTGCGGTATTCGAATGCAGCTTTACGGGCTTGCGTCATTAACGCAGCGGCCTCAGGAGTTAATGCCGGGCGTAGGGCTTCCTGCTCTGTGTTCTCTTGGTGCTGCTTGGCATCCCAGTCACGGCGACCTTCACCACGCTCATGCCCATTGCCATCATCGCTCCGGCTGATCTTGGCCTGCCCATATTCCTTTTTGTCGGACATGCCAAGACGTGATTCATTCCGGTCGTCACTTTCGCGACGGCTGCTGCTGCCAGACTCAGATTTTCCGGAGCGAGAATCACTACTGCTACTTGAACGGGATTCACTTCGGCTTGAGGAAGATCGTTCGCCTTTGCTGTCAGCCAATGCTGAAAGCGGTTGTACTAATGAAAGAAGCGCGAGGGTGCTTGCAATTAACGTAGTGGCTTTGTTCCGCATATATGTCTCCGAATGAAAGTGAGAAGCAGATTGTTGGAACCGTCGATTAAGAAGTGCTTAAATGAGTAAGGGTAACTACACAAGTTACAAGGCTTAACAGGTTGAGTGCATATGACCTTCCCCCTGCAGACGTACCAATAAGAAGTGGAGGTTCAGGTTCAAAGTTAATCGATTTGTTTTTGAGTTGAGGCGTGTTGAGCTGCATCGCCAGCGCTCTGGCGGTGCAGCTCGGCAAAACGAGCCGGTGGTATGCAGTCATTATTGGCGTGTGTACATACGCCAATGAATGTTTGCTATTGGCCAATGCCATGGCTGTCCGCTACACCTGCTTTGGATCGGCTGCTGAGATAGGTCAGGAATTAACGAACAATCCGGAACACGACAACCTGTCGTTGCTAATCTGCATACCCTGAGCTGCCTGTGAGACTGTTAACTCGTCTGGAGGACACAAGATCTGTCTTAGGTTTTGAAGTGCAAATCAAACAACAGTGGAGAAAATTACGTGCGTATTGCGATCTACCGGAGCGTGCTCGCTTTCAGTATCCTACTAACTGGGTGTGCAAGCTCGCCAACAAATTCAGTAACAGCGACTGCTTCCACTGAGGAAACCTCCGCTGGAAGCCCCGTATCGCAGAAAGATATCCAATGGGCTCTCGCGCTGCAGGAGATGGTCTCAAAACAGGGCTATTCAGCAACGCCCCAAGAAATGGAGGCCTACGAGAAGATCTACAGAGCGTTAGCTTCGCAGACACAACCGACTTTTCCGCGACCTCCAGTCTCTACCTCCTGCACAAGAATTCCCTTCCCAGCTCCCAACAGAGATGATGAGGTCCAATGGGCCCTAGAAGTTCTCAGGAGCGTTCGATTTGGCTGCGTGCCCACAGACAGTGAAGTGACCGCCTATGAAAGAATCGTCAGCCAACATGCGGAACTACAATCGGGCAACTCTGCGAATCCAAGTGCGAATGGCAATATGACACTTCGTTTACCCCAGATCGAAGCTGTGGCTAATCAGGGGCTCTCCGTCGAAGAGCTTGCTTGGATGCAGGAGATCACGCAAAGAATTCAGAGTGATGGTTACAAGCCTACAGAGAAAGAACTAGCCTTGTACACGCTTCTCTTCAAGCGAAATCAAGCGACTTCTAAGTAGGCTCCGTGAATCGCCCCGGAGTTGAACTGCCCACTAAAGGTGGTGCCCTCGTCACTCAATTTTCCGTTGGCCCAGGCGATTTCAATGCGTTGGCGTTGAGTTGGCTGAACGCTTCAATCTCTTGGCCTCATACATCTGCAGGTCAGCCTGCTTAATGGCGCTAAGCCCGTCCATTGCACCCGGCTCCACCGACATCACTCCAAGACTTGCACCTGCATATTGAATCTCAATCGATTCACCAAGTGCGTAGTTACCCGCGATGGCCATCGAAAGCCTCCGGCTGAATGCGTGTACAGCCTCTGGAACTAGCTCCTCGGTGGCAGGGCCTGGAGCAATCACCACAAACTCGTCACCACCAAAACGGGCCACCATGTCCTCAATCCTGAGTGCGGCTTGGATTCGCTTAGACACCTCAACCAAAAACCGATCCCCAATGACATGGCCATATTGGTCATTAATCGCTTTGAACTGATCCAGGTCGATCACCGCAACGAAGACACGCAGGTTTCTGCGAACACCATTGGCGATGTGTCGGTCCAGCGCATCCAAAAGCGCGCGGCGATTGGGAAGCTTGGTAAGAGGATCCGTCAGTGCGCAGGACTCCAAGGCTTGGTTTGCCGATATCAGCTTTTTTACCAGCGTCTCGCGTTCCACCTGAAAGGAGATCAGTGAGGCAAATAGCGTCAGTACGTGGACTGAAGTCTCATTGGGCGTATGGCTGGTGGTACCGGCTGCGCAAAGTGTCCCAAATAGTGCGCCATCATTCAGTCGGACGGGGGCACTCATATAGGAGACCAGTCCTAGCGCAGAAGCCGCAACGCTATCGCCCCAACAAGACCCCACGTCGCTGGTCATCAGTTGGCCGCTATCCAGTGCCCGCTTGCAAAGCGTATCCGCCCACGCCACCTCTAAACCTTCAGGGATTTGAAGGCGGCCCGAGTTTCTGGCGAACAAGATCCGCTGTACTCCACGATCGAGATCGATCGTGGTCAGGTATACCGATTCCAACTCTGTGACAGATTCCAGCAACTCCAGCAGAGGTCGGGTCAACTCCTCGACCGTCTTCGCTGAAGCCACAGAAACAGAGAGCTTGTCTAACAGTACGTCCATGCGCTGCCTTATCGGCAAGGCACTTACATTTCACAAAAAAATTGCCAGAATCTGTGGGTGGTTAATCGAATAAGTTGTTTTTTAGATGTCTGTAAACCGGCGTAACGGTTCATGAGCATGGTCGACTACAGGGCAGCATCAGGCCCTGCATATGCCGCTTCAGCCCATACGCACACTCAGAATGTTTCCCAGTCTTCTACGTCTTGACGTGGGGAGAGTGCTACTGAACTCCGACTTTGGGACGCAAGCCGAGGGACAGGGGTGTGTTTGGAATGGTCAATCAACATGAGCGACTTGATCGCCACGACAACGGCCTGCGTGCATTGCGAAAACTTGGATCCACCCTGCAGGAGTCGAATTCCAGCATCCTGACCTTGGGTTTTGATGGTTTGTGCAACCTGAGCTGCACACATGTGGAAATCGCGGTGCTTATCGATCAGGTCCACGAACTTGGCCTCACGCTGCCACTGGCGTGTACCATCACCATGGAGCCATTTGCCCAAGGCGCAGCAATCGTCACGCTGGATGGTTTCTACATCTAGCTCGCCACCGTGAAGTGCAGCATTGCGCAATGTGGTCTTCCACTCCATGTGCTTCGCGATGGCCAAGCGTAAATCAAACCCATCTGTGTTTTGAGACGACGTTTGTGCCTCTCTGCGTAAGGCAACCGCATCTACTTCGGAAATACCAACGTCGGTTGAGGTCAAGCGGAACAGTTTCATCGTGTTGGAGATCGCAGCAACCTGCGCTTCTAACGAGGACGCCGCCGCGGCCAACTCTTCCACCATGGCGGCATTCTGCTGTGTCATGCCATCCATATGCGCAACCGCTTCGTTGACTTGTGAAATCCCTAAACGCTGCTCATTGGCCGCAGTATTGATTTCTCCCAGTAGTTGATTCACGTTATTCACGGCCGTCAACGACTTGGAAACCGACTCGGTGGCATTCAATACCTCTTTGACGCCCTCATCCACACTGGTGTTCGCCGCATTGATCAACTCTCGAATCTCTTTGGCTGCAGCTGCGGAGCGATGTGCAAGTGCGCGGACCTCGGTGGCAACCACAGCAAATCCTCGTCCTGCTTCGCCAGCCCTTGCTGCCTCTACCGCAGCATTCAAGGCAAGAATATTGGTTTGAAACGCAACTGATTCGATTGTCTGGATGATGTCCCCCATTTTGGTGGCGGAGCTCTTGATGCCGGTCATGGCCTGAGATACTTGTTGGACTGCCGCGTGGCTGCGTGTCGAAATATCTGAGGCCTCGGAAGCCAAGCTTGCACCCTGGTTGGCTGAATCCGCAGTTTGCTTCACAGTCCCGGTGATTTCCTCCATGGAGGCCGCGGTCTGTTCCAAACTGCTAGCTTGGCCCTCGGTGCGTGAGGACATATCGTGGTTACCGGCTGCAATTTCCATCACTGCCCCTCGCACTTGTTCCAACTCTACGCGGGTGTCCAAGATAACTGTGCGCAAGTTCACCACAGTCTGCACCAGGGCGGCTTGCAGTTGACCTAATGCACCCTTGTCTGTTACCGACGGCGTGTGAGACAAGTCTCCCGCCGCCATCCTCAGCGCGGCCTGCAGAGTAACTCCCAAGCGTGCATTGGCTGACCGGCGCATGAACCACCCGACGATGCCCGCGCTTGCAAGCGCGCCGAATACTGCTGCGTTAGCACTACCCACGCTATATAGTCCGACAGGGACCAATGCAGCAATGAGTACCCCTAAAAAGTACACACCTCCCAAAGCCTGCCAAGTCCTGTTGGTGAACCGACCGGCTTTGCCCCACATGTCGCTTCGCACGATATCGCCACCGGACAAACTCCATTTGGAGCCGCCAGCTGATTGCTGAGAAGAAAGAGTGGCGTAAAACCTAGAGGCGCTGGAAATTTCGTCTCGCGTTGGTTCTGATCGGACAGACAGAAAACCAACAATATTGGCTCCGTTGAGCATGGGAGTTACATTGGCCCGTACCCAGTAGTAGTCCCCATTTTTACGCCGATTCTTTACTAGCCCGGTCCAGAGCCGACCGTTTTGAATGGTCTCCCACATGTCCCTGAATGCTTCCTCGGGCATTTCAGGATGACGCACGATGTTGTGCGCTTGTCCCAAGAGCTCCTCTTTGCTGAAGCCGCTCACACTGATAAACGCAGTGTTGCAGTAAGTAATTCGCCCCTTGGGGTCTGTAATGGACACCAAGGTCTGGCCCTTAGGGAACGGGAATTCTTGCTGCGAGACCGGAAGATTTTCTCTCATGAAATCATTCTTTCAGTGAAATTTGATCGATTCTCGCGCGCGCACCTTAAGGGTTTCTTGCGTACTTAATAATAGTCCTCCGGCCCGTCTTCATTTCTTCAGGGACAGTGCTTTACGGAATTAAACCACCCAAAAAACGAGCGATTTCATGCGGCAATCGTTCAGCTTGTTCGCTCATATAGCGTACCAGTCCGCGTTTGGCCGGTGGGCCCACCACTTTTTCTCAAGGCTTCTATCGCTACCTCGTTCTACGAGCATGGCTTCAGTCAGTAGCCGCTGATGCGTTAGTTCTCAGTTTCAAGCTCGCTCGGACGCTTGGCGTCAGACATGCTCTGTCGCCAAACTTGCTGCGCTAGTGGTAATAGCTGGCCTCTGAGAGAGCCTTGCCTGCGACGCAACTCTGCGATTGCCAAACCCGCTTCCGCTTTGCGAAGGAAGCCTTGATTTGTTCTTCGGTAAATCTCTAATTCACGTTCAATCTACTGTTACAAAGAATTAGGCTTCAAAGGCACTCGCTACTGAAAACGGGGGGGACGTCGAGAGTTAAACAACCCCACGAGCTTTTCGTGGAGAGCACATATATTGCCCTGTTAGTTTTATATTCTGCGTATTACCTGCCACTTCCAAAGATCGACTTTCTATCGTTAGAAGCTCGCCAGTTCGTGTATTGAAAACTCCGCTCGACCATAGAGCAACAGAGTGGTACCCAAACTTTACCTCATCATTGGCACGGCTAGAAATTGGATTCACAACCGACTTAAACATTACTTGTTGTGATCGAAAATGAAAATCCACCTCATTCTTATACTTTTTTGCAGGTAGTGTGTAGGAGGACTGTTCTATTTTTGTTTCACTTTGCTCCTGCCCTGTGCAAACATATTCATCATCCCACTCATCTAGCTTGCTGCAACCCGTCAAAATCAACGACGCAACAATAGGCGCAAAACAATATTTATTCATGAAAACCCAACTATTAAATACACACCATCAAGAAGATGGAAATGTTATCCTGAAATCCAAGCCCTCACCAAAGGTATCTAGGTGGATTGAAAAGTTATGAAAAATGGCAATCTCTTTCACGATGGCCAAACCCAATCCACTCCCCACACCTTCAGTTCCTGGAACCCTATAGAAGCGATCAAACACGCGCTCTTTTTGCTCAGATGAAATACCAGGGCCTTGATCTTTTACACACAAAACATAACCCAACTCACACTTTTCCAATTCAACATGAACAACTCCCATGACCGGAGAGTATCTAACCGCGTTATCCAAAACATTTCTCACCATAATGTAGATCATTTCAGGATTTCCTGATATGACACATTGATTTAAAATATCTTCTAAAATAACAACTTGCCTCTCCGAAGCAATGTTACTCACATCGTGAATCGAAGACAAAACAATCTTCACCAAATCAGCGCTATTTGGGAGATCACTATTTAATTGTGCTGCTTGTTGGTGTTCAAGTGCCAACATCTGCTCAACAACCCGCATCGCTCGTGCAATACCCATTTTTAGACTTAATGATGCTTTATGCTGCGGCTCACTCTCTAAAGTTCGGTTCAATACTTCCATTTGCAACATAAGTGCAGCAATGGGTGAACGCAGCTCATGCGCAGCATCACCAAGGAAACGTCGCTGTACTTCTACTGTATTGCGAACACGTTCATAGTGACTATTTATCTCATTCACAAAAGGTGCGACTTCACGTGCGAGTCCATCAGAGGGCAAACTTTGTAATTGATTTCCACGCCTACTCGAAAGCTGTGAAGTTATTTTAGATATAGGCTTGAATGCAACTGACACTCCTCTCCACACTAAGAAAAATAGTATTGGAGCCGTAGCCAATATAGGAGCCACAGTTCTAACTGCTAGCCTCCCCGCTATTTTACTCCTCACCCCTTCTTCTTGTGCAATCTGAATTAGATGATCACCCGACGAGAGTGAAAAAACCCTGAATTCTTTGTTCTTTACAGTTATGTTGGAAAATCCCTCGGCCATCCGAGGGATTTGAAGTATTTGATCGTTTGTATGAAACGGCTGATCGGCCTCTCCCGCCCATATCTGAATTAGAAACTCGTCATCCTCATCATTGTCGTTATCAACTCGACTTTGAACAGTAGATATTCCATTGCCTTGTGTTGCAGGCCTAAGTGAAAACGCAACTTGTTGCATTTGATAGTCGAATATCTCATCAGTTTCATGGATAGTTGTTTGAAAAGCCATGAAAACCTGAAAGGATGCAGTCAATGCGACCACAATAGCCACATACCAAAGCAAGCGTGATTTCAGAGAATATCGCCAAGAGCTCATATATCGAATTTTGGAGCCGTGTATCCTATTCCACGTATATTCTTAACTATGGCCGACCCCAATTTCTTCCGCAAACTACATATATGAACTTCGACAGCGTTGCTATTCATATCAGACGACCATCCGTACATATGATCCTCCAGTTGTTTTCTGGAAAAAATTATTCCGGGCCGAACGATCAATATATCTAACAAGGCCCACTCTTTAGCAGAAAGCCGAATTGCCTCACCTTTTAATCTTGCATCTCTATTCTTCAAATTTATACGAACGTCACCAAGCACAAAGACATCTGTAGTTGAGTTACCCACTCGCCGTAGAAGTGCACGAATTCGTGCAAGCAGTTCCGAGAAATCAAATGGCTTCACGATATAGTCGTCAGCTCCTAAATCTAATCCCAATATACGCTGTTTCAATGCATCTCTTGCCGTGATAATAAGCACTGGCGTCTTATCTTTTCGATCTCGTAATTTACGCAAAACGGTTAACCCATCTCTAGTCGGAAGCCCTAAATCAAGAACAATAAGTTCAAATTTTGTAACTTCCACTGCAACATCCGCAGCATCAGCGTCTAGAACCCATTGGACGGTATATCTCTCCTGTTGCAATAGTTCAACAAGGGACTCGCCGATCATTCGGTCATCTTCGACAAGCAAAATACGCATGGGTACGAAGTAGGTAAAAAATCAATGAAGGCCATCAGGGCACACAAAGAGTCCAACAGCAACGTAGCTGAACTTATTGGTTAGCGCATTAGCAGTGGTCTATTTGATCTTCCGATTGGGAACTTAAATCAAACTTAAGAGAAGAGTCCAACGGCCATCACACTTGTCCAAATTTTGTTTCGAACTTGATCCCCATTTTCTGCAGCATTGGTGTAGGCAACACCCCGCCGGTGCAGACAAGAACAGCATCGTTCTCGACAAAGAAGGTGCCTTTCGCCTCCTGAATTTCTACGCGATCACGATGTATGGAGCACACGGTGGAGCCCATAAAAACAGCGATTCGCTTTTGGGTCTGCGCCTCCTGCAATTTCGTTCGATTTTTTTCTTTCACTCGCGAGAACGCATCACCGCGGTATGACAACACCACCTTGGTTCCTGGCTGTTCAGACAGGGCAATCGCTGCCTCCAATGCACTGTCGCCACCACCAACCACCAGTACGTTCTGCCCCGCATACTGCGCTGCGTCTACCAAGCGGTAGGCAACTTTTGGGCTTTCTTCTCCAGGAACCTCGAGCTTGCGCGGGGTGCCTCTGCGCCCCATGGCCAGTAGCACAGATTCGGCCACATACTGTCCTTTGCTGGTTTGCACCATAAAGCCGTTGGCGTGAGGAGTCACGCTATCCATCCGCTCTTCAAAGCGAATGCGCAACCCCGTACGTTTGACTACGCTTTGCCAGAATTCCAGCAAGGCTTCCTTTTGTACTTCACCAAACTTGACCTTACCCACTATGTCAAGGTCCACAGGCGCAGTCATGGCAATCTTTTGGCGGGGATAGTGATATACCGCTCCACCAAGGGAGCTCTCCTGTTCGATCACCAGATAACGCAGCTTATGGTGCTGAGCAGAGAGCGCTGCGGATATGCCCGCTGGCCCGCAACCCACAATCAGCAGGTCTAGGTCCGCCCGCCCTTTGGTGGCTTTCCGAATACTGGCAACCGCTTGACGCCCCTGTTCTGCGGCTTTCCGGATCAGACCCATACCACCCAGCTCACCAGCGATATAGATGCCAGGCACATTGGTTTCAAAGTTCTGGCTCAAGTGGGGAATGTCGACGCCACGCTTCTCGGTCCCAAACACCAATTTGACGGCATCGAATGGGCAGGCACTCAGGCAGGCTCCGTGGCCAATGCACGCCGCAGGATTATTCAACACGGCCTTGCCGTGAATCAGCCCTATAGCCTCTTCAGGGCAGGCGGTTGCACAAGAGCCCGAGCCTATGCATCGCCCGGGATCAATCACCGGATGCAGCGAGGCAGGTTCCACCATGCCACTTTGCACGGCCTCAGCCAACTTGCTGGAGCTACTTTGGTGAATCTTATTTTGGCGCAGGGTGTAAAGCACCATGAAGCCACACGCGAAAGCAGCGTAGAGGTACCAATAGTCCATGGCTCAAGGTTTAATGAGTTCGCGAATTTCAAGCTCCACATCCTTAGCCCCCAGGGAGACCTCCTTGCTCTGCACCGCATAGTCACCGGCTTGGGGCATGGCGTTGCCGGATTTGCTAATACGGGCACTCACCACCACAGTCTTCTGGGAAGACAAACCATGACCCGGTGACATGGCCAGGCTGTCATCCAGGGTAAAACGCATTGGAAGGTCTTGAACCTGCTTTTTCAGGATTGCCAATGGCATGCGCAGTGCAGGATCCGTGGAGCGCGCAAACACAAACACGGTGTCAGTAGGACTGACCAAATTCGCAATCTGAGGATCCAACTTGAGCACTCCAGCAACTGAAGCACCGACCAATGCTGACGATTGAGAACTCACGGGCGTTACCCCTACCGATTTGGCTGGCATACCGGCCAGGCTTCGGGCTTCATCCAATACCGAAACCGACTGTTTCACGATGGGATCGTCGGCATTGCCCTTTTGAACGACTTGCTCCCAATACTTGACAGCCTCAGCGTACTGTTTTTGATCGTACGCGTACGTGCCAGCCAATGACAACGCTTTGACATTGGAAGCATCGAGCTTTAACGCTTTACGGACCAACCCAATAGGTTCCCCTTGCAGGCGCCCCCCTTGGTTCATGGCCAAAGCATCTGCATAGTCGGTCCAAAGAGCTGCGTCATCCTGTCGCAGACCGGTTGCCTTACGGTAGGCTCCCTCTGCATCCTTGTAGCGGCCCAACACACTGTAGGATCGCGCCAGCATGGCCCAGCCTTCAGCATCATTCGGGTTGCTCTCCATACGAGTCGCCAGCTTGTCTGCCATTGCGGCAATCTGGTCGGAACTCGTGGAATGGGGGGATGTTGAATCTCCGGCATTCGCTCCAACTATGACGGCTGGACCAGCGATCAGCTGCGCGGGCACACCCTTCCATGCATACCCGATAGCGGCAATCAGCAACACAAAACCCGCTAGTACAACAGGCATCGTCCGATTAAACGTAGGACGATCTGACTTTCCACGCACCGCGCTATTGTGGGCCGGAAGATCAGCGGTTGGTAGCAACAGTGCGTCAACAATGCGACGCTCGAGGGCCAAACGAGCAACGTCAAATTGGTCTGTGTTGATAACACCTTCCGCATGCAGTTCACGCAGCTGCAAGAGCTGGTTCTTTAAATTGGTGACAGAGTCATTCATAGAATTTTTTAAGCGTGAATTTAGGTGGACGAAGAAATGTCCGCGTCGTCTGCATCGAATGCGTTATCAGGCAGCTTGCTGCGCCGGTGCAACACCAATAGCAATGCCATAAGTCCCAAGACCATGAGCACAATAGGTCCCAGCCAAAGCAGATAGGTGCTGGACTTCAACGGCGGTCGATAGAGCACAAAATCGCCATACCGTGCGGTCATATAGGTGTAAATTTGGTCCGATGTCTTGCCTGCTAGTAGCTGCTCGCGAACCTGCTGGCGCAAATCAATTGCCAACGCAGCATGGGACTCCGCAATAGTTTGGTTTTGGCAAACCAAGCATCGGAGCTCCTTGGCGATTTGCATCATCTGCGCTTCAAGCGCGGGATTCTCAGCTGCGGGAATTGCCTCTTTCGCCCACGTCCCGGAGCTCCCCCACCAAGCTAGACACAGCATAAGAATCCACTTAGCCATTCAAGCTCCTAATTAGAGGTTCAAGTCGTGTTTGGATGACTTCGTCTGTGAGGGGGCCGATGTGCTTGAAACGGACGATGCCTTCTTTGTCAATCACAAACGTCTCCGGCACGCCATACACCCCCCAATCAATACCAACACGACCGTCTTCGTCGAATAAAGATGCTCGATATGGATTACCGAAGTTCCGTAACCAGCGCTGCCCTGCTGCACGTTCATCCTTGTAGTCCAGTCCCATGATGACAACAGGAGTTCGCGCAGCAAACCTCAGCAGTACAGGGTGTTCTTCGCGGCACGCGGCGCACCACGAAGCCCATACATTCAGTATCCAGACTTGACCCACCATGTCCGCACGGCTGACCACCGTTTGGGCATTGTCCAATTGCGTCAGCTGGAAATCGGGAGCCGGGCGACCGATCAGCGGGGAAGGAACCTCTTTGGGGTCCAGCTTGAGCCCCGCCCCCAGAAACCACACCAGACATGCCAACAGAACTAGAGGCAGTAAAAACCGAATCTTGCTCATGTAGCCTCCATGCCTGAGCGTTCATTTTTGCCAGCCCTGCGGTACCGCCGATCGGTCGCCGCTATCAAGCCACCGGCTGCCATGAGCATGCAACCAAACCAGATCCAGTTGATGAAGGGCTTGACGTAGATGCGGATGATCCAGGCGCCAGAGTCCAGTTGCTCACCCAAAGAGACGTACAGGTCTCGCGTGACCCCCGCATCAATGGCAGCTTCGGTCATTGGGTTCTGTTGAACACGATAGATACGTTTTTCCGGATGCATTACTTGAGTCGTACTCCCATCGGACACATCCACCACACCCTGCAATGCACTGTAATTAGGCCCTTGCAGTTCACGCGTCCCTTTGAAAATAAAGGTGTAGCCCTTCAACGATGTGCTGTCGCCCACCGCCATTTGCACATCCTTCTCAACTTCGTAATTCCGGACCATGGCCACGCCAAAACAGAAGGCTGCCACGCCTGCATGGGCTACCATCATTCCCACCCACGCACGCGGCAACTGCCGTGCTCGGGAAACAACATCGTTGACAGATGAGCTTTTTGAACCTACCCGTGTCCAAAGGTCCTCAGCGATGGAGGCCACAATCCAAAATGCCATTACCAACCCGCAGGTCGCACCCAGATGCAGCTCGCCGGCAGCAATTCCTGCGAGCATTGCCGCCAGCACTGCGGCCAACGCGGCCCAACGTAAACGCACCGTAATGTCAGGCAGTGCCGCCTGTTTCCATTTAGCAACCGGCCCCACACCCATCAGAAACACCACAGGAACCATCAGAGGCAAGAAGATCGCATCGAAGTAAGGTGGCCCCACCGAAATCTTGCCCATACCAAGCGCATCCAGGAACAAGGGGTAAAGGGTACCCAGCAGCACTGCCGCGGCTGCCACCAGAAACAACACATTGTTTGCCAACAGTGCAGTCTCTTTGGAGATCAACGCAAAGCGCGCGCCTAGGCCCACGGTTGGTGCACGCCAGGCGTATAGCGCAAACGAGCTACCAATGACCACCGTGAGAAAACCCAGAATAAACAAACCTCTGCGCGGATCTGTGGCAAACGCATGCACGGACGACAGTACTCCTGAGCGGACAAGAAACGTACCGAGCAAGGAAAACGAAAATGCAAGGATGGCCAACAACACAGTCCACGATTTGAAGCTATTGCGCTTTTCTGTGACCGCCAATGAATGGATCAATGCAGTCCCTAGCAACCAGGGCATGAGCGATGCGTTTTCTACAGGATCCCAGAACCACCATCCGCCCCAGCCCAGTTCGTAATAAGCCCACGAGCTGCCGAGTGCAATTCCGATAGTCAAAAACAGCCAAGCAACGGTAGTCCAAGGGCGAGTCCAACGTGCCCAAGTGGCATCCAGATTCCCACCTATTAATGCGGCAATGGCGAATGCAAAAGCCACGGAAAACCCGACGTAGCCCATATACAACATGGGCGGATGTGTAACCATGCCTGGGTCCTGAAGCAGAGGGTTCAAATCACGCCCGTCAACGGGCACAGGAAACAACCGATCAAAGGGGTTGGAGGTGATCAGCATGAACAGAAGAAACCCGACGCTGATCATTCCCATAACCGCCAGAATCCGAGCAAGTACCTGCTGCGGCAAATGTTTGCTGAACATGGCTACTGCCACCATCCAGAGGCACAACATTTCCACCCACAACAGCAGCGAGCCTTCGTGCCCCCCCCAAACACCAGCAATCCGATACTCCACTGGCAATGCCGAATTGGAGTTCGATGCCACGTACAAGACCGAAAAATCGTGCCGTACGAACGATGCAACCAAACACAAAAAAGCCACACTCACCAGACCGAACAAGGCAAAGACAGACGGCCTGGCGTAAGCCATCCATTCAGTGCGTTGTCGCCCAGCGCCAATCAAAGGTACGGTCGCTAAAAGTAGCGAAACACCAAGCGCAATCCATAGCAAAAAGTGACCGATTTCAGGAATCATTTGGTTTCCGGGTTAACGTTGGTCGAGGCACCTGCCTTGGCGCTAGCAGCCTTCTTCAATGCATCAGCCGCCTCGGGGGGCATATAGTTTTCATCGTGTTTGGCCAACACTTCTTTGGCCTCAAACACACCACCACTGAATTGGCCTTGGGCTACTACACCCTTCCCCTCTTTGAACAGGTCAGGAAGAATTCCCGTGTAACGCACTGGTATGGTGTGCATGGTGTCAGTGACAGCGAAGTTCACATCCACACCGTTGCGCTTAACGCTTCCTGCAACTACCAGCCCACCCAGCCTGAATGTGCGTCCTGACGGAGCTTCCTGCGCCTGCACTTGGGTAGGGGTGAAGAAGAAGACGAGATTGCTTTGGAAAGCATTCAGCACAAGTGCTGCGGCGCCCCCTAGGCAAATAAGGACTCCTGCTGCAATAACGATACGTTTATGTCTTGTTTTCATTCGGCATCATCCGAAATCTGACTTAAGGCACGCTTATGTGCGCGCCGTTCCAATAACGGCTCCAGCAAAAGCCAAACGAGCACGCAGGCATACGAACCCCACACATACAGGCCGTATCCACCCATCGCCCAAAAATCACTCCACGTATTCCAATACATATCAGCGCTCCTCTCTTGACTGCACGAACGCTCGTACCCAGCTCGAATCAGCCTCTCGTTCCAAGATGAGTCGCGAGGTTCTTGCAAAGATCACAGCAAACGCATAGGCCCAGAAAGCCACAGTCATGAGCAACATCCCTTGGAGCATGGTGTTGGCCATCTTGGGGGCGGCCGTCATGCTGATGGTTGCGCCTTGGTGCAGGGTGTTCCACCAACGCACAGAAAAGTAAATGATGGGAATATTCACTACACCCACCAGTGCCAACAAGGCGCCGGCCCTTTCGCCTCGCTGCCTGTCATCCGCACCTTCCACCATGGCTAAATAGCCGAGATACAGGAACAGAAGAATCAGCTCTGAAGTCAGACGCGCATCCCACACCCACCAAGTTCCCCATGTAGGTTTGCCCCACAAAGCACCGGTCCACAGCGCTAAGACGGTAAATGCGGCCCCCGTGGGCGCAATGGCGCGTGATAAGGCATAGGCCAATTTGGCGTTTGTGGCCCACCCAACGACAGACCAACCCGCCAAGGCGAGGTAGAGCACCATGGACATCCACGCTGCAGGCACATGGATATAAATGATTCGGTAAGCGTCTCCCTGAGTCACATCAGTGGGAGCCAACAGGAGGCCCACATACAGTGCAATCAAGGCACTCATCATCGCGAGCGCATAGAGCCAAGGCACGCTACGCGTAGCCAGTGCGTAGAACCGTGAAGGCGCAGCAAACGTGTAAAAACGGAACAGTGATGTCATGAAGAAGACCTCAGCGCAGCGGCGGAAGCAATTGGTGTCGTAACCAGAGAAAAAAGAAACAAGGCGCCCAGTAAGCTCAGATAAGCCTGCGCAGAAAGCCCCGCATCCACCGCCGAAACGGCGCCAGCGCCAAATATCAACACAGGAATGCACAGGGGCAGAATGACCAGCAACTGCAATACGTGGCTGCTTCGGTAGCCCAACGTCAGTGCTGCTCCCAAACTGCCGAACATACTGAGTACCGGAGTACCCAGCAACAAGGCCAGCGACATGATTTCGATGCTGTGCAAGCGCATACCAAACATCAGACCTATCAGTGGTGCACCGAGGAGTAAGGCACAGCCGTTCAACAACCAATGCACCACGGTCTTGGCGAACACTACGTCTATCGGAAAGCGCTGCCCGATACACATCTGCTCCAAAGAGCCGTCGATGTAATCATTGAGGTAAATGGTGTTGAGAGAACTCACGACCGAGAGCAGCGCAGATACCCAAATGACACCCGGTGCAATCTGTCGCAAGGTATTAGTCTCTGCCCCCACACCCAACGGAAAGAGGCTGCAGGCGATGAGAAAGAAAGCGAGAGGAAAGAGGCTGCGCGCCGGATTCCTGCGAAAACTTAGCAAATCACGCGCAACGATGGCCTGAAAACGGGCAAAACTCATGATGCTGTTGGTGATGTCAAGCTGAGTACTTGCAGGTTAGGCATATGAAACGGGATATGGCTACTCATCAGAACAGCGCCACCCGTATCGACTTGCTCTTCAATCAAGCGCATTACCAATACGGTGGACGCGGTATCTAATGCATCCAAAGGCTCATCAAGCACCCATAGTGCAGACTTATTAAGTAGTAGGCGTGTCAGCGCCAAGCGCCGACGTTCACCTTGCGACAGCGAATGGACCAAACGATTTCTGTGCGCATATAGCGACGTACGCTTTAGCGCCATGGCCACTGCTTCAACTGACACCCGCACGCTATGCATCCTGGCGGAAAAAGTAAGGGATTCGAGAACTGTCAGATCCACGCTTTGCCCATTTAAATGACCGATGTAGGTGGGTGCACCACCGTCATCGAATGCTGAGCCCCAACGGATTACACCGGCGTCCGGTTGCATGAGGCGCATCGCCAATTTCAAAACGCTGGTTTTTCCCTGGCCATTTTTGCCTTGCAACCAGATTGCTTGACCGGGTTGCACTGAAAAATGGAGGCCACTGAAAAGCGTGTTGCGCCCGCGACTGAAAGTCACGTTATTGAAATCCAGCAGAAATGAACTCAGACTGTCAGAAGTCAAAACGTCCACCCACGTAATAAAACATGCGCTCGGAGTTCTCCGTCCGCAAGGTACCTTTAACGTCCGCAATTTCAACGGATAGTTCGCTCTCCAACGACACCCGCTTCACGACCCGGTACGTGACCCGTACGCCCGGTGTCCAACGATTGGTTTTGGTCCCGACGTTGTCGGTCTGGGTGTAAAAACGTATAGAAGGTTCGACCTGCCAGGCTTCGTCCACTCCCGTGAGGTTGTTATAGGAAAAAAGCTTGCCGTTATAGGTGGGGCCAGTTAGAAAGTTCAAATTGAAGACATGCGTATCCCGTGTGGAATACAAATTCGTGCCAATGAGTTGAAGGCCAACACTCCAGAGGTCCCCCGTACTGGCTTGTCCATTCGGAAGAATGACAGCCACTGGCGCAATTGCATCCACATTTGTGTAATTGAGGTTGGACCCCGCCTGCCAATTGGCTGCAACGGGTGTCGTGAATCCCACCATCGCCTGCGATTGGAAGGAGGTGACTCCATTGACCCGCGCGCGCAGTAAATCGATGGGGGTGGTGCCCAACAATTCTTGGATGGTTCTGGCTTGGGTGGTCAGCGCAGGATCTTGAAAAAACAGGGCATTTCCCAAAGAACGTACCGGTGTGGCACGACGATCCAGCAAAAAGTTGTACACCGTGTTATCTGCCGTCTGCCAAGAGCCCTGGACGCTCGCAATGTTCAAGCCCTGGAGCATCTGGTCGTAATCCAGCTGTGCAGACAATGCAACGCCTTCGTTGAAATAGCGCAGTTCACTCCCAATCGCTTGTCGATCGACCTCCCCATCGATCATCTGACGGTTGACATAAAAACTACCACTCACGTGATCGGTCAAACTGTCAGCATCTACCCACGCACCGTAGAAATGGCGGCGGCTATCCAACAATGCGTCAGTGGGCTGACCCACCACCGCATTAAGGCGCCACTTGGGCGCAAAACTGTAGAAGCCTTGCGCACCGTCGTACCGGTACAGAACACCGCCCCCAGTGGGCGACTGCCGACCGACCCGATAGCCCATTCCATCTTTCAGCTGTTTTTCATCGAAATAAAGGGCTGACAAGCGATTGCGACTAGGACGACCTGGCAGGTAGTCCGCACTGTATGAGTCACGCAATACAAATCGACGATCGACCTCAGTGTCTCTATAGCGCCAATTCAGATCGACATTGGTCTGTAGCTGCTTTTGGTCCGCAGAAGACAGCTCCCCCTGAGATTGCAAAACCGGGAGTCCGCCCAATGGAGAGTCAACAAAGTCCTGCGATCGCGTCTGAGACTGTCCGCCGTAGTAGAACGAAGAGATAGATCCGCTTACGACACTCTGTGGTTGCCCGGCCTTACTTCGCTCCTGGATGACTTCGTTGGCGGGCAGATTGGCCAAATAC
>Ga0228700_1000864_pt1 | contig 23264 bp, 19 predicted proteins | sample McNCre317_Aug_MG_FD_178019 | JGI IMG/M metagenome (GOLD analysis project Ga0228700, IMG submission 178019) | Freshwater microbial communities from McNutts Creek, Athens, Georgia, United States - 3-17_Aug_MG | ecosystem: Environmental > Aquatic > Freshwater > Creek | place: USA: Georgia...
GGCCTGAGGGCATGCCAAGGCGCGTGAGCGGGGCGGTTTGCCGGCCGCGCACGGCCCCTGCCAGGGCCAGCAGCCCCAGCCCCATCAGCGCCCAACTGGAGGGCTCGGGTACCGCCCCCAGGGCTTGGCCATTGATCAAGACCTTGTCGAACGACAGACTGAGCGAGCCGCTGCAGGCGGTGCCCCAGTAGTTTTGGACCATGCGGCAGCTGTCGAACTGGGCGTTTCCGCTCATCGCAGTGATGGCCCCCGCTTGCAAGGCGTCGCCCAGGCTGAGTGTGCTGCCCGCGGCCGTCGACTGCCAGGTCAACCTGGGCGTCAACCACGCGGGTGCGCTCGAGTTGGCGGTCTTCATGTAGTAGCTCCAGCTGAGCCCACCGAGGTTGGAGGTGCTCAGGCCGTAGTTGTCGGCCCCACCCCAGATGCCTTTGTTGTCGGCGGTGGCGAACGCACCGGTCAAGGCCTGGCCGGTGCTGGCATCCAGCAGCAACTCCATCTTGAAGCGCTGGCCTGCCGACAGGGTGCCGAAGGTGTCGTAGACGACCGAGGACGGCGTGTACGGATTGCAGGGGTTGTATTGCGAACAGTTGAAGCCTTTGACCTCGGTCACGGCCATGAGCGAGGTGATCGTGCCTTCCAGCGACACGGCGAGGGTGTTGGCGGCTTGGGCCGAATGGGCGACGCATGCGCATGCAGCAGCGGCGACCATGGTGCGAACCATGTTCATAAGGGTCCTCCTGATGTTCAATGATGTGTAGAGCCCGTGGATGCGTGCTCGAGGACCATTGTTGAGAGCGCGGCTCGAGGGGGGATCGGTGGAAACCCCAGCGGTCGGGCGCCTTTGTCAGGATCGGCCCCCATGAAAAAAGCGCCCCGCAGGGCGCTTTCAGGTGGTGATCAGCCGCAGATCAGGCCTGGGCCTTCTTCTTCAGGCGCCAAGCGTGCAGCAGCGGCTCGGTGTAGCCGCTCGGCTGTTCCTTGCCCTTGAACACCAGGTCCAGCGCAGCTTGGAACGCAGCGCCTTGCGGGTTGCCCACCAGGCTTTCGTAGGCGGCGTCACCGGCGTTCTGCTTGTCCACCACGGCGGCCATGCGGGCGAAGGTGTCGCGCACTTGGGCTTCGGTCACCACGCCATGGTGCAGCCAGTTGGCCACGTGCTGGCTGGAGATGCGCAGCGTGGCGCGGTCTTCCATCAGGCCCACGTTGTGGATGTCGGGCACCTTGGAGCAGCCCACGCCCTGGTCGATCCAGCGCACCACGTAACCCAGGATGCCCTGGATGTTGTTGTCCAGCTCTTGTTGCTTGTCGGCGTCAGACCAGTCGGCCTTGGCCACCACGGGGATGGTCAGCAGTTTGTCGAGCAGGGTTTCGGGCGATTCGCCGGTTTGCTCGATGTCGGCCTGGATGGCGGCCACGCTCACCTGGTGGTAGTGGGTGGCGTGCAGGGTGGCGGCGGTGGGCGAAGGCGTCCAGGCGGTGTTGGCACCGGCCTTGGGGTGGGCGATCTTTTGCTCCAGCATGCCGGCCATCAGGTCGGGCATGGCCCACATGCCCTTGCCGATCTGGGCGCGACCGCGCAGGCCCGATTGCAGACCGATCAGCACGTTGCGGCGCTCGTAGGCGGCGATCCAGGCGCTGTTCTTGATGTCGCCCTTGCGCATCATCGGGCCGGCCAGCATGGCGGTGTGCATCTCGTCGCCGGTGCGGTCCAGGAAGCCGGTGTTGATGAAGGCCACGCGGCTGGATGCGGCGGCGATACAGGCCTTGAGGTTGACGGACGTGCGGCGCTCTTCGTCCATGATGCCCAGCTTGACGGTGCTGTCCGGCAGGCCCAGGACTTGTTCAACGCGGCCGAACAGCTCGGCGGCGAAGGCCACTTCGGTCGGGCCGTGCATCTTGGGCTTCACGATGTAGACCGAGCCGGTGCGCGAGTTGCGGATGGCTTCACCGTTGATCTGGCCACGGCCTTGCAGGTCGTGCAGGGCAATCGTGGTGGTGATCATGGCGTCCATGATGCCTTCGGGGATCTCTTTGCCTTCGGCGCCCCACAGGATGGCCGGGTTGGTCATCAGGTGACCCACATTGCGCACGAACATCAGCGAGCGGCCGTGCAGCTTGACGGTGCCACCGTTCGGGGCGGTGTACACGCGGTCGCCGTTGAGGCGGCGGGTGAAGCTTTTGCCACCCTTGGCCACTTCTTCGGTCAGCGTGCCCAGCTGGATGCCCAGCCAGTTGCTGTAGCCCAGCACCTTGTCTTCGGCGTCCACGGCGGCGACCGAGTCTTCCAGGTCCAGGATGGTGGACACGGCCGATTCCAGGATCAGGTCGGACACGCCAGCGGCGTCGGTCTTGCCGATCGGGGTGCTGCGGTTGATCTGGATGTCGACGTGCATGCCGTTGTTGACCAGCAGCACGCTGCTGGGGCTTGCTGCGTCACCTTGGAAGCCGACCAGCTGGGCCGGGTTCTTCAGGCCGACGGTCTTGCCGCCCACGGTCACGGCCAGCTGGCCACCGACGATGGCGTAGCCGGTCGAATCCTTGTGCGACGCGCCTTCCAGCGGGGCAGCGGTGTCCAGGAAGTTGCGGGCCCAGGCGATGACCTTGGCGCCGCGCACTTCGTTGTAGCCCGGGCCCTTGGCGGCGCCGTCGGCTTCACTGATCGCGTCGGTGCCGTACAGGGCGTCGTACAGGCTGCCCCAGCGGGCGTTGGCAGCGTTCAGGGCGTAGCGGGCGTTCAGGATGGGCACCACCAGCTGCGGGCCGGCTTGCAGGGCCAGTTCGGCGTCCACATTGGCCGTGGTGGCCTTCACGTCAGCGGGCACGGGCACCAGGTAGCCGATTTGCTCCAGCTGAGCCTTGTAGGCGGCGAAGTCAGCGATCGGGCCGGGGTGGGCGGTGTGCCACTGGTCCATCGCAGTCTGGATGCGGTCGCGCTCGGCCAGCAGGGCGGCGTTCTTGGGGGCCAGGTCGTTGACGATGGCGTCAAAACCCGCCCAGAACTTGGCGCTGTCGATGCCGGTGCCAGGCAGCACCTTGTCTTCGACGAAACGGAACAGCTCGGTGGCGACTTGCAGGCTGTGGACTTGGGTGCGTGCGGTCATGTGTGGGCTCTTCAGGAAAGAGGGAGGGATGACGGGAAAAAGGGGCGCGGCAACGCGCGAGGGCCAGAGTTTATTTGAACCTTGTTTAAAGATTAATACTTGAAAAAGTCAATGATTCATGACTTCCATGCACGAATTGGTGCATGTCAGGGTGGGTAACCCCATGTTCATGTGGATGCCAACTCTGGCTAGGCTGCTCAACACGAGCCGTGCGGCGCGCAGCCGTCTGGCCAGATCCAACAACATCAGGAAGGACATTGCCTTGTTCGCGCTTCGTTTGACCCTGGCCGCGGCATCGCTGGCCGCTGCTGCTGGCCTGTGGGCGACACCCGCCTCTGCACAAAACGCCTACGTCCTGACCACCCTCAAGCCGGCCAGCAGCCTGTTGGGCATGGGGCCGGCCATGAATTGGCAAATCGACGCCCAGAACGTGGTCACGGGCTCGGCCTTGTGGCTGACGGGGGCCAGCTCCAATGCGTTCGGCTGGGGCCTGCCCGGCTTCACCGTTGAAGAGTTTCTGGCGCGGTGGCCTGCCAGCACCGCCACATCGGTGTCGCCCACCAAGCTGATGAGCGCCAAGTTGTCGCCGGGTTACATGGTGGACATGAGCCCGGACGGCAAGCTGGTGGCCTTGAACAACGGCATCTACGACATCAGCGCCCGCAAGACCTCGGTCACACCGGACAACGTCAACCTGTTCGGCATGAACGCCAGTGGCGTGGCGGCCGGCGTGCAGGTCGTGCTGCCCCCGGTGGGTGAGTCCTACATCTACACACGCCAGAAACCTGGCACGTGGCGGGCCCTTGGGGGCTTCACGGCTTTGCCGTTGGCCAGCAACCCGCAAGGCGGCGCCGCTGACATCAACGCCCAAGGCGATGTGGTGGGCTGGGTGGGCGATGCGGCAGAAAGCATGCACGCCGCACTGTGGCGCTCGGGTCAGGTGCAGGTGCTGCCCGAGCCAGCGGGTCACATCAGTCATGGGAGCGCCATCAACGACGCTGGCCAGATCCTGGTGTTCCGGTGGGCCCGGACCTGCGCGGGCCTGAATGACTCGAACTGTGTGCAAGGGCCGGTGCAGTTCAGCCTGCGCCAACCCGATGGCCTGGAGCAGCCCATCGAGGCCGGCAGCGGCCTGGTGGTGAACTTCGCCCGATTGAGCCCGTCTGGCGCGGTGGTGGGGCGCCTGCAAACCACCGCTGGCCACGCCAACAACACCGATGCCACCGCCCGCGCCTTCATCTGGTCCAACGGCGTGATGCAAGACCTCAACACCGTGGCGGCAACCAAGGGGGCCAAGCTGCCTGCCGGCGCCACCTTGGTGGACGTGATGGCCATCAACGCCCAAGGCAGCCTCGTGGCCAAGGTGCTGGCCGCCGACAAGAAAACCGTTTCCTATGTGAGGCTGACTGCGAAATGAAGTCCATGTCGTCCGCCCTGCCGGCGGCGGTGGCGCGCCTTGCCCTATCCTTCACAGGGTGGACCGACTCAAGCAAATCGAAACCTTCGTGGCCGTGGCCACCCGGGGCAGCCTCACGGCCGCGGCCCAGGCCGAGGACATCGCCCCGGCGGTGATCGGGCGGCGCATCGATGCGCTCGAAGAGCGCCTGGGCGTCAAGCTGCTGGTGCGCACCACGCGGCGCATCAGCCTCACGCACGAGGGCAGCGCCTTCCTCGAAGACTGCCAGCGCCTGATCACCGATTTCAACAACGCCGAGGCCAGCGTCTCCGAGGGCGGCGTCAAGGCCAGCGGCCACCTGCGGCTCACCGCGCCGGCGGGCTTTGGGCGACGGCACGTGGCGCCGCTGGTGCCCAGCTTTTTGGGCCGGCACCCGGATGTGACCGTGTCGCTCGATTTGTCTGACCGCCTGGTGGACCTGGTCAACGAGGGCATCGACTGCGGCATCCGCGTGGGCGACCTGCCCGACTCCAGCTTGGTGAGCGTGCGCCTGGCCGACAACCGCCGCCTGTGCGTGGCCAGCCCCGCCTACCTGGCGCGCGCCGGGGTGCCCGCCAGCCCGGCCGAGCTGCCCCGGCACGATTGCCTCACGCTCAGCTCCGAAGCCAGCCAGACCCGGGGCTGGGCCTTCACGCTGGAGGGCGAGGTGCGCCACCTGCGGCCTGCCTCGCGGCTCGATTGCTCTGATGGCCAGGTATTGCACGACTGGTGCCTGGCTGGCCTGGGCCTGGCCTGGCGCTCGTGGTGGGAGGTGGGGGCCGACGTGCAGGCCGGCCGCTTGGTGAGCGTGCTCGACGGCTTTGCCGCGCCGCCCAACGGCATCTACGCCGTGTTTGCCCAGCGCAAGCACCAGCCGCTGCGCCTGCGGCTGTGGATCGATTTCCTGAAAGAAACCTACGGCCAGGCTGCGTATTGGCGGGTGGGCGAAGCCCCTGGGGCATGATGCCGCCATGCTGCTCGACACCTGCTTGGCTTATGCCCATTTCGTCGCCATCCTGATGCTGGTGGTGTTCATCTCCAGCGAGGCCGCGCTGTGCCGCCCGGAGTGGCTCAACGCCGCCGTGGTGCGGCGCCTGACCCGTGTCGACCTGATCTACGGCATCGCGGCCGTGGCGGTGCTGGCCACGGGGCTGGCGCGCGTCTTCCTGGGGGCCAAGGGCGCGGCCTGGTACGGGCACCAACCGCTGTTCCACGCCAAGGTGACGCTGTTCGTGGTGATCGGTCTGATGTCGATCAAGCCCACGCTCACCTTCCGCCGCTGGCGCCAGCAGCTCGATGCCACCGGCGCCTTGCCGCCCGAGGCCGAGGTGCGCGCCACGCGCCGCCTGGTGATGATCCAGGCGCATCTGTTGCTCCTGTTGCCGCTGGCTGGCGCCATGCTGGCACGCGGCGTGGGCACGCGCTGAGCCCCTCGGCTTGCCCATGAGGCTTGCCCATGAAAAAGGGCCCCGCAGGGCCCTGGTGTCGATGTGGCGCGCAGCGCCCGGCATCACTTGGCGGCGGCCGCGTCCTTCTCGCACTTCTTGATCGAAGCGGCCTTGGCGGCACCGGCCAGCGCCTTGCCGTTCTTGTCCACGGCCTTGGCTTCGCAGCTGGGGGCGGCGCCGCCGGCGTCCTTCTCGCACTTCTTGACGAAGCTGTTCTTGGCGGCACCGGCCAGCTTCTTTTCGGCGGCCTTGGCGGCGCAGTCGCCATCGGCGGCGTGGGCGAAGGTCGACAGCAGGGCCAGGGACAGGGTGGCGATCAGGGCACGCATGGGGTTCTCCAGTTGGGTTGCGTTGTGGGGCCGGCTTGCGGATGCGGCCCCAGCCAATTTAACGCGGCTGCCACCCGGTCGGATGACAGGAGGCCTGGCCGACGCGCAGTTCGGGCAGGCCCGCGTCCGCAAAGCGCAGTGAAGTCGCCCGTCCATGTGAGATTGCGCACGATTCGTGGCGCTGATTCGGCTGCAAGGTTCGCCCAAATGCTTTGGAATCAAGGCACGCCCCTTTGTTGAAGTGGGCTCGCGGCGGCATGACCGTTCGCGCTTGTGTTGTTGCTCCATGGAGCGGGTCGTCTCATGCGCTTCCTCGTCACACACCTGTCGTTGGCCAGATCGCTGGCCGTGGTTCTGGGGCTGTGTCTGGCTGCACCCGCCTGGGCGGTTTTGTACGCCGAGTACCTGTTCGAGCAGAACGCCTACAACGGCACGGCGGGCGAGGTCAAAGACACCTCGGGCAACGGCCGACACGGTCGGATCGTGGGCTCGCCCACGAGCGTCGCCGCCGGGCAGACCAACCGTGGCTTGTATGTGCCGGCAGACGGTGGCAGTACCACCAGCAATGCGCTGGACACCGGCATCGACCTCAACAACCTGGGCACGGCCGGCTCCATCACCTTCTGGTTCAAGCGGTACTCGACAGATAACCTCTACAAGATGTTGCTGGATGCGACGCTCAACTCGTCCAACCGCTTCTTCTTGAGCCGCGAAGGCGACAAGGCCACCTTGAACGACATCGCCGCCAGCGTGACCATGGGCGGCAGCAACCGCGATGCCCTCTCGCTCAACCACATCTACGGCGCAGATTGGACCTACGTGGCCATGACCTGGGCCGATGGCACGGGCTACACCTTCTACACCCGCGACGCCGCCTGCAACCTGATCGCGTCCGACACCACCACGGGCTCGGGCGCCTTGGCCACGGGCGTGACCACGCTGTATGTGGGCGACAGCCGCACCACCGCCACCGATGCCATCACCCATGGCAGCAATGACTCGGCCAATGGCACCTTCGACACGGTGCGCCTGTACACCACCAAGCTGTCGGCCGCCGAGACGGCAGCCGACTGCGCCAGTGCCATGGGGCTGGACCACCTGGAGGTGACGGCCGCGAACTCCAGCAGCGCGTCGGGCACCTCGGTGGTGTTCACCATCAAGGCCTGCGCCAACGCGTCTTGCAGCACGCCCTACACCAATGGGGTGACGGGCACCATCTCGGTGGCGGGCACGGGCGTGACGACCACCTACACCACGGGGGCGACCTTCAGCATCGCCAATGGTGCGTCGTCCACGCTGGAGACGGTCACGCTCAGCGGCAGTGGCACGGCCACGCTGAGCCTCAGCTCGGTGCTGCCGCAGGCGGTCAATGCCGCGCCGCTGTACTGCGGCTTTGGCACGAGCGCGACCAGCAGCGGGAGTTGCAGCTACACCGTCAGCCTGCCGCTGCACCACATGGAGCTGACCGCCGCCAGCAACACCGCCTTGACGTGCCAGCCCGTGACCTACACCGTCAAAGCCTGTGCCGATGGGGCCACCCCATGCGCGCCCTACACGGCGGGCGTCACGGGCAACCTGTCGGTGTCGGGCACCACGGTGAACTACCCCTCGGGCGCCGGCTTCAGCATCGCGGTAGGGGCCTCGACCGCCGCGGTGAGTGCGCACGCCACCACCACCGGCACGGCCACGGCCACGCTCACCGGCTTGTCGGCCACGCCCACCAACAGCCCTGCGCTCTTTTGCGGCATGGGCGCTGCCGCCGCCAGTGGCGGCAGTTGTGGGATCACGGTGAGCAGCGCTGGCTTCTTGTTGAGCGTGCCTGACCACGCCGCAGGCAGCACCCAAAGCCTGACCATCAGTGCCGTGCGTTCATCGGACAACGCCCAGGTCTGCACGCCGGCCTTTGCCAGCACCACGCGTACCGTCAACCTCAAGTGCAGCTACAGCAACCCCAGCACGGGCACGGTGCCGGTGAAGGTGGGGGCGCTGGCGCTCAACACCCTGGCCTTGCCCACCAGCGCGTGCGATGCCACGGGCAAGAGCGTGCCGCTGGTGTTCGATGCCAGCGGCGTGGCCACCACCACCTTGCTGTACGAAGACGCGGGCCGGGTGGGCTTGACGGCGAGCTACAGCGGCATGGGCAGCGAGGCCGGGCTGTCGTTGACGGGCAGCAAGACCTTCGTGGCGGCGCCCGCCTCGTTCGCCTTCACCTCGTACACGCCGGGGCCGATCAAGGCGGGCCGCAGCTTCTCGGCCACCATCCAGGCGCGCAATGCGCTGGGGCTGGTCACGCCCAATTTCGGCCGCGAGACCGCGCCCGAAGGCGTGCGACTGAGTTGGACCAAGGCCTACCCCACGGGGGCGGCCAGCAGCAGCGGCACCTTCTCGGGCAGTGGCACGGCGGCCACGCTCACGGGCTTTGCGTCGGGCTCGGTCACGGCGTCTGACCTCAAGTGGACCGAGGTGGGCACGGGCGACATCACCGCCACGCTGGGCAGCGGCAGCTACCTGGGCTCGGGCCGCACGGCCACGGGCAGCACCGGCAGCACGGGCCTGGTGGGCGCTTTCGTGCCCGATCACTTCCGGCTGGTGCTCACGCAAGGCTGCGGGGCCTTCACCTACAGCGGTCAGCCGTTTGCGCTGACCTTGCAGGCACGCAACGCGCTCAATGGCATCACCGCCAACCACAGCGGCGCGGTGAGCCCGCCCCTGACGACCTCCGCGCAGCTCAGTGTCACCCCAGCCACCACGTTGGGCAGCCTGTCGGTCACCACCGTGCCGGCGTCGAGCTTCGTGGCCGGGGTGGCCACCGTGAGCACGGGCGCCTTCACCTTCACGCAAAAGCTCACGGCGCCCACCACGTTGCAGCTCACGGCCACCGACGCCACCGGGGTCACCACCACGGCCAGCGATGGCGCGGTGCACAACGCGGCACTCGTGCTGCGCAGTGGCCGCCTGCGCCTGACCAATGCCTTTGGCAGCGAGCGCAGCAACCTGGCGATGCCGGTGCAACTGCAATACTGGGCCGGGCAGAGCTGGGCGCTCAACAGCCTCGACAGCTGCACGGTGCTGCCCATCAGCGCGGTGGCGCTGGACAACCGCAAGGACTCGAAGGGCGCCAGCAGCACGGGCTGGACCACCAGCGTGGTGGCCGCATCGGGCAGCAGTGCCTTGCTCAGCAGCGGCGGGGTGGCCAACCTGGTGCTGCGCGCGCCCACCAGCAGCGTGGCGGGTCAAGCTGCCACCGGCACGGTGGATGTGGGCATCAATTTGGGCACCAGCAGCACCGACGCCAGCTGCCTGCCCGGCTCGCCCAGGCCCAGCACCACAGGCGCGAACCTGCCCTGGCTGCGTGCGCAGTTTGGCCGCACCAACGGCTGTGTCGGTGCGGTCACCTACACCCATGACCCGGCTGCACGCGCCACCTTTGGCGTCTACGCGCCCGAGCACAAACGCATGATCCACCTGGACGAGGCCCCATGAAGCATGTGCGTGGCCCCACGCTGGCGCCGCCCCTGGTGGCAGGCTTCAACCTGCTGGAGCTGACCGTGGTGATGGTGGTGTTGTCGATCATGGCCATGGCCGTGTGGCCCAAGCTGCCGGCATCAGCGGCCTTGCGCACGCAGGCTTGGCACGACCAGTCCCTGGCGGCCCTGCGGCTGGCGCGCAGCATGGCCAGCTCGCACCGCCGCGTGGTGTGCGTGCTGTTCACCGGCAACGCGGTGCGCCTGCAGATGGCGCTCACGCAGCCCGCCACCAGCTGTGCGGCCGCCGTCAAGGGCCCGAGCGGGCAAGCCACCTTCGCATCGCTCAGCGAGGGCGGGGTGGTCACCAGCCTGAGCCTGTCTGGTGCCAGCTACACGGGCGAGCTGTACTTCCAGCCCGAAGGGCGCATCACCACTGACCTGGCCGGCGATGCGCCTGGGCAGTGGGTGTTGCGCATCACGGGCGCCGAAGACATCGAGATCGACGGGGTGAGCGGCCATGCGCTCTGAGGCGGGCATGACCCTGGTCGAAGCCCTGGTGGCGCTGGTGGTGGTGGCCGTGGCCGCCGGTGCCCTGGCGCGCGTGTTTGCGCAGGTCAGCCAAGGCAGCAACGACCCGGTGGTGCGCAAGCAGCTCATCGCCGTGGCCGAGTCGATGATGGAAGAGATCTTGCTGAAGTCGTACAGCGCGGCCAGTGGCGGCAGCACCTCGGGCTGTGCCCGTGACACCTTCACTGGCATCGCCGACTACCACGGCTACCCGGCCAACGGGCGCGTGTGCGATGTCGAAGGCACGCCCATCGAGGCCTTGGCGGCTTACCGCCTGTCGGTGCAGGTGGTGGCCGATGCCAGCAGCCTCACGGGTGTCACCGAGGCGCGCCGCATCACCGTCACCGTCAGCCGGGGCCAAGAGGTGTTCGAGCTGCGCGGCTGGCGCACCAACTTCGCGGGGCCGTGATGCCGCAGCGCGCCCAGGGCTTCACCCTCATCGAGATGATCGTCGCCATGGTGATCGTGGCCGTCATCGCTGCCTTCATGGGCAGCTACCTGCAGCCGCTCATCCGCGCCCATGTGGATGCGCAGGCGCGTGCCGAGCTGGCCGACCAGCTCGACCTGGCCATCCGGGGCATGCAGGCCGATGTGCGCCGAGGTGTGCCCAATGCCATCCGCGCGCCGGGCGCCAACTGCATCGAGCTGGTGCCCACCAAGGGCGGCGGCCGCTACCGCATGGGCCCCGATGTGAGCAACGACACCCCTGCGGGCTGTGCCTCGGGCAGCAGCGCCACCTGCTCGGCCTGGGTCGACACCAGCGACCTCACCACCGTGTTCGATGTGCTCAACGTGACGGGTGACCCGCCCGCGGCCAACGACTGGATCGTGATCGGCAACCAAAACGGCAACGATGTGCACGAGGGCAACAACCGCACCCGCGTCAGCAGCGTGCAGGTGCCGCTGGGCACGCAAGGGCAGTTGCGCGTCAACGTGGCCAGCACGCAGTTCCATCCGGGCTATGCCGAAGGGCGCTTCCAGACCATCTCGGCCAGCGAGCCGGTGGTGGCGTACGCCTGTGTGGGCACCAGCGCCACCTTGGATGCGCGCGGCAACGGCCAGGGCACGCTGATCCGCATCGTGCGCAACTTCTCGTCGACCTACCCCAGCGAAGCCGCCTGTGCCAGCACGGTGGGCGCGCTGCAGGTGTCCACCGTGGCGCGCCGCGTGGTGAGCTGCCATTTCTTGTACGACCCCAATGCGGGCGCCACCCAGCAGGCCGGCTTCGTCTGGCTGGAGATGGCGCTGTCGCGCAACCAGGAGCGCGCGCGCCTGGCCGTTGGGGCCCACGTGTCCAACGTGCCATGAGTCCCATCAGTCCCATCAGTCCCATGAACGCCCTGCACCGGACTTCGCGTCATCAACACGGCATCGGTGCTGTGGTGGTCATCATGCTGGTGGTGATGGTGTCGGCGCTGGCCGTGGGCATGACCCGCGTGGGCTGGAGCAGCCAGGTGCAGTCGGCGCAAGATGCCCAGGTGGCGCGCGCGCGCATGGCGGCCCGCACCGGCATCGAGTGGGGCCTGTTCCAGGCCGCCCGTGGCAGCTGGACGGCCTGCAACAACGCCTCGCAGCTGCTCGACCTGCGCAGCCAGTTGGGCGTGTGGGTGAGGGTGAGCTGTACGTCGGCCAGCGCCTCGCCGTATGTCGAGGGCACCCATGGCAGCGGCGCCGCGCGCACCGTGCGCATCCACAACATCGAGGCAGTGGCCTGCAATGGCACCACGACCTGCCCCGAGACCGACGCCAGCGTGTTGACCGGCATGGGCTACGTCGAGCGCCGTCAGCGCGTGAGCATCAGCAGCGAAGACAACCTGCCCTGATGGGCCGGCGCCGCCTCACATGATGCGGCGTGGGTGGGCCAGGGCCTCGTGGGCCGCATGCAGGCGGCGCACCAGCACGCGGATGAAGGCCTCGTCGAACAGGTGGCGTGCAGCCGGGCTGAGCTGCTGCATGGCCTCGGGCGTGAACGAGATCGTCGTGGCCGGGTCGGTCACCACCACGTCGGTGCTGTGGCGGCGCAGCTCGGGGTTGGGCGCGAGGTAGACCATCTCGCCCACCGAGGTGCCCGCACCCAGCAGCGCCACGCGCTTGCCATCGCGGTACACCTCCACGGCGCCCTGCGCCATGATGTGGAAGGTGCGGCCCTCTTCGCCCTTGCGGTAGAGCGCATGGCCAAACGGAAAGCGCTGCCAGCGGGCGCGGTGCACCACCTCCCACAGCTCGACATCGCCAAAGTGCGAGAAGAAGTCGAGCGCGCGCAGCAGGTTGAAGCGCTCCGAATCGAGCACGCCCTGGATCTGGCCGCGCGGCACCTTGTGGCTGGAGATCAGCCCCGAGAGCGCCTGCGCAAAGGCATCCCAATTGGGATAGCGGTCGGCCGGGGCCTTGGCCAGCGCCCGCGCCACCACCTTGTCGACCGCCGGGTCCACGCCCTGGCGCATCGACGACAGGGGCATGGGCAGCTGGTGGTAGATCATGTTCATCAAAGCGGCCTGAGAGGGCGCATCGAAAGGCGGGCGTCCGGCAATCAGGTGGTAGAGCACGGCGCCCAGGGCGTAGATGTCGGCGCGGCAGTCCAGCACCTGGCCCTCGATCTGCTCGGGCGCCATGTAGGCCAGCGAGCCCACCTGGTGCACCTGCGTGTGCTCGGCGGTGAGGTTGAGCACGCTGCCGAAGTCGGTGATCTTCACGTCGGTCACCACGCCGGCCGGGCTGGTGATGGCCATGATGTTGGCGGGCTTCACATCGCGGTGGATCAGGCCCTTGCTGTAGACGTAGCCCAGCGCCATCGCGCACTTGAAGCCCACTTCCACCACCAGCTCCAGTGGCATCAGCTGGTCAGGGCGGCAGAAGCTGCGCAGCGTGGTGCCGGGCACGTACTCCATCACCACGTAGGGCGACGAGCTGTCGCCCACCGCGTCGTAGATCTGCACGACGTTGGGGTGCTGCAGGCGGCCCACCAGGGCGGCCTCGGCGGCAAAGAAGCGTGCGTACACCGGCCCGTCCACCGCATCGCCCAGCGCCGAGGCGCGCACGCGCTTGATCGCCACGTCGCGCTCATGGAAGTCGTCGCGGCAGAGGAAGACCTCGCTGCTGGCGCCTTCGCCCAGCTGGCGGATCACGCGGTACTTGCCGATCAGCTCGGGCAGCTGACCTGGGGGGGGGGTGCTCATGGTGGTGCTCAACGCCTGTTGGCGGCTGTGCACATCATTTCATCCGAGGCCACCCCTGGGTGGCATGAAAAGCGCCCCCGGGCCGGGGCTTATGGCGTGAACTTCGTCACGCCCTCCTGCCTTCTCGCCTTCAAGCGGTCACGCCGAAGTCCTCGCGCAGCAGGTGGTGCAGGTTGCGCTCGGCCAGCGCGGTGATGGTCACAAAGGGGTTCACGCTCGTCCAGCCGGGGATCAGCGCGCCATCGACCACATAGAGCCCGGGGTGGCCCTTCACGCGGCCCAGCAGGTCGGTGGCCTGGCCCAGCACGCAGCCGCCCAGCGGGTGGTAGCAGAAGTCGTCGGCCACGGCCTTGCCGCCGCCAAACAGGTCGGTGCGGTAGCGGGTGCCCAGCAGCCGGTTGATGGGGTCGATGAGGCTGCGCACGGCGGCCACGCTGGCGGCGTTCTGCTCGAGGCGCCAGTCCAGCTTCACCTGGCCGCTGGCCGCGTCCCAGCGGAAGGTGCCGCGCTCGGGGTTCTTGGTGATGGCCAGCACCATGCTCACGCCATTTTCGAAGCCCGTGGGCAGCGGCGTGAGCTCGGCGAACACGGGGCGGGTGGGGTGGTCGCGGTCGTCGATGCCCATCACCGGCATGGTCGACTGGATGGCCCCGGTGCTGGTGCCCAGCGGGTTGCTGCGCGCGGCCATCACGTTGCCGTTGTGGCCCCAGCCGGCACCCACGGCCGCAGGCAGCCGTGGCAGGCCGCCCGTGTCGCGCGCCTTCACCAGCATCATGCTGGTGCCCAGGCTGCCCGCGCCCAAAAACAGCTTGGCACAGCGCACCGTGCAGCGCATCAGCTCTTGGCCTTGCGCGTCGATCTGGCGCACGTCCAGCTCGTAGCCGCCGCCGGCCGCCTGGCGCAGCGCCGTCACCTCGTGCAGGGTGTAGATGCTCACGCGGCCCGTGCCCACGGCATCCGCCAGGTAGCTTTGATCCAGGCTGCACTTGCCGTGGTTGTTGCCGTAGAGGATCTCTTGCGCCGTGGCCGAGCGCGTCACCTGCCCCAGGTCTTCACGGGCCAGGTAGCCCACGTCGTACACCGTGGGCACGAAGGCCGTCTTGTAGCCGGCCCGCTGCGCCTGGTCACGCGCCACCCGGGCATAGCGGTAGCACTTGGCCTTTTCGAACCAGGCCGGGTCCACCTGGTTGACGCCCAGCAGCCGGTTGGCCAGCGGGAACCACTTGGCGTACATCTCGCCCGCATCCACCCCGGGCAGGATCTGGCCGAAGTCCTGCTCGCGTGGCGTGACCGCCATGCCGCCGTTGACCAGCGAGCCGCCGCCCACACCACGGCCCACATAGGCGTCGATGCCGCCCAGGTGCACGCGGTCCAGCACCCCGGCGTAGGCCGGGATCTTCTTGTTGATGATGTCCAGCCCAAGGAAGGTCTTGAGCGGCGCTTCGGTCTTGGTCTTGAACCACATCGCGCGGCCATCGGGCGTCAGCGTCTTGCTGAACAGGCGGCCATCGCTGGCCGGCTGCGTCCACAGCTGGCCCATCTCCAGCATCACCACTGGGATGCCCTGTTCGGCCAAGCGCAGCGCGGCCACGGCACCACCGTAGCCCGTGCCCACCACCACCACGGGCAGGGGGCCGGCGGCCGCGCGTTGGGCCAGCGGCTGGCTGGGGCTGGCCGCCTGGGCATCCAAGGTCCGGCCAGCGGCGATTTCTGCGGCCCCGGCAGGGCGGGCCATGAAGCTGCCCAAGCCCAGGGCAGAGGCAGATTGCAGGGCGGCGGTGCCCAAAAAGCGGCGGCGGGAGTGGGGGCTCATGGTCATGGCTACAGCAAGGGGGCCGTGCCGTGGAAGGCACACGCCACCATGATCGGGTGCGGCCGTGGCCTCGCCCAGGCCGCGACCGCGTGGCCCCATTGATCTGCGCGGCCAATCGTTTGCTGTGGGTGAAATCTGCGGCCTGACAAAGGGTTAGTCCCCTGCGGAGCGCCCCCATGGGGCGGGGGCGGGGCGGCTGTGGCGTCCTCTGGCTGGCTACACTGCCGCGAGCCGTTTTCGCTCCGCTGCAGCCCATGCCCGCCCAGTCCATCTCCCTGCTCAACCTCCAAGTCCTGCAGGAAGCCGCGGCCTTGAGCGGCGTGCCCTGGCAGCACAGCCTGGTGAGGCCTGGCCTCGATGAGGCCGAGGCCCCGTGGGTCTCGTCCGAGGTGCTCGACGAGGCCTACCGTTCGCTCATGCAGGCCACCGGCCGCAGCGACCTGGGCCTCATGCTGGCGTGCAGCCCGGTCATCGCCCGCATCGGCATCCTGCCCATGCTGCTGATGCACGCGCCCAACCTGGCCACCGTGCTGGACCACATCCGCCAGTACTGCGTGCTCATCCAAGAGGCGCCCGAGTTCACCGTTGACGACGATGTCGAGGCCGATGCCGTCACCCTGCGTTTCCAGGTCATGCACCACAGCCCCGAGGGCCTGGTGTGCCGCTTCGAGTTCGTCGCGCTGGGCCTCACCCAGATCCTGCGGCTGGTGGGGCTGGGCGATGCCGGCCTGCTCGCGCTCGACGTGCCCTATGCCCCGCCGCCCCACGCGGACCTGTACGCCCAGCACTTCGACGGCCCGGTGCGCTTTGGCCAGCCCGAAGGCCGCCTGGTGTTCCGCCGCGCGTGGATGGCCCGCAGCATCTACGGCGCCGACCCGCTGCTCTACGGTGCCGTGCTGCAGCGCGCCAACCTCGCGCTGGCCGCCCGCCGCCGCCAAGACGGCCTGGTGGCCCAGGTCAGCCAGGTGCTGGCCAGCCGCCTGCACCTGCGCCCCACCATGGCCGACGTCGCCGAGGCGCTGGGTCTGACCGCCCGCACGCTGCGGCGGCGCCTGAGCCAGCTGGGCATCGACTACCTCGCTTTGCAGCAGCAGCTGCAGCAGCAGCGGGCGCAAAGCCTGTTGGCGGCGGGTGAGCGCAGCATCCAGCAGATCGCCGCCGACGTCGGCTTCGCCAGCACCCCGGCCTTCCACCGTGCGTTCCTGCGCTGGACGGGCGACACCCCGCGCGTCTGGCAGGCCAGGGGGCCGCACTGATGGGGCTTGGGGGCGCGTGGGGCGCCGGGGCGGCGGCCCTCCACTAAAATGTCCCGATGATCCAAGCCAAGCGCGAACTCCTGGCGGCCCTCACCGAGGCCCTGCACGTCGTGGCCCCCGAGGCCACCTTCACCCCGGCCTTCGAGGCCCCCAAGCAGGCCGCGCACGGCGACTTGGCCGTCACCGCGGCCATGCAGCTGGCCAAGCCGCTGAAAAAGAACCCACGCGAGCTGGCCACCGCCCTGGTCGCCGCGCTCGAAGCCCAGCGCGCCGTCCAGCAATGGGTGCAGCTGCCCATCGAGATCGCCGGCCCCGGTTTCATCAACCTGCGCCTCAAGCCCGAAGCCAAGCAAAGCATCGTCACCGACGTGCTGGGCGCGGGCACCCGTTTCGGCTGGCAACCCGCCTCTGACAAAAAGGTGCTGGTCGAGTTCGTCTCGGCCAACCCCACCGGCCCGCTGCACGTGGGCCACGGCCGCCAAGGCGCGTTGGGCGACGCCCTGTGCAACCTGTTCGAAACCCAAGGCCAGGCCGTCACGCGCGAGTTCTATTACAACGACGCTGGTGTGCAGATCGCCACGCTGGCCAACTCCACCCAGGCGCGCCTCAAGGGCCTCAAGCCCGGTGACGCCGAGTGGCCCGAGTCGGCCTACAACGGCGACTACATCGCCGACATCGCCGAGGCCTTCCTGGCCAAGGCCACCGTCAAGGCCGACGACCGCGAGTTCACCGCCTCGGGCGACGTCAACGACCTCGACAGCATCCGCCAGTTCGCCGTGGCCTACCTGCGCCACGAGCAAGACCTGGACTTGAAGGCCTTCGACGTCCGCTTCGACAACTACTACCTCGAATCCAGCCTCTACACCTCGGGCCGCGTCGAGGCCGCCGTGCAAAAGCTCAAAGACGCCGGCAAGACCTTCGAAGAAGGCGGCGCCCTGTGGCTGCGCAGCACCGACTACGGTGACGACAAAGACCGCGTGATGCGCAAGTCGGATGGCGGCTACACCTACTTCGTGCCCGACGTGGCTTACCACATCGCCAAGTGGGAGCGCGGCTTCGGCCAGTGCGTCAACATCCAGGGCTCCGACCACCACGGCACCATCGCCCGCGTGCGCGCAGGCCTGCAGGCCGCCGGCGTCGGCATCCCCCAGGGCTGGCCCGACTACGTGCTGCACAAGATGGTCACCGTGATGAAGAACGGCGAGGAGGTGAAGATCTCCAAGCGCGCCGGCTCTTACGTCACCCTGCGCGACCTCATCGAGTGGACCAGCAAAGATGCGGTGCGCTTCTTCCTGATCAGCCGCAAGGCCGACACCGAATTCGTCTTCGACGTCGACCTGGCCCTCAAGCAAAACGACGAGAACCCCGTGTTCTACGTCCAGTACGCCCACGCGCGCATCCATTCGGTGCGCGCGCAGTACGCCGAGAAGGGGGCTGACAAGGGCGCTGACCTCTCGGCCGTGTCGCAGGCCAACCTGGCCCTGCTGACCGCCCCGACCGAGCTGTCGCTGATGAGCAAGCTGGCCGAATTCCCCGACATGCTCACCGCCGCGGCCACCGGCCTGGCCCCGCACGACGTCGCCTTCTACCTGCGTGACCTCGCTGGCGCCTTCCACAGCTACTACGCTGCCGAGCGCTTCTTGGTGGACGACGCCGAGCTCAGCCGCGCCCGCGTGGCCCTGCTCACCGCCACGGCGCAGGTGTTGCGCAACGGTTTGGGCCTGCTGGGCGTCAGCGCCCCGGAAAAGATGTAATGCTCGGGGGTGGCTGCCGTTGGCGGCCACTTTCCACCATGAGGATGGTTCGCATGAATTCGCAACGCGGGGGCTTTTTCCTCGGCATGATCGTTGGCCTGCTGATCGGCTTGGGCGTCGCCCTGGGCGTCGCGCTCTACATCACCAAGGTGCCGCTGCCCTTCATCGACAAGGTGCCCCAGCGCACGGCCGAGCAAGACGCGGCCGAGGCCGAGCACAACAAGAACTGGGACCCCAACAGCCCGCTGTACGGCAAGAACCCGGCCAAGCCCCGCCCCATCGAGGTCGAGGCGCCCGCATCCGAGTCCGCCGCCTCGGCGCCTGCCGAGTCCGAAACCCCAGTGGGCCCCGCCGTCATCGAGACCCCGAAATCGGCCTCTGACGCCCGTGCGGCCAAGGCCGCTGCCGCCGCATCCGGCGCATCCGGCGCCAGCGCGCCCAAAGACCGCGCCGACAAGGCCGCAGACAAGGCCGCTGAGAAGCCCGCCGACAAGGCCAGCGAGAAATCCACCCGCAACCCGGCCGCCATCCTTGCGGGAGAACCCGTGTCGTCCGGCGCGTCGGCCCCTGCGTTGAGTTTCCAGGTGCAGGCCGGCTCCTACGCGAGCCAGCCCGAAGCCGACCAGCAACGCGCCAAGCTGACCATGATGGGCCTGGAGGCCCGCATCCAGGAGCGCGACGTCAACGGCCGCACCATGTACCGGGTTCGCATCGGCCCGTTCACCCAACGTGAGCAGGCCGACGACGTCCGCGCCAAGCTGCAGGCGGCGGGCATCGAATCGGCCCTGGTGCGCATCCAGCAGAAGTGAGCATTCCCGGCCTGCGCTCAGGCCATCGAAAGGATCGAGACATGAACCGCCGTGAGTTTGCCCTCCAAGCCCTGGGGGCCACCACCCTGGCTGCCGGCCTGCCCGGTCTGGCCCTGGCCCAAGGCGGCCCCGTCGAGGGCACGCACTACATCAAGCTCAGCCAGGCCGCGCCCACGTCGGCCCCGGCCGGCAAGGTCGAGGTGGTCGAGTTCTTCTGGTACGGCTGCCCGCACTGCTTCCACTTCGACCCGGCGCTCGAAGCCTGGGCCGGCAAGCTGCCCGCCGACGTGGCCTTCCGCCGCGTGCCCGTGGCCTTCCGCGAAAACCCCTTCGGCATCCACCAGAAGCTGTACTTCGCGGTCGAGGCGATGGGCCTGCTGCCCACCCTGCACACGAAGATCTTCAATGCCATCCACGAGCAAGGCCTCAAGCTCGACAAGCCTGAGCTGATCTCCGACTTCGTCGCCAAGAACGGCGTCGATGCGGCCAAGTTCATGGGCGTGTTCGACTCGTTCGGCGTGCAGACCAAGTGCCGCCAGGCCCGCTCGCTGGCCGAGGCCTACAAGATTGACGGCGTGCCCACCATGGGCATCGCCGGCCAGTACTACACCTCGGTGTCGCTCAACGGTTCGCCTGAGAAGACCCTGGCCGTGGTCGATGCCCTGGTCGCCAAGCAACGCAAGCGCTGAGCGCGCTGGCTTTCTGGCAAGATGAAGCGCGCGGGCAGCGCCCCGCGTTTGCCGCCGCGGCCACCGGCGCGGGCCCGTTGACCGGCGCCCGTGTCCGGATGCCCCGTAAGGGCCCTCGGATTCCCACGATGTTGCTGCACAGCCGCCGTTCTTGTGGCTAAAATGAAAGCAATATTTGTGCCGAAGGTTTCCGTGTCCGTCCTGAAGTCCCGTTGTGTGCTGGCTCTCCTCCTGTGCCTCTCAGGCACGGCGATGGTGCACGCCGAAAAGGCCGACCGCCAGCAGCCCCTCAACTTCGCGGCCGACGCGGCCCGGGTGGACGAGGTGCGCAAGCTCAACATCCTCACCGGCAACGTCGAGATCTCCAAGGGCACGATGGTGGTGCAGGCCGACCGCGTCGAGGTGCGCCAAAACGCCGACGGCACCCAAACCGCCACCGCCTTCGCCGGCCCCAAAGGCCGCGCCTACTTCCGCCAAAAGCGTGACGGCATCGACGAGTCCATCGAGGGCGAGGCCGACACCGTCGTCTACGACGGCCGCGAAGACACCGTCCAGTTCCAGGGCCGGGCCGTGATGCGCCGCCTCAAGGGCCAGAGCCCCAGCGACGAGGTCGCCGGCCAGCTCATCACCTACGACAACAAGACCAACGTCTTCCAGGTCGCCGGCAAGGCGCCGGGCGCGGCCACCAGCGGTCGGGTGCGGGGCGTCATCGCCCCCCGCACGCCCGAGGCCAGGCCCGACAGCAAGCCCGACGCCAAGCCTGACGGCAAAGCGGAGGCGCGCCCATGAGTGCCGCCACGTCGGCCAGCGCCGCACCCGCAGCCAGCCGCCTGCGCGCCGAAGGCCTCAAGAAGCGCTACGGCGCCCGCACCGTCGTCCACGACGTGCATGTGGCCGTGGCGGCGGGCGAGGTGGTCGGCCTGCTCGGCCCCAACGGCGCAGGCAAGACCACGAGCTTCTACATGATCGTGGGCCTGGTGCCTGCCGATGCCGGCCTCATCGAGATCGATGGCCAGCGCGTCGAGAAGATGCCCATCCACGTGCGTTCGCGCCTGGGTTTGAGCTACCTGCCGCAAGAGGCGTCGATCTTTCGCCAGCTCAACGTCGAGGACAACATCCGCGCCGTGCTCGAGCTGCAGGTCGATGACCAGGGCAAGCGCCTGAGCAAGCGCGTCATCGATGAGCGCCTCAACGGCCTGCTGCACGACCTCTCCATCGAGCGCCTGCGCACCAGCCCGTCCATGGCGCTGTCCGGGGGCGAGCGCCGGCGCGTCGAGATCGCCCGCGCGCTGGCCACCCAGCCGCGCTTCATCCTGCTCGACGAACCCTTCGCTGGCGTCGACCCCATCGCGGTCATCGAGATCCAGCGCATCATCCAGTTCCTCAAGGAACGCCACATCGGGGTGCTCATCACCGACCACAACGTGCGCGAAACCTTAGGCATCTGCGACCGCGCCTACATCATCAGCGAAGGCCGCGTGCTGGCTGAGGGCCGCCCGGCCGACATCATCGACAACGCCGACGTCCGCAAGGTCTACCTCGGCGAACATTTCCGCATGTAAGGCGAAGGTGGACTGACATGAAGCCGTCGCTGCAGTTCCGACTCTCCCAGCACCTGGCGCTCACGCCGCAGCTTCAGCAGTCCATCCGCCTGCTGCAGCTGTCCACGCTCGAACTCCACCAAGAGGTCGAGCAGATGCTGGAGCAAAACCCCTTCCTCGAGCCTGACGAAGACTTCGCCGCGCTCGACGCCTCGGCCGGCGCCGAGTTCGAGCGTCAGCGCAACGACCGCACCAGCACCGAAGAAACCGCCACCGACACCTTCGAGCGCAGCGGCGACAGCAACGAGGGCGAGGCCGCCGGCATCGACAGCGCCGACCTCGGCACCACCGAGCGCGACGACTGGGAAAACGGCACCGAGCGCGACGACTTCGACGGCATCCGCGAAACGCCCAGCCGCAACACCGACGACGACGACTTCGACCCGATGGAGCGCAACAGCGTGTCCATCAGCCTGCAAGAGCACCTGCGCCAGCAGCTGCTGGGCACGCGCCTGAGCCCGCAGGACATGGCCGCGGTCGACATCCTCATCGAGTCGCTCAACGAAGACGGCTACCTGGCCGACACGCTCGAAGACATCGCCGACGCCCTGCTGCCCGAAGACCTGGTCGATGACGAAGGCGAGCAGGAAGAGGGCGACACCCCAGGCCCCAAGGCCGAGCTCCTGTCGCGCCTGCGCTGCGCGCTGGGCTGGCTGCAAAGCCTGGAGCCCTGCGGCGTCGGGGCCAGCTCGCTGAGCGAATGCCTGCTGCTGCAGCTGCGCGCCATGCCCGAGTCGGCCGACCGCAACGTGGCCATGGCCATCTGCGCCGACCACCTCGAGCTGCTCGCCAAGCGCGACACCAAGCGCCTCATGGCCGCCACCGGCGCCGACGAGTACCTGGTCAAAGAGGCCCAGGCCCTCATCGTCACGCTCGAGCCCAAGCCTGGCCGCGCCTTCACCCGCGCCGAAGCCAACATCATCATCCCTGACGTCATCGTGCAGAAGTCGGGCCGCAACTGGAAGGTCGTGCTCAACCCCGACGTGATGCCCAAGCTGCGCATCAACGACCTCTATGCCCAGGCCCTGCGCTCCAGCCGCTCACCACGCGGCACGGCGGCCACCGAAGGCCATGCCGCCATGAGCTCGCGCCTGCAAGAGGCCCGCTGGTTCGTCAAGAACATCCAGCAGCGCTTCGACACCATCTTGCGCGTCTCGCAGGCCATCGTCGACCGCCAGAAGAACTTCTTCACCCATGGCGAAATCGCCATGAAGCCGCTGGTGCTGCGCGAGATCGCCGACGAACTCGGCCTGCACGAGTCCACCATCTCGCGCGTCACCACGGCCAAGTACATGAACACGCCGTTCGGCACCTTCGAGCTCAAGTACTTCTTTGGCTCGTCGCTCAACACAGAGGCCGGCGGCAACGCCTCCAGCACGGCCGTGCGCGCGCTCATCAAGCAACTCGTCGCCGCCGAAGACCCCAAGAAGCCCCTGTCCGACAGCCAGCTCTCGTCCATGCTGGAAGAGCAGGGCATCCAGGTCGCGCGCCGCACCGTGGCCAAGTACCGCGAAGCCCTCAAGATCGCGCCGGCCAACCTCCGCAAGGCCCTCTGAGCCGGGTCGCTGCGGCGGCCGGGCCCCGCCGTCCACAGCCCATTGCCCATGAACCTGCAACGCATCCTCACCGTGCTGCCCGCCGAAGACTGGGCGGCCCTGGCCTGCTTCGCCGTGAGCTGGCTGGCCTACGTCCGCTTCGCCCGCTGGCGCGCCCGCCACGAGCGCACCCTGCTGGCCAGCACCAACCACTACCGCAAGCAGTGGATGCGCCAAGTCACCTTCCGTGACCAGCGCATCATCGACGCCGCCGTCACGCAAAA
>Ga0228700_1000866_pt1 | contig 23244 bp, 19 predicted proteins | sample McNCre317_Aug_MG_FD_178019 | JGI IMG/M metagenome (GOLD analysis project Ga0228700, IMG submission 178019) | Freshwater microbial communities from McNutts Creek, Athens, Georgia, United States - 3-17_Aug_MG | ecosystem: Environmental > Aquatic > Freshwater > Creek | place: USA: Georgia...
GCCACAACGGTCAAGCTGAGCGACTGCAAGACAAACTGATTCACCATGGCATTGAAGGGCACAGGGTGCGCAGCACCCGCCACTTCAAGCACTTGCGCCTTAGGAAACTCGCGCTGCAACAGTTTGACTTGTTGGTCCGTGCACACGCCCGAGTTGCTGCCGTGCATCAATCGCACAGGGCCTTTGAAGCCGTTGAGCAAGTGACCAAACTTCATGCCCTTCCAATCTTTGCGATACGGCAAATCAAAGTGCGCGGGTGACTGCACGGCCAGCACAGCGCCAATGCTCACATTGAACTTGTCAGCCATCTCTTCGGGCGTAGGCAAACGACCTTCTTTTTTCATGCCGTCGTACAAACCATAGATGGACATCCATGGCAGCTCTAAGCCAATGTCGTTGAAAAACAGACCTCGGATGTGATTGCTTTGTTCATGCGCCAAGTACATGGCCAAGATACCGCCCATGCTGGTGCCCAGCACCTCGATGTGCGACACAGGCTTGTCATCGGGCATCAGCTCGTGGCGAATGAATTGCACGATGTCTTCTAAGTACACCTGCATGGTGTAGCCCTTATCGCCAGGCAAAGGGCTGGAATCACCACGTCCGCACAAATCCACACTGATGACGCGCAAGCCTTGTAAACCATCAGCAGCTTGCAGCAGCGGGTCGAACGTGGCGCGGGTTTCTAACAGGCCGGGTAAACACAACAACACATGCGGGCTGTTGGCATCGCCCACAGCGCTATAGGCCAAGTGGCGGTTGCCTTTGGGCAAATGAAATTCAAGGGAGGGGAATTTAGAAACTGTCATAGGTTGTCGCTCATCCTAGCCCATGGGTATGGAAGAAATAAAACAAGGACTTTCATGCTTAAAAACGCACCAAAGATTGAATACGATTGAACCATGTCCGCACCATGGCTCATCCAAGTCAACCACCTCACGTGTGGTCCCATTCAAAACTTGTCTTTTGCGTGGCCCTCTGGCGTGAGCTGGATCTGCGGCGATGAAGGCAGAGGAAAAACCACGCTGCTGCGCTTGCTGTCAGGCGATGTTCGTCCCACAGCGGGCCAAGTCGTCGCCCCCGCAGATGGCGTGTTTTGGGTCGATCTGCAAGATGCCACACACGATGACATCACCGTACAAGCCTGTTGGGATGCCTTGCGTGCGCGCTACCCCCACTGGAACCAAGACCTGTTGCAAGACTTGGCCGAAGAACTCGGCATGATCCAGCATCTCGACAAACGCCTCAACATGCTCTCAGCGGGCAGTCGCCGCAAGGTGATGGTGGTGGCCGCTTTGGCATCGGGCGCAACAGTCACGTTGCTGGACCAACCGTTTGCTGCACTTGACCTTGGGTCGATTCGCGTCATCCATGAGTTTTTGCAAGAGGCTGCAGAGCACCCAAGCCGCGCATGGATCGTGGCAGCTTACGAAGCACCCAACGATTTGCCACTGGCAAGCATGCTCAACTTAGACGCACCAGATAATTCGCAGATATGACAAAGGCTCCCGAGGGAGCCTTTGTCGTTTGCACCGAAGTGCCATTGAGCAATGCCATTAGCCAATGTTAGGCCTTGGCTGCCTCCACATTGCGCAAACGGATGTGCAATTCACGCAATTGCTTCTCATCCACAGGGCTAGGTGCTTGGGTGAGCAAACACTGAGCACGTTGGGTCTTGGGGAAGGCAATCACGTCACGAATCGACTCGGCACCGGTCATCAAGGTGACGATGCGGTCCAAACCGAAGGCCAAGCCGCCGTGTGGAGGCGCGCCGTATTGCAAGGCGTCGAGCAAGAAGCCGAACTTGAGCTGAGCTTCTTCAGGGGAAATCTTCAACGCATCAAACACTTTTTGCTGCACGTCAGCGCGGTGGATACGCACCGAGCCGCCGCCCATTTCCCAACCGTTCAACACCATGTCGTAGCCCTTGGAGATGCACTTCTCGGGCGCGGTGACCATCCAGTCTTCGTGGCCGTCTTTGGGCGCGGTGAAGGGGTGGTGCACGGCAGTGTAGCGTTGGCTTTCGTCGTCGAACTCGAACATCGGGAAGTCAACCACCCACATCGGTGCCCAACGGTTTTCGAACAAACCGTTTTTCTTGCCGAACTCGCTGTGGCCAATCTTGATGCGCAGGGCACCGATGGCGTCGTTGACGATCTTGGCTTTGTCTGCGCCGAAGAAAATCAGGTCGCCGTTTTGTGCGCCTGAGCGCTCGAGCACGGCGTTGAGCGCCGCATCGTGGATGTTCTTGACGATGGGCGACTGCAAACCGTCACGACCTTTGGACAGATCGTTGACGCGAATGTAGGCCAAACCCTTGGCACCGTAAATCTTGACGAACTCGGTGTACGCGTCGATCTCGCCACGGCTGATGCCGCCGACTTCCACAGAACCATTGGGCACGCGCAGGGCCACCACGCGGCCACCCTTCATGTTGGCAGCGCCTGAGAACACTTTGAAGTCCACATCACCCATGACATCGGTCACTTCGGTGAACTGCAATTTCACGCGCAGGTCTGGCTTGTCTGAACCGTACAAGTGCATGGCATCTTGGTAGGTCATGACAGGGAACTCGCCGAGGTCCACACCAATGGTGTTTTGGAACACACGTTTGATCATGCCTTGGAACATGTCGCGGATTTCTTCCTCGCTCAAGAACGAGGTTTCAATATCAATCTGGGTGAATTCAGGTTGGCGGTCAGCGCGCAAGTCTTCGTCGCGGAAGCACTTGGTGATTTGGTAGTAACGGTCGTAGCCCGCCACCATCAACAACTGCTTGAACAACTGAGGCGACTGTGGCAACGCAAAGAACTGACCATCGTGCACACGGCTGGGCACCAGATAGTCGCGCGCGCCTTCGGGCGTGCTCTTGGTGAGCATGGGCGTTTCGACATCGATGAAACCGTTTTCATCAAGGTACTTGCGCACTTCCATCGCCACTTTGTAGCGCAGCATCAGGTTGTTTTGCATGTACGGACGACGCAGGTCGAGCACGCGGTGTGTGAGACGTGTGGTCTCAGACAAGTTGTCTTCGTCGATTTGGAAAGGTGGCGTGACCGAGGCGTTGAGCACAGTCAACTCGTGGCACAGCACTTCGATCTTGCCACTCTTGAGGTTGTCGTTGGTCGTGCCTTCAGGACGGGGGCGCACCAAGCCTTTGATCTGCACGCAAAACTCGTTGCGTACATCTTCGGCCACCTTGAACATGTCAGGACGGTCAGGATCGCACACCACCTGCACATAACCTTCGCGGTCACGCAAGTCGATGAAGATGACGCCGCCGTGGTCACGACGACGGTTGACCCAGCCGCACAGGCTCACGGTTTGGCCATTGAGGGCTTCGGTCACGAGACCGCAGTAGTGGGAGCGCATTGCCATTTTTAGTTTCTCTTTTCTTTGAGGGCGGGAACGCTGGGAGAGACAGCGCCCATGGAAATCACATACGTCAGAGCTTCGTCAACACTGAGGTCTAGCTCGATGACATCGGTTTTGGAGACCAGCAAAAAGTAGCCGCTGGTCGGGTTGGGGGTGGTGGGCACATAGACGCTCAAAAACTCGCCATCGAGTTTGCTGGCGACCTCACCCACAGGTGTGCCGGTCTGGAAAGCGATGGTCCATGTGCCGCTGTGCGGGTATTGCACCAACAAGGCTTTGCGAAACGCATTGCCGCCGTCAGAGAACAAGGTGTCTGACACCTTTTTTACACTGGAGTAAATCGACTTGACGATAGGGATTTGGCTCAGCAAACGGTCCCATTGCTTGACCCACCAGCGACCCGCGACGTTAGACACCAAAGCGCCCGTGAGCAACAACACCAACACCAACAAGATCACGCCCAAACCTGGCACGTGGTCGAGCCAGTAAACCATGTCGGGGGAAACCAAGCGCAGCTTGGTCAATGTGCTGAGAAAAGCGCTGTCCAATGAACCCACTAGCCAGCTCAACACCGCCACGGTGATGACCAAGGGCGTCCAGACCAAGAGGCCTGCGAGCAGGTATTTTTTAATCGGCATGAAAGACCTAGTGAGATTTAAAAATTAGTGGCAAGCGCAGCCACCGCCGCAAGCGGCTGGGGGTGTGCTGCTGGCGGTGTCGGTGCTAGAAGCTGCCGCAGTTTCCGTGGCAGCAGCCGCACTACCCGCCACAGACGCAGGCGCCGATGTGCCGCCCGAGCCGCCTTTGAAGTCGGTGGCGTACCAACCCGAACCTTTGAGCTGAAAGCCCGCAGCGGTGAGTTGCTTAGAAAACGTGGATTTGCCACACGCTGGACACTCAGTCAGCGGGGCATCTGAAATTTTTTGCAGGACGTCCTTGGCATGGCCGCAGGACCCGCATTTGTAGGCATAAATGGGCATGGCGAGGCGGGTTCGGTAAAACCCTGAATTATAGGCGCCCAGCCCCTATTTCAAGGGCAGGGGCCACCGCATCCGTCCTCTTTGGCGCGCTGGCCGTTTACCTTAGGCCGCGCCCACCAGTTTGTGATGGCTACCGTGGGCATTGCGAATGGCTTGTGGTCCCAAAGAGCCCACCAACATGCCCGTCAAACTGGCCAACACGCCGGCCAATTGGGCCGGAAACTCATCGCCCGCAGGCGTGGCCAAAAACAAGCCCCAGGTGAGCAGGCCCAACACCAAGGCAAAGATGGCACCTTGCGTGGTGGCCCGCTTCCAGTACAGGCCAAACGTCAGCGGCACAAAAGCGCCCACCAGCGGCACCTGATACGCGCCCGACACCATTTCGTAAATCGATGTGCCCTGCATGCGAATGGCATAGCCCAACACCAACAGGCTGAACACCAACACCGTCACGCGCATGGCGCGCAGCTCTTGCTGGTCACTTTGGTGAGGGTGGAACTGACGCCAAATGTTTTCAGTAAACGTGACGCTAGGTGCCAACAAAGTCGCCGAAGCGCACGACTTGATGGCGGACAGCAACGCACCAAAGAACAAGACCTGCATGACAAACGGCATTTGCGTCATTACCAAGGTGGGCAGCACTTTTTGCGGGTCATCGGCCATCAGCGCGGTGGCTTGCTCGGGCATGATGATCATGGCGCTGACGACTAAGAACATGGGCACAAACGCAAACAAGATGTAGCAAATGCCGCCAATCACGGGGCCATGCGTGGCGGCCTTGATGCTGTTGGCCGACATAACCCGCTGAAACACGTCTTGTTGCGGAATCGACCCCAGCATGATGGTGATGGCCGAGGCAAAGAAGAACAACACATCACGTGCGTTGGGCTCGGGCCAGAACTTGAACATGTCTTGGCTGATGGCCAATTCAATCACCTTGTCCGCACCACCGGCCTGCCCTGCGGCAAACACCGCCAAGATGGAGAGGCCCACCACCAAGATGATCATTTGGATGAAGTCGGTGATGGCCACCGACCACATGCCACCGAACAAGGTGTAGGCCAAGATGGACACCACACCAATGACCATGCCCAGCTCTAGGCTGACCACGCCATCGGACAACAGGTTGAACACCAAGCCCAAAGCCGTGACTTGTGCTGACACCCAACCAAGGTAGCTGACCATGATGATGAGCGAGCACACCACTTCTACTGTGCGGCCATAGCGTTCACGGAAGTAGTCGCTGATGGTGAGCAGCGTCATGCGGTAGAGCTTGCCCGCGAAAAACAGACCGACAAAGATCAAACAAAAACCTGCGCCAAATGGGTCTTCCACCACGCCGTGCAACCCTCCATTCACAAACTTGGCAGGAATGCCCAACACCGTTTCCGAGCCAAACCATGTGGCAAACGTGGTGGTGACGATCATGGCCATCGGCAAATGCCGACCCGCAATAGCGAAGTCAGACGAGTTTTGAACGCGCTTGGCCGCCATCAAACCAATGGCGATGGTGACCAACAAATAGACGATGACGAGTGTGAGCAGCACGGGTCAACTCCGCAAAGTGTTTAAAAGAAATGGTGCAAACGCACAAACATTTGCATGGCCAGCAAACCCAACAAAAAACCGCCACCTACCCACATGATGCCTTGCAACATACGGTTGGTGCGACGTTGCTCTTCGATGAGTTGTTGCAACTGTGCATTGCCATCGTTTTGGCGGTGCTTCAAAAAGTCGTGCACCAAGCGCGGCAACTCAGGCAATAGCTTGGCATAGCGCGGCGCTTCAGCACGCAGTTGGTCCCACAGCTTTTTGGGGCCCACTTGGTCGAGCATCCATTTTTCCAAAAACGGTTTGGCCGTGCTCCACAAATCCAACTCAGGGTCGAGCTGACGCCCCAAGCCTTCGATGTTGAGCAAGGTTTTTTGCAACAACACGAGCTGCGGCTGAATCTCCACATTGAAGCGGCGCGAGGTTTGGAACAAACGCATGAGTACCATGCCGAGTGAAATCTCCTTCAGCGGACGGTCAAAGTACGGCTCGCACACAGCGCGAATGGCAGATTCCAACTCGTCCACCCGCGTGTCCGCGGGCACCCAGCCCGACTCAACATGCAACTCGGCCACACGTTTGTAGTCGCGGCGGAAAAACGCGGTGAAGTTTTGCGCCAAATACTCTTTGTCGTATTCGGTGAGCGTGCCCACGATGCCAAAGTCGAGCAACACATAGCGACCAAAGCTGTTGGACTCTAAGCTCACCTGCAGGTTGCCGGGGTGCATGTCGGCGTGAAAAAAACCATCGCGAAATACTTGGGTGAAGAAAATGGTCACGCCATCGCGTGCGAGCTTGGGGATATCCACGCCCGCTTCGCGCAAACGCTCAGTTTGACTGATGGGCACACCCTTCATGCGCTCCATCACCATCACGTCGGTGTGGCAAAAGTCCCAGAAGATTTCGGGAATCAATACCAAATCCAAACCTTCCATGTTGCGGCGCAGTTGTGCTGCGTTGGCGGCCTCGCGCACGAGATCGAGTTCGTCGTGCAGGTACTTGTCAAACTCGGCCACCACTTCGCGGGGCTTCAAGCGCTTGCCGTCTGTACTCAGGCGATCGACCCAACCCGCCATCATGCGCATGAGGCTCAAGTCTTTGTCAATCACCGTCAACATGCCGGGGCGCAACACCTTCACCGCAACTTCGCGCTCGACGCCGTTGCGGTCTTTCACCACAGCAAAGTGGACTTGCGCAATCGAGGCGCTGGCCACGGGTTGGCGTTCGAAGGATACAAAAATATCGTTCAAGGCGCGGCCAAACGCACGCTCGATGATGCTCACGGCCACATCCGATGCAAACGGCGGCACACGGTCTTGCAGCTTGGCCAATTCGTTGGCAATGTCGGGTGGCAACAAGTCACGGCGGGTCGACAGCACTTGACCGAACTTGACGAAGATCGGGCCTAAGCGCTCCAACGCCTCGCGCAAACGCTGGCCACGTGGGGCGCGCAAATCACGCCCGATCGACACAATGCGCGCCAGCAAGCGCAAGCCTGGCTTTTGAAAACTCGTGAGCACCAACTCGTCCAGCCCAAAGCGCAAAACGATGAACACGATGTAAATACCGCGCAGCAAACGGGTCATCATGGCGCGGCCTTCGCGGTTTGTTGTTGCACAAAGTTGCGCAGCGCATCGACGATACGCTTGGCAGTTTGCACCAAGGTGTGAGCAGGCGCATCGCCAATGAGGCGGGCCACATCTTCTTCGGCATCCCAACGCACATGGTCAATCAACCAATTCACTTCGGCGGCCAATTGCACATCACCTTCGATGCGGATGGCGGGCTTCTCGCCTTGCAATACGGTCTTGGCCAATTCAAAGGGAGAAGGCTCGTTCACACGCAGCACAAGGTCGGCCGCTTTGCCACGCGCATCGGGCGTGATGAACTCCACCAAACCCGCAGGTGTGAACGCGCATTGAAACACTTGGTCGCGCCAGCACACTTGCACTTGGCGACCTTTTTGGCGTTGCAAGCGGTCGCGTGCGGCAGGCTCTTGCATGAGCACGTGGTTCAGCAAGAGCACCACACGTTGCTGCACTTCAGCCACGGCCCAGGCAGGCGGCGTGAGGGATTGCGGGAATTCGGTGGAGAGTTTGGCGCGCAGCGTGTCTGCTGCATCGGCCAACCAAGAAAAAGGGGACTGTGTTGCCATAGTCCCCAATTATTCCTTGTTTGGGCGCCCTTCTCGGCACGCCCTGATTTAACCGGTTTATTGCAAGGCTTGAACGCCTGCCACCAACCAGCCCAAGCTGCCATCTTTGGGCTTGGTCATGTTCCATACTTCGCGGAACGGTGTGGGGCCAGACGATGGCTCTTCACGGATGAGACCCGAGAACTCCACGCTGGCCATGTAGTGGTTGCCCACGTCTTCAATGCCCAACAGATGCGCATCGAGCATGACCACATCGGTGTGGTTGACTTGGCCATTGGCCGTGGCTTCACGCTCAGCCAATTGGGTTTTGATTTCAGCCAACATGGTGTCGGTCATCATCATGCGCAAGGCGGCGATGTCAGAGCGGTCCCACGCTTGCTGCAAGGTCATGAAGTTTTGCTTGGCAGCGCTGACAAAGCCAGCGGTGTCAAAGTCAGCGGGGATGCCCCAAGTTTGGTTGCCACCCAAAGCAGAACCAATCATCGAGCCACCGCCAACGGGGGCGAAGTCAGTGTGCGTATCCACAGGACGGGCTGAGGAATCGTTGCCCACATTCTTAGGGTTGTACTGTGGCAAGGTGCTGGGGTTCATCGCGCCAGCACCTTCAAAGGCGTAAGGGCTGTTGTTGGCCACTTCAGGTTGGCGGCGACGCATGATGGCACCGATGACCATCATCACAACCAAGGCCAACAAACCAAACATCAGAAACTGACCAAACTCAGCGCCAAAACCGAGTGAGTGCGCCAACCATGCGAGACCCAAACCTGCAGCCAAACCACCCAACATGCCACCCATGCCGCCGAAGCGCGAAGGTTGTGCAGGTGCAGGCGTGGCAGGTGCATGAGGTGCGGCAGGCGCGGCTGCGGGCGCAGCGTTGGGCGTGGCCGCAGGCGCAGGCTTGACAGCTTCGCGCTGCGTCACATTGCTGGACTGTTGGCCCATGGACTTGCCACCGCCTAAACGTTTGGCGGCCTCTGCGTGCATCGTGGCAAAGGCCATGGCCACCACAAAAAGGGCTGTCAAAAGTTTTTTCATTGCGTCATCTCCGGTTGTCGTTGTCTTGTTGTTGCGTCTCAGCACTTAATTCCAACATGAAGTGCGACCACGCCAGCACTCATGTTGTGAAAGTCCACATGGCCAAAGCCATTTTGTTTCATGAGGGCTTTGAGCTCCTCTTGGCCAGGGTGCATGCGAATGGATTCGGCCAAATATTGGTAGCTCGATGCGTCACCCGCAATGATCTGGCCGAGCTTGGGCAAGATGTTGAAGGAGTACCAGTCGTAGGCTTTCTCCAGCGGCTTGGCCACTTTGGAAAACTCGAGCACCAGCAACTTGCCATTGGGCTTGAGCACGCGGCACATTTCACGCAAGGCGGCGTCTTTGTGAGTCATGTTGCGCAGGCCGAAAGCCACGCTGACGACGTCAAAGTGATTGTCGGGGAAAGGCAGTTTTTCAGCGTCACACACCAAGGTAGGCAAGACCACGCCGTGGTCCAGCAAACGGTCACGACCCGTGCGCAACATGGCTTCGTTGATGTCGGTGTGCACCACGCGGCCTGTTTTGCCAACTTTTTTGGCAAAGGCCATCGACAAGTCACCTGTGCCACCTGCGATGTCGAGCACTTGCGAGCCCTCACGCAAGTCGGCCACCATGACGGTGTAGCGCTTCCACACACGGTGCAGGCCTGCCGACATGAGGTCGTTCATCACGTCGTACTTGGACGCGACTGAATCAAACACGCCACGCACGTGTTTGGCTTTTTCTTTTTCGTCGACGGTTTTGAAACCGAAATGGGTGCTGCTCATATGGCTAATGGTATCAATGCGCGTGGCTGCTGCAGCCTGCGCCTGCTTTTTCGGGCATGGGGGCGTCGCGTTCAATGTTCGCCTCTTTCAGGCGGCGTTCGTAGTCGGCCCACAGTTGGTCTTGCTCAGAGCCTAAGAAATACAAGTACTCCCAAGTGAACAAACCGCTGTCGTGCCCGTCGCTGAAGGTGGGCTTGATGGCGTAGTTGCCCACAGGCTCTAGGCCTTCGAGTTCCACCAAACGCTTGCCGGTTTGCAACACCTCTTGGCCTGGGCCGTGGCCCTGCACTTCGGCTGAAGGGCTGTAGACGCGCATCAGCTCAAACGGAATGCGAAAACTCGCACCGTCGGCAAAGCTGACTTCCAACACACGCGATGCGCCGTGGACCGTGATGTCTTGTGGCGCAGGGGTGTTTTTTTGCAAGCCAGCCATGAGGGTTTCCTAGTTAAACAAGCACGCGCTCAATGCCACCGGCATTGGCGTTGGCCACGTAATTGGGCATCCACTGTTCGCCCAACATCTTGCGCGCCATCTCAACCACGATGTAGTCGGCTTCGAGCAAACCGTTTTGCAAGTCGTCGCCATAGCGGCTCAGGCCTTGCAAGCAGCTGGGGCAGCTGGTGAGAATTTTCATGTCGCCTTTTGCTTCGCCGGTCATGGCGCGCAAAGCGGCTTCGTCTTTTTGCAGCTCGGCCTCTTTGCGAAAGCGCACTTGCGTGGAGATGTCTGGACGCGTCACGCCCAAGGTGCCCGATTCGCCGCAGCAGCGGTCGCTCTTGCGCACTTGGTCGCCCACCAAGGCCATGACCGTTTTCATCGGGTCTTGTTGTTTCATTGGGCTGTGGCAGGGGTCGTGGAACAAATAGCCAGCTTGTTGCTCAGCGCTGAGCTTGATGTCCTTCTCCAATAAATACTCGTGGATGTCGACGATGCGGCAGCCTGGGAAGATTTTGTCGAACTCGTAGCCTTGCAACTGGTCAAAGCAGGTGCCACAGCTCACCACCACGGTTTTGATGTCGAGGTAGTTGAGCGTGTTGGCCACGCGGTGGAACAACACGCGGTTGTCCGTGATGATTTTGTCGGCCTTGTCAAACTGGCCTGACCCTTTTTGCGGATAGCCGCAGCACAGGTAGCCAGGTGGCAACACGGTTTGCACGCCCGCGTGCCACAACATGGCTTGCGTGGCGAGGCCCACTTGGCTGAACAAACGCTCCGAGCCGCAACCGGGGAAATAAAACACCGCTTCGGTTTCAGACGTGGTGGTCTTGGGGTTGCGGATGATGGGCACGTAGTCTTTGTCTTCGATGTCCAACAAGGCGCGCGCGGTTTTCTTGGGCAAGTTGCCGGGCATCTTTTTGTTGACGAAGTGAATCACCTGCTCTTTGATGGGCGCAGTGCCCACCGTGGCAGGCGGTGCCTTGGTTTGTTTACGCGCCACCACTTGCAATGCGTCGTGCGCGAAGCGTTGCAACTTCATGCCCACGCCCACCATGGCGCTGCGTGCGAGCTTGATGGTTTCAGGGTTGGTGGCATTGAGCATGAACATCGCGGCCGCATTGCCAGGACGGAAGCTCTTTTGGCCCATCTTACGCAAGAGGTTGCGCATGTTCATGGACACATCGCCAAAGTCAATCTTCACAGGGCAAGGCGTGAGGCACTTGTGGCACACCGTGCAGTGGTCAGCCACGTCTTCAAACTCTTCCCAATGTTTGATGGACACGCCACGGCGGGTTTGCTCTTCGTACAAGAAGGCTTCGACCAACAGCGAGGTAGCCAAAATTTTGTTGCGTGGGCTGTACAGCAAATTGGCGCGTGGCACGTGGGTGGAGCACACGGGCTTGCACTTGCCGCAACGCAAACAGTCTTTCACGCTGGCGGCAATGTCGCCAATGTCGGACTGCTGCATGATGAGCGATTCGTGGCCCATCAAACCAAAGCTCGGTGTGTAGGCTTGGCTCAAATCGGCGTGGCGCAATGATGTGTCCACATCTTGGTTGCGGAGCAATTTGCCTTTGTTGAAACGGCCTTCTGGGTCCACCTTGGCTTTGTAGTCCGCAAAAGGCTTGAGCTCGTCGTCGGTCAAAAACTCGAGCTTGGTGATGCCAATGCCGTGCTCGCCCGAAATCACACCATTGAGCGAACGCGCCAACACCATGATGCGTGCCACCGCTTCGTGAGCGGTTTGCAGCATGGCGTAGTTGTCGCTGTTGACGGGGATGTTGGTGTGCACGTTGCCATCACCGGCGTGCATGTGCAGAGCCACCCACACGCGGCCTTTGAGCACGCGTTTGTGAATAGCGTTGCACTCGTCCAAGATGGGCGCGAGTTGTGCACCGGTGAAGATGTTTTGCAACTGCGCACGAATTTGTGTTTTCCAGCTCGCGCGCAAGGTGTGGTCTTGCAACTGAGGGAACAGTGCATCGCACTCATTGAGCCATTGCTGCCACAGGCCACGCACTTCACCAATGAGCGAACGGGCTTGCTGCACGCGGTCTTCGAGCAACTCAGGCGTAGGAATGTCAGCCGCATCGTCCGACTTGCCCAAAGGCAAATTGCCTTTGGCAAAGAAGTCTTCCAGTGCGTCGCACAACTCAATCTTGTTGCGCAAGCTCAACTCGATGTTGATGCGTTCAATGCCGTCGGTGTACTCGGCCATGCGTGGCAAAGGAATCACCACGTCTTCGTTGACCTTGAACGCATTGGTGTGACGGCTGATCGCAGCCGTGCGTTTGCGATCTAACCAAAACTTTTTACGTGCTTCTGGGCTCACCGCCACAAAGCACTCGCCGCTGCGGGTGTTGGCCATGCGTGAGACTTCAGAAGTCACACGCGCCACTTCGTCAGCGTCATCGCCTGCGATGTCGCCAATCAACAACATCTTGGGTAGGCCGCCGCGTTTGCTCTTGGTGGCGTAGCCCACGGCGCGCAGGTAGCGGTCGTCCAAATGCTCTAAGCCCGCGAGCAACACGCCGCTGCGCTTTTGCTCGGCAAACATGTAGTCTTTGATTTCCACGATGCTGGGCACCGCGTCTTTGGCGTTGCCGAAGAACTCCATACACACGGTGCGCGTGTGCACAGGCATGCGGTGAACGATCCAGCGCGCGCTGGTGATCAAACCATCGCAACCTTCTTTTTGTACGCCGGGCAGACCGCTCAAAAATTTGTCGGTCACGTCTTTGCCCAAGCCCTCTTTGCGAAAGGTCTTTCCGGGGATGACCAAGGTTTCGGTACGCAAATGCGTTTTACCGTCAGCCTTGAAGTAACGCAGTTCAAACGTTGCCACTTCGGCATCGTGAATCTTGCCAAGGTTGTGGTCCATGCGCACCACGTCGAGCCACTCGGCGTCGGGCGTGACCATGCGCCAGCTGGCCAAGTTGTCGAGCGCTGTGCCCCACAACACAGCCTTCTTGCCGCCCGCGTTCATGGCGATATTGCCGCCGATGCACGAGGCTTCAGCGGACGTTGGGTCCACCGCAAACACAAAACCACCACGCTCCGCCGCATCGGCCACGCGCTGCGTGACCACACCGGCTTCGGTGTAAATCGTGGGCACTTTGTGGCTGATGCCTGGCAGGTCAATCAGCTCGACTTCGGTCATGGCTTCGAGCTTTTCGGTGTTGATGACCGCGCTCTTCCAAGTGAGCGGAATCGCGCCACCGGTATAGCCTGTGCCACCGCCACGGGGAACGATGGTCAAACCAAGGTCGATACAACCTTTGACCAAGCCAGCCATTTCTTCTTCGGTGTCTGGGGTCAGCACGACGAAGGGGTATTCCACACGCCAGTCGGTGGCGTCGGTCACGTGGCTCACACGAGAGAGGCCATCGAACTTGATGTTGTCTTTGGCCGTTTGTTTGCCCAACACACGGGCGGCTTTTTTGCGCAAGGCTGCAATCGCGTCGAACTGCTGACTGAAAGTTTCAATCGCACGGCTGGCCGCTTGCAAGAGCTGGCCCACCATGGCATCGCGCTCTGCATCGGCATCGGGTGTGCGGCGTTGTTCAACCTCACCGAGACGGTGATGCAAGGCCTCGACCAATTGAAGGCGACGCTTAGGGTTGTCAAGCAAGTCGTCTTGCAAATAGGGGTTGCGTTGCACCACCCAGATGTCGCCCAGCACTTCGTACAACATGCGTGCCGAGCGGCCGGTGCGGCGCTCTTGGCGCAAACGCAGCAGCAATTCCCAAGCATCGGCGCCGAGCAAACGCAGCACGATTTCTCGGTCAGAGAACGAGGTGTAGTTGTAGGGAATTTCGCGCAGTCGCGGGCTTTCTTCAGCCGTGGCGAGCAGGTGGTTCAGCGAGGTGGGAGCATTCATGGTGTGATGTGCGCGCTAAGGCGCATTGGGGGCGCGAATTAAGGGGCCAATTTTACCGCAGGGGGCTTGGGTGCTTGGCTTTTAGGGGCTGAGAGCACTTACTGGGGTTGGGGGTGTCTTGTGTTGGTTTTTAGGGGTATTGGTCTGATGACGTTGGATTGAAGTCACTTCTGGACGGTGATCGGGCCGCATGCGCGTTGGCTCCTCTTCGCTGCGCTCAGAATGTCGCTCACCGCGCACACGATCTGCCCACCGTCTTGCGGCGTTGCTTCGCTCGCCTCAAGCTCAAGCTGTTGGTTAGCTACGCCAACCTTTGCACATCAGCCACTGAACAGTGCCACAGGCGATGACCAAGGCCGAATAGGTCGCCATTTTTCCGTCAACGCCCCACAAAACTAGGCCGCCAACTAAGACTGCTGTACCTAAAACACCGCTCACCACAGTCTGTTTCAGCAAGCTCCAACTAGCCAAGGGCAGCCACCAACGGGCGGTGAAGCGGGCCACCAGCACGCAAAACAGGGCCACGCCCCATGCTGGCGCAATGAAGTTAAAAGTGTGAAGGATTTGTTCTAAAGGACCCATGTGAGTAAATTTTATAATCCGCGTTATGGCAGTCTGGGCTTTGGGCCTCAATCACACGACAGCCCCGCTTGATTTGCGGGGCCGTTTTGCTTTTGCGGTCGAACAAATGGGTCCGACCCTCGCGACCCTGCGCCATTCTTTTGCACCCGACAGCGAGGTGGCCATCCTATCTACCTGCAACCGCACCGAGATTTACTGTGCAGGTGGCGAGCCCCAAATGCAGCAAACCTTGGCTTGGTTGGCCAAGTCCGGCGGTGTGTCAGCCGATGACCTGAAAGGCCACACCTATGCCCTGCTGGAAGCCGATGCCGCCCGGCACGCTTTCCGCGTCGCCAGTGGTCTCGACTCGATGGTGTTGGGCGAGCCCCAAATCTTGGGTCAAATGAAAGACGCGGTTCGCGCTGCCTCCGAAGCAGGTGCATTGGGCACCACGCTCAACCAACTCTTCCAACGCTCATTCGCCGTCGCCAAAGAAGTGCGCAGCTCCACCGAGATTGGCGCGCACTCCATCAGCATGGCCGCCGCTGCGGTGCGCCTGGCTAGCCAGCTGTTTGAAGACCTCAGCGAAACCCGCGTGCTGTTTGTGGGCGCGGGCGAAATGATTGAGCTGTGCGCAACACACTTCGCCGCTAAGAACCCCAAAGCCATGGCCGTTGCCAACCGCACGCTGGAACGCGGCGAAAAGCTGGCCACCCAATTCAGCGGTGAAGTCATGCGCTTGGCCGACTTGCCGCAGCGACTGCATGAGTTTGATGTGGTCATCAGCTGCACCGCCAGCACCCTGCCCTTGATTGGCTTGGGCGCGGTGGAGCGCGCACTCAAACAACGCAAACACCGCCCCATGTTCATGGTCGACTTGGCGGTGCCGCGCGATATCGAGCCCGAGGTGAAGTCACTCGAAGACGTGTATTTGTACACCGTGGACGATTTGTCAGACGTGGTGCAAACCGGTCAAGCCAACCGCCAAGCCGCGGTGGCGCAAGCCGAAGCCATCATCGATGCCGGCGTGCAAAGCTTTGAACACTGGATGGACCAGCGCAGCAACGTACCGCTCATTCAACAGCTCAACGCACAAGCCGAAGATTGGCGCAGCGCCGAATTGACGCGTGCACGCAAATCACTCGCCAAAGGCGACGATGTAGATGCGGTGCTGGACGCCCTGTCACGCGGTCTGACCCAAAAAATGCTGCACGGCGCCATGGCCGAATTGCATGCAGGTGATGCCGAGTCGCGCGAACGCGCACGTCACGCGATTGAACATTTCTTTTTGCGCGGCAACCGTTAGGCGCTGACCCCATGAAAGACTTTCTGCGCGCTCAGCTTGAGCGCCATACCCAACGCTTGAACGAACTCGATTTTTTGCTGTCTCGCGAAGACATCATGAAAGACATGACGCAGTTCTTAGCGCTGTCACGTGAACACACCGACGTGACGGCCACCGCAGGCCGCTACGCGCGCTACCAACAACGCGAAGCGGATTTGCACGCGGCACAGCAAATGCTCAAAGACGGGGGTGATGACGCCGACATGCGCGCCATGGCCGAAGAAGAAATCACCAACGCCGATGCGGAACTGCTGCAACTCGAAGCTGAGCTGCAACGCATGTTGCTGCCCAAAGACCCAGACGATGCGCGCCCTGCCTTCATCGAAATTCGCGCGGGCACGGGCGGCGACGAGTCTGCTTTGTTTGCCGCCGATTTGCTGCGCATGTACATGCGCTACGCCGAGCGCCAAGGGTGGCGCAGCGAAATCGTGAGCGAATCACAAAGTGAGCTGGGTGGCTACAAAGAAGTCGTGGTGCGCATGGACGGCGGTTCTAGCGGCGACGGCGTGTATGGCTGGCTCAAGTTTGAGTCGGGTGGCCATCGCGTGCAGCGTGTGCCCGCCACCGAAACCCAAGGCCGCATTCACACCAGCGCCTGCACCGTGGCGGTACTGCCTGAGCCGGACGAAGCCGAGGCCATCAAAATCAACCCGTCTGATTTGCGCATCGACACCTACCGCGCCAGCGGTGCGGGTGGCCAGCACATCAACAAGACAGACTCTGCCGTGCGCATCACCCATTTGCCCACAGGCATCGTGGCCGAATGCCAAGACGGCCGCAGCCAGCACAGCAACAAAGCGCAAGCGCTGAAAGTGCTGACGGCCCGCATTCAAGAAAAAGATCGCGCCGAACGCGCCGCCAAAGATGCGGCCATGCGCAAAGGCCTGATTGGCAGCGGTGACCGCAGCGACCGCATTCGCACCTACAACTTTCCGCAAGGGCGCTGGACTGACCACCGCATCAACCTCACGCTGTACAAACTCAACTTCATCATGGAAGGTGATTTGGGCGAAGCGATGGAAGCGTTGAAACATGCGCACGAAGCCGAGCAACTCGCGGCGTTGGAAGGCAACACATGAGCGTGATGCCGTCCGTCGCCACACCGGCTGCACAAGCAGCACGCACGCCATTGACCGTGGCGCAAGCCGCATCTTGGGCGCAAACCTTAGGCCTACCCCGCCTCGACGCGCAAGTGCTGCTCTTGCACGCCTTGGGCCGCGCACTGCACGACCGGGCTTGGCTGTTGGCGCATGGCGATGATCTGCTGGACACCACCGCACAAACCACTTTTGCTGCCCATGCACAACGCCGTCTCAACACCGAACCCGTGGCCTACATCACGGGTCAGAAAGAGTTTTTTGGCTTGACGCTGCACGTGGACCACCGCGTGCTCGATCCACGTGCCGACACGGAAACCTTGGTCGAATGGGCCCTGTCTTGCTTGGCTGACACCCCCTCGCCCAATGTGGTGGACTTAGGAACAGGCAGTGGCGCAATTGCCTTGGCGCTCAAACACGCTAGGCCCGATGTCCAAGTGAGCGCGGTAGACGCCAGTGCCGATGCCTTGTCTGTGGCCAGTGCAAACGCTGAGCGTTTGGCATTGCCTGTGGACTTTCACCATGGCTCGTGGCTAGCCCCTTTGAACGGGCGCACCTTCGACGCCATCGTGTCTAACCCGCCCTACGTGGCCAGCGATGACGCGCACTTGGCCGCTTTGAAGCACGAGCCTTTGTCGGCGCTGGCTTCTGGCGCAGATGGATTGGATGACATTCGCGTGATCGTGCGCGAAGCGACGCAGCACCTCAAGCCCAACGGCTGGCTGCTGCTAGAACACGGCTACGACCAAGCCCATGCTGTGCAAACCTTGCTGGGCAACCAAGGGTTTGTGAATGTACAAAGCCGTCCTGACCTTGCGGGCATCTTGCGCTGCTCGGGTGGACAATGGCCAACAGTGAAATAATTAACTTTTGATTTGGAGAGAACCCATGAGCGACACACAACAACGCATCGATGAACTCGTAAAAGGCAACGACGTGTTGCTGTTCATGAAAGGCAGCGCCAGCTTCCCTATGTGTGGTTTTTCGGGCCGTGCGGTGCAAGTGCTCAAAGCTTGCGGCGTTGACCCCAAAGCCATCAAAACCGTGAACGTGCTGGACGACGCAGAAATTCGTCAAGGCATCAAGGAATACAGCAACTGGCCCACCATTCCCCAGCTCTACATCAAGGGCGAATTCATTGGTGGCTCTGACATCATGATGGAAATGTATGAGTCGGGCGAGTTGCAAAAAGTCATCAACGGCTAAACACCGAATGCGCTGAATTCAAGCCTCAAGAAAAAGCCCGCTTCAGCGGGCTTTTTTATTGGATGGGAACTAGGATCTGGTCGGCTTTGCATTTGGCATTGCCGTAACGCTGCAAGCACAGATTGGCCGCACACGATTCGATGGCCATTTTGCGCACAACCTCGTTTTGATCAATCACCACCGTTTCTTGGTAAGGGATGTATTCAGGCCGCATGATGTCATTGCAAATGGTGTTGATGTGTACGCCATCACGCGTGCTAAAGCAACTGCGCATGCCGGTTGACACCTGAATCACGCGTTGGCGTGTTTGCACCACTTGCACTTTATTCTCTGGGTAATCCGCCCAAGCTTGCGGCGCACACTCGCTCTCGACAGCCCGATAGGCTTTGGTCGCGCAGCCTGTCAACAGCAAGGTTGCCAGCACAAGTGCCCACGTTTTCATTGCCACCCCTTTTGCGCTGCCAACACAGCATTTGGATATTGCGCTTGCCCACGGCTGCCGTTGTAACGACCTAGCGCCAAAAACAAGTCTCCATTCTCAACATTCAAGTAGTGTCGCAAGATGACGCAACCAAAGCGCAAATTGGTTTGCGCTTGGAACAGCACACTGGCATCCCCCTCGGCCAGCACGCGCGTCCAAAACGGCATGACCTGCATGAAGCCCCGCGCGCCTGCGCTGCTGATGGCGAATTTACGAAAGCCGCTTTCCACTTGGATAAGGCCCAACACCAGCGAGGGCTCTAAGCCTGCACGCTGACTTTCATACCAAACCGTTTGCAAAAACTCGCGGCGCAAATGCGAACTGGCCAATTCATGCGAGAGCACATCGGGTGTGCCGTTGGGCGTGGCTGCTGCGATGGCCAGATTGGCAGGCACAGAGCTGGTTTTGCGACGTTGCAGTTGTTTGTCTAAACGTGCTTCGATTTGCGTGAGCCATTGTTGGAATGTGTTGACGGCCTTCATATCGGCATGAACCAACACCGGCGGACCTGACTGATGAACCGCTGCGCTCAGCGCGGTGCGTACCGAATCCATCAAAGGTTCTTCGCGCTGAGTGCCCGCCTGTACCGCAACACTGATGCACGCCAAAAACAAAAGCGGCCCCAAACGGAGCCGCCATGTCGCCATCATCAAAAGCGCGCGCAGCACACGACTGAAAAGACGCAGGCTGCGGGCCATGAAAATCACAAACCGAGCTTGGCCTTCACATGCGCCAGCACATCGGCCACCGCCACTTTGGTGGACTCGGTATCGCGGCGGTGTTGGTACTCGACCACGCCGTCTTTGAGACCTTTGTCGCCAATGGTCACGCGGTGTGGCACACCAATCAATTCCCAATCGGCAAACATGGCACCGGGGCGCTCGCCACGATCGTCCAAGATGACGTCCACGCCCAAGGCCAACAGTTCTTCGTAGAGCTTGTAGGCGGCCGCTTTGACGTCTTCACTGCGGTCCATGTTGACGGGGCAAATCACGGCGGTGAATGGTGCAATCGCGTCGGGCCAAATGATGCCGCGTTCGTCGTGGTTTTGCTCGATGGCAGCAGCGGGCAAACGGGTCACGCCAATGCCGTAGCAACCCATTTCCATGAATTGCGGTTTGCCGTTTACGTCTAAGAATGTGGCATTCATGGCTTGGCTGTATTTGGTGCCGAGGTAGAACACGTGGCCGACTTCGATGCCGCGCTCGATGGCGAGCACGCCTTGTCCGTCGGGAGAAGCGTCACCAGCCACCACATTGCGAATATCAGCCACCAAATCAGGCTCAGCCACATCGCGGCCAAAGTTGACACCGGTCATGTGGAAGTCCACTTCGTTGGCGCCGCAAATCCAATCAGCCATCACGGCCACATCGCGGTCGGCCACGATTTTCAAAGGCCGCTTCAAATTGACGGGACCTAGGTAGCCGGGCTTGCAACCGAAATGGTCTTCAATCTCAGCCGTGGTGGCAAAGCGGAAGCCGCCTTCAAAGCCAGGCAGCTTGCCCACTTTGACTTCGTTCATGTCATGGTCGCCGCGCACGAGCAAAAGCCACACTTGCGACTTGACGACTTCGCCTTTGTCGTTGAGGGTGTCAGTGGCCAACACCAAGGACTTGACGGTGGTGTTGAGCGGCACGTTTAGCAAAGCAGCCACGTCTTCACAAGTGCTCTTGCCAGGTGTGGCGGTTTTGGTCAGGGGCTGTGCGGCTGCGCCGCGCGTTTGCGTGGGCGCGAGGGCTTCGGCCTTTTCCATGTTGGCGGCGTAGTTGCTGGTGGGGCAATAGACGATGGCGTCTTCACCAGTAGCGGCAATCACTTGGAACTCTTCGCTCAAGTCGCCACCGATGGCGCCGCTGTCTGCAGCCACAGCACGGTAGGTCAAACCGAAGCGGTCAAAAATATTGCGGTAGGCGCCCGCCATGACTTGGTAGCTTTGCTTGGCGCTGTCTTGGTCGCGGTCAAAGCTGTACGCGTCTTTCATGATGAATTCGCGGCCGCGCATCAAACCAAAGCGTGGACGACGCTCGTCGCGGAATTTGGTTTGAATTTGGTAGAAATTCTTAGGCAGCTGTTTGTAGCTGCGAATTTCTTGGCGAGCAATGTCGGTCACGACTTCTTCGCTGGTGGGTTGCACCACAAAGTCCCGTCCATGGCGGTCTTGGATGCGCAACAACTCAGGCCCCATCTTGTCGAAGCGACCAGTTTCTTGCCACAGCTCAGCGGGTTGCACCACGGGCATGGTCAACTCAATCGCGCCAGCCTTGTTCATTTCTTCGCGCACGATGGCTTCGACCTTGCGGATCACGCGCAAGCCCATGGGCATGTAGTTGTAAATGCCAGCACCGAGCTTTTTGATGAGGCCTGCGCGCATCATCAATTTGTGGCTGACCACTTCGGCGTCAGCAGGGGCGTCTTTGAGGGTGGAAATGAGAAACTGGGAGGCTTTCATGCGTGCAATCGAATCGTCAAATTTGTAGGGAAATTAGGGCAAATTCTGAGTGAAGTGCTGCAGCTCTGTGCATAATCGACTCAGTTTAAAAATTTGAGGTTCGATTATGCTTGACCGAGAAGGGTTCAGACCCAACGTCGGCATCATCTTGCTCAACCAGAAAAATCAGGTTTTTTGGGGCAAACGCATTCGCACCCACAGCTGGCAGTTTCCACAAGGCGGCATTGACCGTGGCGAAACGCCCGAGCAAGCCATGATTCGTGAATTGCACGAAGAAGTGGGACTCAAGCCAGAGCATGTGCGCATCGTTGCCCGTACCCGTGATTGGTTGCGCTATGAGGTGCCAGACCGGTTCATCCGCCGTGACGCGCGCGGGTTTTACAAAGGCCAAAAGCAAATTTGGTTTTTGCTACAGATGGTCGCGCCTGACCACCATTTGAATTTACGTGCCACTGACCACCCCGAGTTCGACGCTTGGCGTTGGAACGACTATTGGGTACCGCTGGATGTGGTGGTCGAGTTCAAACGCGGCGTGTATGAAATGGCGCTCACTGAACTGTCACGCTTTTTGCCGCGTCAAGACAACCGCAGCCGCTATTTACGTGGCGGCGGGCATCAGCACACGTCACAAGACCACAGCAACCGTACCAAGCAATTTGGTGCAGCCATGAACATGGAGCTCCCCCCAGGCGCCACGTTTGACCCAGACCCGCAGACAGCATTGCGCCAACCGCGCGAAGGCTCATGAAAAAAGCCCACTTCGGTGGGCTTTTTCTTATTTGTTTACTTATTTGGAGAGCACCAAATTGTCTCGGTGCACCATCTCTGGTTCAGCAGCGTAGCCGAGCAACTCGGACATTTGGCTGGAGGGTTTGCGACACAGCAAGCGCGCTTCGGCAGCAGCATAGTTGGCCAAACCACGGGCCACTTCTTGGCCTTGGTTGTCCAAAATGGCAATCACTTCGCCGCGCGAGAAATCGCCATCCACGCCGGTCATGCCAATGGGCAAGAGACTGGAACCATCACCCTTGAGCTTGCTGACCGCGCCATCGTCGATGGTGACCGAGCCGCGCAGTTGCAAATGGTCAGCCATCCACTGCTTGCGAGCTTGTTGTTTTTGGGTTTGCGCCACCAGCAAGGTGCCAATCGCTTCGCCTTGCGTCAAACGCAACAAGGCATCGGGCTCACGGCCCCATGCAATCACCGTGGATGCACCAGAGCCAGCCGCACGTTTGGCCGCCAAAATTTTGGTGATCATGCCGCCCTTGCCAATGCTGGAGCCTGCGCCACCGGCCATCTCTTCGAGCTTGGCGTCACCCGCGCGTGCTTCGTGCACAAAGGTGGCGGCGGGGTCACGGCGCGGGTCTGCGGTGTACAAGCCTTTTTGGTCGGTCAAGATGATGAGGGCATCGGCCTCGACCAAATTGGCAACCAAAGCGCCCAAGGTGTCGTTGTCACCAAACTTGATTTCGTCGTTCACCACCGTGTCGTTCTCATTGATGACGGGCAACACGCCATGCGTGAGCAGTGTCAACAAGGTCGAACGGGCATTGAGGTAACGCTCGCGGTCTGCGAGGTCTGCATGGGTCAACAACACCTGCGCAGAACGCAAACCGTTTTCACGCAGCTTGGTTTCGTACATGTGGGCCAAACCCATTTGCCCTACAGCCGCAGCAGCTTGCAGCTCGTGCAACTCTTGCGGACGTGCCGTCCAACCCAAACGTTTCATGCCTTCGGCAATTGCACCGCTGGAGACCATGATGACTTCACGGCCATCGCGCACCAAGGCGCTGAGTTGGCGACACCATTCGCCAATGGCTTGCTCGTCTAAGCCACGGCCTTCGTTGGTGACCAAGCTAGAGCCGACCTTGACCACGATGCGGCGTGCATCGCGCAACACGGTGGAGGTAGAAAGCGTCA
>Ga0228700_1000867_pt1 | contig 23237 bp, 11 predicted proteins | sample McNCre317_Aug_MG_FD_178019 | JGI IMG/M metagenome (GOLD analysis project Ga0228700, IMG submission 178019) | Freshwater microbial communities from McNutts Creek, Athens, Georgia, United States - 3-17_Aug_MG | ecosystem: Environmental > Aquatic > Freshwater > Creek | place: USA: Georgia...
CGGCTTGCTCACCCCACGCGATTTGCTAGAGGCCATCACTGGCGAACTGTTGCAAGCCACCCCCACTGAAGAGGCCTGGGCCATTCAGCGTGACGATGGTTCTTGGTTGGTCGATGGCCTGATGCCGGTGAGTGAATTCAAAGCGCGCTTGGGCATCAAAGAGTTGCCAGACGAAGACCGCGGCATTTACAACACCGTGGCAGGTTTGCTCATGGCCATTTCAGGCGCACTGCCCGCAGAGGGCGATGTGGTGGAGTTTGGGCGCTGGCGCTTTGAGGTGATGGACCTCGATGGCCGTCGCATCGACAAGCTCTTGGTGAGCCAACTCAAGGCCGAGGACGCACCACCCGTTTGAATGGCACTTGGTACATCCACACCGGGCGGCCATCGCGGCAGGTGAGGGTGGCTTGAGGTTGCAGCTCTTGAGCTTCAAACTCCAAGCTCACCAACCACGCGCCACGGCGCAATTCGGCTTCGGCTTTTTCCACCGCACGGGGCATGCTCTCGGGGCGCTGGAACATGTAGACCACATCAAAGCTGCGCCAATCGACCAGCCAAATATCGCCTTGGCGAATGCGCGCAAACGAGCAGCGCATGGCGCTCAACACGCGCAAAGGCCAACTCATTTCCACACCGTGCAGCTCAGCGCGTGGGTAGGCTTGGCGCAAGGCCAACAGCCCATCGCCCATGCCGCTGCCTGCATCCAAAATGCGTGCGCCTGCGGGCAAGCTGATGTGTTCTGGCATTTCGCGCAGCGCTTGTTTGGGGGTGGGGAAGAGCGGTGCATCACGCCACGCTTTGCGTGGGTAAATCAACACAATCAGACCGAGCAAAAACAGCCACGCGATGGGCGGCACACTGAGCGTGCTCGACGACACCACCATCGACATCGGAAAACCCAGCACGATCAAGGCTTTGCGCATGGGCGTGTGGCCAAAACGGCTTAAAAAACCACCCCAAAACGCGGCCAACACCAAGGCCACGGTTTCGCTCAAGCCCACACTGAGCAAGCCCTTGAAAATGAGCCAAGACGAGCCCCAAGCAAGCAGGGCGGGAAGGGGCCAAGTCATGAATTTCATGGTGGAGAATGATAGCTATGAATCCAACGCCCACACACACGCTCAGTACCGTCGATGACATGCGTCAAACCCTGCGCCGTATCAGCCACCTCAAAGGGCGACAGCCCGATGCACAGTCGCTGCAAGAAGTGCGTGCGCTGGTGTCTGCATTTGAGCGGCGCGACTTGTTGATTGAACACCTGCATGTGTTGAACGACACCTACCGTGGTTTGTACGAGCGTCACTTGGTGGCGTTGGCCCACGAGATGCGTTTGCCCATGGCCGAGGTGTTTGAGGTGGCCACGTTCTATCACCACTTCGAGGTGTTACCCAACGACGCCACGCCTGCCGCGCTGACGGTGCGCGTGTGCGATGGTCTGAGCTGCGAGATGGGCGGGGCTAAACAACTGTTGGCCAAGTTACCCAGCATCTTGGGCTCAAACGTGCGTGTGATCAACGCCCCGTGTGTGGGCCGCTGCGAGCAAGCCCCTGTGGCCGTGGTGCACCAAAACGCTGTGCCGCATGCCACGCCCGACAACGTGACGGCGGCCGTCAAAGCCAAGGCCACTCAGCAAGCTTTGCCTGACTATGTGGACATGGCTGCGTATGTGGCCGATGGCGGTTATGCCTTAGCTGCTTCATTGGCCAACGGTAGCGCCAAGACCGATGACGTGTTGCAAGCCATGGAAGCCTCGGGCCTACGCGGCTTGGGTGGCGCAGGTTTCCCCGCAGGGCGCAAGTGGCGCATCGTGCGTGAGCAATCCGCCCCGCGTGTGATGGCCGTCAACATTGACGAAGGCGAACCCGGTACCTTCAAAGACCGCACGTATTTAGAGCGTGACCCGCATCGCTTTTTAGAAGGCATGTTGGTCGCTGCGCAAGTGGTGGGCATTGAGACCATCTACATCTACCTGCGTGACGAATACCACGGCTGCCGCGAACTGCTGCAACACGAGCTGGCTGCTTTGCAAGCCAACCCACCATGCCGATTGCCGCACATCGAACTGCGCCGAGGCGCTGGCGCCTATGTGTGCGGCGAAGAGTCCGCCATGATTGAAAGCATCGAAGGCAAACGCGGCGAACCACGCATGCGCCCGCCCTACATTGCGCAAGTGGGTTTGTTTGGCAAGCCCACCCTCGAACACAATTTTGAAACCCTCTACTGGGTGCGCGACATCGTGCAAAAAGGCCCGCAGTGGTTCACCAGTTTTGGGGCCAATGGCCGTGTGGGTTTGCGCAGCTTCAGCGTGAGCGGACGCGTCAAACAACCGGGCGTCAAGCTCGCGCCCGCAGGCATCACCGTGCAGGCTTTGATTGACGAGTATTGTGGCGGCATGTTGGATGGCCACACGCTATATGCCTACTTGCCAGGCGGTGCATCGGGCGGCATCTTGCCTGCACGACTCAACAACGTGCCGTTGGACTTTGACACGCTGCAAGAACACGGCTGCTTCATCGGCTCTGCCGCTGTGGTGGTGCTCAGCCAGCACGACACCGCACGCGATGCGGCGTTGAACGCCATGCAGTTTTTTGCACATGAGAGCTGCGGCCAATGCACACCGTGCCGCGTGGGCACAGCCAAAGCGGTGCAGCTCATGCAAGCGCCCCAGTGGGACAACGCCACGTTGGAAGACTTGAACCAAGTGATGGTCGATGCCTCCATTTGCGGCCTCGGCCAAGCAGCACCCAACCCTGTGCGTTGTGTGCAAACCTATTTCCCTCACGAGGTAGCTTGAATGATTGAATTCAAACTCAACAACCAGGCCGTTCAAGCGTATGAGGGCGAGAGCATCCTCAAAGCCGCGCAACGCAACGGCGTCGACATTCCTCACCTGTGCTACACCGACGGCTTGCGCGCCGATGGCAACTGCCGTGCGTGTGTGGTCGAGATCAAAGGCGAGCGCACCTTGGCCCCCAGCTGCTGCCGCAATGCCACGGCTGGGCTTGAGGTGTTGGTGAGTGAGCGTGCGGTCAAGAGCCAGAAGATGGTGCTTGAAATGCTGCTGTCGGATATGCCTGACCAGGGCTACAAATGGAACGACGAAGGACAGCACGGCGAACTCAGCCACTGGGCTTCACGCATGGGCGTACACGTGCGCCCTGAGTTGCGTGCGCTGCATCGCGAGCAACCCGCGAGCGATGTGTCTCACCCCGCGATGGCGGTGAACCTCGATGCTTGTATTCAGTGCAACCGTTGTGTGCGTGCGTGTCGTGAAGAACAAGTCAACGACGTGATTGGCTACGCCAACCGTGGTGCGCATTCGCAAATCGTGTTTGACTTGAACGACCCCATGGGCTTGAGCAGTTGCGTGGCCTGCGGCGAGTGTGTGCAAGCCTGCCCCACAGGTGCATTGATGCCCAAGGCGCATGTGGGCTCGCAAGTGGTGGACAAGAAGGTGGATTCGGTGTGCCCGTTCTGCGGCGTGGGCTGCTTGCTGACCTACAACGTGAAGGACAACACCATCGTCAGCGTGGACGGGCGCGATGGCCCCGCCAACCAAGGCCGCTTGTGTGTGAAAGGCCGCTTTGGTTTTGACTACATCCACAACCCCCAACGCTTGACAGTGCCGCTGATTCGCAAGGCCGGTGTGCCCAAAGATCCAGAAGCGTTGAACGCACTCAACATCAACGCAGCTGATTGGTCGCAAGTGTTTCGCGAAGCGACGTGGGAAGAGGCGCTCGACTTGGCTGCGTCCAAACTCAAACACTTGCGCGACACCCGCGGCAAAAAAGCACTGGCCGGTTTTGGCTCGGCCAAGGGCAGCAACGAAGAAGCGTATTTGTTCCAAAAGCTGGTGCGTACAGGCTTTGGCTCTAACAACGTCGACCACTGCACGCGCTTGTGTCACGCGTCTAGCGTGGCAGGTTTGTTAGAAGGTGTGGGCTCAGGCTCGGTGACCAACCAAGTGAATGACGTCGAACACTCCGACTTCATCTTGGTCATTGGCTCCAACCCCACGTCGAACCACCCCGTGGCCGCCTCGTGGATGAAGAACGCGGCCAAGCGTGGTGCCAAAGTGGTGGTGGCCGATCCGCGTGGCACAGACTTGGGCAAGTACGCATGGCGTGCCTTGCACTTCAAGGCCGACACCGATGTGGCCATGCTCAACGCCATGCTGCACGTCATCATCGAAGAGGGCTTGGTGAATGAGGCCTTCATTCGCCAACGCGTGAATAACTTTGATGCCATCAAAGCCAATGTCAAAGCGTTTAGCCCCGAAGCCATGGCCCCGATTTGCGGCATTGATGCCCACACCTTGCGCGAAGTGGCGCGGGCCTACGCTACCGCCAAAGCCGCCATGATTTTGTGGGGCATGGGCGTGAGCCAGCACGTGCACGGCACCGACAACGTGCGTTGCTTGATTGCCTTGTCCTCCATCACTGGCCAAGTGGGCAAGCCAGGTTCGGGCCTGCACCCATTGCGCGGCCAAAACAATGTGCAGGGGGCCAGCGATGCGGGCCTCATCCCCATGATGTACCCCAACTACCAGCGCGTCATCAACCCCGAGGTGCACGACTGGTTTGAAAAGTTTTGGGGCATGCCGCTTGACCCACAGCCCGGCTACACCGTGGTGGAGATCATGGGCAAGATCTTGGCCGACGAGACCGACCCGCACAAGGTTCGGGGCATGTACATCATGGGCGAGAACCCCGCCATGAGCGACCCCAACCTCAACCACGCACGTCACGCGTTGGCCTCACTCGAACACTTGGTGGTGCAAGACATCTTCATGACCGAAACCGCATGGCTCGCCGATGTGGTGTTGCCCGCCACCGCATGGCCCGAAAAAACAGGCACCGTCAGCAACACCGACCGCATGGTGCAGCTGGGCCAACAAGCCATCACCCCACCGGGCGATGCGCGTGCCGATTTGTGGATCATCCAAGACATGGCGCAACGCATGGGCCTCAATTGGCATTACGCAGGTGAACACCACGGCGTGGCCGAGGTGTATGAGGAAATGCGCCAAGCCATGCACGCTGCCATTGGTGGCATCACGTGGGAGCGCTTGCAGCGTGAAAGCAGCGTGACCTACCCCTGCCACAGCGCAGACGATCCGGGCGAACACACGGTGTTTACCGATCACTTCGCCACCGACGATGGCAAAGTGCATTTGGTGCCCGCAGGTTTGATCTCGGCCAACGAACCGCCCGATGCGCAATACCCGTTTGTGCTCATCACCGGCCGCCAACTTGAACACTGGCATACCGGCAGCATGACGCGTCGCTCCGAGGTGTTGCACGCTGTCGAGCCCATGCCCACGGTGTCGATGTGCAGTGCCGATCTCAACGCCTTGGGTGTGCAAGCGGGCGATGTGGTGACCGTGGCCTCACGCCGTGGCCAAGTGTGTTTGCGTGTGCGTTTGGATGAAGGCACGCCCGTGGGGGCGGTGTTCATTCCGTTTGCGTATCAAGAGGCCGCAGCCAACTTGTTGACCAACCCCGCGCTCGACCCGTTTGGCAAGATTCCAGAACTCAAGTACTGCGCGGTGTCCGTCACTGCAGGGGGCACGCTGGCGCACCCCGCAGGTTTTGGCGTCAACGCTTAAAGCGTGACGACCGTGATCTTCTTCGCGGCCGCACGCGCACGTTCAAGTGCGTTGGCTCCTTTGGCCAAAGCCACCGCCATGCGTCGGTAAGGGCGCGTGGTGGGTTTGCCGAAGATGCGCACATCGGTGCCGGGCTCGCTCATCGCATCCGCCACACCTGTGAAGGTGGGGGATGTGCCTTCTTGCGTGGCTAGCACCACAGCGCTGGCACCTTCCACCGTGTCGATGTTGGGAATCGGCAAACCCAAAATGGCGCGGGCGTGCAAATCAAACTCGCTCAAGTTTTGGCTGATCAGCGTGACCATGCCCGTGTCGTGTGGGCGAGGGCTGAGCTCGCTGAAGATCACTTCGTCTTTCGTCACAAAAAACTCCACGCCAAACAAGCCAGCACCGCCGAGGTCAGACGTCACCTTCTCGGCCATCTGTTCGGCAGCCTTCAAATACTCGGGCTTCATCGGCTGAGGTTGCCAGCTGTACTGGTAGTCGCCGCGCTCTTGCACGTGGCCGATGGGTTGGCAAAACACGGTGTGGCCATTGCGCTGGCGAATGGTGAGCAGGGTGATTTCAAACTCAAAGTGGATGAACTCTTCCACGATCACGCGTCGGCGGTCGCCACGCATACCTTCGCACGCGTAGTCCCAGCTGGTTTGAATGTCCGCTTCGGTCTTGGCCACGCTTTGGCCTTTGCCAGACGAGCTCATCACCGGTTTGATGACCACCGGAAAACCAATGGCTTTGGCTTGACTCATCAACTCATCCGCCGATTCGGCGTAGCTGAACTTGGCCGTGCGCACGCCGAGGCCCACCGCCACATCGCGGATGCGGTCGCGGTTCATCGTCAAGTTGGCCGCGCGGGCGCTGGGGATGACTTCAAAGCCTTCTTTCTCCACCTCCAGCAGCACCTCGGTGCGAATGGCTTCGATCTCGGGCACGATCAAGTCGGGCTTGTGCTGCGCAATGGCAGCGCGCAAAGCGGCTTCGTCCAACATGCTGAACACGCTGCACTCATCGGCCACTTGCATGGCGGGTGCGCCTGCATAACTGTCGCAAGCCACCACATAGCAGCCCAAGCGCTTGGCGCTGATGACGAATTCTTTGCCGAGCTCGCCAGAGCCCAAGAGGAGGATTTTTTTCATGACTGGCCTGTGAAAAAGTGAATGCAACCAATTTTCCTGCGCCTGAAAAATTGGACGTATACACTTTGCGAAGTGCTATTGACTAGGGAAAATCCATGACGCCACTTGCTTATGTACTGTTTGGACTTTGCATCGTCATTGCTGTGGGCAGCTACTACGTTTACACACACAAAGAATAAATTAGCTTCCCAATTTGGCCTTTGCATCCGCAATAGCCAGCCTCACCAGCCGCTTGTGCTCTTCCAGTGCCTCGTGGTGTGTTTCAAAATTTTGCAGCATCACAAAGCTGCCTTCTGGCAGCAAAGTCATGGCTTCATGTGAAATCGTTTCGAAATGGTTATTTCGCTCGATGACGTACCACGTGTGTTGAAAGTTCATTCGGTGGCCTGCAGGTTGAAAGTTTTGAAGGTGGCGAGCAAAGTCGTTTTGGCTTCTTTGGTCAACGTCGATTGCGGTGGGCGCACACGCTCCCAGCTCTCCATGCGGTAGTGCTGCGACAGCAGCAACTTCATGGCTGCAATGGCAGGGTAGGTGCCCAAGATGGTCATCAGTTCCACCACGCGGTCATCGGGCTTGGCCACTTTCATGCCGGCAATTTTGGTGGCGTTGTTGACCGCTTCATCGACCAACAAGTGCTCAACCACGTGCGGTATCAAATTGGCCAACGCCGACACGCACACCTTCAAATTCAAAACAGCCAGGTTGGGTTCGTGGCAAGGCGCAATCGTCATCAATTCACCAAACGAGCGAATCAAATCCACCGTGTGGTTCATGTGCACATCTTGGTCCACCACACCCACGCAAATTTTGGGGTGCACTTTGTGCAAGTCATTCAGCGTCACTTCAGGGAAATCGGCCGCATGGCTCAACCCACCGAGTTGATGCAAAAACAATTGCCAGTCATCGTGGCCGACGCGGCGAATGAGCTGGTCCACATACTCAAACAAAGTGAGGTGTGTGAACGGTTGCCCATGCAAAGGGCCCGATACCAAAAAACGTCGCACGCCTAAGTCATACGCTTTGCGAATGCATTGCGCCGCTTCGCTGAAGGAAGACGACTGCACACCCAGCAGAATGTTTTGAGCCTCAAGACCAGAAGCCATCACATGCGAGACGGCAGACAGTTTTTCGTCGGTAGCAAACGAAGCCCCTTCGCCCGCTTGGCCAAACAGCACAAACTGTTCAACCCCTTTGGCTGAGAGGTTGCGCAAGTGTGCAGAGAGCTTGGCCTCGTCAATGCTCAGGTTCTCTTGCAGAGGCGTCAGCGCATCGACCCACACACCTTGAAAATTCATAGGTATCACCTTTTAATTTTTGCGGCCCGCTGGAGTTTTTGTAGCAAAGCGGTGCGTCGCATTTGAAACACCGAGGCTTGCAATGCGGCCTTGCTTTCTTCCAAGCTAGGTACCTGATACGCGCGCTTGCCCAACAACTTCACCACATGCCAATACGGTCCCACTTGGATGGGGGCGGCAGACACAGCACCGGGGGCTAAGTTCACCACCACGTTTGAAATCACGGGTGTCATTTGTTCGGTCAGCATCCATCCCAGCTCGCCGCCACGCTCTTTGCTGGGGTCGATCGACTTGGCCTTGGCTTGCGATTCAAACGATTGGCCAGACTTCAACGCCGCCATCACGGCACGCGCTTGCTCTTCGCTCTCTTGCACGATCACAGCCAGTTGGTACTGCTGCCCATCTGTGGTTTTCAGCCCTTTGACTTGGCGTTCGTATTCAGCCTTCAACTCTTCTTCGGTGATGGGGTTTCTGCCCATCTCCTCTTGCATCAGTAAATCAATCAGATAGTTTTGGCGCATCACGTACACCACGTCGTCGGTCTCGCCCTTTTTCTCCAAGCCACGCTTGATGGCTTCTTGCACCATCAACTCACGGGCAATCAGCTCTTCTCTCAGCGCATTGCGCAGTTGGGGCGAATCCGCTTGGCCTTGCGCCACATTGGCTTTGATGTTGCGCTCCATCAAACGAGCGGGAATTGAATTGCCATTCACCACCGCCACAGAAGGCTCCGCTGCCAATGCCGTGCAGAGCGTGGTGGCCAGTGCGGCACTCAAAGCTGCCTGTGCCCAAATTTTTCTTGTCATCATCTTCATCTTCCTTCAAAGTTTTCCATTCATCACCGTGACAAACGCAATCTTGCTCACGCCTGCTGCGCGTGCCATGGCCAGCACCTCTGCCACGCGCCCGTAGCGCACATTGTCGTCTGCCTCTATCGACAAGGCGTAGTCCTCGTCTTGTGCCTTGTCTGCCAAATGCTTCGAGAGCAGCTCATTGGCAATCGGCTGGTTGTCCATTCGCAGTTGACCGTTTTCATCAATCGACAAACGCCCTTTGTTGGGGTGCTGTGGCGACTTGATGGCAGCTGTTTTGGGTAAGTTGATGCCAATGCTCTGCGGAATCAGCAGCGGTGCTGTGACCATAAAAATCACCAGCAACACCATCATCACATCCACCAGCGGTGTGATGTTGATGTCGGCCATCATCCCGCCCGCATGCTCGTCTTGCGCGCCAATCATGCGCCGCTCCACTGCTTGCGGTGCTTTAAAGCCAAGCGTAAAAATCGCTCGGCAAACGCTTCGAGCTGCGTCACATGCAAGCGCGTGTTGCGCATCAGCACGTTATAAAAAATCAAAGCCGGCACTGCTGTGGCAATGCCAATGGCTGTGGCAATCAAAGCCTCGCCAATCGGGCCGGCCACCACGGCAATCGTGGCTTGGCCTGTTTCGCCAATCACCACCAGCGCGTGCATGATGCCCCACACCGTGCCAAACAAACCCACAAACGGCGCCACCGAACTCACGCTGGCCAACACGCCCAACCAACTCTCACGCGTGCGTGTGAGCTGCTTGATCTCTTGGCCCAAACCCGCAGACACCATGGCATACAACTCCTCGGTCGTGTGCGCGTCATCGGCGCACTCATGGCAGATGGCCAAACCGGCATAGGTCAGTTGAGCCAGGTCACTCTCGGGTGTGTTCGCTGCGCGATGCAATGCTTGCCAATTCGGCGTTTGCCACTGCGCTGCCAAATAATCTGCCGTGGCACGTTGGCTGCGCCAAGCGGCCAACGTCTTCGCCAAGAAAATACTCCAGCTCAAAAACGACATGAACGTAAGCAAATACAAAGTGGTGTCGATGACCCAAGACGAATTCATGGTGGTTTACTTTTTAAGGACGCGAAAGTGAATCGGAATCTCAATCCATTGGTCAATTGGCTCGCCATGCTTGCGTGCAGGCTGTAGCTCCCATTTGGCCAAGGTATCAAGTGCTGACTTGTCGAGTTGTACTGAACCGCTGGTTTGCAGCAGCTGAATCTCTGCCGGTTTGCCATCGGCCATGACGTGCACTTTCACAATCACGCGCCCTTCAATGCGTGCGGCAAAAGCAGCTGGTGGGTAGGGTGGGCGTGGGTTTTTGGTGCTGCCGACCTCGTAACTCACGTTGGTGCTGGGCACGTCAGCGCCTTGTGTGGCGCCTTGCGTGCTCGCTTGTGCGGCACTGCGCATGGTGGGTTCGGGCGCAGCATCCTCGGCACGATCACGCTTGCTAGGGCGGGGTGGTGGTGTCACTGCAGCAGCGGCCGTGGTCGATGGGGTGCGCATGCTCGCCATGGGGCGATTGGCCGCCACCTCAATCTGCACCTCTACTTCATCCTCTTGGGCTGCATCGTCACGTGTCCACGCAAAAGGGTTCAACGCCACAATATGCAAAATTGCCACCCCCACAATGAGGGTGGCGGTGAGTTGATCAATTTTTTTATGATCCTGAACCATTGGCGAACACAAGTCGCACACGTGTCGTCGCCCGTGCGCCTTGACGGTCAGTTGCCATCACTTTCACATCCAAGGACTTCACCCACTTCGGTGGCTTGCCACTCAGCGTGCGGTCTTTGGCCGAGAACTTCACCCAACGCGGCAAATTAGCGCCATTGCCCGTTGTGGCTGAGAGCTTGATACGCTCTTTTTCACTGCTGTGCACAAACGTGTCTGCAGGCAACTGATAGATGAAAGGCTTCTGCGCATCCAATGTTTCTGGCGCAAACTCACGCACCTGCACATACATGCCTTGGCTGGTTGGCGTTTTAGGCAACACAGACTCGTTGCCCACCTGCACATCCGCAACCACGCGCTCAGGCGGGTTGTTCATCGCGTCGATGGCTGCGTTATCGGCCACCACCTTGGCTGCATGTGCGTGCGTGCGGTGCGCCATCTCCCACTGACGTCCGGCCTCGCCCGTATCCTCAGTCGTGCTGGTGCTTGCGCTGCTGCTACCACCATTGCTGCTGCCACCGTTGTTGGTTTGGCCCCATTGCACCAACTGCAAATTGCTAGGAATGGTGCTGGTGTTGCCAAGTGCTGGCAGTCTGAGCCTGAAGTCTGGCGTGCCGGTGTACCACGTCAACGTCTGTGAGGCATTGGGCACCAACAACTGCTCTGCAATCATCAGCGGCGCATCGCCAACGGTCAGATCACCCTTCAGAATGATGTCACCCTTGTAATGCACATCGCGGCGCGATGCGTCATCCGTCTTCACCTCGGTCACCAGTGCGCCTGTGGCTGAGTTTTGAATACCCGTTGCAAGTCGCAACGTGGCCAAGGGCGACACACCGCCCACATCACTCTCAAACGTGATGGTTGGCACAGCCGCATTGCTTGCAATTTGCGCCAAGCTGATCGCACGCACATCCAAGCCGTTCACTTTGCCCGTTGGGTCTGCATCATCTACCGTGCCTTTGAACGTGATGGTGGGGTCCATCGACACCAACAAACGTGTATGACCGTTGCTTGAGTTGGTACCCACGCGCACAGCGCCATCGTAGGTTTGTGAATCAAAGGTGGTCACATCGCCAAACAGCTTGATCATCTGGGCTGACACACTCAAAGCGTAAGGGCTCGTGTCATTCACACCCGAGGTCAAGTACTGCGTGTTGTAGTCCAAGCCCTGCACCATGCGGCCCACTTGGTCGTTGAACAACACCGTGCCATTGGGCGCCGACACAAACAGCGCACGTTGCGCCGTCATCGCGCCCAAACCTGCACTCACGGTGCTCTCAAAACTCACATTGCCTGAGTCAGACACAAAGTTGGGCGCTTGTGCTGTGCCCGAGCTGAGGAACGTCAACGCGCCGTTGTAGGTTTGGTCGCCTGTCGTCTTGATGGCCGTGTCCAAGATCACCGCGCCATCCACACGCAACGAAGGCAAAGTCAACCCTGCATTCACCGACAAGTGGCCACCATTGGCCACCACGTGGCCCGTGCCGAGCGCTTGCGCATTGCTGATCGTGGCTGAATACGCATCGATGTCTAAGTTGCCACTGAAGTTGGTGTTGCTACCACTCACTGTCAACATGCCGGTGCCGCGTTGCTGCAAGTCACCTGTGCCCGACACGGTGTTGGCCAGTGTGAACGCGTTGCTTGACGAGAAGCGAATCGCGCCATTCACCGCCAAGGTGCTGCCAATCGTGCCCACTTGGTCGCTGTAATACACCACGGTTTTTCCTGTGGGAATCACCACCTGTGCCACGTTGTTGCGGTCAGGCAAAGCACCGCCGGCCCAGTTGTTGGCATCTGACCAATTGCCATTGGTCGCGCCGGTGTAGGTGACCGATGCCAGTTGGGTGATTTGGCCAATATTGGCACTCAAGCTCGGTGACGCCAACGCGTAGTTGGCTGCATCTGCACCACTCAAGCCCAAGCTCAAGCTCACGGATTTGTTGTTGCCCACATGGCGGTCATCAAAACTACCCGAGCCCAACAAAGTCACCGTGTCGTGTGTTTCCACACCAGCCGTCGGCTGATTGAAAGTCAACCCGAAGTTGCTGATGCTGGCACTGCCGTCATACACCTTGGTGATGGCTTGCACGTTCAAGTTGTTGCTCAAAATTTTGGGCGTCACCGTCAGGCCACCGCTCATCACAAAGTTTGTGAAGTTGTCGCCCGTTTTGTTCAAGCTGCCCGCTTCCAAGTTGTAGCCACCCGCGCGAATATTGCCCGAACCACTCAACGTGGCATTGGCTGCATTGATGTTGAACGTGGCTAGACCACCCACACCATCATTGACTGTCACCGCATTGCCATTCACCGTGGGGTTTAACGTGACAATCTGAAAGTGGCCGGGGGTATCTTCTAGTAGGTATTTCGCTGTGGGCGCGTAGGTTGCCGTCGTGCCGTAGGTGGTGCTAGCCGTTGGCACCTGCACCAACAACGTGTGTGCGCCAGCGATCGTGTAGTTACCCGCTGCATAGCTGATGTCGTAGTTGTTCGACGACCAGTTGGTCGCATGCAAAACGCCGTTGTACTGGCCTGCGCTGCCCACACCCGCATTGCTGCGGGTGATCGTGCCTGGCGTCAACACTGCGGCAGTTTCACCACCCACAAGGCCGTTGTACACCACGCCTGCATAGCCCGCCGTGTCTGTTTGTGTGACAAAACGCGCATCGCTCACCACGGACACCGTCAACGACGCTTTGTTGATCGTGCCGTTGTTCACATCCAGCTTGCCCACGGTGTAGTTGCGGCCATCGTTGTCATCGCTGATGGTGACTGTGTTCAGCGTCACGCGCTTGTTGCCAACACCTGCGTCCTTGTTGCCGTACACCACTTCTGCGGCCGTCACGCGGTCGCCACCCACCAGTTGGTTGGACAGCGTGGCCAAGTCACTGCTGCTGGCTTGGTACAAGGTGGTGCCGTCGTAGGTTTTGCTGGCAGAGGGGGCGCTCAAGTTCACCGCACGTGGCGTGACCGACACCTGCGTGTCAGCCGTGCTCAACGCCACATAGTTGTCTAGACCGTTGCCTGTCAAACTCAAACCCGCAATGCTCGACAGCGTTTGGTTGGTTTGCACGTTCTTGCTGCTCATCGTGCCCGAGCCAGTGGCTGCAAATGTTTCGCCATGCACACCCGCCACCGTCAGTGCTGTGCCATCAAAGTTGATAGAGCCGTCATAGGTTTTGGTGCCCGTGGCGCTCAAGTGTGCGGGCGTGATGCTGCCGGTGCTGCTGGCTGTCGTTGGCAACACATAGTTGTTCAGCGATGTGCCTGCGTTCGCCGCAAAATTGCCCGCTGCCAAGCTGGTGGTGACTGTGCTTGCGTTCAACACATTGGCACTGTTGTAGGTGCCCAGTGTTTGTGTCACGGCGGCACCTTCACCATTCACAAAACCTGTCAACGTGAAGTTGTTGCTGGTCAGGCTCGCATTGGTGGTGCCGTCATACACCTTGGTCTGGCTACCCAGCACCACACTCAAGGGCGCTTTGGTAATGGTCAACGCGCCATTCACAAACGTGAAGTCATAGTTGGTTGCGGCCAGCGTGCCGATGGCGGCCACGGTGGGAACCGAACCCACACCCGTCGTGGCCGTTGCCGCTGTCGTGACAGCGGCCGCGCCTGTGATACCGGCGGTGTTGGCCGATACACCCACACTCCACGTGGTGCCAAAGCCCGAACCCGACATGCTCGCGCTCTCACCATTCACGAAACCACTCAGCGTCGCGCTGAGGGTGGGGTTGGTGTCGCCATAGACTCTGGTGTCGCTGCTCGCCGTCACCGTGAGGTGGGCTTTGTTGATCGTCAACGCGCCATTCACAAACGTGAGGTTGTAGTTTCTGTCGGTACCACTGGCTGTCGATGTGTAGGTGCCTGCGTCGGTGCCACTGCCGCCTGCTGTGACCCCCGTCAACACAGATGCCGTTTCGCCGTGGACCAAGCCCGAGGCGGTGAACCCGCTGACGGATTGAGTCAAACCGTTATAGGTGGTCGTGCCACTGCTGGCCGTGACGGTGGCATTGGCCTTGCCAATCACCAAACTACCGGGCACGAAAGTGAGGTTGTAGTTGGCAGCCGTACCGCTGACACTGGTTAAGTAAGTGTCAGCATTGGTGCCACTGGCACCGGTGGCGGTCACGCTGGTCAACACTGCGGCAGTTTCACCATTCACCAAACCCGAAGCTGTGAAGCCGCTCACCGACTGTGACACACCGTTGTACGTCACGTTGCTGCTGTTGGCGGTCACCGTCGCGTTAGCTTTGTTGATCGTCAACGTGCCGTTGACCAAGTTGGTGTTGAAGTCGTAGTTGCTGGCCGCCAATGTGCCCACACCTGCGGTGATGGTGGCTGTGCCTGCACCTGTCAGTGCCGTGGCAGCGGTCGTCGCTGCACCTGCGCCTGTGACGTTGGCACTCAGCAATGTTTCGTTATTCACAAAACCACTCACTGTGGTGCTCAGTGCGGGGTTGGCATCGCCGTAGGTCTTGATGGCGTTGTTGGCCGTCACGGTGAGGTGGGCTTTGCCAATGACCAAGCTACCGTTCACAAACGTGAGGTTGTAGTTGCCATCGGTACCGCTGGCGATGGAGGCGTAAGTGCCTGCGTTGGTGCCGCTCGCACCTGCTGTGACACCTGTCAACACAGATGCTGTTTCACCGGGCACCAAACCAGTGGCGGTGAACCCGCTGACGGATTGCGACAAGCCTGTGTAAGTGGTTGTGCCACTGCTGGCCGTGACGGTGGCACTGGCTTTGCCAATCACCAAGCTACCGGGCACGAAGGTGAGGTTGTAGTTGCTATCGGTACCACTGGCGGTCGAGGCGTAAGTGCCTGCGTTGGTGCCACTGGCGCCCGTAGCGCTCACGCCGGTCAACACCGCTGTGGTTTCACCGGGCACCAACCCCGAGGCAGTGAAGCCGCTCACCGACTGTGACGCACCGTTGTACGTCACGTTGCTGCTGCTGGCGGTGACGGTGGCATTGGCTTTGCCAATGACCAAGTTGCCGGGCACGAAGGTGAGGTTGTAGTTGTTGGCGTTACCGGTGGCTGTTAAAGGGTAGGTGCCTGCATTGGTCCCTGTACCGCCGCTGGTGCTTACACCGGTCAGCACACTGGCTAATTCACCATTCACCAAACCCGAAGCCGTGAAGCCACTCACCGACTGTGACACACCGTTGTACGTCACGTTGCTGCTGTTGGCCGTCACAGTGGCGTTGGCTTTGCCAATCGTCAACGTGCCGTTGAGCAAGTTGGTGTTGAAGTCGTAGTTGCTGGCTGCCAATGTGCCCACACCTGCGGTGATGGTGGCCGTGCCTGCACCTGTCAGTGCCGTGGCAGTGGTCGTCGCTGCGCCTGCGCCGCTGACGCCAGAGGTGGCCAAACTTTCACCGTTCACAAAACCACTGACCGTGGCGCTCAGTGTGGGGTTGGTATCGCCGTAGGTCTTGATGGCGTTGTTGGCCGTCACGGTGAGGTGGGCTTTGCCAATCGTCAACGTGCCGTTGGCCAAGTTGGTGAAGTCGTAGTTGCTGGCCGTCAATGTGCCTGCGCCTGCCGTGATGGTGGCCGTGCCTGCACCTGTCAGTGCCGTGGCAGTGGTGGTCGCTGTGCCGGAGCCTGTCACGCCTGAAGTGGCCAAGCTTTCGCCGTTCGCAAAACCACTCACCGTGGTGCTCAGTGTGGGGTTGGCATCGCCGTAGGTCTTGATGGCGTTGTTGGCCGTCACGGTGAGGTGGGCCTTGTTGATCGTCAACGTGCCATCCACCAAGTTGGTGAAGTCGTAGTTGGTGGCCGCCAATGTGCCCGCGCTTGCGGTGATGGTGGCCGTGCCTGCACCTGTCGAAGCCGAGGCTGTCGTAGAGGCTGCGCCTGCACCCGTCACACCCGAAGTGCCCAAGGTTTCACCCGCAACAAAACCACTCACGGTTGTACTGAGTGCGGGGTTGGTGTCGCCGTAGGTTTTGCTGGCGTTGTTGGCCGTCACCGTGAGGTGGGCTTTGTTGATGGTCGCCGTCAAACCCGTCGGCTGCGTGAGTACGTAATTGCTAGCCGCTGCGCCACCTAGTGTGTCAGCCGCAGTGACAGGGACATTCGCGCCTGCATCCACAGAATTAAACGTACCGGCTGGTATGAGCGTGAGCGAGTCGCCAGCGTAGATGGTGCCCGACAAGGTGCCACCACTGAGAGTTGCCGTGTTGCTTCGGTCATAGGTTTTGTCAGCCACGGTGGTACCCGTGACCGTGAGTGGCGCTTTCGCCACATTCACCGTGAGGGCGCTGTAGCTAAAGAGGTAGTTGCTGGCCGATCCGCCGCCGCCTACCGTCGCCGCACTAGGTGTGATGGTGAAGTTGCCCGCTTGCGCGATGCCTGTGACCGATGGTATTGAGGTGGCGCTGGCAATCGTGTCAGACCCCACCAACGGTGTGTTGGTTGTGAAGGTCGTCAAGTTTCCTGCAATCGTTTCGTAGGTGAGCGACTTGTCGTAGGTGTAGGTGCCAACAGGTGCTGCCACACTGATTGTCACTGGCTTGGGAGTGATGTACCAGTTCGTTGCATTAGTTGCACCCAGCAAGTAATAACGCGAGCTCAAAGTGACACCACTGGCATACGTCAGTGAATACGTTCCCACATTGCTAGTTGTTGTCGGCGCGCCAGTCCACACGGCCGTGCCACTGAAGTCGGTGCCAGCTGTCAGGGTTTGCTTAGTTCCATTAGAAGCAGCGTTATAAAACGCTACGGTGTAATCGAATGGACCACCATATTGATTGCTGTAGTCTGTACCCGTTGGATCGTACAAGCCTGCGTACACCCCAATCACAGACGCAAGTGTTGAACCCGCGCCAATGCTCAAATTTCCACTGCCAATTTTCAAATACGTCGAATTGGCATCTGCACCGCTCAATGCTTTTGTAATTGTTAAATCGCCATAGGTGTTGAACGTCAGTCGTTTGCCTGCTGCAACCACTAAGGGGTTAGGAGCTGCTGTGGCAGTGAAGTTCAACCTTGTACCCGTGTCGATCGTGATGGTGGCGTTGCCTTGGAGCGTCATCGCGCCCGCGTAGGTGTTGTAACCCGCGACGTTATGAATCGCACCTCCATCTGCCACCGTGAGTGCTTCAGCGCCAATAGCAAGCACGCCTGGAGAAGCTGGGCCACCCAACTCCAGCGTTGCCCCACTGGCCACGGTGACACCGCCAGCAGTTGTGCCGAGTGCCAACGCACTGGCTGCACGCAGTGCGCCTGCATTGATCGTGACTGCGCCTGTGAAGTTACTGCTGGCACCACTCAATATCCAAGTGCCAGCCCCTTCTTTGGTGACGGTGCCTCCCGTACCTGTGCCAATGTTGGTGGTGATTGAACCACCCGCAGCACCACCTAGCGTTAAGGAAAAACCAGTCCCGGTGATGTTTCCCGTGTTGGTCAAAGCAATCGTGCCCGTGTCACCCACAATGGAACTGCCTGTGCTACCCAAAATCAACGGGCCTGCGTAGGTGGCGGCTGTGGCACTGCTGTTCATCAATGCACCGCCACTGCTGATGCCTGTGCCATTCAAGGTCAAAGTGCCTGTGCTGGTCATGGTCTGGCCATTTAAGTCCAGTGCTGAACCCGCCGTCACTGAGATAGCGCCCGTACCAAATGCTGTGGCGCTACCTGCTTTCAAAGTGCCAACACTGATGGCTGTAGCGCCACTGTACGTGTTCGCGCCGCTCAAGGTCCAAGTACCTGCACCTAGTTTGGTCACAGTTCCTGTACCTGAAATGATGCCGGTGATTGAGCCACCTGTAGCACCATCGAGCGTCAAAGGAACAGACCCACTGATAGCGCCTAGAGTAATAGTGCCTGCGTCACTTTTGATGGTGTTTCCAGTAGCGGTACTTATGACGATAGGACCCGCATAAGAAGCCGGTGAGGCACTGCTGTTGATCAACGCACCGTTGTTGCTAATGCCTGTTCCTCGGATGGTAAAAGTAGCCAGACTGGTCATCGTCTGGCCATTCAAGTCCACGGCTTGGGATGTACCCATCTCCATGAGTGCTGTGCTGCTGAATGCAGTTGAGCTACCTGCTTTCAACGTGCCGGCATAAATGGTGGTTGTTCCGTTGTACGTATTGGCACCGCTTAGAGTCCAAGTTCCTGTGCCGTTCTTAGCCAACGTGCTTAGCGTGGTGATGTTGGAAGCAATCGAACCACCCGCCGCACCGTCCAAAGTGAGCCCCCAAGTGCCGGCGCCGGTACTGACCATATTGCCCGTATTCGTCAGTGCAATGGTGCCTGTACCACCGGTGATAGTTGCAGCGCCAGAGAGCGAAACTAAGCCAGCATACGTGGCGGGTGTGGCACTGGTGTTGATCAATGCCCCGCTGGTGAGGACGCCCGTACCGTTGAGGCTCAAATTGCCGTTGCTGGTCATGGTTTGACCATTCAAATCTAGGACGCCGCCACTGTTGACGGTGATGTTGCCCGTGCCGAACGCCCTGGAATTTCCGGCTTTCAAATAGCCAGCGCTCATCGATGTGCCACCTGTGTAGGTGTTCACACCACTCAAGGTCCAAGTGCCATTACCTATTTTGGTCACGGTGCCAGCGCCTGTGCCAATGATGCTGGTGATCGAGGAGCCACTCGCTGCACCATCCAAAGTCAAGCCAAATGCGCCAGTGATCGAACCGGAATTGGTCAATGAAATTGAACCCGTGCCAGCGATGATCGTGGTCGCCGAACCCAACACCACCAAGCCCGCATAGCTGGCTGCTGTGGCGCTGGTGTTCCTGACAGCACCGTAGGTGCCAGCCGCACCCGTGCCGTTCACAGTCAATGTGCCTAGGCTGGTCATGGTCTGGCCATTCAAGTCGAGCGTTGCCCCACTTGTTTCGGTGATGTTGCCTGTGCCAAATGCCGTGGCGCTTCCAGCTTTCAAGTAGCCAGCGCTGAGCGTTGTTCCGCCGCTGTAAGTGTTGGCGCCACTGAGCGTCCAAGTGCCCTGGCTATTCAACTTGGTCACGGTGCCTGTACCCGTGTCAAGGCTACTCGCGATAGAGCCACCCGCAGCACCATCGAGCGTCAAGGCGTAACCAGAGCCAGTGATGCTCCCTGTGTTGGTCAGCGCAATGCTGCCAGGGCTTGAGCCACTGACGATGGTGGTCGGCCCTGCCAGCGTAAGCAAGCCTGCGTAGCTTGCAGCCGTTGCGGCGCCGTTCATCAAAGCGCCGCTGCTGCTGATGCCTGTGCCATTCAGTGTCAATCCACCTGTGCTGGTCATGGTCTGGCCATTCAAGTCAATCACTGTGCCACTGGCCACGCTGATGTCACCCGTGCCAAACGCGGTGGCACTGGCGGCCTTCAACTTGCCGGATATGAGTTGCGTTCCTCCGCCATAAGAGTTCAAGCCTTGCAGGGTCAACGAACCACCCGCCGTGCCTGAGCTGGCATCGACCACCAAGGCACCCGTACCTGAAAGCACACCCGTGGAGACCGCAGCTTGCCCGTAATAAACGGTGGCCGTGGCTGTGCCCGTGAGTGTGTAGTTGGCGTTGCTGTTGCTGGTGCCCATGTAGTAGGTGGTACCTGCATTGGTCAAGGTCCAAAACGCGCCGGGGCCAATCGTCACATCACCTGCATTGAGGGTCAACATACCCCCCAACACCGGAGAGCCTGAAGTCACCGAGGCACCGTTCATTTTGAGAAGCGGCGTGCCATTGGCTGTGCCGCTCCAAGTAATGATTTGGGTGGGTGTCAATGCCACCTGAAAACCCGTGGTGTTGATGTTGAAGGTGCTGTGTGTGAAATCGGGTGAACTGGGTAGTGTGATCTTGCCAATGGATGGCGTGACAGTTGCCTCGTTGACGACAGCCGAATAGCTTCCGGTGTATCCGCTCAGATTCGCACCAGTCAAATTGACAACCGTGGTAGCGCTAATGTTCGAAATGGTGCCATCGCCTGGCGTGGCACTGCTGATGCCGTTGTTTGCCGTGAGCGTGACCATGCCGCTGAGGCCAAAAGCCAAAGTGGCACCCGTGCCAAGCGTGAACGCAGTTGAAGCAGGCCAAGCTGCCGTGGTATTGATCTTCAGCGTGGCGCCTGTGATGTTGGTACTACCAGCATAGGCGTTGTTTGTACCGCTCAAGGTCCAAGTGCCCGCATCTTGAAGCGTGAGCGAGGTTCCGGCTGCGGTGAAGTTGTTCGCAATGGTGCCGCCACCATTGCCTGCTAGGGTGAGACGATATGCCCCTGTGACGGAGTTGGCCGCACCTGACGTCGTGAAGTTGATGGCACCCGATGCGGCATTGATGGTGGCATCAGAGGTCAGCACGATCGAGGAAGGAACCGTCGCAGCGGTCGAACTGCTGTTGGTCAACGCACCGACGCCATTCACACCCGTGCCACTCAAGTTGAACTTGGTGCCCATACTGGTATTTAGGCTTTGTCCGTTGAGGTCGATCGTGGCACCACTGGCAACTGTAAATACCCCCAGACCTCCTTGAGAAGGGTCCAATGCAGTTGCTGAGTTGAGTTTGAGGGTACCAGCATTGACATAGAGGTTCGATCCAAAATTAGTATTGGTGAACACCCACGTTCCTGTGTCTACTTTATTGAGTGTTTGTATCCCAGAAGTAGTAGACGACGACGATATCGTTCCATTGATGGAGCCGCCTGTTGCACCACCTAGGGTAACGATCGACGTCGTAGCGCCTCCCAATGAGCCAGTGATGTTAATCGCGCCGTTATCAGCCAAAATTGAAGTGCTTGTAGCTGCGGAGATGCCTGAACCCGTGAAGTTGATATTCGCAGCGGTAGCGCTGCTGTTCGTCACCGCGCCAACGTTGACCCCTGCTACAGATACGCCTGATCCGTTCACACTCCAGTATTTCGCAGATACAGTTTGTCCATTCAAATCGATAGAAGCGCCATTGAGTAAATAAACCGTTAGCGAATTCGGACCTATGGCGGTGCTGGACCCAAGTCTCCAAACACCTGCGTTGATGCTCGTATAACCTGTATTAGTAATGGCACCAGTGAAGGTCAGGGTGCCCGCACCTCCCTTGGATATATTGCCATTGGCACTGTTTGCAGAAATGTTTCCAGAATATGTAGAGTCACCCCCTTGGTTGAAAGCCACAGGACCACCGATATTGCCTGTGCCGCTGATACCGCCTGCCGCATTCAATGTCAGCGCATATGCTGTAGTCCAAGTCAGATTGCTTGAAACAGTGATGTTGCCTACATCGGTTCCCGCAGAGCCAGCCGCCCCCGTTGAAACGGTGACAGTGCCTGAACCAAGTGCAGTTTGCAATGCAGTTGCATTCACAACACTGGTACCACCAGACGCCGTACCGGTGTAGGTGTTTGCAGAAAATGCTGTGTTTGCACTGGCGGCCGATGAAATGGTGATGTCGTAGGGGTCAAGCAGCCATTCGCCATCTTTGCCGTTCACCGCTTTGGCGCTGACGGCCAAGTCGCCCACTTGCAAGGTGTGGCCCGATGTTTCTATCTGCCCACCGCTGCCACCATTGGGGCCCGCTTCGGCTTTGATGCTGCCTTCAACTTGGGTCAGGCTGTTGGCGTTGTGCACATCGCTCCACAGCACCACTTTGCCACCATCGCCTTGGTCGGTGGCACTGGCGTCAATGCTGGCGCCTTGTTCCATGGTTACCTTGGTGGCTTGGCGCATGTCGCCGCTGCCTTGCCAGTCGCCGCCCACCAGCACCGTGCCACCGCCGGTGCGGCCTTTGGCTTCGATCTTGCTGTTGCGGTCCATGACGATGTGGTCGCCCTCTAAAACAATCTTGCCGCCTTTGTTGACCAAGCTGTTGGCTTCTAGGCTGCCGCTGTTTTTCACCACGCCGGCTTGCAGTTTGTCGAGCGCGATGGCCGACAAAATAATTTGCCCATCGGGGGCCAGCACGGCCAGTTTGTTTTCTACCAGCGCGGCAATGGCGCTGGCAGTGGTGGTCATGCCCGCCAAGCTGCCTGCACCGTCCACGGTGAGGGTGATGACTTCACCTGCGGCCATGGCCACGGTGCCTGCACGGGCCACCACTACACCGGCGTTTTGCACCTCGGGGGCGAGCAAGGCCACATAGCCGCCAAGCGCGGCGGTGATGTTGCCTTCGTTGACGATCTTGCCCGTTGCACCATTGCGCTCAAACACATACCTGCCCGACATGAAGTTGTCGTCGGTGATGCTGTGTGTGGTGGCCGTGATAGCGCCCACGTCCACCGATGAGGTGGGCGAGAAGTACACGCCATTGGCGTTGGTGAGAAACACCTGCCCATTGGCGGTGATGCGCCCAAAGATTTGGCTAGGGTTGCTGTCGTTCACGCGGTTGAGCGTGACGGCTTGTGCGTTGGGTTGCACAAAGTTGATGCTGGCTGCGCTGCCTAGGTTAAACGTGTTCCAGTTAATCACAGCACGTTGGCTGCTTTGGTTCACCACCATAGCCGCCGCTTGTGCGGTGGCAGTTTGTGAGATGGTGGCTGTGCCACGGGCCATGGTGCCGCCGGTGGGCAACTGGTTGATAGCCGGCGGAGCTTGGGCATGTGCCACACCGTTGAGCGTGAAGCCCAAGGCTACAGAGGCCACCACACCACCCGCAGACGATTTGCTTTTTTTGCCTGCGGTTTTGGCGGTCTCGGGTACGGCTTGCCACGACTGCGTGACAACAGACCAAAGGGTGCGGTAGATGCGGTTCATGTGTTTGTTGTTGTTCTTTTAGTTA
>Ga0228700_1000872_pt1 | contig 23178 bp, 15 predicted proteins | sample McNCre317_Aug_MG_FD_178019 | JGI IMG/M metagenome (GOLD analysis project Ga0228700, IMG submission 178019) | Freshwater microbial communities from McNutts Creek, Athens, Georgia, United States - 3-17_Aug_MG | ecosystem: Environmental > Aquatic > Freshwater > Creek | place: USA: Georgia...
AAGGTCAACCTCATGACCAGCATGGCTCAGGTCTATGACGAACGAGGTGAAGGTGTAATCGTACGAGGCAAGCCGGTGGCCTTGCAAAAGGACGATCCGATTCCGCATCTGTCCAGTGAGGATGCGTTCACACTGATTGTTCATGCCCTCACGGAGTATCGGCGGGAACATAAGCACTCGCCGGCACGTTTGGTCCTGCACAAGAGCTCGAACTTCAGCGCTGATGAGTTGTCAGGCTTCAATCGCGCAATCGATGATCAGAGGATTGACACCGCAGACTTCCTCGTGCTGGAGAAGAGCTTCACGCGACTGTTTCGGGAGGGCTCCTACCCACCGTTGCGAGGGACGCTGCTTAGTCTCGATGATCGCCATCATGTGCTATACACAAAAGGAAGCGTTCCCTACTACTCGACATTCCCGGGAATGTATGTTCCACGCACGCTTCGATTTAAGATTGCCCAAGGCGACGAAAGCCCTTTCAACCTTGCAGAGGAGATTTTGGCGTTGACAAAGCTTAACTGGAACAATACGCAGTTTGACGGTGGTGAGCCAATCACTATGCGGGTTGCTCGCCAGGTCGGCAAAGTCCTCAAATATGTCGCGGCGGATGGAGTTGTGCAGCCAAAATATAGTTTCTATATGTGATTGACGCTGAACTTAAGCTGGATTCACCTGGTATATTGACTTCCCTGCAAAATTGACCGAGGCGGTTAGTGAGGAGTCTGCGCGGTAACTCGAAATTGCAAGTCGACGAATTCACTGCCACAAAGCTGCCAATCACCGATTTCGGCTGTTGGCCGGTATCACTTATAAGACTCCCTGTCAGCTAGCGTGAACCAGTTGCACATTCGACGCGAGTAGTTTTTCCAACATAGGGGGTTTTAAATGGAGACGAAGAGTCTACACAAGCGGGGAAGAAAGCGAGCCCCCTTGGAGGGAAAAGCCAAGCTGGATCAGGAAGTTTTTTCTGCACTGGCGGACAATGCATTTGAATTCCTTGATCGGAGCATCCAAGACTTCGAAAAATCACCCAGGTTCTCAGTGGTGCATTTTTGTGCATCGCTCGAAATGTTGCTAAAGGCCAGATTGATGCGAGAGCACTGGTCACTCATTGTCAGCAGAGTTGAGACGGCGAACAGGTCGAAATTTCAGCAGGGTGACTTTGTGTCTGTCACGATGGAGCAGGTTTTGACCAGACTCCGCGAAGTAGTTGGCTTGCAGTTGCCGAACGATGCAATAAGGAGCTTTGAGTCAGCAGCGAAACACAGGAATAAGTTAATTCACTTCTTCCATCCGGACTTGGCTAGAAGCGATCAAGCCAGAGCCCAGATCGTTTCGGAGCAAGGGCGGGCATGGTTTCATCTACACCGCCTGCTGAGCGAATGGCCGGAATTTGAAAATTACAAGTCTCGAATCGAAAGAGCAGAACAAGGCTTGCGCCAGCATCGGAAGTATCTGGGTGCAAAATTTGACGCACTGGCCCCGGAAATGGATGCGCTTAAGGGGAGGGGCATTGAAATCATTGAGTGCCCAGCTTGTGGCTTTCCCTCTTCAGTTGGTGGACAGATCAATCCTCAAATGTGCGACTGGGAATGCCGGGTTTGCGATAGCCATTTGTTCACCATCTCTTTGTCGTGTCCACACTGTGACAAAGAGACTCGCATAACTGGTGATAGAAAATGCACAGGGTGTGGGAAAGAAATTGAGCCGGAAGAACTCGCGGATGCTCTTGAAGATCCTGGGCACGCATATCTTGTGGAGCGAGGAAAAATTGAAGGAATCCCTCGAGGAAATTGTAGTTTCTGTGATGGTTATCACACAGTCGTTCTGTGCCATGACAAATATCTATGCACAGAATGCTTCGAATTTACCAATGGAATGGAGACATGTGCTTGGTGTAACGAACCGAACAATGGTGACATGGAAGAAAGTCACTATATAGGTTGCAATTTTTGTGACGGTTACGCGGGGCATACACGTGATGACTGAACTTTTGATCCTCGGTTTGGAGCATGAGATCACCCCAATGAACTGATTCAGGGCACTGCTCTTTGACGCTGACATACCGCAATCAGCTTGGTCCTGCTTTCAACCATGTGGCGGTCGGTGGAGCAGCGTGAGCGGCCGGTCAACCCTGAACAGTCCCACCGCTGTATGGTCACGGCGTTGGAAGCCGCGCAGCGGTCGTTCGAGAGCGCCAGCGATCGACCCAAAGCGGGTGTAGCGAATAATCAAATGGTCGCCTGACTGCGGTCATTAGAGTGCACTCAACCCCAGCCGATGAATGACCGCTTCAAAGAGGTCCAATCCGAATGATGGACTACGCGTAACGACCAACTGCGGTCACAGAGCTTTTCGACTTGAACTTCTGTAGGAGGCTGATTTCGGGTCAATCGAAACCACTGGACAAAGAAGACCTGAAATGCCAGAACCTGTGACTCATCCTCGCTACAGATCAGACTGCTTTACCGCATAAACCCGATTCGTACTGACGGGCTTTGGAAGGTAAATTAATTTTCAGCTAAACCTGCATTCGGTTGCGTTTGAGCACTTCACTGGGGCTCAAACCAAATTCGGTTCGAAACAATCGGCTGAACTGCGCCTGGTCACCGAAGCCGGTGCGGTATGCCACTTGCGCTACCGACTCCGCTGCCCCGCTGTTGAGTTGCTCATAGGCCACCCGCAGGCGCCGCGCACGAATACTTTGTGCAACCGACTCGTGTTCGCCCTTGAAGAGGGCATGCAAATAGCGAAGCGATATACCGCAGGCCTGCGCAATGCGCGCCGGTGTGAGGTCTGCATCCATCAAGTGCTCGCGAATGTAGGCCTCCACCCGCGCCACGTGGGTAGAGCGAACCAAGGTAGTCCCACTTTGCTCGATCTCGCAGCTTTGGTGCAGGGTCAAGGCCAGAAGATCAATGGCCTGGGCACCCATGAGGGAGAGCGCCACCATGCTTTGCTGCTCACTGTGGTCGGCCAACAGCTGCACGTAGTCCCGAAACAGCTTACCCACGCCCTGGTGGGCGTCATACGCTTTTGCGCAAAACCGGCTGGGGTTGCCCACACGCGCCTGCAGTGCACTCTCCGGCATCTTGAGCACCCACAGCAGGTTGTCCTTACCGTGGCTGAACTCGTAGGGTTCATCGCTGTACTCCAGTAAAAACTGCCCTGGCTCGCAGCGCACTTGCCGTCCCAGCTGTGAAAATTCGACTTCGGACACCATGGGCACAGTCACCAGGATCTGCCGATCCAGGTCCTTGCAGTGCTGTCGCAGCCGGCGGTATCCCAGTGCACTTGACTGCAGCCGCGAAAGCGAAAGCGTCGGCAGATCCCATTTGTCGAGCCTGCCTTGAAATCGGTCTTCCTGCGGCACCTGCAACTGCAAGTGGAAGTAGGTGTCCCCAATGACCTCGCGCCAATGCGGCAACTCCTGCTGCGGGGCCAAGCCACGCGTGGTGAAGCTCTGCTGAGTGGCAATGGTGGCTTGCATGGTGCTGGATTGGATGTTGTGCAAATTCTAGGTAAGGCCAGGCCGATTGCGCAATGCTTGCTTTCCCCCTCCCCAGGTCAGGCCAAGGTGTACGCCGTCTTGGTAATGGTAAAAAACTCCCGGGCATGGCGCCCCTGTTCACGCGGCCCATAGCTCGACGCCTTGCGCCCGCCAAAGGGCACGTGGTAATCGACACCGGCAGTGGCCACATTGACCATCACCATGCCAGCCTGGCTGTGGCGTTTGAAGTGGGTGGCGCGCTTCAGAGACGTGGTGCACACGCCGGCAGAAAGCCCAAAAGGCGTGTCATTGGCCAGCGCCAATGCGTGGTCGTAGTCATCTGCTGCTATCACGCATGCCACCGGGCCGAAGATCTCTTCGCGCGCCACGCGCATGCTCGCATCGGCTTTGAGCAACAACGCGGGCTCCAAATAGTGGCCAGGCGTGATGCGTTCCAGGCGGCGCCCGCCAAAGGCCAGCTCACAGCCTTCTTCTACACCGAGCTGGATGTAGAGCTCATCCTGGGCGAGCTGGTCAGCGTCCACCACCGGCCCGATGTCCACGCCCTGCGCACGCGCGTCTCCCACCCGCAAGCGCTGCAGCCGTTGTATCAATCGTTCAACAAACGTGTCATGAACGCTGCGTTCCACGATCAAGCGACTCGAGGCGGTACATCGCTGACCAGTTGAAAAATACGACCCCTGCACCGCCACTTCCACCGCTTGGTCAACGTCAGCATCGGCCAACACCACCAGCGGGTTCTTGCCACCCATTTCCAGCTGCAGCTTGGCCATGCGCATGCCGGCCACGTTGAGCGCCTTCTGACCGGTGCTGGTGGATCCGGTGAAGGTGATGGCTTGCACTTCGGATGATTCCAGCAGGGTCTGCCCCACGGCCCTGCCCGGCCCCATTACCAGGTTGAAAACCCCCGGCGCAATGCCGCTGCGGTGGATGATCTCGGCCAGCGCCCAAGCACTTCCCGGCACCAACTCGGCTGGCTTGAACACCACGCAATTTCCGTAGGCCAGCGCAGGCGCAATCTTCCAAGCAGGTATGGCCATGGGAAAGTTCCAGGGCGTGATCACCCCTACCACGCCCAGTGGCTCACGGCTGATGTCCACCGTGATGCCAGACCGCACCGATGCCAGGTGTTCCCCCGCCTGACGCACCACCTCACCCGAAAAGAAGCGAAAGATCATGCCCGCGCGGGCCACTTCGGCGATGGCCTCCGGCAATGTCTTGCCTTCTTCACGCGCCAGCAGATCTCCCAGCGTGTCCTTGCGGGCCAGCAGTTCGGCCGCAATGCGTTCCAACGCATCGGCGCGTGCCTGGATGGAACCGTCGCGCCAAGCTGGAAACGCAGCCCGTGCTGCGGCAATCGCCTGGCGCGTCTGCTGCGCATCGGCCTGCGCATAAAGACCAACGATGTCGTTGGTGTCCGACGGGTTCACATTGGGGCGGGCGCTGTAACTCTCGACCCACTGACCGCCAATGAGGTTGGCAAACGGAGTATGACTCGGCATGGTGTTGGTTGGTTGCGTAGGTGTGGATCGCATCAGGCCTTTGCACACACTGCTGCCAACGCAGACTCGATGATGCGCAAACCCTCATCCAGGGTCTCATCCGCAATGGTGAGTGGCACCATGAGGCGGATCGCATTGTTGTGACTGCCGCAGGTCAGCAGCAACAAGCCGCGCTGCGCTGCTTCACTCTTGAGTGCTGCGGCCAATGCGGGCGCTGGACATTGCAAGTCACCATCCTGCGCTAACTCGAAGGCCGTCATGGCACCCAGTCCCCTAACGTCGGCGATCACTGGGTAGCGTTTTTTCAACGCCTTGAGGCGCCTGCGCAGTTGCTCGCCGATCGCGAGGCTGCGTGCGCACAAGCGCTCGGACTCCATCGCATCGAGCACCCCCAGCGCTGCTTCACATGCCAGGGGGTTACCGGCATAGGTGCTGCCCAGCCCGCCGGGTGGCACCGCATCGACGATGGATGCCCGGCCTACCACGGCTGAGATGGGTGTGCCGCCGCCCAGCCCCTTGGCCATGGTGATCAGATCGGGCTCGACGCCACTGTGTTCCACCGCAAACATGCGGCCAGTGCGGCCCATGCCGGTTTGGATTTCGTCGGCAATGAGCGCGATGCCATGTTGGTCACAGATCTGGCGCAACGCCACCAGGAACCCCTCTGGTGCGGGCAAATAGCCCCCCTCGCCCTGCACAGGCTCCACGAGCATCGCAGCCACCCGGCTGGCCTGTACCTGGTAGCGAAACAGGCGTTCGATGGCACGCAGGGTATCGGCCACCGTGATGCCATGCACTGGGGATGGATAGGGCACGTGGTACACGTCCGCTCCTAGCGCACCGAAACCTTCCTTGTAGGGCACCACCTTGCCGGTGAGTGCCATACCCAGCTGGGTACGTCCATGAAATGCCCCTTCAAACGCAATGACCGCAGACCGCCCCGTGGCATAGCGGGCGATCTTCACCGCGTTTTCCACCGCTTCTGCACCGGTGCTCATGAACAACGCCTTTTTGGCGCTCTCACCTGGTGCCATGGCGCACAGGCGTTCAGCCAGAGCCACATAAGCCTCATAGGCCACCACCTGGAAACAGGTATGCGTGAAGCGAGCGGCTTGTGCCTGCACAGCCTGCACCACACGCGGGTGGCAGTGGCCGGTATTGACCACGGCGATGCCGGCACAAAAGTCAATGTAGCGGCGCCCCTCTACGTCCCAGATTTCCGCATTCTCGGCGCGCGCTGCAAATAGTCCATGTGCGCTGCCGATGGCACGTGCCACGCTGATGGCGCGGCGCTGTGCCAGTTGTTCATTGGTAATGGCCATACTTTGCGTCCTGCCTTATTTCTTGAGCGCCACGTCCAGCGGGATAGGAGTGGAAATAGTCCACTTGTCCACAATGCCGGGCTTGCCATTGCGCACTTCCGAAATCAGCAGGGGCACGCTGTCCTGAATATGCAGCTTGGCGCTGAAGGTACGGGGTCCAAACAGCGTGGGCTCATCCTTCATGCGATTGAGCTGCTCCACCACGGCTTCGCCTTCGGTGCTTTTGGCACGCTCCACGGCCTTGCCCCACAGGTCCATCAGGATGTAGCCGGGATAGGCGTACATGCTGGAGGGACGTGCGCCAAACTTGCGCTCAAATGCCTTGTTGAACTCTTCCACCTTGGGGTTGGGGTCATCTCCGTAGATAGAGCCTTGCACTGGCACCACGAAGTTGGACAGATTGGGCACGGCGCTGAGCCAGTAGGTACCGTCCATGGCGCTGCCGTTGAGGATGGTGGCATTGATGCCGGCAGCGCGGATTTGGCGTGCCGCGCTGGCACCGCCCGGCGCATACGAGCACAGCATGATCGCATCTGGCTCCTTGGGAAGCGCCTTGATGCGGCTGATCTGGGCAGCAATGGAGGCATCGTCGTTCTTGAAGGTATCGCGACCCAAAATCTTGAAGTCCTTGAGCGAATCGCCCATCCAGTCGAAGCCTTTGCAGATCGACTTGTTGTATTCGATCATGGTGTCCAGCAACACATAGGCGCTACGCGCATTGCGACGTTTGTAGGCCCACTCGGCCATGGTGGCACCCTGCACGGCAGCGATGATGGAGCCACTGAACGCGTGCTTTCCCACACCCTGGATACCCGCCTTGGCGTCTTCAGCGCAGAGGAACATGGATACCTTGCCCGCCTTCTCGGCAGCCAGCGCCGAAGGAGCACCGAAGTCGTAATCGCAACTTACCACCAGCATCTCGGCGCCCTGGTCCAGCAACTGCAAGCCTGCCTTGGCGGCCTGCGCGCGGTCCGTCTTGGTGTCGACAAACACGGGCTTAATTTTTCGCCCATTGAGGCCACCGGCAGCATTGATCTCGTCGATGCGGATCATTGCGGCGTTAGTGGCAGGCGTGTCATAGGCCTCCATCCAGCCGGTCTTGGCCGTAGCAAAGCCCACCACAATGTCATTGGACTGTGCCTGGGCACCCAGTGCGGCGCCGCCCAGCACCACCGCGCCCATAAATACGCGCGCCACGCGCTTCCAGGACCGCTGCGCAGCAACAGGGGAATTCAATGGTTTCATGCAAACATCTCCTCGTTTGTATGGCCGAAACGGCCGTTTCAAAATTTGCGCCGAGGCAACTTCCACTCGGCACGACCTAACAATCCATCGGGCCGCAACACCAACATCACGACCATCACCAAACCCAGGGCAATCTCCTGTGTCCCACCGGGTAGACGCATCACCGTGCTGCCCAAGGTGACGCCCTGCTCCAGCGTGATCAACACCTCCACCAGCAACGAGAGCGCCACCACGCCCAACACGGCACCGCTAAGCGATGCACTGCCCCCCACCACCAACATGGCAATGAACAGAAAGGTCTGACTCAGGTAGAAAGCGTCCGGGTTGACCACACCCAGGAATTGCGCCTCCAGGCTGCCTCCCAGACCCACCAATGCGCCGCTGAGCACAAAGGCCACCAGGGCTACTGCATAGAGGTTCACGCCACTGGCGCGCGCTGCCACGCTGTCCTCGCGCAGGGCACGCAACTGCAAGCCCCAACACGAATGACCGTGCGCGTGCGCCAATACCAGGGCAAACACCGCCCACGCCCACGCGCCCCACACATCCACCGTGGTGGGGATGCCCACGACCGAGCTGGTACCGCCGGTTACGCTGTCCCAGTTGGAATAGACAACATTGACGATGGCCAAGAGCGCGAAGCTGGCTATCGAGATGGCAATGCCTGACAGACGCATTAGCACCAGGCCGCTAAGCAAGGCAAGGCTGGCTGCCAGCGACACACCCAGCGACGTGGAAGCCAGCGCGCCAAAGCTCTCCTGCGCCATCCATTGCGGCAAACCGGTGAGCGTATAGGCCTTCATCTCCGGCGGAACGGCCAGCCAAGCCGCGCCATAAGCGCCCACGCACATAAAAGACACATGGCCAAAACTCATCAACCCCGAATTACCAATGAACACATACAGCCCCACCACCACGGTGATTCGGATCAATATTTCGGTAGCCGTGCGCTGCAGCCCCGCACCACCCCAAAGGGAGGCCAGCAGGCACAGCAACGCGAGGCTCAGGCTCAGCAGCACGGGCGTATCCCAACCGCGCGCCAACAGGGTTTGAAAGGTTTTCTTCATGGCAGTCCTACACGCGCTGGGTAGCAGCGCTGGTGACAAACAGGCCACCGGGTCGCAGCACCAGCAACACAATCACGGCCAGGTACAGCAAGGCATCTCGGAACGGGCGCACGTCCATGGGCAGCCAGGCTTGCAGTGAAGTGCTGACCAATCCCATCAGGAATCCCGCCAGCACCGCCCCGCACAAACTGCCAAGGCCACCGATCACCGTAGCCACAAATGCCACCAGCATCATGGAGCCGCCCATGCGGATGTCGGCGACACCCGTCTTGGTGAGCATGAGTAGACCCACCGCCGCAGCCAACGCACCTGATAGACCAAACGCGACCAAGATCACCTGGTTGGCCCGCACGCCCAGCATGCGCGCCATGTCAAAGTCTTCGGCCGCAGCGCGCATTTCCAGCCCGATGCGGGTACGCCGCAGCATCCACACCAGCCCCGCCAGCAACAGTCCCGCCACTACGATGGTGACCAGCTGCAGCGCCGGAACCCGCGCACCCCACAGGTCCAGCGGGGCATTCAGGCCCGACCACAAATCAATGGCCTTGGGGCGACTGCTGTGCATCATCAGCAGGACATTGACCACCACCGTACCCACTGCAAAAGCAGCCACCATGGTGGTCGCTGCATTGGCGTGGCGCAGGCGCCGAAAGACCAGCAGCTCCATGCCAATCGACAGGGCGGCACCGATCAGCAGCACCAGCACCACCAGCAGCGGCGCAGGCAATGCACCAATGGCCAGGGTGGTCATAGCGTCCGTGGTAGGCACAATGAGCGAAAAGGCACTGAAGGCAATGACATCGCCCCAGGCAAAGTTCACCAAGCGCATCACGCCAAAGATCAGCGCAATGCCCAGCGCTGCCAAGGCATAGAGGCTGCCCAGGCTGAGTACATCAAACAGGTATTGCAATACGGAGGTCATGGGGTTCCTTCTTCGTGGGGGCCTCTGGGCTCAGACACCAAAATAAGCCGCCTGGATGGCCTTTGCCCCCAGTCTGCGGGCGGGCCCTTCCAGCACCACCTGTCCGCTGCGCAACATGACCATGCGCGCGCCGGTCATCACCACGCGCGCTGAGCTCTGCTCCACAATCAGGAGGGAGAGCTGACGTTGTGCCTGCATGGTTTGCAGCGACTCGTACACCTGGTCGGTGATCTTGGGCGCAAGTCCCAGCGAGGGTTCGTCGATCGCCAACAGCGTTGGTGCGGTCATGAGTGCGCGGGCAATTACCAACATCTGCTGCTGGCCTCCCGACAGCAGTCCGGCTTGCGCATGTGTGCGTTCCTTGAGTACCGGAAACACGTCGAGCAAGTAGTCCAGATCAGCTTCCACCTGGGAGCGGTCTCGGCGCTGGCCACTGGCCACACGCAGGTTTTCCAGAACGCTCATGCTGCCAAACACATGCCGTCCTTCGGGCACCATGGACAGACCTGCTGCGGCCACCCGTTCGGCCGACTGGCCAGTGGTATCTCGCCCACCCAGTCGGATGCGCCCGGTCTGCGGCTTGACGATTCCGGCCAGCGCCTTCATGAGCGTCGATTTGCCCGCACCATTGGGGCCGGTCACCATCACGGTTTCACCCTCGGCCACACGCAGGCTGACGCCGCGCAAGGCTTGCACGCCGCCATAGGCCACATGCAGATTGTCAATTTCGAGTCGGTACATAGAGGTACGTCAGCCCAAGGCTGTCTCGGTCTGCTTGGGCAGTTCGGCGGCAGTACCCATGTAGGCATGGCGCACCACATCGCTGCTGCGAATATCGTCCGGGCTACCACTGGCAATCACCGTCCCAGAATCAAGCACTACGATATGCGTACAGGTCTCCAGCACCATGCGGACGTTGTGTTCGATCAGAAGCACACCACAACCTCGCCGAAGCGCCATGGTGCGGATAAGCTCTGCCAGTTCGGAGGCTTCATGGTCAGTCATGCCTGCAGCAGGTTCATCCAATAGAACAAACTGCGGGTGTTCCATGAGTGCACGGGCAATCGCCACGCGGCGTTCGTCGGTATAGGGCAGTCCTGTGGCCAGACGATCACCCAGCTGACTGAGCTGCATCTGTTCAAGCAGGCCCTGGGCTTGCTTTCGCGCAGCACCTTGGGTCTGGCCCAAAGCGGTTCCAGTGACCACCAGGTTGTCCAATACCGACAGGCCCTTGAATAGACGTCCAGCCTGGAAGGTGCGCGCAATTCCCAGACGCCGAAAGGCGTGGGCCGGCAAACCGTTCAATGTGCGCCCGTCCAGACGCACCGTGCCGGAGCTAGGCGACTGGAAGCCGGTGAGCACGTTCACCATGGTGGTCTTTCCCGCACCATTGGGGCCTATCAGACCAACCACCTGGCCCGTCTGCACTTGCAGGGTAACCTCCCGCAATGCGCGCAGGCCCGCAAAGGTAACACCCACCTGGTGGGCTGCCAGCAGCGCAGGCTGTGGCGAGCTAAATGGCTCGATGGTAGGCAGCACGGCGTTCAATGCTCGCTGATGACGTAGGTGCCGCTGGCGTTGAGCGTCGAAACCCAGCCCGGCTGGATGACGATGGTCGTGGTGGGCTCCTCGATCACCGCCGGGCCCACGATGGTGTCGTTGGCACCAAGTTTTTGCCCGTCATACACCGGCGTGTTCTGGCCGACCGCATCGGCCGAGAAGATCATGTCGCGATGGCCCTTGAGGGCCTGCTGAATTCCTGCGCTGGCGGGCATTGCTTTGTGGGTCAGCGCTGCGGTGCGCCCACTGACGGTGCTTTCAATATTGACCACCTCGATCATGCTGTCGGGTTCGTCGTAGGTGAAGAGCTGGCGGTGCAACTGGTGAAAGGCCTGACGAATGTTGCCGATGGTGGCGGCATTGACCGGCGCATCACCAATGTCCACCGTGCACTCATGTACCTGGCCCAGGTAGCGCATGTCGATGTTGCGCTGGAACACGATGTCCTCGCGTGCCACACCTTCCGAACGCAGGGCGGCAATGGCCTCTGCCTCCAGGTCCTGGAAGCGGGCCTCGATGGCGCCAAGATCCGCCCGTTCGTCCAGGCGCATGGGCGTGGCGGCCATGTAGTTGTAGCGCACGTCCGACAGGATCTGGCCAAAGGCGCACAGACCCGATGCCAGCTTGGGAACCAGCACGGTCTTGATGCCGATTTCCTTGGCCAGTGCCGTGATGTGCAGCGCCGTGGCACCGCCTGCGCCAATCAGCGCAAAGTCACGCGGGTCATAGCCGCGCTCGATGGAGACGCGACGGATGCCATTGACCATGTTGTTGTTGACGATGCTAAAAATTCCGTGCGCGGCCTCTTCCACGCTGATGCCCAGGGGCTTGGCCACATGCTCCTCGATGGCTCGGCGTGAGGCCTGGGCATCGATCTTCAGTCGTCCCCCCAGCAGGTGCTGTGGATTGAGGTAACCCAGTGTGACGTTGGCATCGGTCACCGTAGGCAAGGTGCCACCCCGCATGTAGCAGGCCGGTCCCGGATGGGCACCAGCAGACTGCGGTCCCACATTGAGAACGCCCATGCTGTCGATCCAGGCAATAGAGCCACCTCCCGCTCCCAGCGTTTCCACCTGGATCATGGGGCTACCGATCCGGTAGCGCAGGAAGTCAATGTCCTTGCTGACGTTGGTCTTGCCGTCCTTGGTGAGCGTGATGTCAAACGAAGTGCCACCCATATCCACCGTGATGTAGTTGCCAAAGCCGAGTGGCGCTGCCACGTGGCGACCGGCCATGGGCGCAGAAGCGGGGCCGGAGTTGATGGCGTTGACCGCGCGCCCCACCATGGCTTCCCGCGCGGCCATACCTCCGTTGGACTGAAAGTAGCGAACCGGCACCTTTACACCGGCCTGCTTGTAAAAGGCGTCGATGCGGTCCACATAAGCCGCCAGCACCGGCCCCAGGTACGCATTGACCACGGTGGTGGAGGTGCGGGTGTATTCACGCATCTGGGGAAACACCTCGGTGCCTACCGACACGTACACGTCCGGCAGCATTTCGCGCACGATGGCTGCCGCCCGCTTTTCATGTGCGTCATTGGCTACGCTCCACAAGAAGGAAACGGCCACCGCCTGCACCCCCTCGCGCCGGAACAGCTCGCAGGCAGCGCGAACGTCCTCCTCATGCAAGGCCGTACGCACCGATCCGTCGCTGATCACACGCTCACGCACCGGCACCCGGAGGTGACGTTCCACCAGGATGCGGGCAGCCGGGTATTCGGCGTCATACCGAAAGCCCTCCTCCTTGTGGCCCAGGCGGATTTCCAGGGAATCTTCATGCCCCGCGGTGCACAGCAGGCCCGTCTTCACGCCCTTGTGCTGGATCAACGCATTGAGTGCCACCGTGGTGCCGTTCACGCACAGCTGCGTGTCTTCCAGGATGCGGGCCATGGGGATGCCCGTGGCTTCAGTAATCTGGGCAAAGCCCTCGGCAATCGCCTTCGTGCCATCCTCCGGAGTAGAGGTGGCTTTGAAGAGCTGGATGTTGCCGGCGTCGTCGGCAAGTACGAAGTCAGTGAACGTGCCGCCAGCGTCCACTCCAAGGCGATAGGTCATGTGGTTTTCCTTTTTTTGGGTGCAGCAGCCCCTGCACACCCCGTTGTCAGGTGTGGCGACTCCACTGCGGTTAATGGGTGGTTGGCTCTATGCGCGAGCGGCTGTGGCTGTACCGGTCCAGGTCGTGCAGTCGACACGCACGCCATATTCCGCTTCGGCAGCCGATGCCGAGACATACCCGTTGCGTACGTCGTACACGACCTTGTCGATGGGGCGCCTCAAAGGATTACCCCACCCCCCTCCACCAGGATTGATCGCGGCCACACGCTCGCCGGGGCGGATGCTGAGAATGGCGTTGCTGCGCATCACCTCTTGCACGGCCTCGCCCTCCTTGCGCTCAATGCGCCCTAGCTTGAGGTGTTCAAGGGCGCTGGATGCACCATTGGCGCCACCCGCTGCGTGATGACGGCCCTCGCCAAAGCTCACCACTGTCATCTCATGGTCTAGCGGCTCCACCTCCCACTGCGTGGCGCAGCCTCCACGGTGCTGGCCAGCACCGCCGCTGTCAGGCACCAGACCGTAACGGTGAATCTGAATGGGGTAGCTGTATTCCAGGATTTCGATGTCACCGGAGGTGAGCGCACCAAAACAACACTCCGGCCCCACCGCGTTCCAGCCGTCCTGGTTGGCCGTGGCACCAGCACCGCTGATCAGAGATGCCAGCACCATGGTGACGTACTCTTCACCGTTGCGTTTGTCTTGTCCCGCTATATTGACGCCACTCGAATGTCCCCATGTCCCCACCGCTCGCTCGGGAGAAGCCTTCTCTAGCGCCAAACGCACGGCATCGCACAAAGTTTCCATGGGTGTGGTGGTGCAGTTCACGTGGGGCGCAGGCTCCTGTGCATTGCACAGCGTGCCTTTGGGGCCGAGGTCTACCGACACGCAGCGGTACAGCCCTTCGTTGTAGGGTGGCGCCACCTTGGCAAACATCATCAACCCCAGATACACACCAGAATACGAATTGCCCGCATAGGAATTGATGAAGTACGGCACCTGTGGTGGGCTCTGGATGGCAATGTGGCATTTGTCACCGGAGATCGTCACCTTTGCATCGATCTGCAGTTCACCCAAGCCATGGCCAGCATCTTCCAGCACTGCACTGGCCTCATACACGCCATCTGGCACCGAGCGAATGAGGCAGCGCATGGCGCGGTCAGCCATGTCCATGAGTTCGTCCAGGCAGTCGCTGACCTGCTGTGTGCCATATTTGGCGCAGAGGGCAATCATGTTGCGCTCGCCGATTTGTACTGTTCCAAGTTGGGCGCGCAAGTCGCCTTCCCAGTCGCGGCGCGAGCGCACATTGGCTAACAGGAAATTGATCACGTCGCGGCGCTCTTTGCCTTTTTCGTAGAGCTTGATGGGGGGGATCCGTAGGCCCTCGGCATAGATCTCCTTAGCTGCCGGGTTATAGCCTGCGGGCACCGGGCCGCCAATATCGGTGACGTGCCCCTTGCACACGCTCCAGAACATGAGGCGGCCATCAACAAACACTGGCTTGTACATACAGCAGTCCAGTATGTGGCTGCCCATCATGACCGGGTCGTTGTGATAGATCACATCGCCGTCATGCACATCGTCACCCAGTGCGGCAATCACCGCCTTCATCGCCGGCATAAGACCGCCGAGGTGGATGGGGATATCTTGGCCCTGGATGATCATCTCACCGCGATGGTTAAACAGTGCGTTGCTGTAGTCGTGCGCGACATTGAAAACACTGGAGCGCGCGGTCTTCTCCAGCGTCATCGACATCTCGCGCTGGGTAGTTTCAAGTGCGCCCCGGATCACCGCCAAAGTAATCGGGTCCACCTTGCGTGCATGGTTGGTGCTCATTGCTTGTCTCCGTGTTCTGCCACCCTAAATGACTGGCCTTATGGAGCGCAAGAATATGATTCGGTGCCTACTTTGGCTTGTGATCCTGCGCACAATGATTTGATGCTGCGTGCAGATCAGGGTAAATCCCAGGGCCAAGTAAATTAAACCCCTGCTGGCCGCGAAAGCGTTGCGCGATAGTGATTTCAATGCGTCTATGTGCCCCCCCATTCAACGATAGCTTGCTCGGGCGGATTCAACGACGTAAGCACGGCCCAGGACACTAGACCGGTGATGCCAGTCGTGCACAAGTATGTTGAATGGTTGCGCCTGCCAAGGCCAATGTCTGCTCAGGGCACACTGTTCGCGCCGGCAAGGTCGGCAATCCAGCATGCTGATTTTTACGACCGGTTTATGGACGACCAATTGGGAGAGCCAAATGGAGCAGTCGACCAGTTGCAGTGTCAGAACTTTTCAAACTGGAGGGCGGCAGTGGGCTGACGCGGGTGCTATTGATTGTTGGCTTTACGGCCTTCCGCAAGGCACTAATGGGAACTCCCAAGCAATTTCAAACACACTTGAGCCGCCTCTACACCCTTCACTTCAAAGTGTGTCGCAAAGAAATCACGATGCTCTGCGCAGTCATGAAAATTGTGTGGGGTCAAGACTGTGGAAATTACGGGAGTGCCCGTGTCCAGTTGAACCCGCATCAGTCCATCAATGACCGCTGAGGCCACGAAATCATGGCGGTAAATACCGCCATCGACGACGAGGGCGCAGGCAACGATTGCCTGATAGGCCCCGCTTTTCGCCAGCTTTTGTGCCATCAACGGCAGTTCAAATGCGCCGGGCAGTTCAAACACCTCGATCTCACTCCTGTGCCATTGGTTCGCTACAAGTTCCTTGGTCAAACCAAGAATCGCTCGATCAACGATTTCTTGATGCCATGAGGCCTTCAAGACCGCGATGCGATGCGCACCGTGTGAAGCGCCTGTGTCGTTACTGATTGTCATGTTGCTGGGTGTAGGTTTGTGAGATGTTTTGGGTGTAATCGGCATGGATGAGGCCAACGCTCACACGCTGGCCTTCCATGGACTAGGCAACGACTTCGAGCAGGGTTTCGAAGGCTTGTTCGAATTGCTTCAGTCCATCCAGTTGGAGCTGTTCGCCCACCGCGTCAAGATGGACCCCAAGGTCTGCCGCACGCTGCAGGATGGCCTGTGCAGCGGATAGGTCGGTATCCAAGGTTCTCAGGGCAGTACCGGATAAGGCGAACGCGGACAAAGTGGCGTCCGGCACAGTGTTGACAGTGTCGGGGCCAATCAATGCCTCCACGTAACGGGTTGGACTCCAGGCAGGGTTTTTTACCCCGGTGCTGGCCCAAAGGCATTGGGGTGGATGCGCACCCGCCGCTCGCAAGTGCGCAAACTGGGATCCACCGAAGCGGTCAAGCCATTGACCATAGGCGGCGCGCGCATTGGCGATGCCGACATTCCCGCGCAGCAAAACCTCGTCTGGCGCAAGCTGCTTGTCCACAAGTGCATCGACGCGGCTGACGAACAGGCTGGCGACAGAACGCACCCTATCCAATTGCATCCCTCGTGCGTGGCGCTTGGTCAATCCATTGGTGCAGGCCTCAAAAACCTGATTTACGTGAAGCGGCGAAAACAGCAGGGTCACATTGATGTTGATACCGTCTTCTATTGCGCTGGCAATGGCATCCATGCATTCCGGTGTAGCCGGAATCTTGATCATGGCGTTGGGGCGGTCAATCTCTGCCCAGAGTCGCCGCGCTGCGGCCAAGGTGGCTGCTCCGTCACGCGAAAGCCGGGGCGATACTTCGAAGCTCACGTAGCCTGCCTCGCCGTCGGTGCGTTCATACAGAGTGCGCAATACATCGCAGGCCGCTTGAACATCCGGTATGGCGAGTCGTTCAAAGCGGCGCTCCAGGCTGGTTTCCTGTGAGCGCAGCTGCTGCAGTGCAGGCGCATAGGCCGCATCCGTGGAAAGTGCCGTTGCAAATATTGCGGGGTTGCTGGTGACGCCGGTGACGCGATGCTGCGAAACCCAGTTCGCCAGTTCGCCATTGGCAACCAGACTGCGGGAGAGCTTGTCGAGCCAGATTTGCTGACCATAGTGGGCTATCGCAGCAATGCGGCTGTCGGGCCTGTCCAGCACCCGTAGTGTGGCCGCCACGACGGCTTCAACGGTGATGCCGAAGTGCGCATAGAGGGCTGGGGCCGGAGCGGACTCTCCAAAACGGTCAATGCCCACGACCGCGCCGTCCAGCCCCACGACCTGGCGCCACCAACCGGTAACGCCGGCTTCTACGGCAACGCGCGGCAAGCCGGCGGGCAACACAGATGCTTGCCACGCCTGGTCTTGCTGTTGGAATGTGAACCACGAAGGAAGCGAGACCACACGTACCGCAATGCCGCGTGCCGCGAGCTGTTGTTGCGCCGCGATGGCAAGGCCCATTTCGCTACCGGTGGCCGCAATGACGGCTTTTGCCGGCCCGCCTTTCGCATCGCTGATGACGTAACCACCGCGCTGAATGGATTCAATCTGTGCGGGGCTGCGCGCCTGGTGAGGCAGGTTTTGACGGCTCAGGATCAGACAGGTCGGATGGTCCTGGCTTTGCAAGGCCTGCTGCCACGCCACCTGCGTCTCCACCGCATCGGCAGGGCGCCATACGTCCATATTGGGGATCATCCGAAGTGTTGCCACCTGCTCCACCGGCTGGTGGGTGGGGCCGTCCTCGCCCAAACCGATGCTGTCGTGGGTAAACACATGGATGGTCGGCAACTTCATCAGTGCGGACATGCGCAGTGCGTTGCGAGCGTATTCGGAGAACATCAGAAAGGTGCCACCAAAGCAGCGCCAACCGCCATGCAAGGCAATGCCGTTCAGAATCGCGGCCATGCCAAATTCGCGCACGCCGTAGTGAATGTAGTTGCCGCCTTGACCGGCTCTGAGCCCCTCCGGTGTGACGCTGCGGCACGCGGGCCAATTGGTTAGGTTGGATCCTGTGAGGTCGGCCGAGCCGCCCAGCATTTCAGGCAGATGCGAGGCCAGGGCCGTGATGGCGTTCTGGCTGGCCTTGCGCGAAGCAATGGTTTCTGCCTTGGCAACGACGGCTTCCAGCGCAGCGGTACAGTCCGCTGTAAAGCTATGGGGCATTTCGCCACGCAGCCGACGCTGGAGATCCTGTGCCAGAGCTGGATATTCGGCGCTATAGCTGGCAAGGTCCTGTTGCCACTGCTGCTCCTGTGCTGCGCCATTCTGGCGCGCATCCCAAGCGGCATATATTTCCTCCGGGATATGGAAGGGAGCATGGTTCCAGCCAAGTGCGGCGCGCGTGGCCGCGATTTCAGCTGCGCCCAGAGGCGCACCATGGCTGTCGTGGGTGCCGGCCTTGTTAGGCGAGCCAAATCCGATGGTGGTTTTGCAGCATATCAGTGTGGGCTGCGTGGTGTTGGCCTTGGCGCTGGCAATGGCGACTTCAATGGCCGCAGCATCGTGACCATCCACTGCGCGAATCACTTGCCAGCCATAGGCTTCAAAGCGACCGGGAGTATCGTCACTGAACCAGCCCTCTACATGGCCGTCAATGGAGATGCCGTTGTCGTCCCAGAAGGCAATCAGTTTTCCCAGTCCCCATGTGCCGGCCAACGCGCAGGATTCATGGCTGATGCCTTCCATCAGGCATCCGTCGCCCAGGAAGGCCCATGTGTGGTGATCGATTGGGGTGTGGCCCGGTCGGTTGAACTCGCATGCCAGGAGCTTTTCTGCCAGGGCCATTCCCACAGCGTTGGAGATTCCTTGCCCCAGTGGCCCGCTGGTGGTCTCTACGCCTGGGGTGTAGCGGTATTCCGGATGGCCGGGTGTCTTGCTGTGCAGTTGTCTAAAGGCCTTCAGGTCTTCCACGCTCAGGTCGTATCCCGTCAAATGCAGCAAACCGTACAGCAGCATGGAGCCGTGGCCATTTGACAGAACAAAGCGGTCTCGGTTGGCCCAGCCGGGGTTGGCAGGGTTGTGGCGCAGATGGTGGCGCCAAAGAACCTCCGCGATGTCGGCCATGCCCATGGGCATGCCGGGATGGCCGGAATTCGCGCGTTGTACGGCGTCCATGGCCAAGGCGCGCAATGCGTTGGCCATAGTAGATGGCGATAGCGTGGTGGTCATTTGCTGGCGTTGTTTAGTTGCCACTGGAGTGAGCGGGAAATGGATTGAAGCAGCAGGCTGCACGAAGTGGCGCCGGCATCCAGCACGCCGATGGAGCGCGGACCCAGGCGCGCTGAACGTCCAATGCGGGCCTGCAAGTCTTTGGTTGAGTTTTTGCCGCGTTCCGCGGCTTCACCCATGTCCTGCAATGCAGCCGTGAAGTCTTTGCCACTTTGAACGGCCGCCTCAAAGGCGTCGCGTGCAGGCGCCAGAGTGTCTATCAGTGTTTTGTCGCCAACCTGTGCATTGCCCATGCTTTGCACCTTCAGGACGGCCGTGCGCAAGGCATCAGCAAACAAGGCTGCGTCCATTGCTGCGTACCCATCCAGCGTTTGCAGGAAACCGAGGAAGAAGTTGCCATACAGAGGTCCCATGGAGCCTCCTATGTCATCCATCAGCGCTTCGGACAACTGGGTGAACGCGGTGCCCAGGTCGTTGGCCCGACCACCCAGCGCATCCAGCCGCGCAGCACATCCGGTGAAGCCCTTGGCCATGTTGATGCCGTGGTCTCCGTCACCAATGAGCCCGTCGATCTCGCTCAAGTATTCACGGTTAGCGACGATGGTGCTGATCAGGTCCCGTACCAGAAAACCCGCTGTCGCCAGGGGCACGGTGGGGCCGCTCAGGGGGCGTACAGTTTGTTGCCTTGGCTTTGCAACGCTGGCCTGCACATGGGTGGCTTGCGCCTTTCCGGAGTACGCAACCGCGTTCTTTTGAGTGCCCGCAACGCTGAGCCCCACGCTCTGGCAAGGATGCTTGAGGCATTCCTCCAGATCGTCGTCAAGCTTCATCAGCGTGAGGGTGACGCCCATCATCTCCAGTGACGTAAACAGATTCCCAACCTGCTTGAATGCCACGGTCATGCCCCGTGACTTGAGTCGCTTGTCGATCTCACCGAACAGAATGTATTGCTCCATGATGGGCGTGGCTCCCAATCCGGAAATCAACACGGCTACGCGATCGCCTGCAGAGAATGGGAGGTCTGGCAATACCACGGCCAGCATCATCTCTGCCATCTCACTGGCACTGCACGTCTTGCGGACGTCAATACCTGGCTCCCCATGGTGGCCAATGCCAACCTCCATGTTTCCATGCTCAATCGTGAAGTTGGCTTTGCCAACCGCAGGGATCACGCAAGCAGAGAGCCCCACGCCGATGCTGCGGGTATGGTTGATCGCCTTTTGTGCCGCTGCTATCACTTCGTCCAGGCTCGCGCCCATGGCGGCCTTGGCGGCGCCAACCTTCCACATGAAGATTTCGCCAGCCACGCCGCGGCGCTTGTTCTCATCTCCCTTGGGGGCGGAGGGCACGTCGTCATTGGCGACAACCGTCTGGACTGCTATGCCTTCGTGCTGCGCCATTTCCATGGCCATTTTCACGTTCATGTTGTCGCCGGCGTAATTCCCGTACAGGCAAGCGACACCGGCGCCACCGTCGGCCGCACGCATGGCATCCAGAAAGTTCTTTGCTGTGGGAGAGGAGAAGATCTCTCCAATGGCCACAGCATCCAGCAGCCCATCACCCACGTAGCCGAGGAAGGCGGGCTCATGTCCGGAGCCTCCCCCGGTGACCACGCCCACTTTGCCGCCTTCAGGCGCTGCCCGGCGATGGACGACGCGGGGGTTGTCAGTCTTTACGCAAATGCTGTCATCGTGCGCGGCAAGCCAGCCGATGAGCATGTCTTCGACCACCTTATTCGGGTCGTTTACAACACGATTCATTGCCATCAGAAGATCTCCAAGAAAGTTGATGAGGAACGCAGCGGACTGAAAAGTGCGCTGCTTTGCCATGATCATAAGACCATTGCATGATCAAATGCAATGTAAAAATTGGATTCATTGATCCGATATAAGGGAAATCCCTTCCAAGGGAAAACCCCTAAAATTTGCATATTCGCATTTAAAATCAATAACTTAAAAGAAATAATGCGACTTCTTGTGCTTGTGGTCCTTTGCTCATTTGATTGACAAATGATCTTTTGCAAATAAACTAATGCTCATGGCCTGATCATTTGATCATTCGGTCGACTGATGGAAAGAGAGAAGGACGTGAAAATTGCGATTGGCTGCGATGAGGCAGCATGTGAGCTCAAGGAAGTCATCAAGAAGCACCTGCTCGGCAAAGGGCATGAACTTCTGGATTTCGGAACGCACAACAACCATCCCGTGTTGTATCCCGACATTGCAGTTGCCGTAGCGGAGGCAATTGCGTGGGGACAGCACGACCGTGGAATTCTGCTATGTGGAACCGGCATTGGAATGGCCATTTCTGCCAACAAAGTCATTGGAATCAGGGCAGCCCAAGCACATGACACGTATTCCGCTGAGCGTGCGGCGAAAAGCAACAACGCACAAATCATCACCCTGGGCGCACGAGTGATTGGTCCCGAATTGGCAAAGTCGATTGTTGATCACTTCCTAAACTCGCGATTCTCTGGAGGCAATTCCGCCAAAAAAGTGGATGCGATTGCGGAGTATGAGCGGCTGCGCAAGATCCTGAGTGACCGCTCAGATCTTCCACCGGTCTGATTTGTTGCAACCCCAAAGATCAGTCTCCCTATGACCTCCCCTTTACTTTCCGCACGAGGCGTGTCCAAGAGCTTTGGTGGTGTCCCCGCTTTGCGCAATGGCTGCCTTGAACTGCAGGCAGGCAGTGTTCACGCTCTTTGCGGAGGCAACGGTGCTGGCAAATCCACCTTCCTCAATATCCTAATGGGGATTCTCCAGCGGGACGGTGGAGAGATTCGCGTCCGTGGTGAGGAGGTCAACTTCGAGAGCCCGCTGGATGCGCTAAACGCCCGCATTTCGATCATTACCCAGGAGCTCTCGCCTATCCCCGGCATGACGGTGGCAGAGAACATCTACCTGGGTCGTGAACCTCGCCGCTTCGGTGCGGTCGTGGACTATCCAACGCTGTTCAAGCAGGCGGAAGCACTGTTGCGCCGCTTGGAATTTGCCATCGACCCCAGAACCATGATGGGACGGCTCAGTCTTGCACAGACACAGCTTGTCGAGATTGCAAAGGCCTTTAGCCACGACAGCCAGATCATCATCATGGATGAGCCCACGTCGGCCATTGGCGAGCACGAAACGGAGACCCTGTTCAAGGCCATTCGGAGTGCTACCGGCCAAGGGGCAGCGATCATTTACGTCTCCCATCGTCTGTCGGAAATATTCTCGATAGCGGACCACTACACCGTCTTTCGTGACGGTGGTTTTGTGGAGACGGGACTCTTGGCGGACATCGACCGCAGGCACCTAGTGCGGCAAATCGTCGGCCGGGAACTGCAGGTGGCAAAGCGCAGCCTGAGGGAGAAGAGCGACCAATCTATGCTCAACGTGAGCAACCTCTCTCGCAAGGGCGAATTCTCCGACATATCGATCTCAGTGGCGCCGGGCGAGATTTTTGGCATCTACGGACTGATGGGGTCCGGGCGCAGTGAATTTCTGAATTGCGTTTACGGCCTGACCAAGCCAGACCAGGGGGATGTGTCCCTGAACGGCAGGCCTGTTCCACCCCAGAGTCCGCGCCATTCCATCGGCATGGGCATGACACTGGTCACGGAAGACCGCAAGGACACGGGGCTGGTACTCACAGATTCCGTGGCCGGCAACACCAGCATGTCGGCGCTCTCCAGGCTGTCGACCTTGGCCGTTGTCAATCGCAAGGCAGAGAAGTCGCTGGTTGAAAAGATGGTCCAGCGCATGCGCATCAAGGTGTCCAGCATTCACAACCCGGTTGGCACATTGAGCGGAGGCAATCAGCAAAAAGTTGTCCTGGCACGCTGCATGGCAACTGACCCCATATGTCTGATCTGTGATGAACCCACGCGAGGAATCGATGAGGGCGCCAAGCGGGAAATCTACGCCTTTCTCACCGAATTCGCGAAACAGGGAGGCTCCGTGCTGGTGGTCTCCTCTGAGGCTCCCGAGATTCTGGAATTGAGTGATCGCATCGGG
>Ga0228700_1000875_pt1 | contig 23128 bp, 22 predicted proteins | sample McNCre317_Aug_MG_FD_178019 | JGI IMG/M metagenome (GOLD analysis project Ga0228700, IMG submission 178019) | Freshwater microbial communities from McNutts Creek, Athens, Georgia, United States - 3-17_Aug_MG | ecosystem: Environmental > Aquatic > Freshwater > Creek | place: USA: Georgia...
CCGAGATGCGCAAATCAGGTGCCCCGGTGGTGTTTGACGTGACCCACTCGGTACAAAAGCCCGGCGGCCAGGGCACTTCCAGCGGCGGTGCGCGCGACATGGTACCGGTGCTGGCGCGTGCCGGCGTGGCCGCCGGTGTGGCCGGCCTCTTCATGGAAACCCACCCCAATCCGGCAGAGGCCTGGTCGGACGGCCCCAACGCGGTGCCCCTGCATCGCATGAAGGCCTTGCTGGAAACCCTGGTGGCCCTGGATTCCGTAACCAAAAAGACTCCGCTGCTGGAGAATAATTTCCAGTAAGGGCGGCATGATTGCCGGTTGCACTGATTTCGTTTTTTGATTTTTTAGAAAGAAGAACCCATGAGCGCTATTGTTGACATCGTCGGCCGCGAAATCCTCGACTCCCGTGGCAACCCCACGGTGGAGTGCGATGTGTTGCTGGAATCCGGCACCATGGGCCGCGCGGCCGTGCCCAGCGGTGCATCCACCGGTTCGCGTGAAGCCATCGAGCTGCGCGACGGCGACAAGCAGCGCTACCTGGGCAAGGGCGTGCTCAAGGCGGTTGAGCACATCAACACCGAGATCTCTGAGGCCGTGCTGGGCCTGGACGCTTCCGAGCAGTCCTTCCTAGACAAGACCCTGATCGACCTGGACGGCACTGAGAACAAGTCGCGCCTGGGCGCTAATGCCATGTTGGCCGTCTCCATGGCCGTGGCCCGTGCCGCTGCCGAAGAGTCGGGCCTGCCCCTGTACCGCTACTTTGGCGGCATGGCGGCTGTGCAGATGCCCGTGCCCATGATGAACGTGATGAACGGCGGCGAGCACGCCAACAACAACCTGGACCTGCAGGAATTGATGATCATCCCGGTGGGTGCTCCCTCTTTCCGCGAAGCCCTGCGCTGGGGTGCCGAGGTGTTCCACGCCCTGAAGAAGATCCTGCATGACAAGGGCATCAGCACCGCCGTAGGCGACGAAGGTGGCTTTGCCCCCAACGTGGAAAACCACGAGGCCGCCATCCAGATGATTCTGCAGGCCATCAGCAACGCCGGCTATGTGGCCGGTGAGCAGGTCGCCCTGGGCCTGGACTGCGCCGCCTCCGAGTTCTACAAGGACGGCAAGTACGAGCTGGCCGGCGAAGGCCTGAGCCTGACTGCCGAATCCTGGACCGACATGCTGGCCACCTGGGTCGACAAGTACCCCATCATCAGCATCGAAGACGGCATGGCCGAAGGCGACTGGGCTGGCTGGAAGCTGCTGACCGACCGCCTGGGCAAGAAGGTGCAGATCGTGGGTGACGACCTGTTCGTGACCAACACCAAGATTCTGAAGGAAGGCATCGAGAAGGGCATTGCCAACTCGGTCCTGGTGAAGATCAACCAGATCGGCACGCTGACCGAAACCTTTGCCGCCATCGAGATGGCCAAGCGCGCGGGTTACACCGCCGTCATCAGCCACCGCTCAGGCGAGACCGAGGACAGCACCATCTCCGACATCGCCGTGGGCACCAATGCCGGCCAGATCAAGACCGGCAGCCTGAGCCGCTCGGACCGCATGGCCAAGTACAACCAGCTGCTGCGCATCGAAGAAGACCTGGGCGATGTGGCGGTCTACCCTGGCCGCGCGGCTTTCTACAACTTGAAGTAAATATGGCCCCCACGGTCGCCCACTGCGTGTGGCTCCCTGCCCCCCAAGGGGGCCGCGTTTCCCCTTGGGGCGGCCCGGCGGGGAAACTGGCCTCATTTAGTTGACCATGAGCAAACGCTTCGTCCCGGCCCTCTTGATTGCCCTGCTGTTCATCCTGCATGGGCAGCTGTGGTTTGGCCGGGGCAGCGTGCGCAAGGTGAGTGAGCTGCAGACCGAGCTGGACGCGCAGAAGCTGAAGAACGCCCAGGCCACGCTGGCCAATGACCGGCTCAGCGAAGAAATCCGCGACCTCAAGGAGGGTCTGGAGATCGTGGAAGAGAAAGCCCGCAGCGAGCTGGGCATGGTCAAGAACAACGAGATCTTCGTGCAGATCGTGCACTGAGCGCCCGCTCCACCGCGTGGCCGCATCCGCCCCCATCCGCATTGCCCTGATCGGTGCCGAGTGCACCGGCAAGACCGAGCTGGCGCAAGCACTGCAGGCGCGCTTGCAGCCCGATTACCCTGGTGTGCAATGGGTGCCCGAATACCTGCGTGAATGGTGCGCAGCCCAAGGCCGCACCCCGATGGCCGCCGAGCAGGCGGCCATTGCCGACGAGCAGATGCGCCGCATCCAGGCCCAGGCAAACGCTCCCTTGCTGCTGTGTGACACCACCCCCTTGGTAACTGCCGTCTACAGCGAGCTGCTGTTTGGCGACACCACGCTCTACAAAGCGGCACTGGCCGCACAAGCTGGCTTTGCCCTTACCCTGCTGACCGGCACCGACTTGCCCTGGGTGGCGGATGGCCTGCAGCGCGATGGGGCAGCTATGCGCACCCGGTTTGACCAGCGCCTGCGCGCCCTGCTGCAAACGCATGGGATAGCGTATGCGGCGGTCTATGGGCAGGGCGAGGCGCGCACCCAGAACGCCCTGCAGGCCCTGCAGTACGCCCTGGGCCTGCCACGCCCGACAACCCCAGGCAAGCCCTGGCAGTGGTCCTGCGAGAAGTGCTCAGACCCGGCCTGCGAGCACCGGCTGTTTCAGGACCTGCTGGCAAAAAACCCGGCCGCGGCGCCCTGAGAAACGAGCGGGCCGTTCTGCCGCCTAGTGCGCCCCGCCGCCGCCGCCCTGGCGCTGCACCGGCTCCACAAAGAGCTGGGCCGCATCCACCGGATCAAAGCGGTACTGCAGTCCACAGAACTCGCACGCCACTTCAATCTGCTCGCGCTCGGACAAGATGCTTTCGGCCTCTTCCCGGCCTAGGCCCACGATCATCTTGCCCACGCGCTCACGGCTGCAGTTGCAGCGAAAACGCGGGCCACTGTCACCCTGCAAGGGCTCAAAGCGGGTCAGCTGCTCTTCCCAGAACAGGCGGCGCAAAATGGTGTCCACATCCAGGCTTAGAAGTTCCTCGCGCTTGAGGCTGGCAGCCAGCACGGCAATGCGGTTGTAGTCTTCGTTGCGGCCGATCTGGTCTTCGGTTTCCTTGGAAACCATGCTGCCGGCCAGATTGCCCGCACCGGCCATGGGCAGGCGCTGGATCAACAGGCCCGCAGCCACCTGGTCGTCGGCCGCCAGCACCAGGGTGGTATCGAGCTGCTCGCTTTGCAGCATGTAGTGCTCCAGCACCTCACCCAGGGCCTCGATCGGCTTGCCGTGGTCATCGAACAGCGGCACCACACCCTGGTAGGGCTGCTGGCCCGGGAACTTGGTCTTGGGGTCCAGCGTGATGGCGCAGCGCCCCTTGTTGTGGGCATTGACCATCTGGCTTAGCGTGGCGTTCGCTTCCACCGTGGGCTGCACCGTGGCCGTGGCGCGCAGCGACAGGTCTGGCTGCACCTCCACCACCGCCACCTTGACCGGGCCGTCCCCAAAGATCTGCAGCACCAGCGAGCCATCAAACTTGATGTTGGCCTGCATGAGCGCGGCGGCCGCCGTCATCTCGCCCAGCATGGCCTGCACCGGTGGCGGGTAGGCGCCGGTTTCGGTGTTGCTGGCACGGCGGCGCAGGATTTCCACCCAGGCATCGGTCAGGCGCACCAGCACGCCACGCACCGGCAGCCCGTCAAATAAAAACTTGTGCAGTTCGGACATGCACATCTCCTTGCTGGCAGGCCACGGCGGGCCTGCGGGTTGATGCCTGGGCCAAGCCTGCCTAGGCGATGGCCTTGAGGCCGCGGCGAAAGCGGGCGGCATTCTCGACATAGTGCTGGGCACTGTGCAGCAGGCCCTGCTGCTGCTCTGCCGTGAGGCTGCGCACGGCGCGGGCCGGGCTGCCCAACACCATGCTGCCATCGGGAAATTCCTTGCCTTCTGTCACCAGGGCGCCGGCACCCACGATGCAGCCGCGCCCGATCTTGGCACCGTTCAGCACCACCGCGCCAATGCCGATCAGCGAGCCGTCGCCCACGGTGCAGCCATGCAGCATGACCTTGTGGCCCACCGTGACGTTCTCGCCCAGGGTCAGGGGCTGGCCGGCGTCGGCATGCAGCACGCTGCCGTCCTGGATGTTGCTGCCACGGCCGATGCTGATGCGATCGGTATCGCCCCGCAGCACGGCGCAAAACCACACGCTCACGTCCTCGCCCAGCGTGACATCGCCCATTACCTGCGCGCTGTCCGCAACCCAGGCACTGGCCGCCACGGCCGGCGCCACACCATCCAATTCATACAGAGCCAAATTGATTCCCCTTGTCGGCCAAGGACGCCATTTTAGGTTCAGCGTGCAGCGCTGCCCTGCGCCTGCAGCGCGTTCAGTTCAGCCTCTTCAAACCCCGCCAGACGGCGCGCCTCCCAGTTGAAGGGTTGGCGCAGGCGCGGCGCCTGGTAACGCTGCACCAGTTCGGTGTAGGTTGCCACCGGCTCCAGGCCACGCTGCGCACACAGCCAGCGGTACCATCGGTTGCCCACCGCCACATGGCCGATCTCGTCACGCAGGATGATGTCCAGAATGGGGCCTGCTGCGGCATCACCCGCACCCTCCAGCTTTTTCTTGACCTGGGGCGAGGCGTCTAGACCACGCGCCTCCAGCGTGCGCGGCACCAGGGCGATGCGGGCCAGGATGTCACCCCGGGTGCGCTCGGCCATGTCCCACAAGCCGTTGTGGGCGTCAAAGTCGCCGTAGTCAAAGCCATAGCTGCACAGGTGCTCGCGCAGCAGGCTGAAGTGCAGGGCCTCCTCCTTGGCAATGGCCACCCACTCCGTATAAAAAACCTCTGGCATGCCGGCAAAGCGGCAGACGATGTCCAGCGCCAGGTCGATGGCATTGAGCTCGATGTGCACGATGGAGTGGACCAGCGCCGCACGGCCACGTTCCTCGCGCAGCGAGGGCAGCGCAATCTCGGTGGCGCGGCGCAGCTGGGGCCGCGCTGGTCGCCCGGGAATACCTGCGGGCAAATCGATCACCGCCTCTGCACCCACCGGTCCCTGCAGTGGCAGATCCAGGGTCAGGCGGGCCTTGGCCAGCGGATCGGCTTCGCACAGAGGCTGCAGTACGCGGTGTCGCAAGGTGGTCATGGGAGCTGGCAAGCCAGTCAGTGGGGCTCGGGGCCCAGGGGCGCCCATTGTCTCCGAACGGAAGCGATTGGAATGCGAGGTGGCAGCCGCCACAGGCTGGCAAACCCTTGCGAACCCGTGCAATCGCTTCCAGAGGCCCCGCGCGGGTCTAGAATCCGCTCACTACAGACAGCTGCCTACCTATGCACGAAAGCAATACCCCTACGCCTTCCAAGCCCGCTGCGGCCGGCCCGGGACGTGCCATAGCGCGCCAGGCCATCCTGGATGAATCCCGCAATGTGTTTGGCTACGAGCTGTTTGACCGCAGCACCCAGAGCCAGGAGCACACCGCCGCCAGCGATGCCCAGCTGCTGTTCAATGCCCTGTCCATGGCCGACAACGACGCCCTGGCCAGCCGCAAGGCCTTCTTCATCAACTGCACCCATGACAGCCTGGCCGGCGGCCACCTGGATCTGGTGGCGCCCGAGCGCGTGGTGCTGGAGATACCGCCACTGCCTCTGATGCAGGTGGACCAGATTGCCAACCGCCTGCCCGTTCTGCAGGCCCTGCGCCAGCGTGGCTTCCGTCTGGCCTTTGATTTTTCGGTGCTGACGCGCGCCTATGAGAGCTGGCTGCCACTGGCCTCCTTCATCAAGTTTGACCTGTCGGTACTCAAGCCCGAGGCCATTGAAGGTTTTGTGAAGCTGGCGCAATCGAAGTCGCAGGCCGCCCTGGTGGCAGAAAAAGTCGAGACCCAGGAGCAGTATGCCCAGGTCCGCGACCTGGGCGTCAAGCTTTACCAGGGTTACTGGTTCGCCCAGCCGGTGTTGATGGAAGGCCAGCGCATGAGCCCGGCGCAGGTCAACATCATTCGCCTGATCGACCTGGTACGCAGGCAGTCCAGCACGGCCGAGATTGAAGAGCTGCTCAAGCACGACGCCATGCTGTCCTTCAACCTGCTGCGCTTCATCAACTCGGCCGGCTTTGGCATGCGTACCGAAGTCACCTCGTTCAAGCACGCGGTGATGCTGCTGGGCCTGAACCGTCTGTTCAAGTGGGCCGCGCTCTTGATGACCACCTCGGCCTCGGCCGACATGCCGCCCGCCGTGGCCACCACGGCAGTGGTGCGTGGTCGCCTGATGGAGCTGCTGGCCCTGGAGAAATTGCCGCCCGAAGAATGCGACAACGCCTTTGTGGTGGGCGTGTTCTCGCTCCTGGACGCCATGCTGGGCATGTCGTTGATCACAGCCCTTGGCAATGTCACCCTGCCCCAGGTGGTGACCGATGCACTGCTGCTGGGTACCGGCCCGCTGGCCCCATTTCTGCAGCTCACCGTGGCCTGCGAGTCTTCGGATGACGAGTCCTTTGCCGTGGCGCTGAAGGCGCTGGACCTCAACAGCAACCAGGTCAACTGGGCCCACCTGCAGGCCCTGGCCTGGGCCGAAAGCCTTACGGCCTGACACTGCGCCCCAACGCGGCGCCGGGAGGCTCCTATCCCCTGGGGTGGTGTTGCGCATGGATCTGCGCCAGCCGCTCCCGCGCCACATGGGTATAGATGGTGGTGGTGGAGATGTCGGCATGGCCCAGCAGCATCTGCACCGCCCGCAAATCGGCCCCATGGTTGAGCAGGTGGGTGGCAAAGGCATGGCGCAGCGTGTGCGGCGACAGCGGTACGTGGATGCCGGCGGCCAGTGCATATTTTTTCACCAGCATCCAGAACATCACGCGTGACATGGCGCTGCCGGCCTTGGCGCCGCGCGTGGTCACAAAGAGGTCATGCGTCTGCTGGCCGGCCAGCAGCTCCTGGCGCGGTCCGCCCAGGTAGCGCCGCAACCACTGGGCGGCTTCTTCGCCAAACGGCACCAGGCGCTCCTTGGCGCCCTTGCCCAGCACCCGCAGCACATGGTCATTCAGGCTGAGGTTGAACAGGCGCAGCTCCACCAGCTCGCTCACGCGAAGGCCGCTGGCATACATCAGCTCCAGCATGGTGCGGTCCCGCAGGCCGGTGGCATGGCTGGTGTCCGGTGCTGCCAGCAGGGCCTCCACCTGGGCTTCGGTCAGGGTCTTGGGCACGCGCAGGGCCTGGCGCGCGGGCTGCAGCTTGAGCGTGGGGTCAACGGCAATCTGCTGCTCACGCAGGGCCCAGCGAAAGTAGCGCTTGAAAACGGTAAGCCGCCGGTTGGCGCTGCTGGCCTTGCTCCTGGCGTGGCAGTGGGCAAAGTAGGCCTGCAGCTGCAGCTCCTGCACCTGCTGCAAGCCCAAGCCTTGCGGTGCCAGCCACTGGGCAAACAGGCTGAGGTCGCGCCGGTAGGCCGCCAGGGTGTTCTTGGACAGGCCCTCTTCCAGCCACAAGGCATCGATAAAGGCATCGATGTTCTGCAGGCTGAGGATGAGAGGGCTGGGCATGGGCCTGCAGTGTAGCCCGCAGGCCGCGGCTGACCTGACTGCTATCCTCGCGGGGTGAACCACGTCCAACTGCTGCTGCCCGACTTCTCCCTGATTCTGTGCGGCTTCCTAGTCTGTCGCTTCACCAACCTGAACCGCACGGTATGGCAGCAGGTGGATTCGCTGGTGTACTTCCTGCTGTTTCCGGTGCTGCTGTTTCACTCCATCGTGCGGTCCCGGCTCGACCTGGGCGCGGCCGGGGGTTTGATCGGCGCCGGCTGGAGCCTGGGGCTGCTGGGCGTGGCCCTGGCCTATGCCCTGCCCTACCTGCCCTGGCTGGGCCGTCATATCGCGCGGCGCCAGCATGTGGCCGCTGCACAGATTGGTTTTCGCTTCAACTCGGTGATCGGCCTGGCCATTGCCGACAAGCTGGCAGGTCCCCAGGGCCTGCTGCTGCTGGCCGTGCTGATAGGCGTGTGCGTGCCCCTGTTCAACATGGCAGCCGTCTGGCCCATGGCGCGACACGGCCAGCGCGGCTTCTGGGGCGAGATGGTGCGCAATCCGCTGGTGATTGCCACTGCCACCGGCTTGTTGGCCAATGTGCTGGGCCTGCACCTGCCAGCCTGGGTCGATGCAGCCGCCACCCGCATGGGCGCTGGTGGCCTGGCACTGGGCCTGATGGCCGCCGGCGCCGGCATGCAACTGGGTGCGCTGACCCGCCACAAGGTACTGGGACTGGCCGTGCTGACGCAGCGCCACCTGCTCATGCCCCTGCTGGCCTTGTTGCTGGCCTGGCTCTTTGGCCTGTCCCATGCACAAAGCACGGTGCTGCTGATTTTCTCGGCCCTGCCTACCGCATCGACCGCCTACGTGCTGGCCGCGCGCATGGGCTACGACGGGCCTTATGTGGCGGGGCTGGTTACCTTGTCCACCTTGCTGGGGATGGTTAGCTTGCCATTTGCGCTGGGGTTGATGGGGTGGTTGCCGGGTTGATTGGCTTGGTGCCGAAACCGCGCCCCCCTGGACCAGCAGGTGCTGTCAACCCAACGCGGCCAGCGTGCGCACCTGCATGCCCTGTTCGCTGGCACGCTGCAGAAAGGCCGATGCCATCGCCTCAAACCCTGCAACCGGGCTCATGCAGTCGCGCAGCAGCACGGTTTGGCGCAGGCGCGCAGCTGGCAGCTGCGCCAGCATGTCATCCACCGAGGCTGCCACGCAGTGGCTTTGTGCCTCGCCTGCCACCAGCAAGGTGCCGGGCAAATGGGCCAGCCGCTGCAGCAAGGGGGTGTTGAGCTGGGTGCGCGCGTCATCATCGCGCGGTACCTCGGCACGAAAGGCGCTGTACTGCTCGGTGAGCGGATGCTGGCCTTTGAGCACTTTCTCGCAGATGCGCCCGCTGTGCGCCTCCCAGGCTGCCATCGCCTCGGCCAGGCCGGCATGGATGTTGTGGCCCCAGGTACCCAGCACGCAATGCACCGGCCACACCAGCAGCTGGCGCTGGCCGCCTGCCTCCAGCGCCCGCAGGTAGTGCAGCACTTCGTCGAGCCGCGCTGCGTGGCGTGGGCGGTAGCGCCCCGCCTCCACATCGGCCGCACGGATGGGGGTGAAAGGTGCCACTTCCTGGCCGCTGGCGTCCAGCCAGAAGCTGGTGCGCTCCACCCCCACGCTGGCGTGCGAGTCCAGGGTGACGGTGATGGACTGCACCTGCGCCAGATGCTGCATCAGCCAGTCGGCCAGGCGCTGCATATCGGCCTGGGCACCGTCCACCGGCAGGGCCGCACCGGGGATGTCCAGAAAATCGTTTTGCGGGTCGATCACCAGCAGTTCATAGGCTTGATCCGGCATGGGGCGTTCTTCCTTTCAATGCATCAAGGGGGGCGCCTGCTCCAGGGCCCATTGCACATGTTCGCGCACCAGGGCGCTTGCATGGCCCAGGCGGGCCTGCAGTGCCTGGCGCAGGCGCTGGGCTTGGGCTGCGTCCTGCTCCTGGCGCAGGGCATTGCCCAAGGCCACGGCCACGTTGCGCAGCCAGCGCTCATGGCCGATGCGGCGTATGGCGCTGCCCTCGGTGCGTTGCAAAAACATTTCCTCGCTCCAGGCCAGGAGGGCACACAGGTCCTGGCCATGCAGGCCGTCGCGCGGGTCAAAGTCGGGCAAGCTGGCGCGCTTGGCATATTTGTTCCAGGGGCAGACCAGTTGGCAGTCGTCGCAGCCATAAATGCGGTTGCCGACCAGGGGGCGCAAAGCCACATCGATGCTGCCGCCATGCTCGATGGTGAGGTAGGAAATGCAACGCCGCGCATCGACACGCTGCGGGCCCACAATGGCACCAGTCGGACAGGCAGTGATGCAAGCGCTGCAACTGCCGCAATGCTCGCTGGTGGCAGGAGTGGCGGGCAAAGCCAGGTCCACAAAAATCTCGCCCAGAAAAAACATCGAGCCGGCATCGCGCTGCAGCAGCAAGCTATGTTTGCCACGCCAACCCAGGCCGCTTCGCGTGGCCAACTCCACTTCCAGCACCGGTGCCGAATCGGTGAACACGCGGTGCCCCAGGGGCCCCACGCGCTGGGCCAGTGCATCGGCCAGCTTTTGCAGGCGCGCGCGCAGCACCTTGTGGTAGTCGCGCCCCCGGGCATAGAGCGACACCACGCCTTGGCGGGCTAGCTGCTGACCCTGCGTTTCCTGCGCCTGCCAATCCTCGGGGGTGTCGGCCGGCAGGTAATCCATGCGCGCCGTGATCACGCTCAAAGTGCCTGGCAGCAGCTCGGCCGGGCGGGCGCGCTTGAGGCCATGGGCAGCCATGTAATGCATGTCGCCATGACAGCCTGCCGCCAGCCAGGCCAGCAAACCGGGCTCGGCCGAGGACAGGTCGACACCGGCCACGCCAATTTGGGAGAATCCAAGCTTCTGGGCCGTGGCACGCAGGTAGGCGAGCAGGTCCTTTTCGTCGAATGGAGTGCCGTGGATCATCACCTGCCTATTGTAGGAACCGAGCAAAACACCCCTGGGGCGCAGGTCGCGCCGGGGCAGAGCGGCCCCGCGCTGCAGCTGCGCTGGCCGGACGAGTCTGCCACCCAGGCTTTTGCCCGTGCGCTGGTAGCACAGCCCGGCCTGGAGCGTGCCTTCATCACCCTGCATGGCGACCTGGGCGCGGGCAAGACCACCTTGGCGCGCCATCTGCTGCAGGCCCTGGGTGTCGAGGGGCGCATCAAGAGCCCCACCTATGCCATTGCCGAGACCTATGACACCGAACGCGGGCCCATCTGGCACTGTGATTTCTACCGCTTCAACGACCCTCAGGAATGGGAGGAAGCCGGCTTTCGCGACATCTTTGCAGGCCCCGGCCTGAAGCTGGTGGAGTGGCCGCAAAAGGCAGAAGGTCTGCTGCCGGCGGCCGACTTGGACATTGCCATAGCCACCGTAGACGCCAGCTGCCGCCAGGTCAGCCTGCAGGGCCACAGCGCACTGGGCCACGCCCTGGTGCAGGGCTTGGCAAAGGCAGTGACAAAGGTACAGGTACAGGCACAGGCGCAGGCGGCCAAGGAGCCCCAGGCATGAAGCGGCGCACCGCCCTGGAGGGCTTGGGCAGCGTGGTGCTAAGCCTTGGCCTGGCCGAAATTGCGCACGGTGGCACCATCGTCAGCGTGCGGGTCTGGCCGGCGCCCGAGTACTCGCGCGTCACCATCGAGTCCGATGCGGCGCTCACCGCCACCCAGACCTTTGTCGGCAATCCACCGCGTCTGGCCGTGGACATCAGCGGCCTCACACTCAACCCCACGCTCAAGGAGCTGGTAGCCAAGGTACAGCCGGAGGATCCCAATATCGCTGGCATCCGGGTCGGACAGTTCAGCCCGGACGTGGTGCGCTTGGTGGTCGACCTGAAAAAGCCCATGCGCCCGCAGGTGTTCAACCTGACGCCGGTGGGTGCCTACCGCCACCGTCTGGTGTTTGACTTGTACCCCGAGCAGGAGACCGACCCGCTGGAGGCGCTCATCAGCGAGAAGATCCGTGAATCCAGCCCCGAGCAGGCCGCTTCCAGCCGCTCGGGCAGCAGTGGCAGCGGCAGTACGCCCACCGACTCCCTGGGCGAACTCATGGCGCGCCAGGGCCGCAAGCCCGAGCGGCCGCGCAGCGAGGGCGGCACGCCGCAAGCACCGGCCGCCGCTGACAACGAGCCCGAAGACCCGCGCGCCGCCGGCGGCACCGATCGCCTGATCATCGTGGCGCTGGACCCCGGCCATGGCGGCGAGGACCCCGGAGCCATCGGCCCGGGTGGCACGCGCGAGAAGGACGTGGTGCTGCGTCTGGCCCATATGCTGCGTGAGCGCATCAACGACACCACCATCAAAGGCAATGCCATGCGCGCCTACCTCACGCGCGATGCCGACTTCTTCGTGCCCCTGGGCGTGCGGGTGCAAAAGGCGCGCCGGGTGCAGGCCGACCTGTTCGTGAGCCTGCATGCCGATGCCTTTTTCACACCCGATCCGCAGGGCGCCAGCGTGTTTGCCTTGAGCGAGGGCGGCGCCTCCAGCAGCGCGGCGCGCTGGCTGGCGGCCAAGGAAAACAAGGCCGACCTGATCGGCGGCCTGAACGTGCGTGCCAAGGACGCCACCGTACAGCGCGCGCTGCTGGACATGAGCACAACGGCGCAGATCAAGGACAGCCTCAAGCTGGCCAGCAAGCTCCTGGGCGAGATCAAGCGCGTGGGCAAGTTGCACCGCGGCGCAGTGGAGCAGGCCTCGTTTGCGGTGCTCAAGGCGCCCGACATTCCCAGCGTGCTGGTGGAGGCGGCCTTCATCAGCAACCCCACGGAAGAGGCCCGGCTCAACAGCGATGTCTTCCTGAACCGCCTGGCCGATGCGCTGATGCGCGGCATCCAGGCCTATTTTGCGAAGAACCCGCCGCTGGCCCGGGTGCGGGTGAGCAGCTGAGCCGCATGGCGCTCTCACCCGATCTGGTGGCCGTCCTGCTCAGCGCCAAGCTGGCCACGCTAAGCACCGCCCTGCTGCTGCTATTGGGCACCCCCCTTGCCTGGTGGCTGGCACGCGGGCGCTCGGCCCTGCGCACCGTGGTGGGCGCCGTCGTCACCCTGCCCCTGGTGCTGCCGCCGGCGGTGCTGGGCTTTTACCTGCTGGTGCTGCTGGGGCCCGAAGGCCCGCTGGGGCGCCTCACCCAGGCCCTGGGCCTGGGCCTGCTGCCTTTCACCTTCAGCGGCCTGGTGGTGGCCTCGGTGGTGTATTCCATGCCCTTTGTCGTGCAGCCGCTGCAGCAGGCCTTCCAGGCCATGGGGCGCCAGCCGCTGGAGGCCGCCGCCACCCTGCGCGCCTCACCCTGGGACGCTTTTTTCAGCGTGGCGCTGCCGCTGGCCCGGCCGGGCTACATCACCGCCGCGGTGCTGGGCTTTGCCCATACGGTGGGCGAATTTGGCGTGGTGCTGATGATGGGCGGCAACATCCCGGGCAAGACGCAGGTGCTGTCCATGGCCATCTACAACCATGTGGAGGCGCTGGAATACGCCCATGCCCACTGGCTGGCCGGCGGCATGCTGGGTTTCTCATTTCTGGTACTGCTGCTGCTCTACAGCCGCGGCTGGGGCCGGCTGGCATGAGCATCGAGGCCACCTTTTCCCTGCACTACCCGGGCTTTGCACTGAACGTGCAGCTGCAGCTGCCGGCGCGCGGCGTCACGGCCCTGTTCGGGCCATCGGGCTGCGGCAAGACCACGCTGTTGCGCTGCATGGCCGGCCTGATCCGGGCCCCCGAAGGCCGGCTGCTGGTGCAAGGCCAGTTCTGGCAGGACGGGCAGCGATTCGTGCCGGTGCACCAGCGCAGCCTGGGCTATGTGTTCCAGGATGCCGCCCTGTTTGCCCATCTCAACGTGCGGCGCAATCTGCAATACGGCCTGGCCCGGCTGGCGGCCGCCGAGCGCCGGGTGGACTTTGACACCGTGGTGCAACTGCTGGGCCTGGGCGCCCTGCTGGAGCGCCTGCCGGCCACCCTCTCGGGCGGAGAGCGCCAGCGGGTGTCCATTGGGCGCGCGCTCCTGGGCAGCCCGCGCCTCCTGCTCATGGACGAGCCCCTGGCGGCCCTGGATGCCGCCCGCAAGCAGGAAATCCTGCCCTACCTGGAGCAACTGCACGACACCCTCGAAATCCCGGTGATCTACGTCAGCCATGCCTCCGACGAGGTGGCGCGCTTGGCCGACCACCTGGTGCTGCTGCGCGAGGGCAGCGTGCTGGCCAGCGGGCCGCTGACCGAGACCCTGGCCCGCATTGAGCTGCCGCTCGACCTGGGCGAAGACGCCGGCGTGGTGCTGCAGGCCGTGGTGGCCGAGCGCGACAGCCGCTGGCACCTGGCGCGCGTGGCCTTCGAGGGTGGCAGTCTGTGGGTGCGTGATGGTGGCCATGCCCTGGGCCAGCGCGTGCGCGTGCGCATCCTGGCGCGCGACATCAGCATCGCCCTGAAAAAGGCGGTGGGCACCAGCGTGCAGAACATCCTGCCGGCCACGCTGGAACACATTGCCGCCGACTCGCACCCGGCCCAGGCCCTGCTGCGCCTGCGTGCCGGCCCCTCGCCCTTGCTGGCACGTCTCACCCAGCGCGCGGTGGCCGACCTCGCCCTGGTACCCGGCAGCGCGGTGTGGCTGCAGATCAAGGCCGTGGCCCTGATCGGCTAGGCCGCCTTTGCCGCCCGGCGCACGCTGGAGGCTCCCAGCGCCGATGTCAGCCACAGGCTGGCCGCCACCAGGGGCAGGGCCACGCCAAAGGACCAGCGAATGCCCCAGTGCTGCGCCACCTGACCCAAGAGAGGGGGCGCCAGCAGGAAGGACACAAAAGCGGTTTGCGCCAGGGCTGCCACATTGACGGTGGAGGCCCTGTCGCTGCGCTGGGCCGCTGCCGACATGGCCAGCGGAAAGATGGCGCTGCTGCCCATGCCCATCAGGGCAAAGCCCAGCAGCGAGAGTGCAGGCCAGGGCGAGACAAACACCAGCGCGTCGCCCAGGGCCAGCACGCTAAGCAGGGTGCGGGCCACGGCCACCGGGCTGTGGCGCTCGACAAAGCCATCGGCAAAGTAGCGCATCAGCGCCTGGGCCGCCGCACCCGTGGCCACGGCCACACCGCCCATGAAGGCCGAGCTGCCAAAGACATCACGCATGTAGATAGCCGACCAATCGAAACCCGCGCCTTCCAGCACCATGGCTGGCAGCGTCACCACCACCAGCACCAGAATGGCCAGGGTGGGCAGGGCAAAACGCGGCGGCGGCACATCGGTATGCGCGTGGTCGGCCTCGCGCGGTGGCGCCGCTTCAAAGCGGCCCAGCATGAGCGCCGTGCCCAGGGCCGAGAGCAGCACCACGCCGGCCAGGTGCCACTGCGGGCTGATCTGCAGGTAGGCCATCAAGGCACCCAGTGCAGCGGCCGTGAAGAAGCCGATGCTCCAGAAGGCGTGGGAACGGTTCATCAGGCGCCGGCCGCTCTGGTGCTCAGCCCGGTCGGCCTCCAGGTTGACCACCACCTCCACCGCCCCCACCAGAATGCCCGCAGGGAACAGGCACAGAAACATCTGCAAGGGTGTGGCTGCAAGCGATGCCAGCGCATAAAAGCCCGGCAGCACCGGCAAGATGCCCAGCAGCACGCGGCGGTGGCCCAGGCGCTCGATCACATGGGCGCCGAAGGTGAGTGAAATCAGCGTACCGGCGGCCACGCCGATGAGCGCCAGGCCCAGGGCCCCTTCGCCCACGCCCATGCCGCGCTGTATTTCGGCCAGGCGCGGAAAGAAGCCGCCCATGCAAAAGGAGTAGAGGAAGAAGCTGGCAAACACGCGGCGGTGCTGCGGCATGCGAATGCCCAGGGCCTGCAGCCAGGCCAGCGGGGTGGTCGTTGCGGCGCTCATGCCGCCGCCTTGGCCTTGGACTTCCAGGCGCCCAGCAGAATCAACAGGCCAGGCACCAGGATCAGGGCCCAGATGATCTTGTCCAGGTGCAGTTTCACCCAGGGGATGTTGCCGAAGAAATAACCCACGCTGATGATGCCCACCACCCACAGCGTGCCGCCCAGCACATCAAACAGTACGAAGCGCGAGCGGCTCATGCGCGCCACACCGGCCACAAAGGGAGCGAAGGTGCGCAGGAACGGCATGAAGCGCGCCGCCACAATGGTGATGCCGCCGTATTGCTCATAAAAGGCATGGGCCTGGTTGAAGGCCTTCTTGTTGAAGAAGCGCGAGTCTTCCCACTGGAACACCTTGGGGCCCAGGGTATGCCCGATGGTGTAGTTGCTCTGGTTGCCCAGAATGGCCGCAGCCAGCAGCAGTGCCACCGAGAGCCCGTAGTGCATGAGGCCGGCGCCGCACATGGCCCCCACCACAAACAGCAGCGAGTCGCCCGGCAAAAGCGGCATGACGACCACGCCGGTCTCCACAAAGATGATCAGGAACAGAAGCGCATAGACCCACAGGCCATAGTTCTGGATGAATTGCTCCAGGTGGCGGTCCACATGCAGGATGAAGTCGATGAGTTGGGGAAGAAGGTCCATGGCGGCGATTATCCCTGCGCCGTATGACGGCCCGGGCGAAGCAGCGGCCCACCCTAAAATGCGTCGGTGACTGAAGCCCCTGCCCCCTCCCCCCGCCGCCCCATCCTGGACCTGCCCGACACGCTGATCAGCCAGATTGCAGCGGGCGAAGTGGTGGAGCGCCCGGCCTCGGTGGTGCGCGAACTGGTGGACAACGCGCTGGACGCCGGTGCCAGCCAGATCACCGTGCGCCTGATGGCAGGCGGTGTGCGCCTGATCAGCGTGGAAGACGACGGCCAGGGCATTCTGCGCGAAGAGCTTCCCACCGCCCTGCGCCGCCACGCCACCAGCAAGATTGCCAACCTGCAGGAGCTGGAGTCGGTTGCCACCATGGGCTTTCGCGGCGAGGCACTGGCTGCCATCAACGCCATTGCCGACTGCGCCATTCTTTCGCGCGCCCAGGGCATGGGCGAAGCCTTTTTGCTGGACGGCCGCACCGGTGAGCTGCGGCCGGTGGCGCGCAGCACCGGCACCACGGTGGAGGTGAAGGAGCTGTTCTACAGCACCCCGGCGCGGCGCAAGTTTCTGAAGACCGATGCCACCGAGCTGGCCCACTGCATCGAGGCTGTGCGCCGCCACGCGCTGGCCCGCCCGGACGTGGGCTTTGCCATCTGGCATGAGGGGCGCCTGGTGGAGCAGTGGCGCAAATGCACGGCCCTGGCGGCTGGCGGCGATGGCCCTGTGCGCGATGCCGACCTCGATGCGCTCGACCAGCGTCTGTATGACGTGCTGGGCGCCGACTTCATCGCCAACAGCGTGCGGGTGCTGGCCGCCAGTGCCGCCTCGCCCATGGCGCGCCCCGATGCACCACCGGCCCTGCGCGTCTGGGGCCGGGCCGGCATACCGGATGCCGCACGTTCGCGGGGCGACCAGCAGTTTGCCTATGTCAACGGCCGTTTTGTGCGCGACAAGGTCATCACCCATGCCGCTCGCAGCGCCTATGAAGATGTGCTGCATGGCAACCGCCAGCCCGTCTATGCGCTCTACCTGTCCATGGACCCGACCCGGGTCGATGTGAATGTGCACCCGACCAAGATCGAGGTGCGCTTTCGTGACAGCCGTGAGGTGCACCAGGCCATACGCCACGCCGTGGAGGACACCTTGGCGGTGCCCCGGGCCAACACGGCTGCAGCATCCGCGGCCCTTGCGCCGGCACCCGCATCCCTACCGGCGTCCACGCCAGGCCTGGACGCCCCGACGGTGCCAGCCAGCCAGCCGGCATTCACACCCCGGCCTGGGGTGCAGGCCGCCATGGCCTTCAGCTACAACCCGGCGCCGCAGGCCGGGCACAGGGTGCGCGAACTCGGCGCCCTGTGGCAGCGCGGCGAAGCAGACCCTGCATTCGCCCCGCCAGACCGACTGGCCCCTGCGCCCGCAGCGGCAGCCTGGGCCTCCACGCCGGCTGCGCCAGGCCTTGCAGCGCCGGTGCTGCCCGCAGGCCAGTGGCCTCTGGGCCGTGCCCTGGCGCAGCTGCAGGGCGTCTACATCCTGGCGGAGAACGCCCAGGGCCTGGTGCTGGTGGACATGCATGCGGCCCATGAGCGCATCGTCTATGAGCGCCTGAAGAACCAGTTGCAGGCAGCAGGCAGCCCGGGTGAAAACGGCCTGCTGCAAGGCCTCTCCAGCCAGCCCCTGCTGATACCGGCCACCTTTGCCGCCACACCCGACGAAGTGGCCACGGCCGAGGCGCATGGCGACACCTTGCGCACCCTGGGGCTGGAGATCGTGCCCTTCTCGCCCAAGACCCTGGCCGTGCGTGCAGTGCCCTCGGCCCTGGCACAGGGCGATGCGGTGGAGCTGGCGCGCAGCGTGCTGGCTGAATTGGCCCAGCACGAGGCCAGCACGGTGGTGCAGCGCGCCCAGAACGAGCTGCTGGCCACCATGGCCTGCCACGGTGCGGTACGCGCCAACCGGCGCCTGACGATGGAGGAAATGAACGCCCTTTTGCGCGACATGGAAGCCACCGAGCGCAGCGACCAGTGCAACCATGGCCGCCCCACCTGGCGCCAGCTCAGCATGCGCGAGCTCGATGCCCTGTTTCTGCGCGGCCGCTAAGCAGCGCGCGGCACGGGCGGGCCGCAAAAGCCGCCCTTGAGACCGCATCAAAAAAGCACCGATTTCTGCCCCCTGTTCCCTCTTTCAAAGTGAGCACTGCGCCAGACAATGGCCGCGAACAGGAGGAATCATGGCATTGCAGTACCAGCTCAAAGAAGGCAACTACCACTTGTACGATCTCAGCACCGCTGCCAGCAAGGTGACAGGCGAGCACCGGCTGCGCCTGCGCTCCGAGACCGTGGCCATCGCCTTTGACCGCAGCACCGGCACCCTGCATGAGCATGGCAGCCCGCTGCGCATCCATTGCTGGGCCAGCAACACCCGCCGCCGACTGCGCGCCGCCGGCGCATGGGAGCGTGCCGATGACATCGTGGTGGTCTCAGGCCCCTTGCCGGTGGACGAGATCAACAAATGCCTGGCCATCCAGGGCTACTGCCGCAGCATGTACAGCCGCCTGTCGAGCCTGCCGCACGGCAAGCTGATGGCGCGCCCCCGCACGACCCAGTAAACGAAAAGAGGCTGCAGGCCAGCGGCCTGCAGCAGCGGCTTACGCCAATACCTTGGGCACGCGGTTGTTGCGCAGACGGAAGGCGTCGGGCATGCCCGAGCCGAGCAGGGGCCGCAGGTAGAGGCGAAAGGCATCGGTCACCCCGGTGCCGGCGGCATCAATGAACTCGTCTTCCATCACCCGGGTCTTGCCAGCCACGGCTTCCAGCGGCATCAGCTCGTAATCCACCGAATAGAAGCCGGTGCGCTTGATGGCCACCGAGCCATCGGTCTTGCCCCACATGGCGTACTGCACCGCCTTTTCACCCACCTCGCGCGCCTCGCGCTGGTCCACATCGGACACGCAGCCGATGAAGGAGCGCTGCAGGTAGCCAAAGGTGTCGCCGCGCACGCGCTTGATCTTGAGCTTGCTCTTGATCTCCTCGCACAGCAGGTCGGCCAGGGCGCCATTGCCGCTGAGCTGCACATTGCCGTGGGCATCGTGCTCCAGGTCCTTGGCCAGAAGGGCGGCAATCGGCGTGCCGGACGCATCGTGAATGCCTTCGGACACCGCGATCACGCAGCGGCCATAGCGCTCATAGGTGGCCTTCACGTCGGCCAGGAATTTCTCCAGCACAAAGGTGCGCTCCGGCAGGTAGATCAGGTGCGGGCCGTCGTCAGGGAACTTCTTGCCCAGGGCCGCAGCCGCTGTCAGAAAGCCCGCATGGCGGCCCATGACCACGCCCACGTAGACGCCGGGCAGGGCCGCGTTGTCGAGGTTGGCGCCGGCAAAGGCCTGGGCCACAAAGCGCGCGGCCGAAGGAAAGCCGGGCGTGTGGTCATTGCCCACCAGGTCGTTGTCGATGGTCTTCGGGATATGGATGGCGCGCAGCGGGTAGCCCGCCTTGCTGGCCTCCTCGCTGACGATGCGCACCGTGTCCGAGGAATCGTTGCCGCCGATGTAGAAGAAGTGGCCTATCTGGTGCGCCCGCAGCACCTTGAAGATTTCCTTGCAATACGGCACATCGGGCTTGTCGCGGGTGGAACCCAGCGCGCTTGAAGGTGTACTGGCCACCAGCTCCAGGTTGTGGCTGGTCTCCTGCGTGAGATCCAGAAACTCTTCATTGATGATGCCGCGCACCCCGTGCAGGGCGCCGTAGATGTGCTGGACCTGCTGGAAGCGCCGGGCTTCCAGGGCCACGCCCACCAGGGACTGGTTGATCACGGCGGTGGGACCACCGCCTTGGGCGACAAGAATTTTTCCGGATGACATAGGCGTGGGGCAGCTTGGAGCCGCGGTAGCGGGTTGATGCAGGTGGCGCTTGCAGCGCGGCCACCGGGCCGCGCATGCCGCTGCAGTTTAGACCAAGATGCCCTGCCCGTCAGAGCCTGTGAGAGGCCTTAGTGGCCACCCCCCAGGTAGGCCGCCTTCACCGCCGGATCGTCACGCAGCTGGGCGGCGGGGCCGTGCACCGAGATGCGGCCGTTTTCCAGCACGTAGCCGTAGTCCGCCACCTTCAGCGCCGCTGCCGCAAACTGCTCCACCAGCAGCATGGTGACACCGCGCGCCTTGAGGTCTTCGATGATGCGGAACACCTCTTCCACCAGGATGGGCGCCAGGCCCATGGAGGGCTCGTCCAGCAGCACGATCTCGGGGTTGAGCATGACCGCACGGGCCATGGCCAGCATCTGCTGCTCGCCCCCCGAGAGCGTGCCGGCCAGCTGGTCGCGCCGCTCTTTCAGGCGGGGGAACAGCTCCATGGCGCGCTCCAGGTCCGAGGCCACATCGCCCTTGGGGCGGCTGCCGGTCAGGCGCGGGAATGCGCCCAGGATCAGGTTGTCGGTCACCGTCATGGTGGCAAACACGCGCCGGCCCTCGGGCGAATGGGCCAGGCCCAGCTTGGCGATGGTGAAGGACTCCAGGCCGTCGATGCGCTTGCCGCTGAGCGAGATTTCACCGGCGCTGGCCTTGATCATGCCGGAGACCGCGCGCATGGTGGTGGTCTTGCCGGCGCCGTTCGAGCCGATCAAGGTCACCACCTTGCCCTTGGGCACTTCCATGGAAATGCCGTGCAGGACCTGTACCTTGCCGTAGCCGGCTTCCAGATTTTTGATTTGCAACATGGTGGGTGTGTCCTGTTCTTATGCCGCGGTGCCGCCCAGATAGGCTTCGATCACCTTCTCGTTGGCCTGCACCTCTGCGGGCTTGCCTTCGGCAATCTTCTGGCCGAAATCCAGCACCGAGACGTTGTCGCACACGCCCATGACCACATCCATGTGGTGCTCGATCAGGATCACGGTGATGCCGTGGTCGCGGATCTTGCGGATGATGGTGATGAGCTCCTTGATGTCGGGTGCCGTCAGGCCGGCGGCCGGCTCGTCCAGCAGCAGCAGCTGCGGGTCCAGCGCCAGGGCGCGGGCGATTTCCAGCAGGCGCTGCTTGCCGTAGGGCAGGTTGCGCGCCTCTTCGTTGGCCAGGTCGGCCAGGCCCACGAACTCGATCAGGCCCAGGCCACGCTCCACCGAGGCGGACTCTTCGCGGTTGTAGCGCGGGCTGTGCAGGGCGATGTCCACGAAGTTGCTCTTGAAGGTATGGTGCAAGCCCACCTGCACGTTCTGCAGTGCGGTCATCTCGCCGAACAGCTGCACGTTCTGGAAGGTGCGCGCAATGCCGGAGAGCGCGATGTCCGAGGAGGTGCGCCCCACCACCGAGCGGCCGGCAAACACGATGTTGCCGGCCGTGGGCACATAGATGCCGGTCAGCACATTCATCATGGTGCTCTTGCCCGAGCCGTTGGGGCCGATCAGGCCGTGGATGGTGCCGCGCTTGACGGTGATATCCACATTGTTGATGGCTTTGAGGCCGCCGAACTGCATGAGCACGCCCTGGGCCGCCAGCAGGTCATCGCCGCCACCGGTGCGCGAGGCATTCATGATGGCGTCGGCATGTTCCCCTGCAGCACGCACCACGGCGCGGGTGCTGCGCGAACCCTTGCGCACGAACAGGTTGCGCACAAAGCCCACGATGCCGTCCTGCAGGTAGTACACCACGAAGAGAATCATCAGGCCGAAGATGGACAGGCGCCAGTCGGTGATGGACTGCAGCCAGAACGAGAAGCCGGCCAGTGCAATGGTGCCCACCACCGGCAGGGCCATGGCGCGCGGTGTGGTCATCTTGCGCGACACCGCAATGGCGCCGCCCACGACCATCAGCACGGCCAGCACGCTGGCCACCACGCGGAACATCTCCAGGTCATCCAGCAGCTTGGGCAGGATCACGATGATGGCCGCCCCCAGGAGCGAGCCCACACGCGACTTGCGCCCGCCCATGATCACGGCCAGCAGGAACAGCACGGTGAGTTCGAAGTTGTAGGTGTTGGGCGAGATGTACTGCTCGGAATAGGCGTACAGGCAGCCGGCCAGGCCAGCAAAGCCGGCGCTGATCACAAAGGCGTAGACCTTGTAGCGGTAGACCGAAACGCCCATGCAGTCGGAGGCCACCGGGCTGCCGCGCAGGGCTTCAAAGGCGCGGCCCAGCTGCGACTTGAGCACCCGGTCCACCACCACCAGCGACAGCACCATGAGCGACAGCACCAGCCAGTAGAAGCCGTGCTCGTCGAACTGCACACCGGCCAGCGAGGGCTTGGGAATCTTGATGCCCAGCGGCCCTTCCGTGAGGAAATCCATTTCGTTGATCAGGATCTGCAAGATGGTGCCAAAGGCCAGGGTCACCATGGCCAGGTACGGGCCGGTGACGCGCAGCGCGGGCAGCGCCAGCAGCGCGCCAAAACCGGCGGTCACAAAGATGCTGGCCGGAATGATGGCCCACAGCGGCAGGCCCATCTTGAGGAACAGCACACCTGCGGTGTACGAACCCACGCCAAACAGGCCGGAGTGGCCCAGCGAGACCTGGCCGGTGTAGCCCACCACGATGTCCAGGCCAAACAGCAAAATGGCATAGATCATGATCGTGCCGATCATGTGGATGTAGTACGGGTTGCCGGTAAACAGCGGCACCGCCGCCAGGATGGCAATGCCGATGACGCCGGCAATAAGGGAGTTGCGCTTCATGCTCAGACTTTCTTGATTGCGGTTTTGCCAAACAGGCCGGAGGGTTTGAAGGCCAGCACCAAGAGCAGCAGCACCAGGCCGGGCACATCCTTGTAGCCGGTGGAGAGGTAAAAGCCGGTGGTGGTTTCGGCCACGCCCAGGATGATGCCGCCCACGATGATGCCCATGCCGCTGGTCAGGCCGCCGATGATGGCCACGGCAAAGGCCTTGAGGCCCAGCACCGCGCCCATGGTGGCGCCGGTCAGCGTCAGCGGGGCGATCAGCGCGCCGGCAAAGGCGGCTGTGGCTGAAGACAGGGCATACGAGAAGGTGATCACCAGGCCGGTGTTGATGCCCATGAGCTTGGCGGCATCGCGGTCATTGAAGGTGGCCACCACGGCCTTGCCGTAGATGGTCTTGCGGTTGAAGAACTCCACGGCCAGCATCATCAGCACCGCGCCCAC